>Ga0075420_100001522_pt1 | contig 19729 bp, 18 predicted proteins | sample SoiMetdeltSBSDD4_FD_75296 | JGI IMG/M metagenome (GOLD analysis project Ga0075420, IMG submission 75296) | Bulk soil microbial communities from a Populus tree surrounding site in Tennessee, USA - Soil MetaG P. deltoides SBSDD4 | ecosystem: Environmental > Terrestrial > Soil > Tree plantation... | reverse complement strand
GCTTTCAGCAGGTGAGCCGATGCCGGCCCGGCAATCGGCCGGGCCGGGCGATCGATCGACGCCCCGCGGACGCAAGCCCTTTTGGACCGTCATGCTGGGCTTGTGTCCGCGGGGCGTCGATCGATCGCACGCCGCCTTGCGGCGGCATCGGCGCTGTAGGCCCGTAGGGTCGCTGTGTCTTCTCCCCTTTCTCACCTCCTCCCCTTCTCCTTTTCAAAGACAAGCAGCCGCACTTAGATCGACCATCAATCAGCCAGCCTCGCCTGGCGCAATATCTCGCGGAAGCTCGGGCGAGCACCGACGCTGAGCAAACCTACACGGAACAGCCGGGCGCCGAGCCTGATCGCGAACCAGGTGGCCACGATCATCACGAGGAACGATCCGGCAATCTCCCACCAGGCAATCGCGCTCGCATCCATGCTGGTGCGCATCATGATCGTTGGTGCGGCCGTGAAGGGAATCCAGGTCAGAACGCGGCCGAGCACCCCGTGCGGATCTCTGATCAAGACGCCCATCATGATGAGCGGCAGCGCGGCCAGCAGCGACCATGCCATCGCCAGCTGCTGCGCTTCGCGCATGTTCGATCCGAGCGAGCCGGTTCCCATGATCAAGCTCCCGAAGAACAGGAACGCGATCAGGAACAACGGCACCGCCAGAGCCACGGCAGACCAGGGAATCGACACGTTGGCGCTCAGTAGCAGCGGAACGACACTGATGCCGGTGCCGAGGGCCATCAGCAACCACACCGAGATCTGGAGCAGGCCGGCGCCGGCAAGGCCGATCAGCTTGCCGGCAAGAATCTCCTGGGGATTTGCAGACGCGAGCAGCACCTCGACGACCTTGTTCTCTTTCTCTGTGGCCGTACCCTGCATCAGATAGCCGGAGGTCATGAGCACCGACATGAGGAACAGGACCGTGAACACCAGCGGCACCGCAATCCTGACGGCGGACGCAGCGCGGCTGCCGTCTACGACGTCGCCGCTACGGGTCACGGAAAAACGGCGCGGGTCCTTCATCGGGCTGACCAGACGTTGGGCGAGAGCCGGATCTACACGTCCGGCTGTCAATCGTTCGCGTATGAGGTTGCCGAACGCGCTGCGCGAATCGGATCCCGAGATGCTGACCGTGTCCGGGGAGTAGATATCCACCACGCCGGTGGTCATGTAGTCCTTGGCGAGAACGAAATAGCCTTTCACGTCACGCGCCGCGAGAGCCGCGCGTGCAGCCGATTCGGTTGCAAACGGCTTGAAGATGAAGTTCGATTCTTCCAGCGCCGCATCGAGATGGGCCCGTGCACCAGAGCCCAATGCCGCGACGGCCTCCTTCAACTCCTCGGTCAGTTGCACCCTCGGTGCCGCGACTTCATCAGTGATCGCCAGCACCCCCGCTTCGTCGACGACGCCGTACAAAGCTCGCGCGTCCTGGTCCTTTTGCGCGAAGTACGCGGGAATCGCCACGATCAGTCCGTAGCCGGCAACGAAGAGCGGCATCCCGAACGTCGCGACGAGATAGCCGACGCGCTTGACCGCCGTCAGGAACTCGAACGTGGCAATGGTCTTGATCTTCTGCAGCGGCGTCATGCCGCCTCCTCTCGTACGACGCGGAGGAAGATGTCCTCCATCGGCGCGAGCAGCGGCTCGAACCGATCGATCCGCGCCCCCGCCCTGATGAGTTCTGACAAGACGTCGGATGGTGCGCTGCCATCGGCTAGAAGCAGCCGGAACTCGCCGTCACCTTCGTCCACCACGTTGACGATCTGCGAAACAACCGGTAGCGGAATGGACGAATGCACGCGTACCTCGGGCAGCGAATGCTTCCGCCGGACCTCGTCGACCGGTCCATACACGACGAGGCGCCCCCTGTTGATGAGGGCGACGCGGTCGCAGAGCGTTTCGACCTGGTTCATGTGGTGGGTGGACAGGATAGTGGTACGGCCGCGATTCTTGCGCTCGAAAAGCAAATCCTGCACAAGACGCACGTTGACCGGATCGAGGCCGGTCGTCGGCTCGTCGAGTACGCACAGTTCCGGGTCGTTCATCAGCACCGACGCGATCTGCACCTTCTGCGACATGCCCTTGCTGAGGCGATCGGCCTTCCACGTAGCGACGTGCGGCAACTCGACGCGCCCCAGCCACTCCGTGGCACGCGCGCGCGCGTCCACCCGGGTCAGGCCTTTCAACGAGCCGAAGTAGGTCATCACGTCGAGCACCGGAACCTTCGTGTAGATGCCGCGCTCCTCAGGCAGGTACCCGAGCCGATCCAGATGCGCCCGCGTTCGCGGCTCGCCGAACACCCGCACGTGGCCGGCGTCCGGACGAATGATGTCCATCAGGATGCGGATGAGCGTGCTCTTCCCGGCGCCGTTCGGGCCGAGCAGCCCGAAGATCTCGCCGGCGTGAACATCGAACGACACTCCGCGCAGCGCTGTGGTCTGACCGTACGTCTTGGTCAGGCCGTCGAAACCGAGAATCACCATGGCAGCGTAGAGATTACAGGAGGCCGCTCCGCGGCGGCAAACGAGAACACGGGGTAGAATTCCGCAAGCCCGCCGTGGACCGCGGCCAGTGTCTCGCCGAGTACCCGCGTGACGCTCACCTCAACAAGGAGTAGCAGACGATGACGTGTGCCGGACGGTTCGTGACCCTCAGCCTGAGTATCGTGGTCGTTGCGACATTGTCCGCACAGCGCGTGGACGTGCCGAACGAATGGCGTCAATGGCGCGGCCCGACGAACACCGGAATGGCCACCGGAGACGCACCGTTGAAGTGGGATGACAAGACGAACGTCCGGTGGAAGATCGAGATCCCGGGACGCGGGTTTTCGAGCCCAGTCATCGCCGGCGATCGCATCTTCGTGACGACGGCGATTCCGACCGCTGAGATCAAGGCACCCGAGGGCGGTCGCGGACCAGGCGGGGGAGCCGGTGCCGGCGTCGAACACCGCTTCGTGGTCATGGCGATCGATCGTCAGACCGGAAAGACGCACTGGGAGCGGACGGCCACGACCGCCGTGCCGCACGAAGGCTATCACCGGGTTTACGGCAGCTTCGCGTCCAACTCCCCCGTCACCGACGGCACGCGTGTGTACGCGTTCTTCGGTTCGCGCGGCCTGTTCGCCTACGACATCCACGGCAAGGAGATCTGGAAGAAAGACTTCAGCGTGCCGATGAACATGCGCCTCCAGTTCGGTGAGGGCTCCGCCGTCGTCCTGAATGACGGCCGCCTCTACACGCTGTTCGATCACGAAAAGGGATCGTTCCTGGCGGCGCTGGATGCGGCGTCCGGGAAGGAACTGTGGCGCACGCCGCGCGAAGAGAAGTCCAACTGGTCGACACCGCTGGTGCTCGAGCATGCCGGCCGGAAGCAGATCGTCGTCAGCGCCAGCGAACGGGTGCACGCGTACGACATCGAAACCGGAAAGTCGATCTGGCAGGCCACCGGGCTCGGCATGAACACCATTCCGCAACCCGTCCAGAGCGGCGACACGGTCATCGTGATGAGCGGCTACCGCAACCCCAACCTGCTGGCGATCAAGCTCGGTCGGACGGGCGATCTGACGGGCACCGACGCCATCGCCTGGACCACGACCCGGGGCCTCTCGTACACGCCATCGCCGGTCCTTCACGAGAACAAGCTCTATGTGCTGACCGATACCGCGCAGCTCACGTGTTTCAATGCCACAACGGGCGAAGCCCATTACCAGCAGATGCGCTTCGACAAGCCGTACAACATCAAGGCCTCGCCGGTTGGCGCCAACGGAAAGCTCTACATCTCGACGGAAGAGGGTGACGTGGCGGTGGTGAGGATGGGCGAGAAGTTCGAGGTGCTAGCCACCAATACGCTCGCCGACCAGTCGTTCATCGCCGCGCCGGCCGTGGCCGGAGGCGATCTGTTCCTGCGAAGCCGGACTCACCTCTTTCGCATCAGCGAAGGGGGCCGCTGACGTCACCTTCGACAGGATGGCTTCGAGCATCGGCGTCATCGTCCGGAGTTGCCGGATACGGATCATGAGGTCCCACGCCGGCTCGAACTTCTTCCAGCCCACGGCATAGAAGAAGTGTTTCGCCGCGTGCTTGACCGAATCGTGGGACGCTGACGCCCGGGCGATCGACGACCATCGATAGAACTCGCGGTACGCCCAGTTGTAGCCTCGCTCGAGCGCTTCCGGCGAAAGCCGCGCCGGGCGATAGACGACGTGACGTGTGTCGAACAAGTCCCAGTCGCGCGTCGTGAGCCGGCCCTGCTGCTCCATTCGCGCGTACAGACCCGTGCCCGGATACGGCGTCTGAATGTGAAACGTCGCCGTCGTCAGCCCATGCGTGACGGCCCAGTCGACGGTCCGCCGAAACACGTCATCGGTGTCGTCGTCCATACCGAACACGAAGCTGCCGTTGATCATGATCCCGAGCGAATGCAGGCGCCGGGTCACGGCCGAATAGTCACGCCCGAGATTCTGGCGCTTCAAGCTTCGTTCGAGATTGCCCGGGGTCAGCGTCTCGAAGCCGACGAACAGGCTGCGAAGCCCAGCCTCGGCGGCCCGTTCGATTAGATCGCCTCGCAGGATCGAGTCCACCGTTGCCGCGCCCTGGAAGAGCCTGCCCATGCCGCGCATTCCGGCGAACAACTCGCCCGCAAAGCGCGGGTTACCCAGCAGATGGTCGTCCAGAAAATAGAGATGCCTTCCGGGCAACCGCTCGATCTCGGCGAGCGCGTCGTCGACGCGCTGCGTATAGAAGGTCCGGCCGCCGCCGAAGAACGCGTCCTTGTAACAGAAATCGCAGTGCTGGGGACAGCCGCGGGTCACCACGATCGAGTTGGGGACGAGGTAATTGCGCCGTTTGATCAAGTCACGTCGTATGGGAGGAACGCTGTCGAGCGTTCGCCCCTCCGTAGACCGATAGACGGGATGTGGCTGACCGGCCCGGAAGTCTTCGAGGAACCGCGGGAACGTCTGCTCCGCCGGCCCGAGCACGATCGTGTCGGCATGCGCCGCCGCTTCGTGCGGCAGCGACGTGACGTGCAGGCCACCGAGCACGACGTATGCCCCCTTCGCCCGGTAGGCGTCGGCTATCCGATATGCCCGATATGCATTCGTGATGTAGATCTGGATCAACACCAGGTCCGGATTGTCGTTCGTCTCCAGGGACTCGACGTGTTCGTCGACGAGCACGGCGTGGTCGTCAGGCCCGAGATACGCGGCAAGCGTCGCGAGGCCGAGCGGCGGAAAGAGGGAGTACTTAATGGGCCGCCAGTAAGGACTGGTGGCTTCCGTCAGGGCTGGCAGGATCAGCTTGACCCGCAGACCAGCCGCCTTCCGGCGCAACATGCTTTGTATTGTAAAGTAATCGCACGAAGAAAGCTACTCGGGAATGGTGTCTCGCTACTTCAGGCGGAAACGGAGGGCGTAGTGCCCAGGCACGACCGCACTCTCGCCTGCCGGGGAGAGCCCGGCCGCGGTCGCCGCAGCGATCACATCCTCGGCCTCGACTCCGCTGCGGCTGGCACCCGATCCGGTTTGGGGAATGTCGACGATGAGGAGGAGCCCGCCGGGCTTCAGGGCCTTCACGGCGGATTGCAGCATTTCCTTGGGACGATCGAAGAACGAATAGGTATTGACCATCGCGATCGCGTCCACGGACGCCGGCTCGAGGCCGGACGAAGCGGTTTCGCCTTTGAGAGCTGCGAAGTTGGTCAGCCCTTCGGCCTTGGCGCGCTCGTTCAGGTACGCAACCATCTTGTCGTCGAGCTCCGTTGCGATGACGCGGCCCCCCGGACCCACCTGCTGCGCGATCACCCGCGAGAGGAAACCGGAGCCTGCGCCAATCTCGGCGGCAGTCATCCCTGGCTTCAACTCCATCAAGCCGGCGATTGCCACGCGGTACCGGAACACCGCCCTGGCAGGCTGCTCGAACTGCTCCGCCATCGCGGCGGCCGTGCGATCCTTGTACTGCTGCGCCCAGATGTTGCGCGGTACTTCCTGCGCGGTCGTCACCGCCACGGCGAACCAGACCAGCAGTGCCCCAGTCGAACAGCGCCGAACAGCAGACATGGATGGAATCGGAGTCATGGGCCTCACTTGACGATCTGATAGAGCTCTATGGTGTTGCCGTCGGGGTCGCGAACGGCCGCATGCAGGCGCGAACCATCCTTCGCGGTCTCCCCTTCCTGGCGCCCGCCATGCTTCACCGCCAGCGCCACGACGGCCTTGATATCGTCGACCGTGAAGCCGAGCTGAAGCACCGGAAAGTTCGTGAAGTCCGCCGCGTCGCGAATCGGCACCAGCTTCATCGTGAATCCGCCGACCTTACCGAACTGCGAACGAATCCCGCGGGCGTCCACCTCCTGGAACTTCCCCCCGAACGCCTCGGTGTAGAAGGCAACCATGCGATCCATGTTGTGCACGCGCAGCGCCACGCTGCTCAGCGCGACGATTGCCGGCGGCGAGACCTCAGCCTTCATAGAACCTCCGACCGTTGTCGCCAACAACGCCGCCGTGAGAATCGATAAAGATGTTCGCATCACTGGCCTCGTCATTCTTTACCGCGAATCGCCCATTGCCCATCGCCCCTCGCCCATTACCATGCCCGTCCGCGCAAGCGCAGCGCCATTGAACGCCCGGCGCGCGTCAAAAAGCAAGCCTCCGGGGACGAGCAGCCGCTACCGGGGAATGGAAAACGGCGGACGCGCGATGCGTCCGATACAGGCTTGATCCAGCTCCTCGAAGTCAGCGCGCTCGACGAAACGGGTGATCGAGCCCTCGAGGCATTCGAGACCTTGTAAGCCCGCCCGCGAATGGCCGCCAAAGGGTACCGTCAACAGCCGGCTGTTCGGGAGCGTTCGCGCCACTTCGGCGCCGTGTGCTGGCGGGGTCACCGGGTCGAGCGTGCCGGACAGGATCAGGACCGGCACCTTGGCGCTCACGGGGCGGCCGCGCCATTCCGGTGCGGCGCCGCGCGGCCAGTCCTTGCAGGCGGCCCGTTGTTCCCGGATGCGATAAGACCCGAGATACGTCGGCTCGTCACGCGGCTCGGCGCCGTCGGACACGAACGGCACATCTTCCGTGCAGGTGATGGCGAGATAGAGCCCTTCGAAGGTCCCGGATACTCTGTGCCGGATGAGGAACGTGGCGATCGGCCCGAAGTTGCCGCGCGCCGCCTCGTGGATGAATCGCGGCACGTCTCCTGCGAACCGTGACACGTACATCATGTATCGAATCGCTTCGCCAACATGATCGCGGGTCAACGTCACCTGCGCTGGCCTGCCGCCATCGGGATGCGCGACCAGCGCCGTCACCGGTCCGCGCTTCAACCGGTCGAATAGCGCGCGTGCCTCGGCGCGGATATCCGAAAACGCCTCCGCACATGCCGGTGTTGCTGCACATTCATCGATCAGCGCATCGAGGCTCTGCTGCGCCAGCATCCCGAAATCTTCAGGCATGGAGACCGAGGTCGGCACCGGACCATCGAGCACGACCGACCGCACGCGCCCTTCGTACTTCCGCACGTACTCCATGGCGAGCCGCGTGCCGTACGACCCGCCCATCACGTTGATGCGATCGAACCCGAGGGCGGCGCGGATCTCCTCGAGATCTTCGACCGACGCCGCGGTGGTGTATTGCGTCAGATCGGCGCGCGCCGCCAGCTCGTCGCGGCACACGCGCACCTTGTCAGGTGGAAGGAACGGCTGGAAGTAGCTCTGCGGGTCACCGGGCGGGCCATAGAAACGGCACTCGAACCCATTCGAGCGTCCGGTTCCTCGTTGATCTGCGAGCACGATGTCGCGCGTGCGGCGCAGACCAAAGCGCGCCGCCATTCCGGCCAGCTCGCCAGCCGCCTGACCGGGCCCGCCGGCGAGGTAGAAGACCGGATCGGCGGCGCGCGGCGACTCTGATGCCGGAAGAATCAGGATCCACAGGGAAATCGTGCGACCGCTGCGCGTGGCTCTGTTTTCATGGACGACGAGCGTCGCGCATCGCGATCCCCACGGCACGTTGCCTTCGCAGGCCACGTCGACGAGCGTGCCGGCGGTGGCGCCGCGAACAACCTCGGTCCTGCTGCCGTCACACGCAGCAGCCGCCGCCGCCACGATAAGCGCCGCGGTCCAGCCACTCCCCCTCATCTGCGCTTACGGCTTCTGGTGGGTCTTGATGTACTGCTTGGCAAACTCTTCGAGGTGCGGCCCCTGTGTCAGACCGACCTTCTTCGCCTCCGCCAGCGCCGCATCGACCGTCATGCCGTCGCGCAACACGCGCCGGATCATCCAGAACGCGCTCACGCGAATCGCCGCCGTGCAGTGAATGAACATCGGCCGGTTCGACGGGTCGTCCGTGATCCGCAGGAACTCGTCGACGTTCGCGTCGGTCGGGTTCTGGTAGTTCACCGGGATATTGAAATACTTGAGTCCTGCAGCCTTCACCGCTTCCTGCTCTTCGTCGGAACGGTGCTCAACTGGCTGCCGGAGGTTCAGGACCGCTTTGACGCCGTCGGCCTTGAGCTTCGCGAAATGCTCGACCCGCGGCTGACCGCCCGTGCAGAACTCAGGCGTGACCTGCATGAAATTCCGGATGGCCCCGGGATCGGCCTGAGCCGCTGGAGTCTGGAATCCGAGTATCCCCGAAACGAGGAGGAGGACTGTAAACATGCTGTAACTATCCTTCCACTTCCCTGCCCCGTGCAACGCCGTTGTGACGACAGGCTCGTTTCGTGCCGTCCGGCTTTAGCCGGACCCCCTCGTAGCGTCCGGCTTCAGCCGGACCCCCCTCGGAGCGTCCGGCTTTAGCCGGACCACACGCGAGAGGTAGGATCGTACCGTGACCAAGCGTCTCGCCATTCTCGTCGGCGGCGGCCCCGCCCCCGGCATCAACAGCGTCATCAGCGCAGCAACCATTCGCAGCCGGCTCGAAGGCGTCGATGTCGTCGGCATCCGCGACGGCTTCGAGTGGATCATGCACGGCGATATCGATCACGTCCAGCCGCTCGATATCGATCAGGTCAGCCGCATTCACTTCCGTGGCGGCTCGCACATCGGCATCTCCCGCGCGAACCCGACGCTCGACCCTGAGCACCTCGAAAACGCCGTGATCTCTCTGCTCCGGTTGAACGTCAGCACGCTCATCACGATTGGCGGCGATGACACCGCGTACTCGGCGATGAAGCTCGAGGAGAAGGCCGAAGGGCGCATCCACATCGCGCACGTGCCGAAAACGATCGACAACGATCTCGACCTGCCACCGCACGTGGATACTTTCGGGTTTCAGACAGCGCGCCATAACGGCGTGGAAATCGTGAAGAACCTGATGGTGGACGCGAAGACGACCTCGCGCTGGTATTTCGTGATCGCGATGGGCCGTAAGGCGGGTCACCTGGCGCTCGGTATGGGCAAGGCGGCAGGCGCCACGCTGACGCTCATCCCCGAAGAATGGGCCGGCCGTTCGATCCGTCTCAAGGCCCTCGTCGACACGCTCGTAGGCGCCATCGTCAAACGCCTCAGCTACGGCCGGCGGGATGGCGTCGCGGTGATTGCCGAAGGGCTCGTGCTGGATATCGACCATGGCGACCTCGCGCAGCTCAACGACGTCGAGCGGGATGCCCACGGCCACGTCCGCATTGCCGAAGTGAACATCGGCGAGATCCTCAAGTCGGAAGTCCAGAAGCGCCTGCGCGCGTTCGGCCTGAAGACCACGATCGCCGCCAAAAACATCGGCTACGAGCTTAGATGCGCCGACCCCATTCCGATGGACATGGAGTACACACGGGACCTTGGCTACTGCGCGGCGAAGTACCTCCTGTCGGGTGGCAACGCGGCGATGATCTCGATGCAGGCCGGCCACTTCGTGCCGATTCCGTTCAAGGAGATGATCGACGGCCAGACCGGACGAACGCGGCTGCGCCTGGTGGATATCAACTCCACACGATACGCGATTGCAAGGCGCTACATGATCCGGCTGCGCCGTGACGATTTCGAGGATCCTCACGAGCTGGCCAAATTCGCCGCAACGCTGGGCCTGTCCCTCGACGAATTCCGCCGCGAGTTCGAATACTTGATCGAGCTCGAACCGCCGCCACTGGACATCGTTGCCGAACCAGGCTCGAACCCCCAACTTCCAACTCCCAACTCCGAAAAACGCTGAGTCGATCGACCCCCTTGGGAGTTGGAGTTCGGCGTTGATCCGTTTCATTCGGTCCTCAAGGCCACCAACGGATCGAGGCGAGATGCGCGATGCGCGGGAAGGAATCCTGACGCGATCGCGACTGCCGAGAGCGCAACCGCGCCGGCGATCAAGCTGAGCGGATCGGTCGGCTCGACGTCGAATAACAGCGCGCGGACCGTGCGCGCGGCGGCAACGGTCGCCGGGATGCCGGCGACGAGGCCGATGATCGCCAGCACGATGACCTGCCGGAGTACCAGCCAGACGACCGACGAGCGCTGGGCGCCGAGCGCCATGCGGATGCCGATTTCGCTGGTGCGCCTGGCGACCGCATACGACGTCACGCCGTGCAAGCCGACGCATGCTAGGAGCAGGGCGAATCCACCGAAGAAGACCAGCAATGCGGAGAACACGCGTTCGCGGGAAATGGTCTCGTCGATTTGATCCAGCTGTGTCTTCATCGCCGCGAGGGGGGCGTCGTGCCGAGAACCCGCGCCGCGTATCTGATCTCCTGAAACCACTCACCCATGCGTCCCCTCCGATTGGCTCCTTAGACGGGCATATCGAGGGGTCCGTTGGCCCGGGGGTCAGGTCTTGAATCTCGGAAAAAAACTGCGATTCAAGACCTGACCCCTACCCGTTGGCTCAGTGACCCCTACTCCGCGCGCAGGGCTCTGACGGGGTCGAGGCGCATGGCGCGGCGGGCAGGGATGTAGCTCGCGAACAGGGCGACGGTGGCGAGCACGGCAGGGACGGCAAAGAACGTCAGGGGATCTGTGGGCGTGACGTCGAAGAGCAACGAATTCATGGCCCGCGTCAGGAGCCATGCGCCGCCGAGACCGAGGACGGCTCCCGCCGCTGCCAGACCCACCCCTTGACCCACGATCAGCCGCAGCACGCTGCCGGGCTGCGCGCCGAGGGCCATACGGATGCCGATCTCCCGGCGGCGCTGCTCGACGGCATAGCTGAGCACGCCGTGAATTCCGATCGCGGCCAGGAGCAACGCGACGGCCGCGAGCAGACCGAGGACGAGCATCGTAAAGCGACGCTCAGACACGGACCGCGATACGGTCTGGGTCAGCGGTTCGAGACCGAACACCGCAAGCGCTGAGTCCTGCTCGCGAATCACGCTGCGCAGGCTGGAGGCGAGCGACGCAGGATCGCCCGACGTTTTGAGAAGAATGACACCGTTGGCGGACGGTGCCTGGGTGTGTGGCGCGTAGACGGCCAGCGGAGGTGCTTCGGCGATCCCGTGGAAGCGCTCGTTCCCAACGATCCCGACGATCGTGCGGCGTGCCCCCCAGAACGCCATCTGCTTTCCGAGCGGATCCTGAGTCGCGAAGAACCGCTGCGCGGCGGCCTCGTTGATCACGATTACCGGCGGCGAATCCGTGGTGTCGGAGGTCTGCAGCAGCCGGCCGCGCACCAGCGGAAGGCTGACGGTCCGAAAGTAAGAATCGCTGACGCGCCTGATCGAGATCTCGGGCCAGGTCCGTGCCTCCGCTTCGCGCCCGACGACGACGAACGAGTTCGTGAAACCGGGATCGAGCGGATGGTGCCCGGCGATCGCCGCTGATTCCACACCGGGCAGAACCGAAGCACGCCGGAGGACGCCGTCCGCGAAGGCATGGACCTCGTTGAAGCGCGGCCATTTCGAGAAATCTATTGGATACCGCGCCTGGGGAAGCTGGTACTCGCCTTTGAGAATGCCGGCAGCCTTGAACCCCGGGTCGACCTGCTGCAGGCGCCAGAAGCTGCGGATCAGCAGCGACGCACCGATGACGAGCATGACGGCGAGCGCCGACTCCGCAACGACCAGCGCGGAGCGCAGACGCCCGCGTTCTTTCCCATCGGAACCGCCATATCCGCCTTCCTTGAGGTTGCCTTGCAGATCGAACCGGAATGCCTGCAGGAGCGGCACGAGCCCGAACACCGTTCCGGCCAGCAGCGAGACCGTCAGCATGATTGCGAGGACGCGGAGGTCCACCGCGGCCTCCGCGATCCTGGGCACGTCAGCCGGCGCAAGCCCGACGAGACCGCGAAGCGCCAGCACGGCAACCGCGGCGCCGAGCACTGCCGCCATCAATGCGAGCAGCAAGCCCTCCGCGATGAATTGTCGCGCCAGCTTGGACATGCCGGCGCCAAGTGCCAGCCTGACGGCCACTTCGCGCCTGCGCGCGCTGCCCCGCACGAGCAGGAGGTTGGCCACGTTGACACACGCGACGAGCAGCACCAGCCCCACCGCGGCCAGCAGCACCAGTAACGCCGGCCGTACGGGGCCGAAGACCACCGCAGACAACGGCTCGACGAAGATCCCGCGTGCGGCGTTCTCGCGAAAGGCCCGCTCGAGATCCGCAGAGATGGCCGCGAGCTCCGTCTGCGCCGACGGGACGTCACCGCGCAGGCGTCCGACCATGATGATCGGGTGTGTCGAACGGGGCATCGATTGCGCGCTCTCCTGGAATGGCAGCCAGATGTCCACGCCGGCCCGTGCTCCGCGGTCCGCGAAGGAGCGGGAATAGTCAGCAGCCGACAGGATCTGGAACACACCGAACTCGGCGCTGTGCGGCATGATGCCGACGATGGTGTAGGGCTGATCGTTCAGGGTCAGGGTTCGTCCGATCGCCGTCGAATCGCGGCCGAGCGCACGTGTCCAGAAGGCCTCCCCGATGACGACGACCCGCGGGCCGCCGGGCGCCGTTTCTTTGGCATCGAAGCCTCGACCAGCGAGCGGGCTGATACCAAGCATCGGCAGCAGATCGTGGGTGGCTTCGAGAACCTGCAGCCGGATCGGCTCACCCTGCGGCGGCGCGTAGTTGACTTCCGAGCCCATGAACGCCGCGATCTGCTCGACCTGCTGGGCGCGCTGCTTGTAGTCGAGATAATCCGGGAGCGATCCGGGCTCGCGCGTGGTACCCGAATTCCGGTCGGTCTCCCAGATGACCGCCAGGTGGTCGATGTCCCGAACGGGCGCCGACCGCAGCAGCACGGTGTCGATCACGCTGAAGATGGCGGTGTTGGCACCCACTCCGATGGCCAGCGTCAGGAGTGCGACAATCGTGAAGGCGGGTGCACGGCCGAGCGCGCGTGCGGCGAGGCGGAAGTCGTGGCTCCACATGCGAGACGCTCCTATCGTGGCTCTTCGAGTGTGCTAGAAAGCTAGCACGTTGGACGGGAGGCCGCACTGGATGGTTTGAACGCCGGCTCCGCCTCTCAGTCCATCGGCCAATCGGCCTCTCCGGCAAACACCCGAATATGGGATCTTCTGCGAAACCGCATCAATCATGACGACCCCCATTCTCCAAATCGACGCCTTTACTTCTCAGCCGTTCGCGGGGAATCCGGCAGCGGTCTGCATCCTCAACGGGCAGGTGGACAGAGACTGGATGCAGCGCGTAGCGCGCGAAATGAACCTGTCCGAGACCGCCTTCCTCTGCCAGCAGGAGCAGGGCTACGAACTGCGATGGTTCACCCCGTCGGTCGAGGTTGACTTGTGCGGGCATGCCACGCTCGCGAGCGCGCATGCGCTGTGGGAACTCGGCCACCTTCGCAGCGACGAGACGGCTCGATTTCATACGCGCAGCGGGCTGCTGACTGCCGAGCGCCGGGGTGACTGGATCGAGCTCGACTTCCCCGCGACGCCGCCCGTCGAAACTGCCGCCCCCAACGGCCTGCTGGCGGCGATCGGCGTCTCCCCGGCCTATGTCGGCCGCAGCCGTTTCGACTACATCGTCGAAGTCGAGAACGAGCGGATCGTTCGCGACGCCCGGCCGGACTTCGCGGCGCTGCGCGGCGTCGAGACGCGGGGCGTGATCGTCACGAGCCGCTCGTCGACACCGGAACGCGATTTCGTTTCGCGTTTCTTTGCGCCTGCCTCCGGCGTGGACGAGGATCCGGTGACGGGGTCGGCGCACTGCTGCCTCACCCCGTTCTGGAGCGCGCGGCTGAAGAAAGACGCGCTCGTGGCGCACCAGATATCGGCCAGAGGTGGCGTGCTGAAGGTACGAGTCGACGGCACGAGGGTCCGGCTGTCGGGTCAGGCCGTAACCGTGCTCCGCGGCCAGTTGCTGGCGTAGACTGGAATCATGGTCACCCGACCTTCACGGGTTGACGAGGCTGAAGCCGTCGCGGCGCTCATCACCCTCGCCTATCGAGTCGAAGATTTCTTCGTCACCGGCGATCGCACGGATGCAGCCGATGTTCGCCGGCGAATGCAGCATGGCGAGTTCCTCGTGCTGGAGGATCCTGCAGGGACACTCGCTGGCTGCGTCTACGTCGGGCTGCGCAACGAACGCGGCTACTTCGGGATGCTCTCGGTCGATCCGGCTCGTCAGGGTCAGGGACTCGGGCGAGCGCTCGTCGCCGCGGCTGAAGCACGCTGTCAGGCCGCGGGATGCCACGAAATGGAAATCGAAGTCGTCAATCTCAGAACAGAGCTGCCGCCGTTCTATAGCCGGCTTGGCTATACGCCAGAAAGTACCCGTCCGTTCCCTACAGACGAGCGCGTGACGCAACCGTGTCACTTCATCGTAATGGCCAAACCTCTAGCGGCGATCCCGCACGCCGCTGACTGATCGGAATTCCAGCTCAACCGCCGATGGCGGGTTTTGCTATTCGGCATACTGTGTCGCATTGTCCAAACTTCACGACGCCTCGTGACCACATACGAAAAATGTGCGGAAATTTATCGTGAGTGTACTGGCCGCGAGTTTGCAATACTGGATTGCATGGGTGCACGAAGACTACTCGATCGCCAGGCAGGTCAGGTTCCTGAAATCCGCGTGGAAGGAGACAACGTTACGTTCTGTCTCGACATCGCGGGCACAGGAAAATCACGACGTCTCGTACTTCGCTGCGACGCTGACGGAAATGTTTGGGCGTCAGTGGTGGATCAGAATACGAGCGCGCGACGCAAAAATTAGAGTCCTGCCGGCCTTCTCACTTCTTGCCATTTCTTCTCGGGGCCAGAACTAAACACTCCGCGACCAGAACAACCGACGTGAGGGAGTAGAATCCACGGAGGAGCTGCTCCCTGACCTCTCCGCTGTTCGCTACCGCTTCCCTCGCACACCGCATCGAGCGCGCCGAACGTCAGCTGATCGCCGAAGGCGCGGCAGCGGCTAACACTCGTCTCGAGCGACCGTCCCTGGTTGCCCCGATCGCCGGCGGTGTAGCGGTTTTCGTCGAGCCAGGATCTCCGTTCAACAAGGTCGCCGGGCTTGGTTTCGAGGGCGTGCCGGATGAACATGCGCTCGCTGAGCTCGAGCAGCAGTTCGACGAACGCGAGTGTCCCATCCAGGTCGAACTCTCCTCACTCGCCAATCCGGCCATCGGTCGTCTGCTGACGGCACGCGGTTTCGAGCTGATCGGCTTCGAAAACGTGCTCGGGCTGCCCCTCGCGCCCGAAGCAATCGAAAACCTTCCGCAGGGTCCGCCTGATCGATCGGTCGTGGTCTTGCGAGCGGGGCCTGCAGATGCCGACGGGTGGATGCACGCGGTCACGACGGGATTCATGCACCCGGATACTTTCGACGGTCCGTCGTCTCACGAGTCGTTCGAGCGGGAACTGCTCGAACGGATCTATGCCGACCTGGCTGCGGTGCCGTCCTACGAGCGGTATGTCGCGCGTCGCGACGGCGAAGTAGCCGGCGGCGCAAGCTTGCGGATCGACGAAGGCGTCGCGCAGCTCTGCGGCGCCGCCACCTTGCCAGAACATCGCCGGCACGGCGTGCAGACGGCGCTTCTGCATCATCGTCTCGTCAAGTCAGCGCGTCGCGGGTGTGACGTCGCGATCGTGACGACGCAACCCGGATCGAAGTCGCAGCAGAACGTGCAGAAATTCGGGTTCGCCCTGCTCTACGCGCGCGCGATTCTCGTACGTCCCGTCAGGGGTGAGAAAGAAACGCGTGAATCCCCGACTTCCAATTCCCAAATCCCAAGGCACGCCGAGTCGACGGACTGAGCTCTTTAGGAACGGGGGGACCGGGGACTCAGGTGCGACGGTGCTGACGGCAATGGCAACGATCACGACGGCCGCGACGTTCGCGACCTAACTATTTTCCGCGTCGTGTTCATCGTGGTCGTCGCGATCGTTCCGAAGACTCGTCAGCCGTCGCCCCTAATGAGTACCTTGGAAGTTGGGAGTTGGCTGTTGGGAATCAGGGTTGCCCCTTCTCCACTGGAAACCCTCGCTCGTTCCAATTGACCATCCCCCCGACGACGAGCCTGACGTCGCGGCCGTGGCGGTGCAGGATCGAGGCGACGAGCGAGCTGCGAACTTCGTCGCCACAGATGACCGCCAGAGGGCCAGTCGGGGCCTCTCCGGCCCGTGACCACGCATCGGTCCAGGACAACCAGGATGCGCCAGGCACGTGGGCGTGCTTGAACTCGAAGCGGTCGCGCGCATCGATGGCCTGCAGCGAGCTGCCCGCTTGCGCGAGATCGTCGACGCTGATGACGGCGATGGTCGCTGTTGGCAGGCCTGCAGCACGCCAGCCCGCCAGACCGCCCTCGAGATGTCCAAGGATGTGGAACCCGGCCTCGCGCATCAGATCGACAGCGACCTTCGCGATGGCCTCGGGCTCGGCGTGGACGAGATACGCCGGCTCGCGCGAGAGCGCCATGTCCGCGCGATCGGCGAGGTCCGCGCGATTGAATTGCAGGTTGACAGCCCCCGGCACGTGCGCTTTCGCAAAAACCCGAGGCAGCCGCATGTCGAGGAGAACCGCGCCGGACTGCTGGGCGGCAGCGACCTCAGCGGGTGTCATACCACGGTCCTCTCTTCTGCTGTCAGCCCCAGATTGCGTGATTTGATTCCCGCGTAGTTGGCTGGGAACGGTTTCGCAGTCTCCTTGACGAACCGCCCAAACGTCTCGGCATCGGGCTGCTGCATCGCCTGATTGAACCGCTTCTCGAAGTAGATCGTCGATGAAACTTTGCCACTCATGTTGATGCCACCGCACGCCGAGCCGCCGTAGTGCCCGGGATAGACCTCCACGTGGTCCGGGAGCGCGAAGAGCCTCGTCCTGATCGACTCGTACTGCATCCTGGCGCGCTCGCTTTCGTCCAGCACGTCGAGCGCCTGATCGCCGATCAGAAGATCCGGACGACCGACATCGCCGACGAACAGCGAGTCACCGGTCAGAACGAACCACGGCTCCCCGCTGCGGGCGCGATCGGTTACGAGGAACGCTACGTGCTCGGGCGTATGCCCAGGCGTCGCCAGTACCTGCACGTGAACCTGTCCGATCGTCAGCGTCTGGAGATCCTCGAGCGGAGTGAACGAGTACTTCACAGGAGCCGTGTGGAACAGACGGTGGTCAGCGCCAAACGCCTCGGCGAGCTCGCGCGCGCACGAGATGAAGTCAGCGTGGACGTGAGTCTCGAGCACGTGGGTCACCGCCAATCCGCGGTCGGCGGCCTCGAGCACGTAGTGGTCGACGCCGAGATCCGCGATCGGGTCCACGACGATGGCTTCCTTCGAGCGCACGCAGCCGACGAGGTACGAGGCCTGGCCGAGGTTCTCGTACCGAAATTGTTTGAGGATCACTCCTCCTCCCCCTTGCGCACGAAAAACACGAGCGCGCCGCCTTCCTCCCGCCATTCCAGGAGCTCGTTGCCACTGTCTTCCGCCCATGCGGGAAAATCGGCAATCGCACCGCGGTCGGTTGCAATCACCTTGAGGATCTGACCGGTGGCGAGGGACTTCATCTCTTTCCCGGCTTTGACGATGGGCATCGGACACAGCAGCCCGCGGGCATCGAGGGTCTTGTCTTCTGTAATGGCAGCCATGGATATCCTTCGCCGCGCGCGCGGCTACGGTCAGACGAAAAGGGTGACGTGCGACTTGCGCGCGTCAGACAGAAACGCCGCCGCGCCGCCAAACTCGACCCCGTCGATGAAATCGTCCTGTTTCAGCCCGAATACGTCCATCGTCATCTGACAGGCGATCAGCCTGACCTCCGACTCGCGAGCGACGTCGATCAACTCGCGGATGGTCGCAACGCCTTTCTTGCTGAACATCGATTTCATCATTCCCGTGGCCATGCTCTTCATGCCGGGCAGCGCGGTGATGATGTCGGGCATCGGCACAGGCATCGGCATCGCCGGGTTGCCGACGGGCGACACCTTGAGCACCTTTTCGAAGTCTTTGCGGATAATGTTGAGGCCGTAGAACGTGAAGAACACCGCGACCGACATGCCAGCGGCGGCGGCCGCCGTCGAGAGGATCAAGGGCGGATACGCCCAGTCGAGCGTGCCCTTGGAGGCGATGATGCAGGCGCGCCGCGCCGCCGGGTCCTTCTTGAAGGCTCGCTCCACCTCTTCGCGCACGATCTGGCGGACCTGCTCGATCGTGACCGCTTCGTCTTTCAGCATGAAGGCTCCCTGGACGGCTGCGTGGGCTGAACCCAATCGTATAGCGCGCCCAGCGAGGGAAAGCAAGCGCCAGGAGCGCGGGGCGTCAGTCTAACGCAGCACCTCGCCGAACAGCCGTCGGAAGTTCCCGCCGAGAATCTTGTCGACGTCTGACGCGGTATAGCCGCGGCTGCGCAACCGCTCGCGGATCGTGTCCATCCGCCGCGGGTGATTGAGCTCGCTGATGAAGAACGGCCAGCGGAAGCTCGCGGCGTTGACGGGGCGCAGCCGGGACAGCTCCGCGATCAGCATCTGTTTCTCGGCTTCGGTGTCCGGTATGCGGCGGTGCTCGCGGTCGCTGCCAATTCCGACGTGCTCGACACCGGCGATCTTCACCGCATGGTCGATGTGCCGCACGTAGTCGTCCAGCGTATTCCGCTCCTTCGCCCCGAGATACGGATTGATCTGGTAGATCCCGATGACTCCGCCGCGATCGGCGAGCGCCCGCAGCGCCTCGTCGCTCTTGTTGCGCGGATGGTCGTACACCGCCTTGCACCCTGCGTGCGTGATCGCCGCCGGCAGCTTCGACGTCTTGATGCCCTCCAGCGTTGTCGCCATCCCTGAGTGCGACACGTCGACGAGGATGCCCATCGCGTTCATCCGCTCGACCAGCTCGATGCCGAACGTGCTCAAGCCGCTGTTCGTGCGCTCGAGGCATCCGTCGCCGACGAGGTTCCGGCTGTTGTAGGTCAGCTGGATGATGCGGACGCCCAGGTCGTACAGGGTCTTCAGCCGCTCCACGTCGTCCTGAACCGGCGACGCGTTCTGCGTGTAATAGATGATGCCAATCGCACCCTGGTCCGCAGCCGTATCGAGATCGCTGCCGCGCGTGACCTTGAGGAAACGATCCGGATGGGACTTGATGTGAGCGTCGAAGCCTTTCACCTCCTGCGCCATGTCGTCGAAGGCAGTCGGGCCCTGCAGCGCCGGATTGCCGATCGTGACCACGCAGCCTCGGAGTCCGCTGGCGCGAATCTCGTCGATCAACGCCATGTCGTAGTCGAGGTGGATCTCTCCGAGGCCATCGATCGCGGACGAGGATGGCTTCTGCGCGCCACGCAGCGGCGACCGCCACGCCAGCGTCAGTCCACTTGTCATCGCCAGCTGCCGCAGAACGTCACGCCTTCGCATCGAAGGCTGATTATAGAGGAGGTGCAGATGAGCGCCC
>Ga0075420_100001517_pt1 | contig 19755 bp, 17 predicted proteins | sample SoiMetdeltSBSDD4_FD_75296 | JGI IMG/M metagenome (GOLD analysis project Ga0075420, IMG submission 75296) | Bulk soil microbial communities from a Populus tree surrounding site in Tennessee, USA - Soil MetaG P. deltoides SBSDD4 | ecosystem: Environmental > Terrestrial > Soil > Tree plantation... | reverse complement strand
GTCTGATCGCCGGAAAAGAGGCTGCCCGATGAAGCGGAAGGCAGTCATTACAGGTCTAGGTATCGTCTCGCCCATCGGCGTGGGCGTGGAAGAATTCTGGGCGTCGGCACGCCAAGGTCGTTCGGGAATCAGCTCACCGACCCTCTTCGACGGCTCCAAACTTCCCCGCGAATGCCAGATGGTCGGTGAAGTGATCGACTTTGACGTAAAACAGTGGATGCCTGGCGCTGTTGGCCGCATGGCCGGGCGCTTCAGCCAGTTTGCGGTCGCGGCGGCAAAGATGGCGCGCGAGGATGCCGGACTCGACGGTGCCTCGATACCACCCGCGCGCCTCTTGGTCTCGTTAGGAACTTCGATGAGTGGCCTAGTTGAGGCTCAAGAGAACTTTGCCCGCTTCCTGCGTGGGGACGTTGTTCCGCCCTGGACGGTCCTCGAGTACCCAGGTCACGCTGCAGCCAGTCATCTCGCTATTGATTCTCATGGCCAGGGCCAGGTAGCCGCCTTCGGAACCGCCTGCGTTGCAGGCCTTGACTCTATTGCTTGGGCGGCGGAGAAGGTCCAAAGGGGTGAAGCAACAGCCGTTGTGGCAGGAGCCACCGAAACGCCGCTCGCTCCGTCTAATCTGGAGGCTTTCCGCGTGCTAGGTGCGCTCTCGCGTTGGCAGGGGCCACCGTCGGAGGCGAGCCGTCCTTTCGAGAAGCTCCGCAGCGGTCTAGTCCTTGCTGAGGGCGCAGGGATTGTGATCGTCGAGGACGAAGAACACGCTCGCGCACGGCGCGCGACGATCTATGCACGCATTCTCGCGAGCGCAAGCGTCACCGAGTCTCGACATATGCGCGAAGTGGATCCAACAGGGGAATCGGTGGCTCGAGTTCTGACCACGCTTATGCGCCGCGCAGACATGTGCTCGAAGGATATCGACTACCTCTGTGCCCATGGTAATTCTCTCATCGACTACGACGCCGCAGAGACGGCAGGAATTAAACGCGCTCTCGGCAGGCAGGCTTCTTGTATCCCGGTCTCTTCCATAAAATCCATGTGTGGTCAGGCTCTCGCCGCGAGCGGCGCGATGCAGACCGTAGCAGCGTGTCTGGCGATCCGCGACCACATCGTGCCCCCAACAATCAACTATCACTATCCCGATCCCGCGTGCGACTTGGACTATGTTCCGAATCGAAGTCGCGTGGTTCGCGTTCAGACGGTGATGATTCACGCTCAGAGCATCGGGGGATCTCACTCCGCGATTCTGCTTAGCTCGGCGAACTAGGAGAAGTGGGAGCATTCCTTCTTCTCATTCTCGTAACCCTCATCACCGCTCTTGCTGTCTATGTATGGCGCGCGCGACCCGACAATCCGATCAACGGCTGGTTCGCTCTGTTCACCTTGTCGCTGGCCGGCTGGGCGCTTGGAATCGCCGGCGTGGAAGGCGGTCTCCACACCGAAATATTCGGTCGTTTGACGTTTGCGAGCGCAGCATTCATCCCTGGCACCTTTCTCGCGTTCGCTCGTGTCTTTCCAATGGCGAGCCCGTGGCCCTCGAAGCAGTTCGTTGCTCTTGCTCTGTCTCTCGCTGCCGTCTTCGCCGTCTTTTCGACGCTCACCCCCTGGGTCGCGCATGGCATCACCCTGACGCAAAGCGGCATTCAACGGACTACGGGGCCTCTCTTCTTCGCATTCGCCATCTACTTGGTTGCCTGCACGATAACGGCGATTTCCGTCTTCATTAGCAAGTCCCACAAAGTTCGCGGCATCGCGAAGGCACAACTCCAGTACCTTGGGATCGGAATCCTGATCGTCTCCGCCGGCGGGATCACAAGCAACCTCATACTACCCATCGCAACGGGCCGTTCGAGCTACAGCGCCTTCGGGCCATACTTCGCTCTCCCCCTCGTTCTCCTTGTCGGCCACGCAATCATTCGCCATCGCCTAATGGATCTGCGCTTAGTCATCAATCGAGGAATCACCTATCTTCTAATTTCGGCGCTCTTATCGGCTCTTGTCATTCTGACTACGAGGGTCCTCTTTTTTCCAGGCAGACTCACGCCTGAGCCCCATGACGTCCTCATCGTCGTCATCGTTGCACTGCTGATGCTCTCGATACCAGGGCAACGACTTGTCGAGCATCTCGTTGATCCGTACCTGTATAGACGCCGACTAGACCACCCCTCCGCCATCCGGGAAGCTGCTCACCGGCTTAGCCGTTTAATGCAGCCCAGCGATCTTGCTGAGGAGCTGCGAGTGTTCTTGTCAGAGTCATTTGTCCCTGAGCAATTCGCTATGCTTGTTCGCACCTCTGATCGCCAAGACCTAGAGGCGCTCGGCGCGAACACAGTGGCGACTAAGCAACTTCACGAAGTCGTGGGAGCCCTGATCAGCGAAAATACACCGTCAGCCTTCTTCGTGAATCCTTCCCGGGCAGAACCGCGTGCTCGCGCTGCCCACGACGCCCTTCGCGAAGCAGGCATTGAACTCGTAATCACTCTGGGCCGCAGAGCGGAGCCGCTCGGCGCTATCCTTTTGGGTCCCCGCAAGAGCGGAGACGCTTACTTCGCGGCCGACCTCGCCTTCATTGAGTCTCTTGCCGAGCTGGCGTCGATCGCCCTTGAAAACTCCCTCCTTTACCGACAAAGGACCCAGATGTTGGAGTACTCTGAACGCCTTCTCGAGGCTCTCGACGCGGCGGTCGTAGCTGTCGACGTAGAGGGCAGGATCGCGAGCTTCAATTCGGCCGCAAAGAGCCTTCTGAGCCTCACAGACGAACATCGCCGCTCGCCCCTTGACGTGTTGCCGTCTCAGATCGCTTGGGCACTCGCACTTACCATCACGAATGCCTGGCGCCCGGCGGAGATTGAAGCACACGTCGACCACCCAACGCGAGGGCCGGTACCGGTGATTCTCTCTACTGCAGTCCTGCACGAAGAGCCCACGAGGGTCTCCGGTGCCCTCGTTGTCGCAACGGACCTGTCAACCGTGAAGGCGCTTGAACACAACCAAAGACGCGTCGAACACCTCGCCATGATGGCGCGTTTCTACGCAGGCATCGCCCACGAGATTCGCAATCCCCTCGCCGCGATATCAAATTTTATCGCTATGCTCCCAGATCGGTTCGACGATCCCGAGTACAGAGAGACAGCGGCGCGCCTTCTCCCGATGGAAGTAGGGCGTATCGTCGGACTGGCTGACCGCCTCAGGCTCATGGCCCCCAGCGAAGGCGGCAAACTAACCTCACTTGAGCTTCCGCCCCTTTTAGCAGACATTATCGCGATCCATGGCCCCACCATTGAGGAGGCTGGAGCAAGGATTGTGTTCAACTGTCCGACCGACACGCCTAAGATTGCCGGCGATCCAGGGCAGCTCGTGCAACTGTTTGTGAACCTCTTCAAAAATGCGCTCGAGGCGATGCCTCGGGGCGGCACGATCGCGATCGATGTAATCCACCGATCCCCTACTAGAGTCGAGGAGCGTCTAGTCGTCCGCGTTGTCGACGAGGGTACAGGGATCGACCCCTCGTTCCGCGGGCGCATTTTCGAACCATTCTTCACGACGAAACCCTCGGGGACGGGCCTTGGGTTGTCGATATGCCAAGAGATCGCCGACTTTCATCGCGCTCGGCTCACGATCGCTCCCCGCCCAGGGCGGAGCGGCACGATCGCCCAAGTGGAGTTCTCCTGCCTACGAGCCGAATCAGCATTGCGCACGGTCGCTTCAACACCGCGCAGCTCCAACCAGCCGTGAAGAGCAGAGGATTCCCATGGTCCAGCTGACCCAGATCGCCGTCGCACTATTGCATCTGAGTCTCGGCGTGCTTGTCCTAGGGGCGCATCGTCGGAGCGCGGTGAATCGGGCCTTCGCGGCCCAGTCCCTAGTTTTCGCCGGATGGATACTTGGAATAGCGGGACTTCAGAGCACTGAGCAGCTGGAACTGATAGCTGGCCTCACGTTTGGTTTCGCCAGCCTCATTCCAGTGGCATTCTTGTTCTTCGCACATTGCTATCCAGACAGAACAGAGTGGTCCGCGCCGATGTTCGCGCGTCTTGCATTCGGCATGGGACTCGGTTTTGCGCTGCTATCTCTTACTACCGATTTGGTCGTGTACAAAACCGAGCTTGGACCTAGTGGCCTAACGCGGAAGACGGGCCCCCTATATCCCATCTTCGCTGTGTACTTTCTCGTGACATGGCTTGCTGGCATTACGATATTCATCGGGAAATGGCGTTCGTCGAGAGATTTGGTCCGAGCGCAGTTCCGTTATCTTGGAGTCGGGGTAATCGGCGGGTTTGTTGGTGGAATCGCGGCGAATCTCTTACTGCCCATCGCTACAGGCAAATCAACGTACAGCTGGATCGGCCCGTACTTCAGCTTGGCCTACGTCGCGCTGGTGGCGCACGCTACGATTCGGCACCCGCTGCTCAGTCTTCGCGTCTTCGTTCATCGTGGCCTGACGATAGGCGTTGCTATAGTCTTGTCGTCTCTTCCAGCAGGCCTCCTCTTAGCCATCCTGTGGCCGCACCTCCTTACGACCCTGGAGACATCCCAACTGGCCCTGCTTCTGATGGCGATCGGTGTCGCTACCATACTCATTCCCGTTACGCGCGACGCATCGAGTAGGCTACTTGACCGTTACGTCTACCGAACGCATGCGAACTTCCAACGGACTGTCCGTGAGGCCAGTCGGATGCTGACTGGAGTCCTTCACCTTGACACGCTGCTCGCATTCATTGCCAGGACAGTGATACGGTCCACAGCGGCAGAAGGGGTAGCACTTTATCTGTGCGAGGATCGGGTCTTCCGTTGTGCGATGGCCGAAGAGTCCCACAAAATTGGCCGCTTCAAGACACCTGACGAGGCGCCAAGGGGAGTGGTTGACGCATTGGCGGTGGCCCAGTCTCCACTACTGATCGACGAAATCGCACGAGAGTATTCGCCTGTCGCAAGGGGACTTCATGGCCATCTCAGCGAAAACAACTGGTCGTTGGTGCTGCCGGTGTTGGCGGAGGATACGCTGATCGCGATGATTGCGGTGGGGCCCAAGCTGTCTGGAGATGCGTTCTATCAGCAGGATCTCGATCTTTTGATGACGCTGGCAAACCAGGCCGGCGTCGCCATCAAGAACGCGCAGCTGTACGCGGCCGTGACGCTCGCCAACGAGTATCTGGAGAACATCGCGGCGACGATGGAGAGCGGGGTCGTCGCCATCAATGCGGCCGGGCGGCTGGCCATGTTCAACCGGGCCGCCGAGCATCTCACGGGCCTGCCGGCGAAGACCGCGCTCGGAGGGCCGGCCGCCGATTTGCCCCCGTGCCTGGCTGATCCGCTGCAGGCCACGCTGGCCGACGGTCAGCCCCGGACGCTGCCCGAGGTCGAGTTGCCGACGGTGGTCGGCAGCGCCGACGAGCCGGAGAGCCGTCCCGTCCTCTGCACCGTCTCGCCCGTCCGCGACCCGGCCGGCACGGTGTTGGGTGCGGTGGCCGTCTTCAGCGACCTGACGCCGCTCAAGGAGCTGGAGATCGAGCGGCGACGCGCGGAGCGGCTCATGTACGTCCAAACGCTCGCGTCCGGTATCGCGCACGAGATCAAGAACCCGCTGGTGGCTATCAAGACCTTCACGCAGCTCCTGCCCCGCCGCCAGGACGACGCACGATTCCTGGAGGAGTTCGGGCGGATCGCGGGGCGCGAGATCGACCGGATTCAGCGCCTGCTGGACCGACTACGGACGCTGTCACGTCCGGGCGGCGGCCCCCGGCAGCCGATGGACCTCCGGCTGCCACTCACCGAGGCGGTCGAGTTGATGCAGCCCGCGCTCGAGGAAAAGGGCCTCACGATCACCGCCCGGCTGGGCGACCAGCCGTGCCTGGTGACGGGTAACCACCAGGAGCTGGAGGAGCTCTTCCTCAACCTGCTGCTCAACGCCCACGACGCGACCCCGACCGGAGGCGCCGTGACCGTCGAGCTCGCCCGCGGCGAGAGCCACCTGACGGTGACGGTGGCCGACAGCGGGCCGGGCATCGCCCCCGAGCTGCTGGAACGCGTCTTCGAGCCGCTCTTCACCACCAAGGCCCGGGGCTCGGGCCTCGGCCTGGCAATCTCGGCCGGGATCGCGCAGGCGCACGGAGCCCGGCTCCGCGCCGGCAACCGGCCCACGGGAGGCGCCGTGTTCACCGTCGAGTTCCCCCCGGCCGCGCTGGCCCCGGCGGTGGTCGCGTGAACACCGTCCTCCTCCTGACCGCCGACGAGACGCTACGCACGCGGGTGGCGCGCTCGCTGAACGCGTTCTCCATCTTCGAGGCTCGGGCCGACGGCGATGCGCTCCGGACGCTCCGCATCGTCGACATCGACATCATCCTCCGAGAGAGCACGGGCCCGGCCGGCGCCCTGGCCACCTTCGTCATGGCGACCCGCGAGATCAGCCCGCATGCGCTCGTCGTCGCGATCGGCGCCAGCGGTGAGGAGGAGGAGAGCGCCGACTTCACCGTTCCCGACGGCTTCACCGCGCGCGAGCTGGAGGCGGTCCTGCGCCACGCGCTCGACCGTCAGCGGCTCGTCCGCGAGCTGGCGGCGAGCCGGGCCACGGTGCCCCCGGCCGCGGCTCCGGCGCCGGTCAACGGCGAGCCGTGGGACGGGGTCGCGGTCGCCCGCCTCCTGCGTGGATTCACGGGGGTGCTGGCGGCAGGGGTCGACGTGCCTCGCGCGCTCGGTATGTTCCTCGACTCCATCGGTGAGCTCGTCCGGCCGACCCGCATGGCGCTGCTCCGCCCGGACACCCTCGGTCAGGAGTTCCGCATCGTCGTGAACCGTGGCCTGGCGCCCCAGCTCGTCCAGGGGATCCGGCTCTCCTCCAACGAGGGTCTCATCCGCTGGCTCTCGGTGCAGGGCCGACCCGCGGTCGCGCCGGAGATCACCGACGCGGAGATCCTGCGCGAGCTGAAGCTCCTGCAGGCGGTCGTCGCCGTGCCGCTGCTCGCCCACGGGGAGCTGGTCGCGGTGCTGGCCCTCGGCCAGCCGGTGTTCGGCGCCACCTACGGCCGACACGAGATGCAGACCCTGTTCGACCTGGCCGCCCACCTCGCCACGGTGCTGCGCGACATCACCCTGCACCACCAGCTCGAGCGGGAGAAGGAGTTCAGCGAGCGGATCCTCTCGCACATGTCGAGCGGGGTCGTGACGATCAATCGTGATCAGAGAGTGGGCACGCTCAACCGACGGGCGGAGGAGATCCTCGACCTGCCTGCCGCCACGGTCGTGGGCCAAGATCTGCGGGTGCTGCCCTCGCCCCTGGGCGACATGTTGTACGACACGCTCGCCTCGGGCCGTCCGGCCGCTCGCTCGGAGATCCAGCTCGCCCTGCGCCGCCTGTGGCTGGAGGTGTCGACCTACGCGGTCCGGGACGAGGAGGGGCAGCCGCTCGGCGCCGTCCTCGTGTTCGAGGACCTCACGGCCCAGAAGGAGCTCGCCGCCCAGCGCCGGGAGGCCGAGCAGTTCCAGCTCCTCACCCGGGTCGTCGCCCGGATCGCCGACGAGATCAAGAACCCGCTGGTCTCCATCAACACCTTCATCGAGCTGATCGGGGAACGGTACGAGGACCCCGACTTCCGTCGCCACTTTTCGATGGTCGTGCGTCGCGACGTGCGTCGTCTCGTCGAGGTCTTCGAAAAACTTGCGGGGTTGGTGACGGAGGGTGAGCTAAACTTTGCGATCGTGGACGCTCGAGAGGTGGTGGGTCAGCTCGTGGACGCCATCGATCTGGCGGACGAGGCCGCCGGCAAGCACCTGCAGCTCGACGTCGTCCCCGAAGCCGTCCCGCAGCTCGTGAAGGTCGACGGCGGCCAGCTCCGCAAGGCGCTGGGGTACCTCATTCGCTATCTCACCCATAACTCGCCGTCCGAGCTGGCCAAGGTGTCGGTGTCGGTCGGCCCGCACGAGGACGACGAGGGCGCCGCCGACGTGCGCATCATGGTGGGCTCCCGCACCGCCACGGTGCCGCCCGAGAAGCTGCAGCGGCTCTTCGATCCCGTCCAGATGGTGCAGGAGAGCCTCATCGACGTCGGGCCCGCCGTCAGCCAGCGGCTGGTCGAGGCGCTCGGCGGCCGGCTGCGCATGCGCCAGACGCGGCACGAGCTGGCGTTTCTCGTCACGCTGCCGGCGCTGTCGTGACCACGGCGGCACCGCCGCTCGACGCCGCCCGCATCCTCGTCGTCGACGACGAGCTCGGTCCGCGCGAGTCGTTGCGGATGCTGCTCAAGCCGTCGTACCAGATCCAAACCGCCGAGAGCGGCCGGGCCGCCCTCGAGCAGGTTCCGGCCTACCGCCCGGACATCGTCATCCTCGACATCAAGATGCCGGAGCTCGACGGGCTCGAGGTGCTGCGGCGGATCAAGCGGATCGATCCGGCGATCGAGGTCGTGATGATCACGGCTTATGCCTCGCTGGAGACCGTCAAGATGGCGCTCACCCACGGCGCCTTCGAGTACCTGATCAAGCCGTTCTCCCGCCAGGACCTCGAGGACGTCGTGCGCCGCGCCCTCGGGCGCCGCCACGCCGAGCTCGGCGCGCGCGGCCAGGTCGCTCGGCTCGTCGAGGAGATGCGGCGGCTCGCCGCGAAGACCCGGGAGCTCGAGGAGGCCGCGCGGCGCGAGGCCGTCGAGCAGTCGCTGCGCGTCACCCAGCTGTCCATCCTGCGCGAGATCGCGCGCACGTTCGTCAGCCAGCTCGAGCACCAGGCCATCTCGACGGCCGTGACCGACCAGCTCCGGAGCGCGCTGGGGTACGACGTCGTCGCCATCGCGGCGACGGCGCCGACCGCGCCGGCGGGGGCGGCCGGCGGTGATCCGCGCGTGGTGACGTGCGCGATCCGCGACGCCGAGGGGCCCCTGGGCTGGCTGGTGGTCGACAACCGACAGTCGGGCCGTCCCGTCGACCCGCGCGAGCGCGAGCTGCTCGAGATGCTCGCGGAGTACGTGGCCATCGCGCTCCGCAACGCCCGCCTCTACGGCCAGATCGACGACACCCGGCGCTCGCTCGAGCAGCTCATCGCCTCGGCCGGCGACGCCATCATCACGGTAACCGGCGACGACCGCGTGGGCGGCTGGAACCCCGCCGCCGAGCGGACGTTCGGTATCGCCGCCGCCGAGGCCGTCGGGCGGCGCATCGGCGACGTGCTGCCGGAGCCCGAGTACGGCCGGGCCCGCCGCCGGCTCGCCGAGGGGGCCGAGCGTGAGGCGTTCGAGGTCCAGCGCGCGTACGGTGGATCGCGGCTGCTGACCTTGGCGGTAACGCTCTCGGGGCTGCGCAATCGGCAGGGTGGCCTGGATGGGGTCATCGCGATCGTCCGCGACATCACCACCGAGCGGGAGATCGAGATCCAGCTCAACCAGTCCGAGAAGCTCACCGCGCTGGGCCAGCTCGCCGGCGGCATCGCCCACGACTTCAACAACCTGCTGCAGGCGATCCTCGGCTACGCCCAGCTCATGAAGCAGAACCCCAGCAACACCGAGCTCATCGAGCGCTCGCTCACGGTGGTCGAAGCGGCGGCCATGGACGGCTCCGAGACCGTCCGGCGCATCCAGCAGTTCGCGCGGCTGCGGCCCGACGAGCAGTTCGTCGGCGTCGACATCAACCAGATCGTGCAGGACGCCGTCGCCATCACCCGGCCCCGCTGGGAGGAGAACATCGCCCGCGACAGCCGCGCCCTCGAGCTGAAGCTCGAGCTCCAGTCCGCCGCCCTCATGCAGGGGCGGCCGGCGGCGCTCAGCGAGGTGCTCACCAACCTCATCCTCAACGCGATGGACGCCATGCCCGAGGGTGGCCGCCTCACGATCGCCACCAGCCACACGGCCGGCCGCGACGTGCGGGTGACCGTGGCCGACACCGGCATCGGGATGTCCGAGACGATCCGGCAGCGCATCTTCGAGCCCTTCTACTCGACGAAGGGCGAGCTCGGGTCCGGCCTGGGCCTGTCGATGGCCTACTCGATCGTGCGGCGCCACGGCGGCGAGATCCACGTCGACAGCGAGCCCGGCGTCGGCACCACGTTCGCGCTGACCTTCCCGATCGCGCTCGAGTCGTCCACGCCGGAGCCGCCGTCGCCGGCGGCGGAGGGTCGTCGCCAGTTCCGCGTGCTCGTGGTGGACGACAATCCCCAGGTCCTCTCCACGCTCGCCGAGATGATGCGCCGCGTAGGTCACACGGTCACGCCCGCCATCACGGCGCGCGGCGCGCTGCAGGACTACGTCGTCGGCCAGTTCGACGTCGTCCTCACGAACATCGGCATGGCCGAGATGAACGGCTGGGAGTTCGCCGAGCGGCTGCGCGGCCGTGATCCGCGCGTGCCGCTGCTCTTCATCACCGGCTGGGGGCTGCGCGACGAGGACCGCGCCCGGCTGGCCGGTCTCGGCGTCCGCCATTGCCTGTTCAAGCCGGTCCGCCCCGAGGATCTCGACGCCGCTCTGCAGGACGTCGGCGCGCCCCGGTGAGGCGCACGGGACGCGGCTGATCGTGGCGAAGCGGCGTCGAAAGTCACGCCGCCGGCCGCCCGCACCTCGACACGCCGCCCGCCCGGCCCCGCGCAAGAAGGCCCGCCACGCCGCAACCGCCCGAACGACGGCGCGCGCCGCCCATCCCCCGGCCGCGCCGCCGCGGCGTCGGGCGGCGTCGGAGGCGGCACGGCTCGGCGCCGCCCTGGCCGCCGAGTCGAGCGTGGCGCGCGGTCTCGAGCGTCTGCTGAGTACGGCCCGCCGCCTCACGGCCGCCGAGGCCGGCACGGTCTACGTGCGGCGCGACGAGACGCTGGAGTTCGCGGCGGTGCAGAACGACGTGCTGGCGCGGCAGATCGGAGCGGACGAGGTGCACCGACGGGTCGGCGCGCGCCCCCTGCCCCTGCGGGAGAACAGCATCGCCAGCTACGTGATGCTCACACGTGCGACGGTCAATCTGCCGGACGCCTACGCGATCCCGGTCGACCGCCCGTACACGCTCTTCCGCGAGGTAGACCGCACCACCGATTACCGCACGCGCTCCATGCTGGCCCTGCCGCTCCGCGACGCGCGGGAACGCGTCTTCGGCGTCCTGCAGCTGATCAATGCGCTCGACGGGCGGGGGGCGGTGCGGCCCTTCAGTCGGGAAGAACAGCGACTCGCCCAGGATCTCGCCGCCCAGGTCGCCCGCCTGCCCGGGGTGACGGCGGGCTGAGCGTCTACGACCGCTTCATCGGGCGACCGCAGCACACCTTCTGCACCATCGCGACCTTGCCGCACTTGGGACATCGGAATCCGGCCATGCCGGCCATACTACCGGCCTCACATGGCCGCCCGCAAATTCAGATGGAGCGCTTCACCTGGTCGGCCAGCTTGCAGAACGCGCAGAGCGTGCCCGTGGTGACCTGGCCGCAGCGGGCGCACTCGTGCAGCTCGACCGCCTCGGCCCGCTCGAACGCCGGCCGCGCCTTCTCGAGGAAGCCGAAGAGGAAGTTGTGCTTCGCGCCCGGGGAGGCGTCCTCCAGGCGGTTGAGGGTCTCCTTGTGGGCGATCGAGGTGGCGCCCACCGCGAACGGGCACTCCTCGACGATGTAGTCGATCTTCCGGAGGAACGCGTACGCCGCGGTCTCGCGCTCGGACAGCCGGTAGAGCGGCTTCACCCGCCGCACGAGCTTGGGGTGCGTGGACGGCAACGCCGGTGACTGCCGCGGGAGCGCGTCCATCTGCCAGTGCATGACCGAGCCGAACAGCGTGGCCGCCTCGTCGTCGAGGTTGTGACCGGTGGCGACGACGGGCAGGCCCTCGTCGAGGGCGACGCGGTTCATGAGGTAGCGCTTGCTGAGCCCGCACCCGGAGCACGGCGGCCGGCGGGTGACCGACTTGATGACGGGCACCGGCGCGCCGACCTCCTCCTCGACGCGACGCACGAGCAAGGGCACGCCGTGGGCGGCCGCGAACGCCTCGCACTTCGCCCGCGACTCCACGGAGTAGTCGAAGATCCCGAGGTCGAGGTAGAGACCCGTCGTCCGGTAGCCCTCCCCGATGAGCACGTCCCACAGCGCGAGCGAGTCCTTGCCACCCGAGACCGCGACGAGGATCGGCTCGTCAGACGTGAACATGCGGTACTTGCGGATGGCCTCCCGAACCTGGTTGCGGAAGAACTCGAGGAAGTCGGGGGCGCAGAACGCCGCGTTGTGGCGGCGGAGCTCGAGCACCGCCGTGTCGCCGCACTTCCGGCACTTCACGACGATCCCCCCGACATCACGGGTCGCAGCTCGATCGTGTCGTCGTCGGCGACGTGCTGGTCGGCGGTGACGAGCTCGTCGTCGCGGATGACCAGGACTGTCTCGGGCAGGATCGCGAGGTCGCGCAGGACGTCCTTCACCCGCCGGTTGCCGGCGACCTCGACCTCGCGTCGGGGATTGCGGAGCACCACCTTCATGTCAGTCGCGCGGGAACCCCGCCGTCGCCTTCACCTCGCGGATCTGACGGAGGTGGATCAGGTCGTGCGCGGCCTGCAGGCGCCACCACTGGGCGAGGTCCATGTCGCCGAGGCTGAAGTGCTTGAAGCGCAGCGCGCGCGGATCACACTGGCCCAACCGCTCCACCGACTGCCGGCTGCGCTCGCGCGTGGCCCGCATGGTGCCGAGCAGCTCGCCGATCGGCGCGCCGTGCGTCGGCCACACCACCTCGGGCGCCTCGGCCGGCGGGCCCACCGGCCACGGCGGCAGCGGGCCGAACTCCGCGAGGTCGTGCGGGAAGACGGCGGCAGCGCTGCCCGCCTGCACCTCCTTGAGGAGCTTCGTCGTCAGCTTGCCGGTCGCGACCTCGGCGCGCGTGAGGTGGTGGACGATCTCGCCGATCGACCAGTCCGCCTCACCGGGCTTCCAGTCCGCCTGACGCTGAGACAGCGGCTCGACCTCGCGCAGCACCTCGGCGCGGGCTCGCTCGAGCTCGGACCACAGCATCTCGACGGGTTTCGGATGGGCCATCGATACCTCGCGGGCCGGTGGTGGACTTCGCTCGAAGTATACCCGAAGATGCCGGCATGACCGACCGGCGGCGCGCCCTGGCGCGCGCTCCGTGGCGCACCCTGGCGAGCCGCGAGGTGTACGCGAACCCGTGGATCCGCGTGCGCGAGGACGTCGCCGAGATGCCCGACGGCCGCACGACGCCCTACGGCGTCGTCGAGTGCCGCCCCGCCGTCGGCGTGCTGCCGTTCCTCGACGAGGGCACCGTGGTGCTGGTCGGCCAGTACCGTTACGTCGCCCGCGCGTTCCTGTGGGAGATGCCGACGGGCGGCGTCCGGGTCGGCGAGAGCGAGGAGACCGCCGTCCGACGGGAGCTCGCCGAGGAGGCGGGCTACGAGGCGGCGCGGCTGGTGAAGCTCTGCACCTTCGACACGTCGAAAAGCGTCGTCGACGAGACGGCCCACCTCTACCGGGCCGACGGGCTGCGCCCCGTGACCCACGAGGCCGACGAGACCGAGTTCATCGAGGTCCGCGCCTTCCCGTTCGTCGAGGTCGTCCGGATGGTGGAGGCCTCCGAGATCCTCGACGCCATGACGGTCATCGCCGTGCTGCACGCCGCGCGTCGGCGCTGAGCGTGGGCCCGCGGCTGATCCGCGCGTTCGTGCGGGCCCTGCTGGCGGTCTTCTATCGGCGGGTCGACGTGGCGGGTCTCGAGCACGTGCCGCCCGACGGGCCCCTCATCGTCGCCGCCAATCACCAGAACGGCCTCATCGATCCCATGCTGCTGCTCGCCGCGCTGCCGCGCCCGCTGCGACCACTCGCGAAGTCGGGGCTGTTCCGCCATCCGATCATCGCGCCGTTCCTGCGACTGGCCCGGGCCCTCCCCGTCTACCGCCGGCAGGACGGCGGCGGCGACACGGGCGGCAATGCCCTCACGTTCCGCGCCGTGAGCGAGGCGCTCAGCCACGGCGGCGCGATCCTGATCTTCCCCGAGGGCGTGAGCCAGCCCGAGCCCACGCTGATGACCTTGCGGACGGGCGCCGCCCGCCTGCTGCTGGAGGCCGAGGCGAGCGGCGCCCCGCCCGTGACGCTGCTGCCCGTCGGCCTCGTACTCGACGACCCGGGTCGCTTCCGGGCGGGGCACGCGCTCGTCCTCATCGGCGCCCCCGTCGAGACCGCCGACTGCGTGGCGCTATACCGCCGCGACCCGATCGGCGCCGTGCGCGCGCTCACCGACCGGCTGGCCGGCGCGCTGCGCCGTCAGATCGTCGAGGCCGAGGACCGTGAGACCCTGCGCCTGATGCGGCTGATCGAACGCGTCTGGCGCGAGGAGAGCGGTGCCCGGCCCAATCCGCGCTCGGCCGCCTGGCTTCAGCGCGCCTCGCGCGCCTACCGCTGGCTGCGCGTGAGTACGCCGGCCGAGGTCGAGCACTTCCGGCGCGAGGTCGAGGCGTACGACCACGAGCTCGATCGGCTGCGCGTCACGCCGGAGACGCTCGGCCGCACCTACGCGCCCGCGATCGTGGTCCGCTACGCCGCTCGCGAGATCCTGCCCCTCCTCCTCGGTCTGCCGCTCGCGCTGCTGGGGATGCTGCTCCACACCCTGCCCTACCAGCTCGTCCGGCTCGGCGTGCGTCTGGCCCGGCCCGAGCCGGACGTGGAGGCCACGTACAAGCTGGCCGGCGGCATCGTCATCTACCCGCTGGCGTGGGCACTGGAGGCGTGGCTGGCGGCGCGCGTCCTCGGCGGGTGGGCGACGGGACTGGTCGTCGTGGCGCTGGTTCCCGCGGGCTTCTTCGCGCTGGCCTGGCAGGCCCGGCTGCAAGACGTCGCTCGCGAGGCGACGGCGCTGCTGCACTTCCTGGGACGCCGCGGCGTCCGCGACCGGCTGCTGGCGCGACGGCGCGCGCTTGCGGAGGAGCTGGAGCGCCTGGCCGCACGCGTGCCGCCGCCCGTCCTGGCGGGGGAGACGACGTGACGCCGCCCATCACGCGCGTCGAGGGCCGTGGCTGGCGCCTGGGGCTGCTCGCCGCCGTCACCGTCGCGGCGGGTGTCGTCGCCCTGCTCGTGCCGCCGATCCCTCAGGACCTGGCGTATCACGACTTCGCCGACCGCCGCACCATGCTCGGCCTGCAGCACGGTCTCAACGTGCTCTCCAACGTCGGCTTCCTGCTCGCGGGCGGATGGGCGCTCTTCCGCGTGATGGGCGCGACGCTCCCCGCGCGGGAGCGCGTGGCCGGGCTCATCTTCGCGGTCGGGCTCCTGCTCACCGGGCTGGGCTCCGCGTGGTATCACGCCGCGCCCAGCAACGCCACGCTCGTGTGGGATCGCCTGCCGCTGTCGGCGTTGTTCCCGACCGTCTTCGCCGTGGTCATCGGAGATCGCTTGAGCGTCGCCGCCGGCCGCGCGCTGCTGGCGCCGCTGGCGCTCGGCGCGATCGGCAGCGTGGTGTGGTGGCAGCTGACCGACGACCTGCGCGCGTACGCGGTTGCCCAGTTCCTGCCGATGCTGCTGATCCCGCTGATGCTGATCCTGCTGCCCGGACGGCGGCCGGCCGCCCCGCTCGTGGCCGGCATCGCGCTGTACGCCGTGGGCAAGGCGGCGGAGCTCGGCGATCGCACCGTGCTCGCCGCCGGCGGCGTGGTCAGCGGCCACACGCTCAAGCACCTGCTGGCCGCGGCGGCGTCCGTGTTCATCGTCGTCTGGCTGACCTCACCGCCCAAGACGCGCACCGGCCCCGAGCAGCCGTGACCACCCCCGAGCCCCGATACTGGTTTCCGGCCAAGCGGTACGGGTGGGGCTGGGGCTCGCCCACGACGTGGCAGGGCTGGGCCGTCCTCCTGGCTTGGCTGGCGACGGTGCTCCCGATCGGTGTCTGGCTGGCTCCACGCCGTCCCCTGCTCTTCTGGCTGTTCCTGGCGGTGATGGTGATCGCGCTGCTGGCGATCTGCTACGCGAAGGGCGAGCCCCCGAGATGGCGCTGGGGCGGCCCCCGCGAGCGCTGAGGGCTCCCGGTTCGAGAGGCTTCGCTGCGGCGGAGGCGGCCCGCTATAGTGGTTTCGATCGCCGCCGCCCGGCGGGCCATCCTTCCTGGAGACTCCGATGCTGAAACACCTGGTTGCCCTGCTGGTCGTCGCGCTCGGCAGCGTCGCCCCCGCGGTGAGTGCTGAGCCCGTGGCGAAGGTCACCGTCCTCGCGTCGGGAGCCGTTCTCGTCGACGGAAAGCCGACGACGTTGCCCGAGCTCGACGAGCGCCTGAAAGCCCTCAAGGCCGCGAACGGCGCCGTCTGGTATCACCGCCAGAACCCCGCCTCCGAGCCACCGCCCCAGGGCACGGCCGTGGTGCAGATGATCATCAAGCACCAACTGCCCGTGAGCATGTCGGCGAAGCCCGACTTCTCGGATTACGTCGACAGGGACGGCGTCTCCCGCCCGCGCTCGCGCTAGCGGGACGCGAGGACGATGGGGCCGGTGGGGGCGGGGACGCCGGCCTCGGGCTCGAGGCTGACGGCGAACTTCGGCGTGGCGCCGCCGGTGGGCTCCACGCGATGCGTCGCCCGGCCCGAGGCGTCGACCTGGAATAGACCGGCCGGACGCGGAGCGGGGCCCTCGATCGTCCACAGCTCGTACGCCTTGCCGGCGGGTGCGGGCGGCAGGTTGGCGACGTAGAGCTGGCCGCCGGCCGTCGCGTGCCAGACCAGGCGACCGGTCGCCTCGGGGCTCGGACCGGTGCCCTGCAGCTCGACCACGCGCGTCGCCGGATCGCGCAGGAGGTCGACGGCGCTCCGGTAGGCGGCCATCTGCTCACGCAGCGCCGCCTCCTCGCGCTGCAGCCGCTCGCGCGCGGCCGCGGTCTCACGCGCCATCACGCCCAGCCGTGCCTCGTATCGCGAGGCGACCAGCCCACCGGTGATCATCGCCGTGATCACGGCCGCGGCGGCGGTGGCCGCGGCCCACGGCACCCAGCTCGCGCGACGCTCCGGACGGCGCGCCGGCCGAGTCGCCGGCCGGCTCGTGTCGGCCGCGACGCGCGCCAGCAGGGCCGCCTTCACCTCGGCCGGCGGCACGGCTGGGGTGTCGGCCAGGGCCACGCGCGCCAGCGCCTCGTGCGAGTCGCGCAGCAGCCGCGCGCAGGGGTCGCACCCCCCGGCCAGATGCGCCTCGAAGCGGGTCAGATCGTCGCCGTCCAGCGCGCCGACCGCGTAGACTGCCGCGAGCTCCTCGAATGTCTCGTGGCTGCTCATGTCGCGCGCCTCACCACGTCACGGAGCCGCTCGAGCCCGAGCCGGATCCTGGTCTTGACCGTGCCGAGTGGTTGCCGGATGCGCTCGGCGATCTCGGTCTGCGTCAGCCCCGCATAATATGCGAGCTCGATCACCTCGCGCTGCGGGGGCGGCAGCGCCTCGAGCGCGGTGCGGATGACGCCGCGGTCCTCGGCCCGCTCGGCGGCGTCCCCGCCGGGCTCCTCGGCCGCCCGCGCGAACCGCTCGTCGACCGGGGGCACGAACGTGGCGCTGCGGCGGCGCACGCTCCGCACCCGATCGATCGCCCGCGTCCGCGCCCTGGTGATCATCCATGCCTCCGGTGTGCCCCTGTTGGGGTCATAGGCCCCGGCGCCCTGCCACGCCTCCCAGAAGACGTCCTGGAGCACGTCAGCGGCGTCGGTACGGTCGCGGACGACTCGCAGGATGAGGGGATACACCAGGGGAGCGTAGCGGTCATAGAAGCGGCCGAAGGCCTCGCGATCGCCGGCCGTCATTCGCCGGATGAGATCCTCCCCCGCCGTCGTCATGGCCGCTCTGAGTATCGAAGGACGCCCCCGGTTTGACAAGGTGAGCTGGCGCCGCGCTCTACCCCTCCCTCTGACTACGAACCGGGCAGCCGTTTCGATTCATCCCCCGGCCGGGGGGCGGGCCCGGCCCGGTGGTATTCTGTGGCGCCGTGAAGTGGGTCCCCGAAACGACCGCGTACGACGAGGCCTTCGACCGGACGACCGCCCCCCGGCAGCACTACCGGGCGCTGGTCTCGACGCTGGAGTCGTTCACCCTCACCGAGATCGACCGACGCGAGCGGCTGCAGAAGATCTCGCTGGTCGACCAGGGCATCACGTTCACGGTCTACGGTGAGAAGGACGGCATCGAGCGGATCTTCCCCTTCGACTTCGTCCCCCGCATCATCCCCGCCCGGGAGTGGGAGCGCATCGAGGCCGGCCTGATCCAGCGCGTGACCGCGCTCAACCTGTTCATCGCCGACGTCTACCAGGATCAGAAGTGCCTCAAGGACAAGATCATCCCGCCCGAGCTGGTCCTCTCGCGCAAGGAGTACAAGCGCGAGCTCTTGCGACTGACGCCGCCCCGGCAGATCTACACCCACGTGGTCGGCACGGACATCATCCGCAACGACAAGGGCGAGTACCTGATCCTCGAGGACAACTGCCGGACGCCCAGCGGGGTGTCGTACGTGATGGAGAATCGCAACCTCCTCCATCGAGTCTTCCCGGAGTTCTTCACCCGCTATCCGGTGCGGCCGATCCGCGATTACCCACGGCAGCTCCTCGACACGCTGCTGTGGGCGGCGCCGCGGGCGAGCGAGAGCCCGGTGGCCGTGGTGCTCACCCCGGGCATCCACAACTCGGCGTACTTCGAGCACTCGTTCCTGGCGCGCGAGATGGGCGTGTTCCTGGTAGAGGGGCGAGACCTCATCGTCGAGGACAGCTACGTCTACATGCGCACCACCAGCGGGCGCCAGCGCGTCGACGTCATCTACCGCCGCGTGGACGAGGACTTCCTCGACCCGCTGACGTTCCGGCGCGACAGCCTGCTCGGCGTGCCCGGCCTCGTCAACGTCTACCGGCAGGGCAACGTGGCCATCGCCAACGCGCCCGGCTCGGGCGTCGCCGACGACAAGGCCGTGTACGCGTACATGCCGGCGCTCATCAAGTACTACCTCGACCAGGACCCGCTCCTCGGCCAGGTCTCCACCTACGTCGGTCTCCGCAAGGACGACTTCGCCTACATGCGCGACAACCTCGCGCGGCTGGTGGTGAAGACCACGGGCGACTCCGGCGGCTACAACATGCTGATGGGGCCCTTCGCCAGCCGCGAGGAGATCGAGGCCTACGGGGCGCAGATGCGTGAGGCGCCCGGCAACTACATCGCCCAGCCGCTGATCGAGCTCTCGTCGCACCCGACGTGGGTCGACGGCAAGTTCGAGCCACGGCGCATCGACCTGCGGCCGTTCATCCTGTACGGTGAGACCATCCGGGTCCTGCCTGGCGGCCTCACGCGGGTCGCGCTCCGGCCCGGCTCCTACGTCGTGAACTCCTCCCAGGGCGGCGGCAGCAAGGACACCTGGGTGCTGGCCGCGCGCGCCTGATGCTCTCGCGGGTCGCCGACGCGCTCTACTGGATGGGGCGCTACCTCGAGCGCTCCGAGAACATCACCCGCCTGCTCCTCGTCACCGAGGACCTCTCGTCGGAGACGCAGGGGCTCGCCGAGCCGATCGCCCAGTCGGCTTGGAAGGATCTGCTGGCCATCCTGCCCACCGCCCAGGTGGGACCGCCGGCCTCCGCCTTCGCGCCGATGTCGCAGGCGTACTTGCAGAGCTTCTTCCTCGATCCCACCAACCAGTACTCGGTGCACTACTCGCTGCGACGCGCGCGCGACAACGCGCGCTCCGTGCGGGAGGCGCTGACGGTGGAGGTGTTCCTCGCGCTGAACGAGACCTTCCGGGCGCTGGAGAGTCACGCCCGGCGCGGCGTCGCCGACCCGCCGTCGCTGCGCGACGCGCTCGGCACCACCCACAAGGGGCTGTTC
>Ga0075420_100001510_pt1 | contig 19807 bp, 25 predicted proteins | sample SoiMetdeltSBSDD4_FD_75296 | JGI IMG/M metagenome (GOLD analysis project Ga0075420, IMG submission 75296) | Bulk soil microbial communities from a Populus tree surrounding site in Tennessee, USA - Soil MetaG P. deltoides SBSDD4 | ecosystem: Environmental > Terrestrial > Soil > Tree plantation... | reverse complement strand
TCTGCTCGAAGCGCTCGTAAACGGACATGATCGGCCAATGCTCACGTGTTTCCGCAAAGAACTTCCGCGGCGCGTGGCGTTTGTTGTCCATTTGTCGCTCCGTTCTGCCTTGCGCTCTAACGTGAAATAGTCGGATTCATTGTCCGGCTATCTTAGCTTCCGATTTCGCTGGGCTTGGTCAACTTTTCCTCGATTCAAGGCGTTGGAGCTTTCGTGGGGACTACGGGGCCGGCGATATTCGGATGAATTCGGAGCAAGGATCTGATCCAACTCGTCAATCGTTTGGGGCTGCGGACAGAAAGGAAAAGCGGCTGATCGAACGCCTGCGCGAGGCGATCCGGAGCCGTCACTCCAGCCGCCGTACCGAAAACGCGTATTGGTACTGGATCCGGTATTTCGTGTTCTTTCACGGCAAACGCCATCCCTCGGACATGGGGGCGGCGGAGGTGTCGGCATTCCTCAGCTGGCTCGCGACGGAGCGCAATGTCGCGGCGGCCACGCAGAACCAGGCGTTGTCGGCGCTGCTCTTTCTCTACAAGCACGTGCTCGGCGTCGAGCTGCCTTGGCTAGGCGATCTGGTCCACGCCAAGCGGCCGGTGCGCTTGCCGACTGTGCTCACGGAGGCGGAGGTGCGGCGGTTGCTGCCGTGCGTGCGCGGCGGCGTGAGGGTGATGGTGGGACTGCTTTACGGCCGGGGTTACGCCAAATCGAGTGCCTTTCGTTGCGCGTAAAGGACCTGAACTTCGCCTACCGACAGATCCTGGTGCGCGACGCGAAGGGCGCGCGCGACCGCGTGACGATGCTGCCCGAGAACCTGGTGCAACCCCTGCAGGAGCACCTGGGCCGGGTGCGTGCGCTGCACGGGCGCGACGTGAAGCTAGGCTTCGGCGAGGTGCGCTTGCCGCACGCCCTCGCGCGCAAGTACCCGCGCGCCGCGCGCGATTGGGCGTGGCAGTACGTATTTCCGTCCGCGCACCGTTCGCCCGATCCGGATGATGGCACGATGCGTCGCCATCACCTGCATCCGGACACTCTCGGCCGGGCGGTGAGCCGCGCCGCACGCAGCGCCGGAATCGAGAAGCGCGTGAGTTGCCATACGCTGCGCCACTCGTTCGCCACGCACCTGCTCGAGCGCGGCTATGACATCCGCACCGTGCAGGAGCTCCTGGGTCACTCGGATGTGTCGACGACGATGATCTACACGCACGTGATGAACAAGGGCGCGCGCGGGGTGAAGAGCCCGCTCGACCGACTTGAGGAGCCGAGGGCTGCGTACTCGGCGGCCTAGAGGCGTAGCAGCCGCTGCGCGTTGCCGTGCAGGATCTTGGCGCGGTCCTCGGGACCGAGCGGAATGGTCTGCATCCATTTCGTGCCCGGCGGGTTGGGCACGAACGGGTAGTCGACCGAGAACAGGATCCGGTCGACGCCCATCTCCATCACGCAGCAAAGCAGCGCCGGGGTGGAGAAGTTGCCGCTGGTGGTGATCCAGAAGTGCTCGCGGAAGGTGTCGCGGAACGGGGTCGGGCGGTTGCCCTGGCGCTGCAGCGCCATGTCGATGCGCCAGAGCGAGAACGGTAGCGACTCGCCGAGGTGGCCCAGGATGATCTTGAGCCGCGGGTACGCGTCGAACAGGCCCGAGAGCACGAGCCGGATGCCTTGCGTCGCGGTCTCCACGGTGAATCCCCATGCCGCGGTCATCAGGTTGGGAAACTGCTCGAGGTAGTCCTTGTAATAGGCCTCGATCACAGCCTTGTGAGGCACGGCCGGGTGCATGTAGAGCGGAACGTCGAGCGCCTGCGCGCGCTCGAAGATTGGCCAGAAGCGCTTGTCGTCGAGGAACAGATGGCTCGCGCCGATCGTGGTGAGGCCGTGCACCATGCCGCCCTTGAAGCCGAGCTTCGTCACCGCGCGCTCGAGCTCGTCGGCAGCCGCTTTCGGATCGGCCGTAGTGGGCAGCACGGCGAAGCCTTCGAATCGTCCCGGGTGGTTCCGGACCGCGGCGTGCAGTCGATCGTTCGCGCGGCGCGCGAGGGGCACGGCGGTTTCCGCGTCGACGCGCTGCAGGGCCGGCGCGCCGTGCGAGAGCACCTGCAGATCGATGCCGGCCTCGTCCATTTCCTTCAGCCGCAAGGCGTTGAGATCGAGCAGGCGCTCGTGCATGGTGGGATTGCGCATCTCCGGGCCGCGTTCCTTGAAGTGGGACGCGACTTCCTGGTCCCAGTAATGTTCTTCGAGAGCGATGACCTTCATGGTCTAATCCTAACCGGATTGATCCAAACCAAGCATCGCGTCGACGGCAGCGGCAAGCGCTGGGTGACGTTCGTCACCGGCATCGCCAACGACCTCACCATGTGGGACGGCCAGGTCCCGGCGCTCGAGGGCGATTTCAGCATCCTGCGCTATGACCTGCGCGGCCACGGGGGTAGCGAGTCCACGGCCGGGGACTATACGATCGATATTCTGGTGCAGGACCTCCGGAGGCTTCTCGACTCACGAGGTATTGAGAAAACCTCGGTCGTCGGTCTGGGCCTCGGCGGCGCGATCGCGCAGGCTTTTGCGATCCAGCATCCCGACCGCGTGGAGCGCCTGATGCCGTGCTGCTGCCGCGCGCGCATGGCCCCGGACTTCGCCGCGATGTGGCACAAGCTGCGCGAAACGGTGCAGAACAACGGCCTCGAAACCATCGTCGAGCCCACGGTGCAGCGCTGGTTCTCGGAGGATTTCAAGGCCGCGCATCCCGATGTGCTGGAAAAGATCCGCAAGATGATTCGGGGCACCACGCAGCAGGGCTATCTCGGCGTCACCGCCGCCTTCCTCGGCCTCGACGTGGAGGACCGGTTGCCCGAGATCAAGGCGCCCACGCTGTATGTGAGCGGGGCCGAGGACAAGCTCGGCGGTCCTCCGCCTCTCATGGAAAATCTTTCCAGGAAAATCAGCGGCGCACGCCACGTCTCGGTTCCGAAGGCGGCGCACATCGCTAATATTCAGAATCCGGACGGCTTCAACGCCGTGCTCAAAGGATTTCTCGAGGGGAGCAGATGAGATTACTGCTGATCCTGCTGGTCTTCGTCGGCGGCGCGGCGCTCGCGCAGCCCTATCCAAGCAAGCCGGTACGCTGGATCGTGCCGACGGGCCCGGGCAGCGCGGTCGACGTGAATGCGCGGCGCGTTACGCCGAAGCTCGCCGAAGCGCTCGGCCAGCCGGTGATCGTCGAAAACCGCCCGGGCGCGAACAGCATGATCGGCGCGCGCGACGCCGCGCGCGCGGCGCCGGACGGCTACACGTTGTTCCAGGCTGTGGTGAACAACGCGATCAACGACGCGCTCGCGCCCGACCCATGCTGCGTGCTGAACGACAAGCTGGTACCGGTCACACGTCTCTACACGACCCCGCTCGTCATGGTGGTGCATCCGGGCGTGCAAGCCACCACCCTGCAGGAGTACGTCGCCCTCGCCAAGGGGAAGCCCAATTCGCTGACGTACGCGCACGGCGGCACCGGAGCCATTACGCAAATGGTGGGCGAGCTCCTCAAGCTCACCGCCGGTATCCAGGTGCGCGAGGTTCCGTACAAGGCGATCGGGGCCGAGCTTCCGGATCTCACCGGCGGACACGTCAGCACCGCGTTCCTCTCGCCGGTCGTGATTCGAGACATGGTGCGCGCCGGCAAGCTGAGGGCGCTCGCGATCGCGGACCGGCAGCGGCTCGGCATTCTGTCGGAGGTGCCGACGATGGCCGAGGCCGGCTATCCGATCGAGGGCCTTGGCTGGAACGGCATCTTCGTGCCGGCCGGCACACCGCGCGCGGTCATCGAGCGCCTCCAGCAGGAGATCGCGCGCGTGCTGCAGCTCAAGGACATCCAGGATGACGCCGCTGCGCTCGGCACGCGCGCGGGCGGCGAGAAACCCGAGGAATTCGCCGCCTTCGTGCGCTCCGAAGTGCAGAAGTGGGGCAAAGTCGTCAAGGACGCGGCCATCAAAGCGCAGTAGGAGAGGAAATGAAAGCTCTCGTTTTCCTGTTTGGACTTCTGGTCGCAACGGCTTGCCAAGCGCAGGGGTGGCCCAACAAGCCGGTGCGCGTGATCGTCAACGTCGCCGCGGGCGGCGTGGCCGACGTCACCATGCGCGTGCTCGGCGCGCGCATGACCGAGACGCTCGGCCAGCCGTTCCTGGTCGAGAATCGCGCCGGCGGCGACGGCTACATCGGCTTCGACGCGGTGGCGCGCGCCGACGCCGACGGCCATACGCTGCTCTACTCGCCGGGCTCGAGCATGATGATCGCGCCGCACATCGTGAACCGGCCCGACCTCGATCCGTTGAAGGCGCTGGCGCCGATCGCGGCCACCGGGCGCGTGTCGCTCTACGTCATCGCGCATCCGGAGCGGCCGTTCAAGAACCTGAACGAGCTCCTCGCGTACGCGCGCGCGAATCCGGGCAAGGTCAACTACGGCACGCCGGGCAACGGCACCTCGCCGCATATCGCGACCGAGGTGTTCAACCGCGAGGCCAAGGTCAAGCTGAGCCACGTGCCTTACAAGGGCGCAGGCCCGGCGCTGCAGGACCTGATCGGCGGGCAGATCGACGTGGTGTTCGATCCGGGCGTGGGCCTCGCGCCGGCGCGAGCGGGCAAGGTGCGCATGATCGCGATCGCCGGACCGCAGCGCCACCCGGACTTCCCGGACATCCCCACCCTCGAGGAGAGCGGCATCAAGGGCGTCGACGGCGGCCCGCATTTCGGGCTTTACGGCCCTGCGGGAACGCCGAGAGAGGTCACCTCGAGAATCAATGCGGAGCTGCTGAAGGCGATGCAGCATCCGCCGGTGCGCGAGCGCTTCAAGACGCTCGCGGTCGACGTCGCCGAGCCGATGAGTCCGGAGCAGTTCGCCGCGTACGTGCGCGGCGAGCATGCGCGTTATGCCAAGCTGATTCCGGAGCTCGGGATCAAGAGCCAGTAAAGCGCAGCACGCGCTCGGCGGCGAGCGTCTTCGCGGTGTCCTTCTTCGATAGGCCCCAGTGGTCGATGCGCCCCGGCGGCCATTTCCAGTCCTCCGGCGCGCCGATCCGGTAATCGTCGCCGACCTCGCTGACTTCGGCGGTGTATTCCACGATGCCGCCCCACGGGGCGATGAAGTAGCCGAACACGTTGTTGCCGGGCCCATGGCGTCCCGGTCCCCACACCGGCTCGAAGCCCGCCTCGCGCAGGCGCGAGATGCCGCGCATCACCGCATCGAGGTCCGGCATTTCGAACGCGATGTGGTTGAGCGAGGCGAATTCCGACTTCGCGTAAGCCACGCAGTGGTGCTTGCGGTTGCAGCGCAGGAAGCGCATGTGGCCGGTGCGGTCGGATACCCTGAAGCCGAGCTTCTCGACCGCGAAGCGCTCCGCGGCCTCCACGTCGGTCGAGTTCACCACCGCGTGCGTGAGCTGGATCGGCTGGTCCCTGCCGGGCAAGGGCGCCGGACTCGAGGTCTCGACGATGAAGCGATAGTTCTGCGCTTCCGGCCCGCGGATCTCGAAGCCCTTGCCGCCGCCGGGGACGTCGTAAGCGGTATTCGCTTTTCCGAGCTTGGCGATTTCTTCCGGGCTGCCGGCGAAAGTGATGGCCGCGACCGCCGGCATGGAGGACTTTGCGATCGACAGGATGTACGGGTGGTTTCCAGCGCCACGAAAGAAGCGCGTCGCGCCGGTCGTTCCCGCAGGCACAAGGCCCCACACGCGCTCGAGGAAATCCGCTGCCTGCACGACGTCCGCGAGCTCGAGCTCGACGCTGCGTAGTCTCATCCGAGCTGTTTTGCCATTTCCTTGAGCATGCGGTCAAGCGCGGCCTCGTCGCGCGCGACGCCGTATACATAGTGATCGGGGCGAACGATCGCCGCGGCGCAGGTGTTTTGCTTGAACCATTCGGCGACGAGGCCCTGGCTCGTCTCGAGCCGCACCGTGCGCAGGCCCGCGCCGCCGTCCTTTGGAAACAGGGTGCCATTGGCCGGGTGCGGTTGCGATGAGACAAATCCACTCTCGAGCGACGGGATGAGCTGCTGCCGCGGCACGGTGACGACGTTGCCGCCGGCTTCGGCAAGGTGCCAGCGGTCTCGCGCTTGCGCCTTCTCGACATTGCGCTCGCAGATGACCTTGCCGATGTCTTTTACCGTCGAGATGAGCCGCTTGGCATGCGCCTTGCGCTCGAGCTCGTAGGTGTCGAGCAGGCTGGCCTTCGCTTTGCCCGTGAGCACGTAGTGCAGCTTCCAGCTCAGGTTGGCCGCGTCGCGGATCCCCTGGCACATCCCCTGGCCGGTGAAGGGTGGTTGCTGGTGCGCGGCGTCTCCCGCGAGGAACACGCGGCCCCGGCGCCAGTTGCGCGCGACGAGGGCGTGGAACCGATAGGAAGCCGCACGCCAGAGCTGCGCATCGTCCGGCGTTATCCAGCGCGACAACAGCTTCCAGGCATCCGGTTCTTCATTTTCGTTCAACATCAGCTCCCAGCGCCGGTGCGATCCGACGCCGATCAGATAGGTCGAAGGCCGCGCCGGCTCGCAGTACTGGATGCTGACCTTCGGCAGCTTCTCCAATCCGCGCGGGCTCACGAGCAGGTCGACAACCAGCCAGGGCTGGTCGAACTCGAGATCCTCGTATTCCATGTCCAGAGCGGTGCGCACGGTGCTGCTCGCGCCGTCGCAGCCGACGACGTATTTCGCCGTGAGCGTCCGATCGCGCAGCCGCAGCTCGACCAGATCCTTTCTGGGGACCAACGTCTCCAGCTCGCTGAACGCAATCTCCGCGGCGGCCGCGGCGCGATCGCGCAGCAACGCATCGACCGCCGGCTGGTTGAACACCATGCTCGGCGGCCAGTCGAGCGGCCAGGGCGGCGGCAGCGCGCCGAGGCGCTTGATAAGCTGGCCGTCGACGCCGTAGTACTCGGAAGGCGTGAAGGGCGCGGTATGCGGCGCCACGGCGTCGGCGATGCCGAGGTCCTCGAATACGCGCATGATCTCGTGATCGAGCGCGAACGCGCGCGGCTTGTCGTAGACCGCCTGCTCGCGCTCGATCGCGACGGTCTTCAGGCCGAGGCTGCCGAGCAGGGCGGTGCAGACCGCGCCGGTCGGACCGAGGCCGACCACGGCCACGTCGAAGCTATCATTCATTTCCGCAAGCATGCCATTCAAACCGCCTCCGCTCGCCTGCGATGCGCACTGCCACGTGTTCGGCCCGGCAGCGAAGTTTCCCTACGACCCGAGGGCAGCCTATACGCCGGAGGATGCGCCGCTCGAATCGCTATGGAAATTGCATTCCTCCCTAGGACTTGAAAGGGCCGTCATCGTCCACGCGAGCTGCCACGGCGCCGACATGCGGGTCACGCTCGACGGGATTGCGCGCTCGGGCGGCCGCTACCGCGGAACGGCGATCATCGACGAGACGTACACCGAAAAGGACTTCCAGCGAATGCACGACGGCGGCATCCGCGGCGTGCGCTTCAATTTCGTGCGGCATCTCGGCGGCCGGCCCGAGATGGGGTTTTTCCGGAAGACGGTAGGCCGCCTGCAGGCCATGGGCTGGCACCTCATTCTCCATCTCGATGCGCAGGACCTGATCGAGTTCGACAGCCTGTTTCGCAACCTGCCGGTGCCGTTCGTGATCGATCACATGGGGCGGGTCAAGGCCGCCGACGGGCTGGAGCAGCCGGCCTTCACGACGCTCCTGGGTTTTCTCAAGAGCGAAAATGCGTGGGTGAAGATCTGCGGCGCCGAGCGCGTATCGTCGAAAGGCCCGCCGTTCACTGACGCGGTGCCGTTCGGCCGCGCGCTGGTCGAGGCAGCGCCCGACCGCGTGCTCTGGGGCACCGACTGGCCGCACCCGAACGTGAAATGGATGCCCGACGACGCCGCGCTGGTGGACCTCTTCCCGCTGATGGCGTCCGAGCCGGCGCTGCAGAAGAAGATCCTGGTCGACAACCCGGCCCGGCTGTACGGGTTCTAGGCCGTGATCCTCGAATGCGCGGTGCTCGACGTGAAGCCCGGCCGGAGCGCGGACTTCGAAGCCGCCTTCGCCAAGGCGCAGGCCATCATCCGCGCATCGCCCGGCTACGTTTCCCACGAGTTGCAGCGCTGCCTGGAAAACCCCAACCGGTACCTGCTGCTGGTGCGCTGGCGCCGGCTTGAGGATCACACCGAGGGCTTCCGCAAGTCCGCGCCCTACCAGGAGTGGAAGCGGCTCCTGCACCATTTCTACGATCCGTTCCCGGCTGTCGAGCACTACGAGCCCGTCCGATGATGGACGTGCAACCGATCGTCGACTGGCTGATCGGCGGGGCGGGCCCGGCGACCGACCCGGAGGACGTGGTCAAGGTGCTGTGCGAGCGCATGGTCGAATGCGGCATCCCGCTCGACCGCCTGGCGCTTTTCGTCAGGCCGCTACACCCGAACGTCGCGGCGCGCGCCTTCTACTGGCGTCGCGGTGCGGCCGAGATCGAGGTGAACGAGGAGGACCACAGTTTCACGGGAAGCGAGGAGCAGCTCACCAGCCCGATCCACGTGGTGCGAACCACGCGTCGCGAGATCCGCCGCCGGCTCGAGGACCCGGCGGCGACGCTCGACTTTCCGGTGCTGCAGGAGCTGCGCGCGCAAGGGATCACCGACTACCTCATCATGCCGCTCGAGTTCATGAATGGCGAGATTCACGGCATGAGCGTCGCGACGCGCGCGGCCGGCGGCTTCGGCGACGGCGAGATCGCCGCGATCCGGCGCATCAAGCCCGCGCTCACCCGGTTGGTGGAAGTGTTCGGCTTGACGCGCAAGGCGACGAACATCCTCGACGCGTACCTCGGCAGCCATGCCGGCGAGAAGGTGCTGCAGGGACGGATCCGCCGCGGCGACGCCGAGCGCATCCACGCGGTGATCTGGTTCTGCGACCTGCGCGACTCCACGCCGCTCGCCGATGGGCTCGCCCCGGAAGCGTTCCTCGCGCTGCTCAACGAGTACTTCGAATGCGTGCTCGGCCCGGTGCTCGAGCGCGACGGCCACGTACTGCGCTTCATCGGCGACGCCGCGCTCGCCATCTTCCCGGTGGGCGGCGATCCCGCCGACGCGGCGACGCGCGCGGTGGAGGCCGCACGCGATGCGCTCGCGCGCATGGCGGCGCTGAACGAAGGCCGGCGCGCTGCCGGCGCTCCGGAGCTGCGCTTCGGCATCGGCCTGCACCTGGGCGACGTGCTCTACGGCAACATCGGCACGCGCACCCGCATCGAGTTCACCGTGATCGGCGCTGCGGCGAACGAGGCGGCGCGCATCGAGGCGCTGTGCAAGGCGCTGGGCTCGCCGCTCGTGGTCTCGGAGCCGGTCGCCCGGCACACACGCCATGCGTGGCGCCGGCTCGGCAGCCACGCGCTGCGCGGCGTGGAGAAGCCGGTCGAGCTGCTCACTCTGTAGAGGAGTCGCCCGCTAAATCGTGTTCTCGAGGCGCACCGAGCGGCGCACCAGCTCTTCCCAGAGATCGTCGGTCTTGCGCGTGAGCAGGGCAGCGTCGGGCTCGAGCACGTACCACGCGCCTTTCTTGATCTCGTCGCGCAGCTCGTCGGCGCCCCAAGCGACCAGCCCTGCGACGAAGCGGGCACGCGCCGGCCCGGATTCGATCAGTCGGTCCACGATCTCCCCGTCCGCGGCGGCGTAAAGGCCCGGCATCATTTCGAACGAGTTGCCGCCGGGATTTTCGGCGCGCGGCACCAGCGCGAAGATCACCTCGGAGTGGATCGGCCCGCCCAGGTAGACGGTCTTCTGCGACAAGGTGGCGTCGGTGGGCCGGTTGACGATGAATCCGGCGTGCTGCCCGCCGCCGATCGGCGTCACGACCAGCACGGTAGAGCCGTAGAGCTTGTCCTGCAGCTGCGGCTTCGCCACGAGGATCAGCGGCTTTTCGAGGTCGGCGGCGCCGGCGCGCGGCATCCACCCGAGGGCGAGGGCAAGAAGGACGTAGGCTAGTTTCCTCATGGTCGTCTCCTAAGCTCGGCTTGATCGTCGCGCACCCAGGTTTGCGCATTGCTTCCGCAGCCTGCTCAGGCGTTACGAATGAAACAGTAGAATCTGCACATGGCACGCATCATCGGCGGCATCGGCACCTCGCACGTCCCTACGATCGCCATGGCGTTCGACAAAGGCAAGCAGGAAGACCCGGACTGGAAGCCGCTCTTCAAGGGCTACGAGCCGGTGGCGAAATGGCTGGTGGAGAAGAAGCCCGACGTGCTGTTCTTCTGCTTCAACGATCACGCCACTACGTTCTTCTTCGATCACTACCCGACCTTCGCGCTCGGCGTCAGCGAGGAGTACCGCATCGCCGACGAGGGCCTCGGGGTGCGCAACATTCCGCCGCTGAAGAGCCATGCGGCGCTGTCGCGCCACATCGCGCGCTCGCTGGTCAACGACGAGTTCGACATCACGATCTTCCAGGACCTGCCGCTCGACCACGGCCTGCATTCGCCGCTGACCATGATGTGGCCGAAGAGCCCGGACTGGCCCGGCGCGGTCATCCCGCTCGTCGTCAACGTGGTCCAGCAGCCGCTGCCGACGCCGCGCCGCTGCTACAAGCTCGGCAAGGCGATCGGAAAAGCGATCCGCAGCTATCCTGAGGATCTCAAGGTCGCGATGGTCGGCACCGGGGGCCTGTCGCACCAGATGATCGGCGAGCGCGCCGGCTTCAACGACGAGAGCTGGGACCGCGAGTTTCTCGAGCTGATCGAGCGCGATCCCGAGCGCCTGGCCAGCATGTCGGTCGAGGATTTCATGGAGCGCGGCGGCAACGAGGGCGCCGAGGTGATCATGTGGCTCATCATGCGCGGCGCGCTCGACGCGCGCGCGAAGAAGCTGCATCAGAACTACTACCTGCCGATGACGACGGCGATGGCCGTCGCGCTCTTTGAGTAAGTACGTCTTCGACCTCGAGCGCAGCGCGCGGGGCCTGCGTCTCAACCGCTTCCTGAACGGCCTCACCCGCAAGGAGAACCGCGAGCTCTTCCTGAAGAGCCCGGACGAGGCCATGAAGCATCTATCCGCTCAAGAGCAGGACATGGTGCGCCGCCTCGACTGGAAGGCCTTGCAGGACTACGGCGCGAGCTTTTTCTGCCTCGAGAAGCTCGCGCGCACGAAGGGGGTGTCCAACCCCGAGATGGTCGCCGCCTTCCGCGGCGAGACGCTCGATCAGTTCCTCAAGACTCGCCGCGTTCCCGGCGCACGTTGAAATGAAGACGCTCATCGGGGATTACCCCGTCACCAAGCAGTTCCGCACGCGCACCGACCGCTTCGAGTTCGCGCAGTACCAGGGAAGCGTCGCCACCGCCTTCAAGCGCGTGGTGCGCAACCTCGAGTTCGACGTCGCCGAGATGGCGATCATGACCTTCCTGGTCGCCAAGGCCTTCGACAAGCCTTATCGCCTGCTGCCCTTCGTGGTGATGGCGCGGTTTCAGCATCCTTACCTGATGTTCAATGCCGAAAAGACGCCGTCGTTGACACCGGAGCAGCTTGCCGGGAAGCGAGTCGGGGTGCGCTCCTACTCGGTGACGACCGGCGCCTGGATCCGCGGCATCCTGGCCGAGGACCACGGCGTCGACCTCTCGCGCATCCAGTGGGTGACGTTCGAGGAGCCGCACGTCGCCGAATTCCGCGACCCGCCGAACGTTCAGCGCGCCCCCGCCGGCAAGGACATCAACGCGATGCTCGCCGCGGGCGAGCTCGACGCCGCGATCCTCGGCGCGGTTGCCACCGACCCGAAGCTCAAGCCCGTGATCCCGGCGCCCGAGGCTGCGGGCAAGCGCTGGGGCGAGAAGCACGGCGCGATCCAGCTCAACCATCTGGTCGGGGTGAAGAACACGGTTTCCAAGGCGCAGGCGGATGACGTGTATGGGCTCCTGCTGCAAAGCAAGAAGGCCGCAGGCGATCCACCCATGCTGCCGCACGGTCTGGAGGCCAATCGCCGCAATCTCGAAATCGCGATCGATTGCGCCTACAAGCAGAATATGATTCCGCGCAGGTTCAAGGTAGAGGAGCTCTTCGAATGAAACAGGTTCTCCTGGCGTGCTTGCTGGCGCCGCTGCTCGCTGTCGCACAAACCTATCCGGCGAAGCCGGTGCGCATCGTGGTGCCGTTCGCGCCGGGCGGTGGCTCGGATTTCACCGGGCGGCTGATCGCAGCGAAGCTCTCCGAGCGCATGGGTGCGCAATTCGTGGTCGAAAACCGCGCCGGCGCCGGCGGCAACCTCGGCGCTTCGGAGGTGGTGAAGGCTGCGCCCGACGGCTACACGCTGCTGCTCATCTCGGCGAGCTACACGGTGAACCCGAGCGTGTACAAGCTCAACTTCGACCCGGTGAACGACATCACCCCGATCATCCAGATCTCGGGCGGGCCCTACGTCGTCGCGGTCCACCCGTCGGTGCCCGCCAACACGCTGGCCGAGTTCGTCGCCTACGCCAAGAAGGAGCCGGCGAAGATCGCGTACGGCACCTCGGGGCAGGGCAGCATCATGCACGTCGCGAGCGAGTATTTCCTCGACGCGGCAAAGATCAAGGTGCTGCACGTGCCCTACAAAGGTACCGGGCCGGCGCTGCAGGACACGATCGGCGGCCAGGTCCAGCTCGTCTTCGGCGCGATTCCCGCGACTCTGCCGCACGTGAGAGCCGGGCGCCTGCGCGCGCTGGCAGTCACGACCGCGAAGCGCGTGGCCGTCGCTCCTGACCTGCCGACGGTGGCCGAGTCCGGCTATCCAGGCTACGAGGTGACCAACTGGCACGGCTTGGTCGGGCCTAAGGGCCTGCCAAAGGAAGTCGTGGAGCGGGTGAACCGCGAGATCAACGAACTCATCACGAGCGAAGACATGAAAAAGCACATGGCGACCGAGGGCTTGGAGCCCGCCGGCGGCTCGCCGGCGCGCTTCGCCGACATTCTCAAGACGGAAGCCGCGCGCTGGGGGAAGGTCGTTCAGCAGGCGGGCATCAAGGTCGAATAGGGATCCGCGAATGAAATCGCTCTTCGTTGCGCTGCTAGTCGCACCCGCGTTCGCGTTTGCGCAGGCCTATCCCACGAAGCCGGTGCGCATCGTGCTGCCCTTCGGGCCGGGCGGAATCGCCGACATCACCACCCGCACCATCGCGCCGAAGCTCGGCGAGGGGCTCGGGCAGCAGGTCGTGGTCGAGAACATGCCCGGCGCGGGCGGGATCCGCGCCGCCGAGACGGTGGCGAAGGCCGAGCCCGACGGGCACACGCTGCTCCTGCTCACCAACGGCAACGCGGTGAGCCAGGCGCTCTTCAAGTCGCTGCCTTACGACCCGGTGAACGATTTCGCGATGATCTCCACCGTGGGCTTCTTCAGCATGGTGATCGTCACGCGGCCCGAGTCGTCGGCGAAGACGCTGAAGGAAGCGATCGCCATGGCGAAGGCGAATCCCGGCAAGATGAACATCGGCACCATCACGCCGGGCGGCACGCAGCACCTCGCGGGCGAGCTCTTCCGCTCCACCGCTGGAATCGACGCGCTGGTGATTCCGCACAAGACGACGGGCGAAGTGATCGTCGCCGCGCGCAACGGCAACGTCGATCTCGCGGTCGATTTCATCGCGCCGCTGCTCTCCAGCATCAAGTCGGGGGCTCTGCGCCCGCTTGCCGTCACCGCCGGCAAGCGCTTCCCCGGCCTGCCCGACGTGCCGACCGCGATCGAGGCCGGCGTCGCCGGCTACGACGTCGCCTCGTGGAACGCGATGGCCGCGCCCGCGAAGACGCCGCGCGCCGTGGTCGACCGGGTGAACCAGGAGCTCAGAAAGACGATTGCCTCACCGGAGGTGCAGAAGCGCTTCGAAGAGCTCGGCGTCGACGCGCGTACCGGCACGCCCGAGCAGCTGCGCGAGTTCTTCATCAGCGAGTCGCAGCGCTGGAGCCGGGTGGTCGAGGCCGCGAAGATTCCGAAGCAGTAGCTTTACTGGCGAATGCCGAGCGCGCCAACGAGCTTGTCGTAGAGCTCGTACTGCTCGCGCACGAACTGCTCCGTCGCGGCGGGCGAGCGGATCGCGGCGATGCCGCCGATGCGGGCGTTGCCCTGCTGCCACTCGGGATCCTTGGCGAGCCGACCGAACACCTCGGTCCATTTGTCGACCACTTCGCGCGGCAGGCCGGGCGGGCCCATGAGCGCGGTCCATCCCACGATCTTGTTCATGTCGGGGAAGCCGGTTTCGCTCGCGCTCGGCACCTCCGGCAGCTCCGGCAGGCGCGACGGCGTCACGAAGAGCGCCCGCACCGCGCCGGCCTTGACCTGCGGGATCACCGTCGGCGCGTTGTTGCACGCGAACTGCACCTGCCCGCCGAGCACCGCAGTCGTCACCTCGCCGCCGCCCTTGTAATGGATGCCGACCGCGTGGTCCTTGGTGAGCTTGGCGAGCGTCATCAGGTATTGCGCCGCCATGTTCTGGCTGGTGCCGGGGCCGGCGGTGGAGAAGTTGAGCTTGCCGGGGTTGCGGCGGATCTCTTCGATCAGCTCGGCGGCGCTGCGCCAGGGCGCGTCGCCCTTGACGAAGCACATGTACGGGTTCAGCTCGATGAGCGAGAGCATGCTGAACTCGTTCCAGCGGTACTGGAGCTTGGAGTCGAGCGCCGGCAGGATCGCGTGCGTGGCGATGCGCGCCACGAGCAACGTATAGCCGTCGGGCGCGGCGTTCCTCACCGCCATGGCGCCGATCGCGCCGGAGGCGCCGGTGCGGTTGACCGGCACGATCGGCTGGTTGTTGAGGTACTTCGAAGCGTGCGCCGCGACGTTGCGACCCGAGAGGTCCGAGTCGCCGCCGGCGGCGAACGGGATCACGAAAGTGATCGGCTTGGACGGATACCCCTGCGCGAACGCGGCCGCGCTCGCGAGCAGCGCGGCACCGAAGACAATTGGTTTCACGATATCCTCCCCGCGTGAATTATGAACCAGTGCGCGGCCCAGGTGTTTGGTACGGGCGCGAGCTCGCCGCGCGCGGGGACTGGATCCGACACTTTCGCCCCGAAGAGCTCGACGAGATCGGCGCCGCGGTGCGCGCGACGAGCGGGACGGAGCTGGCGGCGATCAGGAAGGAAAGCTTTGCCTTGCCGCGGCTGGGGCCGGTGCTGCGCGGGATTCTCGCCGAGCTGCTCGAGGGCCGCGGCTTCATCCTGCTGCGCGGCCTGCCGGTCGCGCGCATGACGCGCCGCGAGCAGGCGGCGGCGTACCTCGGACTCGGCTCCTGGCTCGGCGTTTTCCGCTCGCAGAACGCGAAGGGCCATCTCCTCGGCCACGTAAAGGACCTCGGGCTCGACATCGCCGATCCCGGCGTGCGCTACTACCAGACGCGCCGCAAGCTCGAGTACCACACCGATTCGGTGGACGTCGTCGGCCTGCTCTGCCTGCAGGCCGCGAAGAGCGGCGGCGAGAGCTACCTCGCGAGCTCGATGACTCTCTACAACGAGGTGCTGGCCCGCCGCCCGGATCTATTGCCGGCGCTGTTCGAGCCTTTTCCGACCGACCGGCGCGGCGAAGTGCCGCTCGGCATGAAGCCGTGGTTCGACATGCCGATCTTCCACCGGCATGCCGGTCGACTCTCGTGCATCTACGTGCGCCAGTACATCGAGTCCGCGCAGGCGCAGTTCCCCGAGGCGCGGCGCTTCTCGCGCGCACAGCGCGAGGCGATGGATCTCCTCGACGAGCTCTGCAACGACCCCGAGATCCATCTCGCCATGGACTTCCGTCCGGGCGACATCCAGCTTCTGCACAACCACCAAATCCTGCATTCGCGCGGCGACTTCGAGGACTGGCCCGAGCCCGTGCGCCGGCGCCATCTCCTGCGCCTATGGCTCGCGCCAGGCGAGGCGCGGCCGCTGCCCGAGGTGTTCGCGCCGCGCTACGGCGGCGTCGCGCCGGGCGCGCGCGGCGGCATCTTCCTCGAGGGAACGACGCTCAAGGTGCCCCTCGAGGCCGAGTAGCCTCTAGAGCCAGCGCCGCACGCGCTTGCGGTAGGCGGTGAACTTGTCGTCGAAACGCTCCTCGAGCGCGCGCTCCTCGGGATCGATCTGGAAGCGGTCGATGTACATCACGAACAGGCCGACCAGCGCGAGCGCGCCGAAATTCCCGATGAACAGGCCCCAGCCGGCGAGCACGAGCGCCATGCCGAGGTACATCGGGTTGCGCGTCCAGCGATAGATCCCGCCCGTGACGAGCGCGGAAGCCTCGTCCGGCTTGAGCGGGTTCAGCGTAGTGCGCGCGCGGCCGAACTGCGCCACGCCCGCGACGCCCACCGCGACGCCCGCGGCGGCGGTGGCGGCGGCGAAGCCCCACGGGACGCCGAACTCGAAGAGCGGTAGCACCCACGCCGCGCCGAGCATCAGCGCGCCCACGCATGCCGCCACCACCGGCGGCGGAACGCGGTTTTCTAGCCACTCAGCCACTGGAGCCCCGCGAATCCCGGCTCGCGTTCCCAGGGAACCGGCTTGCCGGCAAGAAACGCTTCTTCCCACGGATGACCGAGCGCGCGGTCGAGGCGCGGCTTCTCCGCGCGCACGCCGGCATCCCACTCCGCCATCTGGCGCGCTTCGGTGGCATCTAGCTGGAAGCTGAAACCGAATCCCGCTTTTCCTTCCGTCGTCAGCACGCGTGCGACGAGCGCTTCCTGCCCCGACGCAAGGCGCAAGGACTGTACGTGGGTGAACGCTAGATTAATGGGCTGAGTCCGCTGCGCGTGACGCGGCCGTGGAGCTCGCGGCCGAGCGCCTGCTCGCACATCTCGGCGGCGGCGAGAAGTCCATCGAGGTCGATGCCGGTGTCGATGGCCATCGATTCGAAGAGGTTCACCAGGTCCTCGGTGCAGACGTTGCCGGTGAAGCCGCCGCCGTACTTCACCTTCGCCGGATGGCCGCCCACGCCGCCGAACGACGAGTCGAAATGGCGCACGCCGGCGTCGTAGGCGGCGACGTAGTTCACGAGGCCGGTGCCGCGCGTATCGTGGAAGTGGGCGATCGGAATTACGCTCTTTACTTTGGAAAACATGTTTTTGACGGCAGCGGGCGTCGCCATGCCCGTTGTATCGCCGAGCGCGACATGCTCTACACCGAGCGCGCGAAACCGCTCCACGTCAGCGATCACGGAGCCGCTGTCGACCTTGCCCTCGAACGGACAGCCGAATGCCACCGACACGGTGCCGACCATGCGGAAGCGGCCCTTGGCGGCCTGCGCCATGTCGGCGATGTTCTGCCACTGCTCCGCGCGCGTGCGGTTCAGGTTCTTCTGCGTGTGCGACTCGGTCGCGGACACGAGCAGGCTGATCTCGTTCGCGCCGTGACCGGCTTCCAGGTCGGCGATCGCACGCTCCACGGCCTTCACGTTGGCGCACGTAGCCTTGTAGTAGACCGAAGGCAACCGGGCCAGCGTCCGGAGGAGTTCGCTCGCGTCAGCGAATTGAGGGACGACTTTCGGGTTGGAGTACGAGGTCGCCTCGACGCGCCGGAAGCCGAGCGCGGCGAAGCGCTCGACCAGCGCGCGCTTGGTGGCGGTGGCCACGAACGCGGGCTCGTGCTGCAGCCCGTCGCGCGCGAAGCACTCGCAGAGCACGACGGAGGAGCTGCGCTCGGACATCGTTGACATCATCAACTACCTGGTTTACGGTGTCAACGAATGCCGATCGCGATCGAGCGCCGTGACCCGCTGACCCAGGCGCAAGGCGTCGAGGCGGGCTACGCGCAGACCGCGCGCCGCTGGCCGGCGCAGCCGCTGGTGCGCCGCCCGCACTCGGTCTCGGAGCTCTCGGGCCCGCGCGTGCGGGATCGCTTGCCCGAGCTCCGTGGAGATCTTGCCGGCTACGGGGCAAAGCGCGCCCTCGGCCAGCTCATCCGCGTGCGCGTGCGCGTGGTGGACGAGGACGGCGCGCCCCTGCCGGGCACGGTGGTCGAGGCCTGGCACTGCAACGCCGCCGGCAAGTACATCCATCCGAACGACACGCACGACGCGCCGGTCGACCCCAACTTCTACGGCGCGGCGCGCATGGTCGCCGGCGACAGCGGGCTGGTCGAGCTGCGCACCATCAAGCCGGGCGCCTATCCGGTGCCGGACACCAACGGCTGGTGGCGCCCGCCGCACGTGCACTTCTCGGTCTGGGGCCGCGTGTGGCTCTCGCGCCTGGTGACGCAGATGTTCTTTCCCGGCGAGCCGCTGAACGAAGCCGACGCGATCCTGATGGCGATCCGCGACCCGGAAGCGCGCAACCGCTGCGTCGCGCGCCTGGTGCCTTCGAGAACCAACGAGCTCAGCTACGACTACCAGCTCGTCGTGCGCGGCCGCAAGGCGAGCGCGCCCATGCCATGACGCGCCTGGTGCCGACCGCCGAGATGACGCTCGGTCCTTTTTTCCCGCGCGAGTTCGCCGAAGGGGCGAACGATCTCGCCAGGGGTGCGGCGGGCGAGGTGATCGAGGTCACCGGCCGCGTCGCCGAGCTCGACGGCCGGCCGCTCGATAACGTGGTGCTCGAGATCTGGCAGGCGGACGCCGGCGGCCGGCTGGACAACCCGGCGTTTCCCGGCTGGGGCAGGGCGGCGACGAACGCGCAGGGCGAGTACCGCTTCCGCACGATCAGGCCCGGCGCGATTGCAGGGCGCGCGCCGCACATCAATTTCCTCATTCTTTACTCGGGCCTGATGCGTCAGCTGCAGACGGTGATGTTCTTCGGGACCTCCGGGGATCCCGTGCTGCAGGCAGTGGACGCCTCGCGGCGGCATCGCCTGATCGGCGCCCCTGTCGGACCCAATGCCTATCGGTTCGACATCCGGCTGCGCGGCGGTGAAGAGACGCCGTTCTTCGATGACTGAAATCCGCGACCTGCTTTCCTACCGCGTGCACATGGTCGCAAACCTGCTCTCGCGGGGCGCGGAGCTGCGCTACCGGCGCGAGTTCGGCGTGAGCCTGTGGGAGTGGCGCACCGTCGCGCTGCTCGGCGCGGCGGAGGAAGCGCTCTCGCTCGGCCACCTCGCGCGCGCCGCCGGCATCGACAAGAGCCAGATGAGCCGCGTGGTGTCGGGCCTCGCCAAACGGCGTCTCGTGCTGCGCGAAGCACATCCCGGGGACGGACGCGGCGTACATCTGACGCTGACGCGCAGCGGCCGCAAGGTCTACGCGGGCCTGATTCGCGCGGCGTCGGACCGCGATCGGGCGTTTCGCAATTGCCTTTCGGCGAAAGAAAACGACGTTTTCGAAAAAGTCCTGGCGAAGCTCGCCGGCCAGGCGCGCGAGCTGATCGCGGCCGAGAAGGGGCTCAAGTGAAGACGCGCATCACCGAGCTTCTCGGCATCGAGCATCCGATCTTCCAGGCCGCCATGAGCTGGGCTTCCTCCAACGCGCCGCTGGTGATCGCGGTGTCGAACGCCGGCGGCATGGGCGTGCTCGGCGCGGGGCCCATGCGGCCCGAGGATTTTGATGCGGTCTTGAAAACCATCAAGCAGGGAACGTCGAAGCCTTTCGGGGTGAACATTCCGTTGAACGGCGCGCGCGCCCCCGAGCTTCTCGAGATTGCGCTGCGTCACGAGATCCCGGTGATGGTCGCGTCGCAAGGCGGGCCGCGGGAACACCTGCCGCGCTTCCGCGCCGTCGGCACCAAGTGGCTGCACGTGGTGGCGTCGGTCGAGCACGCGAAGAAAGCCGAGGCGGCCGGTGTGGATGCGCTGGTGGTCGACGGCGCCGAAGCCGGCGGCCATCCGCCGCCCTCGGACGTCGGCACCATCGTGCTCGTGCGCCGCATCGTGCGCGCGACGCGTCTGCCGGTGGTCGCGAGCGGCGGCGTCGCCGACGGC
>Ga0075420_100001505_pt1 | contig 19853 bp, 20 predicted proteins | sample SoiMetdeltSBSDD4_FD_75296 | JGI IMG/M metagenome (GOLD analysis project Ga0075420, IMG submission 75296) | Bulk soil microbial communities from a Populus tree surrounding site in Tennessee, USA - Soil MetaG P. deltoides SBSDD4 | ecosystem: Environmental > Terrestrial > Soil > Tree plantation... | reverse complement strand
ACCGAGACCAAGACAGGCACCCTGGACGCAACCAGTACAGACGTTGAGAACCAGTTTGAACTGAACCAGGCATGATCCAAACATTTGATTTATAATGTTTCTAATTTAAATACGGTCCCTGGTATGGCGCCACGTTATCAGGACCTACAAGAGCTGTTGCTGCGGCACCAGCCCGCAATGGTGCACTACGCCGGCCACAGCGGCGTTGACGGCATCGTGGTCGAAGGGGAGGACGGCTATGCTCATGCGATTCCCCCCGCCGCGCTCGAGGAGCTGTTCGCTATCGTCCGTGGCTCGGTCAGGTGTGTCGTCCTGAACGCCTGTCTGACCATGGGCCAAGCGTTGGCGATCGGAAGCCACGTGCCATGTGTCGTGGGCATGTCCCGGTTGGTACCAGACCATGTGGCGATCATTTTCGCGGCCGGCTTCTACCGCGCGGTCGCCGAAGGAAAATCTGTCACAGCAGCTTTTCGACTGGGCCGTAACCGGCTGGCACTGTGTGGCTTGGACGTCAGGGGCCCGGTATTGATCGACCAATTCGGAGAGGCTGAAAATGTATTCATCACAGGTTGACGTACACCAACGGAAGCAACGGTTATCTTCCAAGGCGAAGGCAAAGTAGATAATCTTGGCTGGCTCTCACACAAGCACCATCCATACCGGAGGGCCGCTCGTGCCGATCTCGCGCGCCCTGGCGACCCACGCCGACACCGACCACGCCGCAGCGGCCGAGGTGGGCCCTGGCCGACATCGCGGAGCTGTACGCCCTGTTCGCGCGGGTACCCGACCCCCCGTGACCGCCGCGGGATACGTCACCACATCGGCGCCGTGCTCACCGTGACGGTGCTGTCGGTGCTGGCCGGGGCGCGTAGCTTCCTGGCTTGTGCCCGGGCACCCCGCAGTCGCCACTGTCGCGTTATCGGATCAAGTGGCGAGGGGTCGCGTGAGAACCCGCTCAGGCACCGGTATACGCGAAGGCCGCCCAGTACCGTGGGTCGACGTAGGGATACTCACCTGTGTCGCCTTCCGGCTCGACATCGGGCAGGAGCACGGTCAGGTCGGCCCGGGTCGCGGTGCGCAGCCACTGCTGAGCGCGGTTGAGCGCCACGGCCGGTTCGGTCTCATCCCGGCACCATTGCTGGTAGAAGGCGGTCATCAGATAGGTAGTGGCGAGGTCGTCAACTGCCCACGCGGTCGCGATCACTCCAGCGAAGCCGACCTGTATCAGCACCGACGGGATCCCGACCACCTCGTTCGGCATGGTTGAGTCGGTGAGGTTTGTCCGGCACGCGGACAGTACCGCCAGGCGGTGCCGGCTCGGCTTCAGCGTACGCCGCAGGTCTTCCAACGTGACGTGGCGGTCAGCGAAGTACAGGCGGCTGTCCAATATAGATCTGGGCTCGGCGGAGCCATGGCATGCGAGATGCCACACGGTGTGCCGGTCGGCTGCGGTGCGGAACTCCTCCCATGTGCAGGCGTGGGTCGGCCGCGCCATCCGCCCTGTCCAGCGCCGGGTGACCTCGATGGTCTCCCGGGCAACGTAACGCAGGTGACCGCCGGGATGGATCCCGTGCCCGTCCGGCACGTCGATCGCGAGCAGCGTCTGCTCCCGACCGGCCAGCTCCCGTACGGTGTCCCGGCATCGCCGAAGACTGCGGGCGTTCGGCGCGTACCGGATCGCAGAGAAGTGCCCGGCGTGGCGCCACTCAGTGAACCGGTTTCCAGGAGCGCCCGGCTCTCCGGCCGCGTGCAGCGGCAGAAGGTTGAGTAACCCGACCGGGACCAGGGTGACGATGCGGCCTCTCGCGCTGAAGAGAAGAAGGTCCTTGACCCCGTCATTCCACAGTGTCCGGAGCCCGTCGGCCATCGGGTCCTGCCTCGTCCAACCAACCGGCGCGATGTCGCGCGCTTCGTCCGGCCTCCCGTCCACAGTCGCAAAGCGCGCGAAGCCGGTCGATGGCTCAGCTTCGGGCAGGACCTTGTTGAGGATCCTGCCGACCCAGGCCCGGTCGAGCTTGGGAAGGTCGATGTACTGCGGGTCGTGCTTCGCGGACACCACGAGCGCGTACCCGCCGGCCTTCGCCGCGGCGAGGTAGACAAGGGCACCATCGCCGGTCTCGGCGGTGATGTCGTCATAGCTGACGTCGAACGCCAGCGGGTCGGCCCCGGTCGCCGCGGCGACCCGTCGGGCAACGTCATGCAGGCGCGTCCAGGCTAGCCGGAGCCCGGGAGAGGCGCGGCGCTCCTGCTCGTCGAAGTCCTCGACCGCGCGACGGTAATCGTCGGCAAGATCCATTCGGTTGGCGGCGCGCAGCCGTTCGCGCACTGCGGCGTTGTCGCGCCCGAGGACCTCGGTCAGGCCGACGGCCCGTCCGGTCTCCAGCGCGAGAACCGCCTCCCGGTATCGCCCGGTCCGGGCCAGCCAGTACCCAGCTTCCTCGGCGTACTCCTGTGCCGCGGCGAGCACCCGCTGCTTGGCGCGAGCGCCGTACCGTGCGATGGCGTCCTGGGACACCAGGGCCACGAGATGCTCGTACGCCTCAGCTGCGAGCTCTGGAACTCCTGTGCCCACGGACCACTCGGCCCACGCCACGGCCAGCCGGACTCTCGCGGCGATGCTCCACGGTTGGTTGACCGAGCTGCGCCACGCCCGGTGCCGTTGCTCGTTGCTGCGGCGACCGGTGAGCGCGTCACGGGCGGCGACCGCTTCCTGATGGAGGAGCCTGTCATCCGCTCCGTGAGCGTGCCAGGGGCGACACCTACGGCGGATCAACCGAACCGCTTCGCGCACGTCATCGGAGCGCCGGCGGGGTGGCGTCCCGGACCGCAGCGCCCGCCACAGCAGAAGCCTGGCCAGACCCGCGTCGGCGGGGGTAACCTGCCGCCACCAGCGGACGCCGGCCGCCCGGCCCGCACGACACAGCGCAATGCCGTCGTCGATGTCGTCCGGGTTGACCCGCGCCCGGAGCAGACCGAGGGTGGCAAAGATCTGCGGCCGCAGCTGCCGGGCGAGGAGGTCAGTCGCGCTGGAGCCGAGCTCGAGCTCCCGCACGGCCCCCTGCAGGTCCCCCGTCACCACGTGGAGCCGGGCACGTACCAGGTGGGTGAGAGCGGGATAGGTCCCGGCGTGGTCGAGGCGCCGGACCAGGTCGTCGAGCGGACCGGTGTCATCGTGGGTCTCCGCAGTGTCGACGGCTGCATCGGCAAGCGCCAGAGCGAGCCAGGGACTCAGGCCGACGACGTCTACGAGGCCGCGTAGGTTTTCCGTATTCAAGGGCTTTGGTGTCTCCCCGGGCTCCGCTGCCCGCCAGATCGGCGGCAAGCCGTCGAAGACGACCGCGTGCGACCGGCGGGCCTGCGCGATAGCGGCGCGGGAGCGATGGAGAGCGCGAAGCTCACCGATACGCCGGAACCCGCGATGGTGGTGGTCCACGAGCACGCCCTCGATCCGGCCCGCGATGTCGCGCATCGCGGCGTAGAGCTCTGCCTCACGGGGGTGGTCGATGGCGGACTCGCGGTCCAACACTTTGATGCACATCGACACATAGGTGCGCGAGACCGTCCGACGCCTGTTGTCGTTGTCGACGTCGCGGGTGTCGACAAATGGGTGGCACTCGATCAGCTCGTATGCCGCTCGGTCGATGTCATCGAACTCCGCCGCGAGCGCGACCATCTCGTACATGGCCGACGACGCCACCCACCAGCCGTCGGCCTCTTGCCAGCGCGGTGGCCTGGCTCGACGGTATGCCCGCCAGGCAGCGTCCGCCGCCGCACGATCCCCCCGGAAGCACGCGTCCTTGTATGCCCAGACGTACTGCTCGGTCTGGGCCCTCTCCCGCCGGTACCGGTCCGGGCTGAGCAGATCATGCCGGATCTTGTAGCCCCTGGCCTCGTGCGCCCACGGTTCCTGGAAGGTGGCGTCGGTCGGGCGCCCACAGTCGCGGCACGGGTACGGCCACGACCGGGGTGCCGGCTCATCACCGGTCCTGCATCCGTCGTTGTTGCACTCCCATCCCCGAGCTCGCGCCTCGGGCGGCGCAAGATACCCATACGAGGTGCGCGGCGGTCGTCGACTCATCGCCGACACCATCCGCTCGCTGCGTTGCCAGGCAACACGGTGCCTCCCAGGCGGCTGTCCGCCGGTCTCTGACGGACGGCCGTCCGTCAGAGACCGGCATGGGACTGTTCAGCCGGGTACCTCGGTCACGCTTCCCCGCAGACATGTTGCGGTGGCTGGAGATCTTCGGCCGGTACTCGCTCGACATGCAGCACAGCGGCATCGACGGCGGCGACATGTGGGAGCGCCTCGGGCCACTCCACGAGTACGCGACCAGCGACCGTGCGGGCTTCCTCGCTGAGCTGCAAGCCGTCGTGGCGGGCGACCAGGGTGGCTTCGCGACGTTCGGCGCCGCCCGTCTGGTCTGGGAGATGTACAGCGGTGACTCGCTTCACATTCCTGCCGCGCTACCGCTGATCGACGCCGGCATCGAGTTCAAGTGCTCGCGCGGCCTGCCGACGATGATGCTGACGGGCTATGAGATGCAACGTCTCGCCCAGATCCGCGAGCAGACCGGCTGACCGTCCGCCATAAGTCGAGTAACCGTTAGTTGTGTCTGTCCAGAAGGGAACGCCGCTGTGGAAGGATTCTTGTGCTTTACCCTCATCGCCGGTCTGGTCGGCATCTTTGTATGGCAGTTCGTCGAGACACGGAGGGCCGTCGCGACGACCTCGGTCGAGACTGCATATGAGCCGGCGAAGGTTGCTCAGATCGTGCGCAGTGCGTTCACCGGCCCCCGTGCCGTCCTGTGGTCCGCCGCTACCGGACCGGGAATGATCAACATGCGTCGCCGTGGGGTCCACGGCGGCATCACCATGTCCATCGACATCGAACCGCGCCCGGGCGGTGGCTCTCGGGTGGATATGTGGGCCTCGGATACAGTCGTCTACCTCGGTACTCTGGCCAACTTCGCCGGCGTCGTCAACCGACGCAAGAACGCGATCGAAAGCCTCCTGACGACCGGTCAGCTCGCCTCGGGGTCCCGTCCGTAATGGACGAGCAGCAGCCAGGCGTAGCGTCAGTGGCCGTACCGGCAACGGATGACGTGTCCGCCATCGATCTCCACACGCTGTTCCGGCCAGACGCGTCGGCCACGGATCGCGTTCGGGCCCTGCAAGCCTTCGGCGGTACCGCTCGGACACGCTTACAGGACGTCGTCTCGTCGGCCAGCCAGGGCGCCGATGCCGTCGCCGAGCGCTGCGGTCAGCTTCTATCTGAGGTAGCGCACCGGCTGCCCATCCGGCGGGCCGAGGATCTTCGTCGTCAGTTCGGCGCCGACCCACGGTCCCAGGCCGAGCATGTCGTCGACGACGCCGTGACGCTGGCGCGCTGGCTTTGGGTTGCCGTGAAGGCGGTGCCAGCGCCAGAACCGGTCGCGCATGCGGCGAAGGTGGTGCTGCACTCGGCCATCGAGATCCGGATGGTCGGCGAGCTGTTGGAGTCCTATCGGGACGCCGATGCAGATGATGCGATGACGCCACTGCCCGCGATCTTGGCGATGTGGGCAGGCGCGGTGGGCGATGCGCCGGGAGAGCCGGCCCGGCCCACGCTGTCCGGGGCAGCTGTGCTCGTCGCCCAGGTCCGCCGCGCGCTTAAGGACCTGCGAGGCAGCGACAGCCGGATCAAGGGCATCGTGAACCGGGGCCGCGAAGGCGGCGACATCGTTCGAAGCGTCGGCGAGAAGGTGAGCAGTGCCCTGCGTCAGCAGGACACTGCCGCCTAACGCCTTCTTCTGGCGGATCCGGAACCTGCCCGCCATGCGGTGCGAGAGTCGCAGCCAAGTCCCTGGCCCGGTGCGGGACGGCGGCGCCGAGCGCCTCGCGCTCAGCCTCGGCCTCCGCCCCGCGCAGCCCTCGCACGTGCCGCTGGGCCTCCCTGAGCGCGGCGCCCGGCGTACCCCCCGTCGGCCGGATGCCTGGTAGAGGCTGACATCAGCAGGCAGTCGAGGGGTCCCGGCACTCCAGAAGCTCACGTAAGTGCCGTCGCGGCCATGGATGTAGGCGGCGGTGCTGGTCTGGACGGCCTGCTCGTGCCGCATCGCGGAGAACAGCCTCACGTTCTGGGGTCACCTCCACTGGAGTTTCGTATGATCTTGCCATCTATCGCCCGGCTCGGCCTTGGCTGCCTTCAGCAGCTCTGGGCAGGTCCGCGGCCCGGCCGCCGGCCTCCCGGACGCTACGCGCCCCGGCCAGCACCGACAGCACCGTCAGGGTGAGCACGGTGCCGATGCCGAAGCTGCCGCAAATCAGTTGACCAGGACGCGACGGCCGCTGGGCGCCTGTCCGGTCGCCAGTGCACCGACCGACCGTCCGGCGGGCACTGCCCGGTCCCGTCCCCACGCGCGGATCTCGTCGATCTGCTCGGGGTTGGTCCTGCTCAACGGGATGGTGTTGACGAACGTTTCTACGACGAAGTCCGGCCGAAGACGCTCGACGCCGCCGTTCAGCAGGACCTCGGCGCCCACGTCGTGCAGGGCCGACTCGATGTCCGAGCCGGCGAAGCCATCGGACAGGTCGACCAGCTTGTCCATCAGCTCCGTGGGGGACTCCTGGCCGACATAGCGGTGGTAGTACAGCTGGACGATCTCCTTCCGGTCCTCGGCGTCGGGGAGGTCGACGAAGAACATCTCGTCGAAGCGGCCCTTGCGCAGCAGCTCAGGCGGGAGCGAGCGGACGTCGTTGGACGTGGCGACGACGAACACGCGGGCGCGGGACTCCTGGAGCCAGAACAGGAACTGCCCGATGAGCCGGCGGCTGACGCCGGTGCTGTCGTGCTGGCCTGCCAGGCCCTTCTCGATCTCGTCGATCCACAGGACGCAGGGCGCTACGCGGTCGGCGGTGTCGAGCGCCTCGCGGAGCCGGTTCTCGGACTGGCCGACATACTGGCCGAGGATGGTCGCCAGGTCCAGGCGGTAGAGCGGGAGTCTCCACTCACCGGCGATGGCCTTGGCCGACAACGACTTGCCGCATCCGGGCACGCCGACGAGCAGGACGCCGCGGGGCGGGCGCAGGTGCGTGCCGCGCAGGTCGGCGACCATGAGCTGGTGCTTGCGCCGCAGCCAGCCGCGCAGGCTCGTCAGACCGCCGAGCTGGTGATCGGTCGCCTTCAACGCGACCCGTTCCAGCCCGGACAGGTCACCGAAGTGCTTGTCCTTGAAACGGCCGACCGACTCGACGTCCTCCCTGTCGATGGCGCCCTTCGCCACCAGCGTGGCCATCACGTTGATAGCCGTTCCCTCAGGCACGCCGACCAGGAACTCGGCGGCCCGCCGGGCGTCGTTCTCCGACCAGGCGATCGGCACTACGCCGCGGTGGTCGGAGAGGAACGCCACGATGACGTCGTACATCTCCTGGGCGTCGGGCAGGTCGAGGTGCAGGCTCATGCCGAGCCGCTGCAGCCCGCTCCACAGTGGAGTATCGGTGACCAGCACGATGCTGCCGGAGTTGGCATCGGCGAGCCGGGCCAGTTCGGCGAAGTGCCGGCTGGCGGTGTTGTCGTCGGACAGGTCCTCGGGGTCGACGAAGACGAACGTCGCCTGCGCCCGGGTGCTGAACTGGCTCGCTGCGTAGTCCATGGCACCGACGAGCGACCGGTCGTCGTTCACCGGTCCGTTGGTGCGCAGGTCCCGCAGGCCGGTCGCCCGCGTGTAGGTCCAGAACGGCATCGCGGCCCGCCTCGGTGCGGTCGCCACGTCCCGTACCAGGCGCAGCGCGCGTACCTGCTCGATGCTGCGCACGCTGATGAGGGGCACACGGGCGGTGAGATAGGCGTCCAGGTCCCGACGGGCGTCGGTGAGGTTAGACATGAGGGCTCCTGGTATGGCGCGCTCAGCCGGGGATGACTCTCCGGCGCGGGGGGCTCGTCACGTCGAGCCGCCACTCGTCCACGGTTGCCAGAGACGCTGAGTCGGCGAGGAGCGCGGTTAGGGCATTGTCGCGTATGGTCCGCAGGCGCTGCTCCGCGTACCGGCGGTCGAGACCGTCACGGACCGCCGCCTGGACCTGTCTCTCCAGCTGTTCCTGCGCTTGGCGCACCTGGTCGTCAACGAGTCTGACCAACTGGGCACGCAGGTCGTCGGGGATCAGCGGGGACGAGGCGACACCGCGGATCGCGCGGAGTCCGGCCCGGGCCTGGGTGAGCGCCTGCGCGGTGGCGAACTCGCCCCGGGCCTGACCGATACTGCGGCTCGTGGCGGTCGCCCACGCTATCAGCCGGGTGCTGAGCGCCGTGGTGATCCGGTTGGCCAGCCGGGCCCAGGTGCCGGCGTCGAACTGTCCGCGGGTCAACGGCGGCAGGGCGAACGCGTCCACGGGCTCGCCCTGCGCCCACCGGTCCATGGCGCCCGCCCAGGCACCGTAGGCGCCGCCGTCGCCCCACATCGTCAGTGCCGCCGCCGGTGGACGGTGATCTCTCCCGGTGGCAGGGGTTCCCACCCGGGAAGGTCCTCGACATACCGGCGGGCGCGGGTCGTGGCGGGGTCCGCTTCCGTGGGCCCTGGCCGGGCCCACGGCGTATTCGTCGCGTCCGGCTGTGCGGGGATGAGCGGCGTACCGCCGCTGGCTGGCTGTGTCATCGGTCGTGGCTCCTACCTGGTGGTTATGGTCCGGCGTTCGTACGGCGATGCGGCTTTGCCCGCGGTGGCAAGGTTGCCGATCATCTCGCGCACGCCCGCCTCCTGCGCGTCGGCGTACGCATACCGGCTGCTCCAGTCGGTAAGCTCCGCACCCGCAGCGCGAAGCTGGCGTAGGGACTCCTCTTTGGACTGCTCGATGTACGACCGCGCCTCGGCTTGACGCTTCAGTGCGGTTTGGTGCTGCGAGTAGAGAACGGCGGCCCAGACCCCGCCGGCGGCCAGCGCGCCGAGGATCGCGACGAATGCGTTCTGGCCACACAGCGCCAGAAGCATGAGGACGCCGACGACCGTCACGATGGGCCACACCAGCTTGCGCCGGAGCGGGAAGGCGAACGAGTCGATGAACGGCTGGCCGTGGCGGTACCAGTGTGCGGCGAGGTCGTGCTCGAGCCGGCCCATCGGCTCGGCGAGGCAGCCGACCCACTGCGGCAGCTGGAAGGTGCTGGCGCCGACGTTGTGGCTTGAGCCGAAGACGACGTCGACCTTCTGCGGCAACGACATCCGGTAGTCGCGGGTGAACGCGCCATGCGCGCGGAGGAACCATTCATGGCACGCTGCGACGGCGAGCCGCTGCGTCGTGCGGGAGACCCCGATCGCAGTGGGATTCAGTGCCGACTCGGACTGGATGGTCAGATAGTCCAACGTGGTCTCGTACGCGTTCTGCTTCGCCAGGACCTGCCGGGAGGCATCCAGGTCGCCGCCCTGCTCGACGACCGCCTGGTTGTATGCGAGCTCCTTGCGCAGCGGCAGCTCCTCGTTGTCGTACTCGCGGACGAGGCGGTCGAGGATGTCGTCGATGGCGTCTTCCAGCCGATCCACCGGCGGGGTCTCCTCGGCCATCATCGCCTGGTACTTCTGGACCAGCGGCGTATGCGCGCAGGCATGGCGGAGCGCCGACTCCATCATCGACCACTGCGGCGACAAGGCGCGAAGGTTGGGGAACGCCACCGCGTCTGGCGCCGCGATAAACATGTCAATCTCGGCGCGCCACCGGTTGACCTGGGCGTTCTGGACCGCCTCTTCGGTCAGCAGCCGCTCGGTCCACCGGTCGAGCGAGTCACGCATCAGCTCCACACCGGCGGGTCCGAACGCGCCGTGGGCGATCGACTCCAGGATCACCGCGAAGTCCCGGCCGAGCGCGACCGGGTCCTGAGCCGCGAGATAGTGGCGCAACCAGCGTACGGACGCGTCCGCCCGGCGCTGCCGGCGCAGAATGAGCGCCATGAGTAGCGAGGTCTTGCTGGGGGAGCGCCGGAACGCCTCCAGGATCGCCCGGTCGCAGAGGGCCGGGTCGTCGCCGGCCCAGGCGGCCAGGCCGACCAGCGCCGGCGCCAGCCAGTAGCGAGGGGTCTGCATCATCAGCTGCTCGCCGACCGTACGCACGGTCTCCTCGGAGATGATGCCGATGTCGAACGCCTGCAGCATGCCCACTGCGGTGAGCCGGACCGCCTTGTAGTGCCCGAACTCGTGCTCGATCCGATCCTGCAGGGCGCCGATCTTGGTCTCGGCGCGCTGGAGGTTGGCGGCCAGCTCGGCCTGCCGGACAAAGGCCAGGAAGTCGGCCCGCAGCGCGGACAGCTCCGCGCGGGCCTGCTCGGTCTCCTGCCCGACGCGGTTCACGTCGAGCCCTACCTGGCTCACCGTCCCGTTCAGCTGGACCACCAGGCTCTGTACCTCGTTCACCTGCCTGCGCAGGTGGTAGTCGATGTCACTCATGCGAGTCCAATCGGAGTCAGATGACGACCGTGCCGTCGGGGAGCACGGGGCGGATCTCCCCGTTGCCGTAGATCTCGATGTAGGCATACGCGCCGGAGCGCACGAGCATGCGCGCCTTGGCGTACGGGTCAGGCATCGTTTCGGCGGGTGTGTAGTGCTCGACGATGGTGTTGAACAGGTCGAGGATGTGGTCGACGTAGGGCAGCCCGAGGTGGCACCGCGCGACGAAGCCGAGCGGGATGTCGCCGAGCTCGGTGTGGTACTCCTCGCGGACCCAGCGGGCGAGATCCTCCCGGGCCGTCTGGCTGATCTCCGCGTCGAGCCGGTGCGCCGCGGCGAGGAGGCCGGTGTGGCGGTGCCCGCGCGCGCCGCGGGTAGACGACCGTGGCGTCGGTTCTGGGCTACCCAGCCGGTCGTGGCCGGAGTGGCCGGGGAACCCGACACGCCGACGGAATGATGAGTCCATTCCCATTCCTCCGTTGGTTCGTCGCACTCTGTCAGGTGACGGACGGGACGGTCAGCACAGCGCCTTGGCCACCCCGGCCGCGATGAGGCCGGCGAGCACGAAGGACGCCCGGTCCACCCAGCGCATGACCTGGAAGTCGAGCGACGGCTTCGGGCGTATGCGCCGTACGACCGGCCCGCCCGGTGCGGAGAAGACCTCGATCGACCGGACGACGTAGTGGTCTTTGCGGGCCTGGCCACTGATCCCCACGTGGTCGTCCTTGTGCAGGGCGTCCGCGGTCAGCTCGCCGTAGGCAAGGCAGGTGACGTACTCACCCGACACCAGCTGGAGCTGGAACCGTCCCACGGTGACGTCTCCCGGACTTGTCGTCGCCCGCGCCGTGCCCAGCGCCGCCTGGCCGGCTCCCCGGGCGACGAAAGCGACCACGGTGGACACCAGCCGGACGATGCCGCGCCCGCCCGCCCGCCCGAGCGTCCCGCCGCCGGTAGACATCTTGGTGAGCGCCATGAGGGCGAAGACTGCCGCCAAGGCCGCCAGCACGGAGGCGACCAGCGCGCCGCCGGTGGCGTACAGGCACGCGGCAACGGTTGCGGCGGTCCCGACGCCGAGCAGGGTGGGCAGGCCGAAGAACCGGCGCGGTTGCCTGGTCACGTCCATCTGGCCGGTGACCCGACCAACCAGCACGCCTCGGCGTACCGGTGCGACGGGGGCGGGGGCGGTCGCCGGAGGTGCGGGCGGTGGCAGGCCGGCCGGCGGCCGGGCGGCTGGTGGTGCCGAGGAGCGGCTGGGTGCCGCGGGCACCGGACCGGGCGCCGGACCCGGCAGGGCGGTAGGGCGGCGAACGACGGGCGCGTCGAAGGGCCGGTCGGTCCTGAGCGGGTCCCCGAGCAAACCGGCGAACAGCGGGCGGTCCCCGTCGTCGCGCGGCGGTGGGACGGTCGTCATCGAGGTCTCCTCGCCGTCGGCGTGCCTGTCCGCCGGATACTGACGGACAGGCGGACGAACGTCCTCCCCGCGACAGCCGGATGGTTGACGTCGGTAGGCCTGGTAAACCGAGCGCCATCGGGTTCCTCTCTCGCGCTAGGCGGCCGAATAAATGGGCGGGCGACTCCGCCGGAAGGCCGATGACCGTTCTGGCAACCATCGGAACCCTTGTCCTTTTGTCCTACCGGCCCCATCAATTGCTTCCGAGTCGTACATATGATCAGGTAGGAAACCGTTCGCGGGCTGTACCGCCCCATAGACCGTGAGCAGACTTCTCGTCAGTAACCCCTACCGCATCCTTATGCGGAGCGGAGAGCGAGGGCAGACGTGGTCGATTTCGACCCTTCGAGCTGGTCGGAGGCGGTCGCCAACCTGCGGTCGCTCGCCAGCCAGGGCCGGCTGGCCGACGTTGCGCGGTCGGCGCCGGCGCCCGAGCGCAAGCAACTGGCCGGTGCGGCGTTCACATTGGCCTGGCCGATAGTGTTCAACCGCATTACTCGGGCCCATGAGCAGCGGCGCGGTCACCGCTCCTGTGCCGTCGCGGTGGACCGGCTGGCCGACGGTTGCCTGGACCGGTTCTATGACGACGTGGAGGCGGTGGTTGACGACCTGCTGACCCACTCCACGACGAAGATCGCCAACGCGGAAGGGTGGATCACCAGCCGCCTGCGGGCGGTCACGATCGACGCGCACCGTCGCCGCCGGGGGGCTCGCGGCGCGCTGCAACGGCCGCGCCTGCCTGGCTGGCTGGTCCAGCGGCTGCCCGGCGACGCGTGGCTCGTACAGCTGGCGGTGGAGATCCTCGTCTGGGTGGGCGTACCGGCCACCGCCGGCACGCAGCTGTGGCCGCTGGACAACTGGGCCGAGCGCCGTGGCGTGGTCACTGGGGACCGGCACGGCAGCGATGCCCGAACGGTGCAGCGGGAGGTGGACCGGATCCTGGTCGAGATGCGCTGGCGGCCACAGTGGTACGCCGACCACGTCGAACGCCCGCTCGGGAGGAAGACCCCGCCGCTCGCGCCCACGTTCGTAGATCACGGATCAGTCGCCGAACCGCCTGCGCTGGTGCTGACCGGACCCGACGAGAACGCCGAGGCTCGCTTGGCCGACCTGGCATCCGTGGCGCTGGTCGCGATCGAGGAACAGCTCGCCCTCGACCCGCGGGACGAGGCGGCGATCGGCCGGATCATCGCGACCGTGTTCGGGCGGATCGACACCAGCGGCGACCTCGTGCAGCTGCCCGACCCGCTGGACGGCCGCAGCGTTGGGGCGCTTGTCGACGATCCGGACGAGCTGCACCGAATCGTCCAGGTCATACGCGAGATCGTCGCCGACGGGTTGGTCGTCGCCGCCTGAGCGGCAGCGGAGACTAGTCCTGTTGGACGATCCGCAGCCGAGGTTCGACGCCATGCTCGCGATCGTCAACGAGCGTGACGTCACGCTGCATCGACAACAGCATCGCGCGGCGCTCGGCGATGAGCTCGGCGAGTCGTGCTGATGTCACGCCATTGGCCAGGGCGGTGACACAGGCCGCCTCGAGCTCGGATCGCAACAGTTCTGTCAACTGGAGCCGGGCGGCCGGGGACAGCTCGGAGGGTACGTCCGCCCGCTGTGCCGGATTGCTGTTCATCGTTTGCCTCTCAGCCTGACCGATGCGGGTACCCAGCGTTCTGCTTGCGTCCGTGATCGTTTTACCGCCGGTCTTCCGGCCTCACGCGCACTGCTCGCTCGCTCCGCTGCCGCGCAGGATCAGGTACGTGTCGGCGCTGCTCGTCATCGTGTATGTGACTGTCCATTCGGTACACGTCTCCGACTCGCGTCCGTGCGGTCCGAAACCGGCCGCCTGCGTGCTCCGGAACGTGGCGGTTACGGCGAGCGCGCCAGCGACGGTCGGCTCGGTGGCTATACGTCGGACCACGACTCCGGTGACCGTGCTCGTCGAGTCGTCCCGGGCGACCTCGGCGACCTGCTTCGGATCGTTTGGGTCGATGACACCGGCGGGATCGAACACCGACGTGGCGCGGGCGAAGTCCTTATCGTTGATGCCGGAGAAGTATGTGTTCAGGACCTCGCCAACGCCGGCAGCGGCCGGATGTACGGCGACGGCCGAGATGTCGACCAACCCGATCGCGCCGGCGTGGGTGGGGGCGGCCGAACCCGTGGCCGCGCTGGGTGTCGAGGTGGCGGTCGGCGTCGACCCGGTCGGGGTGCCGCCGTACCGCCGGTCGCGGTCCTGACCGGCGACAGGATGCCCCCCGGGGCGTCCGGGGATCGCGGCGACCCGTCGCACCGGGCCAGGCCCACGACCGCGAAGATGCCGGATACGGCGAGGACCAGTGCGCAGAGGACGAACGGCCACCGCGTGTCCAGCGCTGGCGGAGGTGGCCGCACCGGCCGCGGTGGTACGGCACGACAAGCGACGGGCGCCGTAGCTCCCACGGCGGTGGTGGTGGCATGGGCGGGGGAGGACCGCGGAACGGTGGGCGTGACGGCGGCATGGTCGACGGCGTCGGTGAAGCGGCAGCGGGGTGAGGACCCGAACAGACTTGACAGCTCGGGTCCAGCGCTCCGTTGTACGTGCTGCACTCGGGGCAACGCCACGGCGTCATGCCGGTCCGCCGCCGGGCGGTGAGTCAGGCGCGAGTAGCGTGCCCTGGGAGAGCCGACAGGTGTCGACCAGCGGCCGTAGGATCACCCAGCCCCCGCCGCCAGGTAGCAGTGTCGGCCCGCGGATGGGCTTTGGCGGCTCAACAGCCGGTACCGGCGGCGCCTCGCTGAGCGGTACCGGCGGCGCCCCGACGGCCGGTACCGGCGGTGTCGCTGGTGCTTCAGCGGCGCCGCCCTCCTGCCCTTCGGCGCGGGCCAGCTCCCACGCCTGCTGGACCGCATTCACATAGTGCCGGATGTCGAAGCCGGTGTTGCCGTTGAGGCGTAGCTCGATCCGCAGCTGAACGCCGTTGACCGCCGAACCGGCGATGGCCTGTACCGCCAGGTCATCGATGGGGATGTCGATCTGTCCGTGATGTAGGGTCTGGATCCGCAGATGCTGGCCGTCGATGGAGATACAGCCCCGACGCGGGACCGGCTCGACCGGTTGTGCTCGGCCGGCGTCGGGGCCGCAGGCACGGGTCATCGCCGTGCTCAGACGCTGTTGGCGATGACGTCGACGATCTCGGTAAGCTCGACCTCCGCCAAGCCGTCGCCGGCCTGCGACGGGAAGTAGACAGTGTTGTTCCAGTCGGCCGCGATGATGTTCCACGGCGTTGTGTCCGGAGCGAAGAGCAGCAGCCGCTTGGCGGCGTTCTCCATGACGGCGGCCTGGCTGCTGCCGTACCCCCACGCCTCGAACAGGTCATCGGTGGTCGACGGGACACCGGCCGGGTAGGTTCGAGCGCCGGCGCCAACACCGAGTGGATGGGCCGGCGCGTCGGTGAAGACGGCGATGATGTGCCGGCGGCGGTCCAAGCCACGCTCCCATGGCGAGTTGATGGCGAGGGCGAGCGCTTCCAGGCCGGACTCCGGCACGTCGCCACCGCCGGTGGCCCGCAGCCGCCGGACGAACGACTCGAACTCGGTCGTCTGCTCGGGGATCTGCCAGAACTCCGACGACTCTATGGCGTCGTCGGCACTATCGCCGAAGTCACGGTACGCGATGACCCGCAGGCGGAGCTGGCTGATCGCCTTGCCCTTCGCCGCCATCGCGTCCTCCAGACGCTTGTGGAACGACAGGGCACCGTCCTTGACAGTGTCGATCACCGGCGCCATGCTGCCGGTCACGTCGATACAGAACGCGATGTCCACGGCGTACTTCAGGCTGGTGTTGTAGTTCGACACGGTTTCTCCTTTGCAGAGGGTGTGCGGTCCTTACCGTCGGTCGGCCTCACCGGAGCTGGGTTTGAGGTTGGTACGCAGACGGGAGCCGCCGGTGGGCATCGACGGTCGGGTCGATGCTGGCGGGTCGAAGTTGAACCGGATCCGTACCGAGCCACCGCCCGGCGGCGCCGGCGGTGGTACGCGTGACGGCGGTGGTACCCGAGCCGGCGATGTAGCGTCGATCGGCTACCGCAGCATCGTCTCGTCGTTGAGCAGCCCGATCACCTCGTCGATCGAGGGCCGGTCGGCACCCGACACCGACGTCATCCGACCGAGCAGATCGACCATGCGGGCGTCGAGATCCTCGTCGAACTGCAGCCGTTCGTTTGCCCATACCGCCTCGGCGGGTGCGCCGTACCGGCTCTGGTCATAGCCGGGCAGGTCGCCCGTGAGGTACACATGGAACACCAGGCCGAGGGCGAACACATCAGCGGCGGTGGTGAGCTGGTCCGCGGTGACGGCCTCGTCATGCTTGACGTAACGCAGCCATTCGGGCGCACCGAACTGCTGGTCGCCGACGACCTGGTCCGGTGGTAGCGGATCACCGCTCGGGTATGAGTCGTCGAAGTCGATGACCTTCGTGGTGAACAGCGCGCCGGTCGACGACTTCTGCAGCAACACGTTCGCCGGCTTGAGGTCGCCGTGCACGATGCCCGACCGGTGCAGCATCCGGATGCTGTTGCACAGCGTGCGCAGGACGACGGCGGTCTGGCGCAGCGTGAAGCCACGCAGGTCCGGGGAGCTGACTGCGGCCCGGTCGGTCACTTTGTAGTAGGTGCTGCCCTCGCGGAAGAAGTCGATGGCGGTGACGAGGTTGCCGCCGCCGACCGCGGTCGGGTTGATGCGCGCGTTGACCTGTTGGTGGCGGCGTTCGAAGATGCTGCACTCCTCTCGCCGCTGCGCCTTGCTCGCCGGGCTGCCAGCCGCCGCGTCGGTGGGCCACTTCGGGTCCAGGAACTGTTTGATGAAGTAGTCGCGGGATGCCTTCTCGGCGAAGGCCCACACGCAACGGCCGCCGCCGCTGGTGGTGGGCGCGGAGACGATCCGGTACCCACGAACGACATTGCCCAGTCTCATCGTGTCCCGTACCTGTCGACGTAGTGCATGTACGGCCGGCGATACCGCTCCCAGGACTGCCGGCGGCGCTCGACGAGCTGGTCGCGTGTGGTGGCGCCGCGCAGCGGTGCATAGTGCTGCTCGTAAAGCTCGGCGTGGCGTTCGCTGAGGCTGTCGCGCAGCCGCTGAAATGAGCCGAACCCGAGCGCCAACAGGACGAGCGACGCGTCGCCTCCCGTGTACGACACGACCCGGCTGGCCAGGCGCCGCGCCCAGTGCCCGCTTCCGTGGGAGTTGCGCAGCTCGTCGAGCAGGACGTACTCGAACAGGGCCGGCGTCTCCACGTACCCGAAGAACCCGTCGGTGGCACAGACCAGCACGCACGGCAGCGGTATCCGGCTGAGCGGATACTCGTTGATGGTGAAGTCCCCGGTCGCCGATGCGAGGTTTGTCATCGGCTGGTCTGCGATCAGCGGGTCGCGCACGCTTGTGTCGTCCACGCTCACCTGTTGCAGCCCAACCGCCGGAGTCATCAGGTAGCACCGCGAGTCGCCGGCCCAGTACGCGGTCACGTCAACGCCGTCGTCTGCCAGGCGGTACTCCATCAACGCAACGGTGGTCGGGAAGGCCCGGGGGAGCGTGCCGACCACCTTCGGCCGCGACCGGCCGGGCGAGCGGGCGCCGGCCAGGCGGTTGCGCAGGCTGCCGGTGCCCTCGGGGTGGTCGACGCGGTCGGCGAACCACGACTGGACGGTGAGGTACGCCAGCCTGGAGGCGACGAACGCGTGGGTGAGCTGCCGGCCATCGTAGGCGGGTCCGGCATGCCGCGCCCCGGCGCCGCCGAGCCCGTCGTAGACTCCGAGCAGCCCGTGGCGGCTGGCGTCGTGGTACATGAACGTCGGCTCCGCGTCCTCGCCCAGGCCCGGCCGCCGCTCCGACCACACGGCCACGGCGGTCAACTGCCTGCTCTGGTGGTGCCACGTCGCGACCCCCGCCGCGCCGTCCGCCTCCGGCCACAGCTCCGGCGCCAACCAGTCCGCCGACGGCGGCGTCTCGGTACGGAGGTCCCCGGCGGCGGTCAACTCGTCACCATCGCATTGCCCAGTGCGGCCGTGAAGTAGCGGAGATCGTTGGTCTTCTTGTCCCGGCCACCGCAGGTCACCATGAGATGCACCGCTCCGGTCAGGTTGCAATGCCGCGTAGCCTAAGGTGATCATGGGGTTGTGCTGGGCGTTTGTGGGTTGTCGGCGTGGTGGCGTGACGATGCGGGGTGGTGATGCTCTGATCACAGGCTATGGCCTTGGATGTGACGGTGACGCCGGACCAGGTGTCGATCGGTGTGCTGGTCTCGTCGGTACCGCGGGATGTGATCGACGTGGCGGTCGCCGCGCATGGGGTTGCTGCGAAGCGCTCGGATGGGAAGCTGCCAGCGCATGTGGTGGCGTACCTGACGATGGGGTTGTGCCTGTTCCCGGAGGACGACTACACCGAGGTCGCGGCGAAGGTGACCGGGTCGTTGTCGCGGTTCGGGTGCTGGGACGCGTCGTGGACGGTGCCGACCTCCTCGGGGATCAGCCAGGCCCGTAAGCGGGTGGGTGCGTCGGTGATGGCCGATGTGTTCGAGGGGGTGGCGCAGCCGGTGGCCACGCGCAGCACCCGGGGTGCGTGGCTGCGCCGGTGGCGGCTGCTGGCCATCGACGGGTTCGACGTGGATCTGCCCGACACCCCGGACAACGCTGCCGAGTTCGGCTATGCCGGGTCCGGGGGCAACCGGTCGGCGTTTGCGAAGGCGCGGGTGGTGGCGTTGGCCGAGTGCGGCACGCATGTGTTCGTGGCCGCCGAGGTGGACGCGTACCGCGTCGGTGAGAAGACCCTGGCGGGCAGGTTGTACCCGCGGCTGCGTCGCGATGAGCTACTGACCGCGGATCGTAACTTCTACGCCTTTGATGCCTGGTCGGCGGCGGTGCGCACCGGGGCGGCGCTGCTGTGGCGGGCACCGACGCAGCTGCGGCTGCCGGTGGTCGCGGTCCTCGCCGATGGCACCTACACCTCGGTCGTGACCAACCCCAAGATCCGAGGTGGCCGCCGGGACCGGGTCGTCGAGGCCGCCCGGGCCGGGCAGGAGCTGGATCCCGATGATGCGCACCTGGTCCGGGTGGTCGAGTACGACGTGCCGGACCGGGCCGGCAACGGCAGCGGCGAGCTGGTCGTGCTGTTGTCCACGATCGTCAACCCAGCCGACGCACGTGCTGACGAGCTGGCCGCGGCCTACCACGACCGGTGGGAGGAGGAGACCGCGAACGACCAGGTCAAGACCCATCTTCGCGGGCCCGGCAGAGTGCTGCGGTCGCGGCTGGCAGAGCTGGCCCGGCAGGAGATCTGGGCCTGGTTGAGCGTGCACTACGCCGCGGCCGCGCTGGTGGCCCGCGCCGCGGAAGCCGCCGACATGGACCCCGACCGGATCAGCTACACCCGCACGCTGCGCCTGGTCCGCCGTACCGCCACCGGGACGGCGGCTTTTCCCCCCTGAGGACTGGGATACGGCGCTACCTGAGGTCCTGGCCGAGATCGCGCGGCGGCCCAACCCGAAACGCCGGCACCGCAGCTGCCCCCGCGCGGTCAAACGCGCCCGCCACAACAGCTACCCGGTCAAGAAACCCGACCAGGCCGCCAGCACCCGCCACAGCGGGCCGGCGACCATCCGCTTCTGGCCCGTCAAACCCCCACCACCCGCGCACGCCCAAGCGGCCACCCCCGCACCGACCCCCGCCGCACCACACAAGAACATCCTCAAAGAACAAAAGCGGGTGCCCGGCGGCCACGCCCGGCCACCGGTCAAACGTCACCAGCCCGGCCCAGCGCCCGCCAGCCCACCACACCGCACCCGCCGACGCGGCCGTGACGCAGAGGCACGACAAACCCGCACCTCAACACCATGATCAACTTACGCTACGTGGCATTGTTGTGTCCCGAACGCGAAAGGCAGGAATATGTAGGAACTTCTGTCTTGTGGCGACGCTGTACGGAAGATGAAGGTTTGGCCCTTCGGAGTCGCCCTGCTGGGGGAG
>Ga0075420_100001504_pt1 | contig 19874 bp, 21 predicted proteins | sample SoiMetdeltSBSDD4_FD_75296 | JGI IMG/M metagenome (GOLD analysis project Ga0075420, IMG submission 75296) | Bulk soil microbial communities from a Populus tree surrounding site in Tennessee, USA - Soil MetaG P. deltoides SBSDD4 | ecosystem: Environmental > Terrestrial > Soil > Tree plantation... | reverse complement strand
CGAGCAGCACGGCGGCAAGATCTGGAACATGCTCGACGACGACGAATTGCGCGAGCTGTCGGTCGTCATGTCGACGCTCGGCACCATCGAGGCCGAGTCGGTCGAAGGCTTGCTGCTCGAATTCGTCGGCCGCATGTCGGCGTCCGGCGCACTGATGGGCAACTACGACGCCACTGAGCGGCTGTTGCAGCAATTCCTGCCGCCCGAGCGCGTCGGCGGCATCATGGAAGAGATCCGCGGCCCCGCCGGCCGCAACATGTGGGAGAAGCTATCCAACGTCCAGGAAGCGGTGCTCGCCAACTACCTCAAGAACGAGTACCCGCAGACCGTAGCGGTGGTGCTTTCCAAGATCCGGCCCGAGCATGCCGCGCGCGTGCTCGGCATCCTGCCGGAGGAGCTCGCGCTCGACGTCATCAACCGCATGCTGAAGATGGAAGCCGTCCAGAAAGAAGTGCTGGAGCGGGTCGAGAACACGCTACGCACCGAATTCATGTCGAACCTCTCGCAGACGCGGCGCCGCGACGCCCACGAGGTGATGGCCGAGATCTTCAACAATTTCGACCGCCAGACCGAAACCCGCTTCATGACCGCGCTCGAGGACGAGAACCGCGAAAGCGCCGAGCGCATCAAGACGCTGATGTTCACGTTCGACGACCTCACGCGCCTCGACGCCGGCTCGGCGCAAACCATGATGCGCAGCATCGACAAGGACAAGCTCGCGATCGCGCTCAAGGGCGCCAACGAGACGGTCCGCCAGTTCTTCATGAGCAACATGTCGACGCGCGCCGCCAAGATGCTGATCGACGACATGCAGGCCATGGGCGCAGTACGGCTGCGCGACGTCGACGACGCGCAATCGTCGCTGGTCAACCTGGCGAAGGATCTCGCGGCCAAGGGCGAGATCATGATCTCCAAGAGCCGCGGCGACGAAGAGTTGATCTACTGAGATGATGCAGATGCGAGCGGCACCGGCAAAATTCCTGTTCGAGAACGACTTCGCCCCCGGCGGCGGCGAGAAGAAGCCGTTGATGTCGCTCGACGATCACGCCGCCAGGATCAAGGAGGCGGAGGCCGCCGCCTATGCGCGCGGGTTCCAGCAGGGCACGAACGAAGCCCGCGCCGAGGCCGAGAAACGTGGCGGGGCCATCGTCGAGCGGATCGCGGCGGCGATGACCGCGCTCGACAAGAAGCTCGAAGCCGTGGAAGCGAAATTCGAGACCGAAGCGGTCGAGGTGGCGGTCGCGGTCGCAAAGAAGCTCGCGCCGCAGCTCATGGCGCAGGAGCCGTTCGCGGAGATCGCGGCGCTCGCCGTCGGCTGCTTCCGCAACCTGGTCAAATGCCCGCACGTGGTGGTGCGGGTGAACGATGCGCTGCACGAAACCGCCCGGGCTCGGCTCGACGAAATCGTGCGCCGCTGCACCCCCGATACCAAGCTGGTGGTTCTGGCCGAACCCGAGATCGCAGTCGGCGATTGTCGCATCGAATGGGCGGATGGCGGCATCGACCGCGACAGCGCCGCCATCGAGGCCGCGATCGACGAGGCGGTGTCACGCTACATCAATGCACGGCGCGGCGCCGCGGGCACAAACGGCGCGCGTGCGCCACAGTCAGGTGGAGGTAACCCATGAGCGACGGCAAAGTGCCGCTTCCCGATCTCGATGCCAACAGCGCGCCGCCGCTGGACCCGTCCGAGATGATGCAGCAATCGTCCGAGGCGCCGAGCCACAGCGCCGCCGACCTCGAAGCGGTGTTCGACGTTCCGGTCAAGGTTTCGGCCGTGCTCGGACGCGCGCGCATGGAGGTGAGCGACCTGCTCAAGCTCGGGCCGGGGACGGTGCTCGAGCTCGATCGCAAGGTCGGCGAGGCGATCGACATCTACGTCAACAACCGCCTGGTCGCACGCGGCGAGGTCGTGCTGGTCGAGGACAAGCTCGGCGTGACCATGACGGAAATCATCAAAGCGGAACGGAATTGATGCGCGGCGCGCGCGGCTCGCGCGCTACGCAAACTGAAAGGACAGAGCCATGCGTCTTCTGATCGTCGGGACCCTGAAGGGCCAGCTCACCACAGCGACCAAGATCGCCATGGATCGCGGCGCCAGCGTCACCCACGCGAGCGACATCGATCAAGCCCTCAACGTGCTGCGCTCCGGCCGCGGCGCCGATCTCATGATGGTCGACGTCGCGCTCGACATCCGCGACCTGGTCCTGCGGCTCGACGCCGAGCGCATCGCGGTGCCGATCATCGCCTGCGGCGTCAGCACCGACGCCCGCGCCGCGGTTGCCGCCATCCATGCCGGCGCCAAGGAGTACATCCCGCTGCCGCCCGATCCGGAATTGATCGCGGCAGTGCTGGCGGCCGTCACCAACGATACCCGCGAGTTGATCTATCGCGACGAGATGATGGCGCACGTCGTCAAGCTCGCGCAGCAGATCGCACCGTCCGACGCCTCGGTGATGATCACCGGCGAGTCCGGCACCGGCAAGGAAGTCATCGCGCGCCACGTGCACAGCCGTTCGAACCGCGCCAAGGCGCCGTTCATCTCGGTCAATTGCGCGGCGATCCCGGAGAACCTGCTGGAGTCCGAACTGTTCGGGCACGAGAAGGGCGCCTTCACCGGCGCGGTGGCGCGCCGCATCGGCAAATTCGAGGAAGCGACCGGTGGCACGCTGCTGCTCGACGAGATTTCCGAGATGGACGTGCGGCTGCAGTCGAAGCTCCTGCGCGCCATCCAGGAACGCGTCATCGATCGCGTCGGCGGCACCAAACCGGTGCCGGTCGACATCCGCATCATCGCGACGTCAAACCGCAACCTGGTCGAGGCGGTGCGCGCCGGAACCTTCCGCGAGGACCTGCTGTTCCGCCTCAACGTCGTCAACCTCAAGATCCCGCCGCTGCGCGAGCGGCCTGCCGACATCGTCGAGCTCGCCCAGCACTTCATCAAGAAATACGCCGACGCCAACGGCGTGCCGCCGCGGCCCTTGTCCGCCGAGGCGCGGCGCGCGTTGGTGCTCAACCGCTGGCCGGGCAACGTGCGCGAGCTCGAAAACACGCTGCATCGCGCGGTGCTGCTGGCGACCGGGGACGAGATCGGCATCGACGGCATCGTGTCGCCGGACGGCACCCGGCTCGACCAGTCCCGCAATCCGACCGTCGCGCACGCCACGCTGGCGGCCGAGACCGTGACCCGCGCGCTGGTCGGACGCACGGTCGCCGACGTCGAGCGGGACCTGATCCTGGAGACGCTCAAGCATTGTCTCGGCAACCGCACCCATGCCGCCAACATCCTCGGCATCTCGATCCGCACGCTGCGCAACAAGATCAACGAATATGCCGACGACGGCGTGCCGATCCCGGCGCCGGGCGGTGGCGAGATCAGGGGCGCGGCGTAGACTTTACTCAACCACGGTGTACTATCCGGCTTTCACTACTGGATTAGCCGGCCGTGCCGTCAAAAATCACCAAACTGCTGCTGCAGCTGCTGATGTTTTTCGCAGCCTGCGGCTTCGTTGTAAGCTTGGCGCTGCATCTGCTCGCATGGGCGGGGCTGCAACCATCCGGCAATGCCTGGCTCCTCGGTATGATGCTCGGTCTTTTTCCGGTGATGATCCCGGGAATCCTTGTCTCAATAAAATTGACACAGGGTTTGGGGTGGCGCCAGCAGTGGGAGTTTACGATTTCAGGCTGCCCGACGTGGATGAGATACGTCCACATTGGCTTGTACGTCTACGCGATTGTGAATTTTGTTGCGGTCTTTACTTTCCCCTTCTTAGCTCTTTTTGCATTTCCTTCCTTGATCCCACTCCTGGACTCGGCGGCTAAGCAGGACTTTGACGATCCACCAAGGATTATTTGGATTCTCTTCTCGAGCTTCGCGATGTCCATGTACTTCTCTCAAATCACCCTTGCCATGACACTACGGCGCCGAGGCCTGCAACCGAGATGTCCAAACGGACATGCCGTTGCCATCGCCGACAAGTTTTGTCGCACGTGCGGCGCATTGATCCCGCCGTTCGACGTCGGTGAAGTGCGCAGCGCGGCGTAGGCACGACTGCTCCTCATGGTGAGGAGGGAGGCCTTTAGGCCGACCGTCTCGAACCATGCAGGCCCCGCATGGTGCGCCGAGGCCGGTGGCCGCCCCGCGCTTCGAGACGCCCGCTTGCAGCGGGCTCCTCAGCGTGAGGACGGCGTAAGGTTCGCGCCAACGGCAAGCATTGGATGACCGTTGCGTTACTTCCCGAAAATCCAGAGCATCGTGCTGATCGCGAAACTCAGCCCGATGATGACCAGGAACGCGAAGTAGATCATCTCGCCCCGGCTCGCGGGCTTGGACCCTCCCTTGGGCCCACCCGGCTGCGGCCGCCGCGGCATGAAGTGACGCAGGTACGGCCAAGCCATCGCGACGATCAGGATCGCAGTGCCGAGGGCAATGAGGTAGCGCATGGTGTCGATCCCTAAACCTCACCCCGCCTCATCCTGAGGAGCCGCCGCAGGCGGCGTCTCGAAGGATTGGGGCGGCCCCATGCTTCGAGACGGCGGCTGCGCCGCCTCCTCAGCATGAGGGCCGGGAGAGGCAGCCGCTGCTGCACCTTTGCATGATAGGCTGCTTGATACGTGTCAACGTCTCTCATTCCGGTACGCCAATGACCTCATCCAAATTCACCACCGCCCTGATCGTCGGCGCCGGCGCCGGCCTCTCCGCCTCGCTGGCCCGCGTCCTGACCAAGGACGGCATGAAGGTCGCGCTGGCGGCGCGCTCGACCGACGACCTGCACGACCTCGCGGTCGAGACCGGCGCCGAGACCTTTTCCTGCGACGCCGCCAAGCGCGCCGACGTCGAAGCGCTGTTCAACAATCTCGACGCCACCATCGGCGCGCCCGAGGTCGTGATCTATAACGCGAGCTACCGCACGCGCGGCCCGTTTGCCGAGCTCGATCCGGCCGAGGTCGAGCGGTCGATCGCGGTGACCGCCTTCGGCGCTTTCCTGGTGGCGCAGCAGGCGGTGCGCCGCATGCTGCCGAACGGGCGCGGCGTCATCCTGTTCACCGGCGCGTCGGCGGGCGTGAAGGGCTATCCGCAGTCGGCGCCGTTCGCGATGGGCAAGTTCGCGCTACGCGGGCTCGCCCAGAGCATGGCGCGCGAACTTCATCCGCAAGGCATTCACGTCGCGTACGTCGTGATCGACGGCGGCATCCGGAGCGCGCGCAACCCCGAGCCGGCGGACAAGCCCGACAGCCTGCTCGATCCCGACGCGATCGCGGCGAACTACCTGCATGTCATCCACCAGCCACGCAGCGTGTGGACGACCGAGATCGAATTGCGGCCCTGGGTGGAGCGGTTTTAGACGTCTCTGGCGAGCCGATTTTCGGCACGGCGTTAAGATAAAAAAGGCCAAATATTTGCGGAATCAGGCCGATATCTGCGGTTCGGCGCGCAACTATTTGCCAAATACTTTCCGGCCAGCACGGATTCGTGCTAGAAACGCGAATGATTTCCAACAGCAGCGGTTGGCGGCCCCGCCAGAATGGCGGGCGACCACGCTTGCCTGCAGCATGGAGAGCACCGTGAGCGATCACAAATTCAAGGTCGGGCAATCCGTCCACTACACGTCGGGGCCTTACGGCCGCGGCACCGCGAGCGGCGTCTACAAGATCACCCAGGTTTTGCCGGTCGAAGGCGACGATCGCCAGTACCGGATCAAAAGCGCCAGCGAGCCGCACGAGCGCGTCGTCAAGGAAAGCCAACTCGCCAAAGACTGAGACACTCGGTGTTAAGATCTTGCGGCGTTCCGGTTTTGCGACCGGGTTTGTGGAAGCGTGCTGATGAAATTCGACTACGATAGCCCGGCCGAACTGTTCATGGCCAAACGCAAGGGCGGTACGCGCCAGCCGCTCGGCTATCGCCGGTTCGGCACCGCAGCCGAAGCGATCCGCTTCGCCGTGGAAGAATTTCCCGCGGTCCGCACGCTCGGAGCCTGGCTGCAGGTCGGCGACCAGCGCTTCGACGTCGACGGCATCGAGCGGCTTTACGAAAGCGAGGACTTCCCGCTCAAGCGCACCAAGCGCGAAGCTGTCTGAGCGGCGCGCTCATGGTCTCCCAAGACTCGGTCTCCCAAGACTCGGTCCACCAAGACTCGGTCCACCAAGACTCGGTCCACCAAGACGCGCTCACTTCACCACGAAATTGAAATACGAATTCGGGTACGGCTCGCCGCGCAGCGTGAAGTGCCACCATTCCTTGTCGTAAGGCATGAAGCCGCCGCGCCGCATCGCAGTGGCGAGAGTTTTTCGGTTGGCCTGCGCCTCGACACTGACGGCGCTGCTCGACGGCCAGGATTGCACGCCGAAGAAATCGAACCGCGTGCCCATATCGACTTCAACCGGCGCGACATCAACCGGTACATGCCCGCTCGCAAGCCGCACCAGCGTGAGGTCGACAGTCGAGCCGCGCGAATGGCCGGAGCGGTTCGAGATATAGCCGAGCCGGAACAGGTCGCGCTTGTCGACCTCGGGATAGAAGTCGTCCTTGCGCTTCACGTCCTTGATGTCACGCGCCCAACGCACGAAATGCGCGACCGCACGCGTCGGCCGGTAACAGTCGAAGACCTTGAGGCCATACCCCTGGGCCGCGAGGTCCTGCTGTACGCGCGCTAGCGCCGTCGCCGCCGGCCGGCTCAGCAGGCAACGCCCACCCTCATAGCCGTCGATGCGGGCACCGACGAAATTGTCCTCACCGAAATAACGCATGTCGACGGCCAGACCGTCGACCACCGCGGCGGCATCCACGAAGCCCGCCGGCATTTGCGCTTGCGTCTGGGCGAGCGAAACCTGGACGGGCGAAAACATGACAAGGGCGAGGAAGGGGACGGATCGAACGACCCGCCGAATAAAAACGGTCATCGGCTATGGCTATCATGGAAACCGGCCCGCCGGCACCGGCGGACAGGCACGATCACATTTGATTCACGGCTTCACAAATTCGCATCCACATCCGGCCGATCCCCGTATAATAGGTGGGTGACGCCGCGCCGGCACCCCGGATGCGGCCGGGGGACCCTCGCCTGATGGATGCAGACGCCGCCCGCAGCCAGCTTGCCGCGGCCCTGGTGCGTACCGGCACCGGGGACCGGGCTGCGTTGCGGATCGTCTATCAGGATTCGTCCGCGAAGCTTTTTGGCGTCCTGCTCCGTATCTTGAAAGATCGCAGCGAGGCCGAGGACGTGCTCCAGGACGTCTATGTGACGGTGTGGCGCAAGGCCGCCCTCTTCAACCCGGATCGGGCAAGCCCGATCACGTGGCTGGTGGCGATCGCGCGCAACCGTGCGATCGACCGCCTGCGGTCGGGCGCCATGAACCGTCGCTCGGCGCCGATCGAGGAGGCCGCGGACCTGCGCGACGTGACGCCCGGCGCGCTCGACATGGTGGTGAAGGCGGAACAGCAGGCGCGCCTGGGCGTATGCCTGGGCGAGCTCGAGGAGAAGACGTCGCAGGCGATCCGCTCGGCGTTCCTCGATGGCGTAACCTACGAGCAATTGGCGGAGCGCATGAGCGTGCCGCTCGGAACGATGAAGAGCTGGATCAGGCGCGGACTATTGAAGCTGAGGACCTGTCTCGAAGCATGAGCGACGACGTCGACCATATCGCACCTGAGGACGAAGGCCGCGTGCTCGCGGCCGAATACGTCCTCGGTGTGCTCAGCGCCGAGGAACGGCGCGCGGTCGAGAAGCGCATCGCCGAGGAATCGTCGTTCGCCCGCGAGATCGCGGACTGGGAGGACCGCCTCGGCCCCATGGCGTCCTACGTGACGCCGGTGACGCCCCCGGCGCAGACCTGGATGCGCATCGAGGCCTCGCTCGGCACGCCGACGAGCACCGCCGCAGTACCGCCGGCGACGATCTGGCAGAGCCTCGCGTTCTGGCGCGGGCTCGGCATCGGCGCGTCGGCAATCGCTGCCGCTTGCGTCGCCGCGCTGGTCTATGTCGGCATGCGGCCGACGACGCTGACGCCGCGGGTGCCGCTGCTCGCGACCTTGACCGGCCTCAAGACCAACCAGCCGAATTTCGTCGCCGCCATCAGCACCGACGGCCGGAGCCTCACCATCGTGCCGGCGTCGTTGCTCACCGCCGACAAGCGCTCGATGGAATTGTGGCTGATCCCGGAAGGCGGCAAGCCCGCGTCGCTCGGCCTGATCGCGGCCGGCCAGCCGGTGCAGCTCAACGTGCCGCCGGCCCTGCTGCCACTGGTCGGCTCCGGCGCGACGCTCGCGGTATCACTTGAACCGCTTGGCGGATCGCCGACCGGCCAGCCCACCGGCGAGGTCATCGCCCACGGCAATCTATCGCGGCTCTAATTCCCAGTTTATTTGGACTCGCTCTCTCACCGCTCGTCCCCGCGAAAGCGGGGACCCAGGGGCGACAAAGGAAGACTCTGGATTCCCGCTTGCGCGGGAATGAGCGGAGGAGAGTCTTGCTACTTGCACTCCCCCACCCGCTCGGCCTCGATCCGCGTGTGGGTTTCCTGCATGAGCTTCCCCAGCATGGACGAGCTCGCGACGATGGTCGCGGTGTAGCGGTCGCGCCGCTCGAAGACGAATTCGCCGGCGACGTCCATGTCGAGCTGGCCACGGCACTGCAAGCGCCATTTCAGGCGTTGCGGCGTGAATTCCTGCTCGGTCTGCTCGCAGGCGGAATTGGTGGTTCCGTAGACCGGGCTGAACGTCCGCTCCAGATCGTTGACCTCGGCATCGCGCAGGCAGCGCATGGTTTCGCGCGGGGGCACGGGGTTACCGTTGAGCGTGACAGTCTGGTTCGAGCGCCAGAGCCCGGCTTCCAGCCCGTCGGCACGGGCCGCGGGTGCAGCCAAAGTGGCCGCGACCAACAGGCAACTCAGGATCAGCGCGTTTGAACGGTACGGCATCTTGGTGGCTCCCAAACACGCCACTCCCTATCGGCTAACCGCCACCACGGCAAATGCGGCGAGAGCCTGCATCCAGCAGCCAATCTCTCTCGTATCTCTTGCAACTTCGTCGACCGGCGGCGGCAGCCATCCCCCCGTAACTGTCGTCTCGGCACAGCCCGCTGCGGCAACGCAGCGGGCCTTTTATCCGCAGGTCGATCGCGCTTACTTCGCGACCGCGTTCACCAGGTCGCGGGCCCGCGCGACCACGGCGGGGTCGGTGTCGATGATCGACTGCGCCACCTGCTGCGAGACCTCGCCGGTGCTCGGGACGATATCCATCTTCGCCTCCGCCGCCTCGGCCAGGAACGCCTTGTCCCTCATGGTGGCGTCGAACGCCCGGCGCAGCACCTCGACGCGATCAGCCGGCACGTTCGGCGTGGTGACCACGGCGCGCGAGATCGCGGTATCCGCCGAGAGGAAGGTGAGTACCTTGCGGTCGAAATCGTTCTTGGCGAGTTCGAGCAACAGCGGCACGTCCGGCAGGTCGGCCGCGCGCTTGAGCGCGATCTGCACCAGGATGATGATCTTCTTCTCGGCCAGCCATTGCGGCTTGGTCGACTTCCACGACGCCCACGAATTCGAGCCGCGTCCCTGGATCTCGCCGCGCTCCATCGCGAGATTGAGTTCGCCGCCGCCGGGATAGCCGGTGACCACCTTGAAGTGCGTGCCGACCAGCGCGTTGAGCACCGCGGGATAGACCACCGAGTTGGTGCCGGTGGTGCCGCCCAGCACCAGTTCGCGCTGCATCGCGTCGGCGATGGTGCGGACATCCGACGTGTGCCACGCATTGATGACGTTCGGCGTGTCGATGGTGTTGCCGATCCAATGGAATGCGCGCACGTCGTACTGGACGTTCGGAAGCGCCATCGCCTGACCGGCCGGGTGCGGCGACGCGATCATGAACAGCGAGGTGCCGTCCTGCGGCGCGAGCTTGGCCATCCAGTTGGCCGCGACCAGCCCGCCGGCCCCCGGCATGTTGCGCGGCACCACCGCCGGATTGCCGGGGATGTGCTTGCCGATATGACGTGCAAGAAGCCGGGCACGGTAGTCGTAGTCGTTCCCGACCGTATTGCCGATGACCAGGCTGATGGATTTGCCGCGATAGAAATCGGCAGCCGGCTCGGCCTGCGCCGGCATCGCCGTGACGATGGCGATGCCGCCGAGCGCAAGCTGCGCCAAACGCCGCCTCGAGACCTGCGTCGGCATCGTCCATTCCTCCCCGGCTTTTGTCACGCCTTGAGAGGTATTGGACCCGACCTGCCGGCAGCCCGCAATGCACCGCCCCGAGCGCGTTGCCGCAGCCTGGCAACGCCCGTTTCAATGCAGTTTCTTCATCTACATTGTTGCGCTGCGATGTGGTGTTCCCATGCCACAGGCAGGGAAAAACATGGCGCTGAGTACCTCCATTAACGACCGATTAACCATACACACGGCAAATATTGCCTGGGTTTGGGGAGGTAATTTTTTCCGCTCAGCAGCACTGAAATCCCTCATCACCGAAACCGAGGACGACCCCTTTGGACGCGGGAGCGCTTCCAATTGCGCGAGTCGGCGGCCTCACGGCTGCCCAACAATCATTCGGAGCCCATGACCGGGCCCGGCGGGGACCCATGACGGATGTAACGGCGGCGGGCGCACAGAAATTCGGTCTGCCGAGCGTCGGCGAAATCGGCACGATGCTGAAACGCGGCGACCTCGCCCTCGCGATCGGCGTGATGCTGATCCTGGTGGTGCTGATCCTGCCGCTGCCGCCGATGCTGCTCGACCTCGCACTGGCGCTGTCGATCACGTTCTCGGTCCTGATCCTGATGACCGCCTTGTTCATCCAGGCGCCGCTGGAATTCTCCGCCTTCCCGACGGTCCTGCTGATCTCGACCATGCTGCGCCTGTCGCTGAATCTCGCCTCGACCCGGCTGATCCTCTCGCACGGCCATGAAGGCACCGCCGCCGCCGGCCACGTCATCGAGGCGTTCGGCAATTTCGTGATGAGCGGCAATTTCGTGATCGGCATTATCGTGTTCACGATCCTGGTGATCGTGAACTTCGTCGTCATCACCAAGGGCTCCGGCCGCATCGCCGAGGTCGCGGCGCGCTTCCACCTCGACGCGATGCCCGGCAAGCAGATGGCGATCGACGCCGATCTCTCGGCCGGAATGATCAACGAGGAAGAGGCCCGTCGCCGGCGACGCGAGGTCGAGGACGAATCGGGCTTCTTCGGCGCCATGGACGGCGCCTCGAAATTCGTTCGTGGCGACGCTATCGCCGGACTGCTGATCGTGTTCATCAATATCATCGGCGGCATGATCATCGGCATCGCCCAGCAGGGCATGTCGTTCGCCGACGCCGCGCGCACCTACACGCTGCTGACCGTCGGTGACGGCCTGGTCACCCAGGTCCCGGCCCTGATCGTTTCGATGGCGGCGGGCCTCTTGGTTTCGAAGGCCGGCGTCGCCGGAGCCGCCGACAAGGCGCTGATCTCGCAGTTCTCCGGCTATCCCAAGGCGCTCGGCATGTCGGCGGCCGTCATGCTGGCGATGGCGGCGTTGCCGGGCATCCCCGCGATCCCGTTCCTGATCCTGGCCGGCAGCGCCGGTGGCGCGGCCTGGTTCCTCGACAAGCGCAAGAAGCAGGTGGTGGCCGAGCAAGTGAAAACCGCCGAAGCGGTGCAGGCCGCGCCGGTCGAGGAGCCGATCTCGGCCTCGCTCAAGATCGACGATCTCAAGATCGAGCTCGGCTACGCCCTGCTCCCGCTGGTCAACTCGCCCGACGGCACCGACCGCCTCACCGAGCAGATCAAGGCGCTGCGCCGCTCGCTCGCGGTCGAGATGGGGTTCGTGATGCCGTCGGTGCGCATTCTCGACAACGTCCAGCTCGACGCCAACCTCTACATCATCAAGATCAAGGAAGTGGAGGCCGGCACCGGCCGCATCTGGCCGGGCCAGTACATGGTGATGGACCCGACCGGCGCGCAGGTCGCGCTGCCCGGCGTCCACACCCAGGAGCCGACGTTCGGCCTGCCCGCCACCTGGGTCGACGCGGCGCTCAAGGAAGACGCGGCGATCAAGGGCTACACCGTGGTCGACGCCGCGACCGTCATGTCGACCCACCTCACCGAGCTGATCAAGGCCAACGTCTCCGAGCTGATCTCCTATGCCGAGGTGAACAAGCTCATCAAGGACCTGCCGAAGGATCAGGCGGACCTGGTCAAGGACATCGTCCCGGCGCAGATCTCGATGTCCGGCATCCAGCGCGTGCTCCAGCTGCTGCTGGCCGAGCGGGTGTCGATCCGCGACCTGCCCACCATCCTCGAAGGCATCGCCGACGCCATCGCGTTCACGCGCAACCCGGCGACGCTCGCCGAGCATGTGCGGGCGCGGCTCTCGCGCCAGCTCTGCGCGCAATACACCTCGCATGCCGGCCACCTGCCGATCATCGCGCTCTCAGCGCGGTGGGAGCAGAATTTCGCCGAGTCGATCATCGGGCAAGGCGACGACCGCACGCTGGCGATGCAGCCATCGCGGCTGACCGAGTTCATCACCATCGTCCGCGAGAAGTTCGAGGACGCCGCGCGGCAGGGCGAGGCGCCCGTGCTTGTGACCTCGGCATCGGTGCGGCCGTTCGTGCGCGGGATCGTCGAGCGGTTCCGGTCACAGACGCCGGTGCTGTCGCAGGCGGAGATCCACCCGCGCGCAAGGCTGAAGACGGTGGCGGGTATCTGACCCCTACTCCGCCGGCTGGCCGGCGAAGCGCGCCTTCTCTTCGCCCGGCCGGTCGCCGATCGGCGTGAAGAAGATCAGCATGTTGGCGACGATGATGGTGGCGACCAGGAAATAGAACGTCGTGATCAGCCCGTAGCGGTCGGCGATCAGGCCGCAGATCAGCGGGCCGAGCGCCGAACCGAACGCCTGCAGCGCGAACAGCATGCCGATCGACGAGCCGGCCATGTTCGGCGGCGTCGCGTCGAGCAGCCAGGCCTGCAACACCGCGCGGATCGAGAAGAAGAAGAACCCGAGGAACGCCACGAAGAACACGAAGGCGCTGGTGCCGCCGGTGAAGATCATCGCCACGATGATCACCGCCGTCATCGTCATGCTGCTCATGATGATCTCGCGGCGGCCCATCTTGTCGGAGAGATGCCCGGCAATCGGACACGCGATGAAGCCGGCGGTCTGCAACGCCGCCATGGCGGCGCCGATCCAGATCGGCGAGTAGCCCATGTCGGTCGCGAGGTAGAGCGGCAGGAAGGTGAGCAGCCCGCCATGCGTCATCGAGCGGAACACCGAGCCCGCGCACAGGAAGATCAGCGTGCGGTTGGCGAGCAGCGGCCCGAAGTCGCGCAGCGTGTCGCGTAGCGTGCGCTTCGGCGCCGGCGCCTTGCCCGCCGGACCATCGGCGTTCAGCGTGTGGCCGAGCATGACCAGCAGCACCACCGACATCACGATACCGGGGATCACGTTGATGACCACCACCTCGCGCCAACTCAGCACCGCGAGCATCGCCCCGGCGACCAGCGGCGCGAGCGCGTCGCCGACATTGCCGCCCATGCCGTGGATCGAAACGACCAGGCCTTTGCGGTCGGGATAACGCTGCGCCAGCAGCGGGATCGCGGTCGGGTGCCAAAGATTGTTGCCGATGCCGACCAGTGCGGCGCAGGTCAGCAGCAGCCAGTAGTCATGGCTGAAGCCCATCAGCAGGTAGGGCGCACCGATCCAGAACAGGGAGACCGCCATCAGCAGTCCCTTGCGGCCGACGGAGTCGACGAACACGCCGCCCGGGATGTTGGAAATGGCGCCGGCCAGGGCCTGGGTGGTCAGGATCGAGCCGATCTGGAGGTAGCTCAGCCCCAGCTCGTTACCGATCAACGGCAGAAGAAGGTAGAAAGTCGCCGGATACCAATGGGTTAGCGAATGCCCGATGGTAATGAGCCAGACTTCCTTGAAGGATTTGGGGGCGGCGGGGTCGGCCGGGGCGGCAAGTGTGGTCATTTTGACCTTGTTTTGAAGGGTTCTGCCGCGTTTTTGCGCATGACAGGCCACAAAGTCAAACCGGCCGGGCGGCCCGGGCCGCTCATACGGCTTTTAATCAACGTTTCGTGAGCGGGGTTAGGCGGCCTTCAGGAACTTCCTTAGCCGCACTACGTTACTCCACGTCAGTGAAATCGGGGGAGCTACCGGACGTGTGCCCGCAAGGGTGCCGGACGCAACTTGTGTGCCTGAGTACCCGTTTTAAGGGCGGTTAAGGACCGTTGAACCTTTTTACGGGTTACCGCGACCAAACGTTAAGGACCCCCTCGCGGGAGGACGCCATGAACAACTCTTCGATGTTCACTGCGGATCGGATGACCCACCTCAAGATCGTTGTGGTGGCCCTGGTTTGCGCGACCCTCGTTGCCGGTGTCGGCATCGCGGCGCGCATCACCGACGGCTCCACGACGGCCAACGGGCTGCATGCCACCGTGATCAAGGCGACTGCGCCCGTCACCGCGGCGAATGACGGCAACACCGTTCGCTGATCCGAATACCGAATTTCGTTTGCAATTAGTCATTTAGGGCTGGCTCCGGATTTCCGGGGCCAGCCTTTTTCATGTCGGCGACGGGGCTACGCGACGGCGGCTATTCGTCGAACGGCGCGAGCTTCGGCCGCGCCTTGGGTCCCGGCGCCTGCGGCGAGGCTGTCAGGTTGAGCACCGTCGTCGCCCGCAATTGTGGCGGCAGGCGCTCGGGAAAGAACCGCCAGGCGCTGATCAATCCGGCAAGCGCCACCGCGATCAACGCCATCGTCAGGGTGGCCGCGGCCCAGCCGCGCGCCGACTTGCGGACCGGCTTTTCCACCACGATCGGCGTCCCGCGCGTGGTCATGGGAGCCGGCGGCACAAAGCCCCGCGGCACCAGGTCCGGGGCATGCGTGTGCAGCCCATCCTCCGGCATCGCCTCGGGGATCGCAGACGGGGTGGCCGGTTGTCCCGCCGACGCGGCGTGGCGCTGCTCGGGCGCGACCGGCAACAGCGCCGCCAGCTCGGCGAGTTTGAGCTCCGCTTCGGCGACCGCGGGTGCTTCAGTTCCGGCCAGCTGCACCTCGGCCGGCGGCGTTTCGGCAGCGGCGGGCTCGGTGCCCGCGGGCGCCGCGCCATCAGCGGGCGCGGCAACGGCTTCGGTTTTCGGCTCTGCGGCAACGCTTCCTTCCGGGACCGACGCCACGGCCACGGCTTCCGGCGCCGCAGCGGGGGCGTCCGACGACGCGGGCTCCGCGGGTGGCGTCCCGGCGACCGCCTCGAATTCCGACGTTGCAGCGGCCGCAGCAGCCGGCACTTCGGCGCTCGACGGGATCGCCGGAGCAATCTGCTCGATGCCCCCCATCTTCGGCTTGATGCGTACCCAGAGCTGCGGATCGGGCTCGACCGATTCGACCATCAGATGCAGATCGCCGAACCGCCGCTCCCAGATGCGTACGATGCCGCGGAACGTGGGATCGACCTCGAGCAGCGCGTTCGCGCCCTTGCGCTCCTCGTAGTCGAGGGTGCCGAGCACATACTCCGCGGCGAGCGCGTTGAGCTCGTCGTTGCTTACGACGTCAGACATTGTTCGATCTCGAACAGGCTGCGCCGCAGCGATGCCTTGAGCAGGTTGGCGGGAATGTCGAGCTTACTCGCCAGCTCGTCGCGGGTGAACGCGCCGTAATAGGCGAGCAACAGCATGCGCTGGCGATCGGGCTCAAGCCGGCCGATGCAGGTGAGCAGGCGCTTGAGCTCGTCGGTGAGCTCGCGCCGGGACAGCGCGCCAGGGCTTTCGTTATCGGCGATCTCGGGATCCGCGTCGCTCGCCACGATGTCGGGGCGCCGCGCCAGATCGATGGCGCGGGAGCGCGCGATAGCCATCATCCAGCCCATCGGCGACGCCAGCGCCGGATCGAACTTGGCCGCCGTCTTCCAGATGTGCAGATAGCTCTCTTCCATCACGTCGAACGCGAGGTCGTGGCGCCGTACGATCCGCAGCACGACGCCGTAGATCTTCGACGAAGTCGCCTGATACAGCCTCTCGAACGCCCCGGCGTCGCCGTTGGCAATCGAGGCCAGCATCAGTGACATTTCAACGGACGTAGACATTACCTAAGGACCCCTGCCCCCGGACGGATTATCGCCGACCGCCCCTCCCTGTCGAGGGCCGCCGCGACGCATCCTTGCGCTCGGTCAGGAGGATGCCCGGCCGCGGGCCGGGCGACAATGGCACGTTTTGGACAGGATCGGTCCTGCGACTTGCCGACAGTCGCGCTCAGCCACAAGTTTCCCGCCCCGATGCTCGGACTTGTGCCGGCGCGGGCACCCGTGCGGATGCAATGGCGGCGCGCAGGCCGTTCAGGCCCACGCTGCAACTCAAGATTCGGACGACTAAGAAGCCTAGGCCCGAGCGCCGGTACGCATCATGCCGATGGCGTCGAGCTCGGCCTGCTCGCGGGCCTCTTCCTCGGCCCGCTCGCGCGCCTGGTCGCGCTCGTCGAGCAGCTCGACCTTCTTGAGCTCCTCGAACGCTTCGCCGAGGTGCGCCTGCGCCTCGTCGAGCTGCCCGCGGAGCTCGGATACCGAACGCTTCAGGTTCTCGCGCCGCTGCATGGCGGCCTTAGCATAGGTCGGGTAGGCGAAGTGGGCGGGATCGTGGATACCGGCGCGGTCCTGCTCGGTCTTGATCTCGCGCTCGAGGTCGCCGGCAATACGATCGAACTCGGCGATCATGCCTTCGATCTGCGCGACCCTGCGGCGCTTTTCGTCGACCTGAAATTTCTTCAGGCGGATGAGCGTTTCGCGTGACTTCATCGACTCTTACTCCCCCGAAGTCCCGTTACGCGGGACTGCAAAGCGCGGCGCTGCCATGGCGGCAAACGCCGTGCCGTCCGCACAGGACGGCCAAGCGGGCCGATCCAGGCGGACATTCCAGGTGAGTGTGGCCCGACAATGTTAGTTTTCGGTTTCCAAGGTACCGAGGATTTGTTCAAGACGTTGATATCCTTGCCCAAGATTGGTCGAATCGTCCTTGGCCTGGGCCAGGAATGTCTCGAGCGGCAGGTGCAGCCGGATCGACTCGTCGACCTCGGCGCTCGACCCCGCCCGGTAGGCGCCCAGCCGGATCAGTTCCTCCATGTCCGCATAGGTCGCCATCACCTGGCGCGCCCGCACCACCACCGGCAGGTAGGCCGGATCGGCGGCCTTCGGCATCGTCCGCGACACCGACTTGAGCACGTTGATGGCCGGATACCGCCCGCGCTCGGCGATCTGCCGTTCCATGACGATGTGGCCGTCGAGGATCGAACGCACCGCGTCCGAAACCGGCTCATTGTGGTCGCCGCCCTCGACCAGGACCGTGAACAGCCCGGTGATGGTGCCGACGCCGGAACCCGGCCCGGCCCGCTCGAGCAGCCGCGGCAGTTCGGTGAAGACGGTCGGCGTATAGCCCTTGGAGGTCGGCGGCTCGCCGGCGGACAGCCCGATCTCGCGCTGGGCGATGGCGAAGCGCGTGACCGAATCCATCAGCACCAGCACATCCTTGTCGATGTCGCGGAAGTACTCCGCGACCGCGAGCGTCAGGTAGGCGGCCTGCCGGCGCATCAGCGCCGGCTCGTCGGAGGTGGCCACGATCACCACCGAGCGTGCCATTCCCTGTGGGCCAAGATCGTCCTGCAGGAACTCCTGCACCTCGCGGCCGCGTTCGCCGATCAGCCCGATCACCGACACGTCGGCCTGAACATTGCGCGCGAGCATCGACAACAGCACCGATTTGCCGACGCCCGATCCCGCGAAGATGCCCATGCGCTGACCGCGGCAACAGGTGGTGAAGGTATTCAGCGCCCGCACCCCGAGATCGAGCGGCCCGCCGACGCGGCGCCGGCCATGGGCGGACGGCGGATCGTTGCGGAAGCCATAGGGCGACGGCCCCGGCGGCAGCGGGCCGAGGCCGTCGAGCGGCTCGCCCATCGCATTGATGACGCGCCCGAGCCAGCCTTGCGAAGGCCGCACCGACGCCGCGGCGGAGCGCACAATGGCGCGGCAGCCGCGGCGCACGCCTTCGAGCGCGCCGAACGGCATCAAGAGGGCATTCTCGCCGGAGAAGCCGACGACCTCGCAGGGGATATCGCGGCCGTCACGGCCGCTTTCGATCACGACCCGCGCGCCGACCGACATGGCATGAATCGGTCCGGCGACCTCCACCATCAGGCCACGGACCCCGACGACGCGGCCGAAAGTTTCGACGTCATCGAGCTCAGCGATCTGTTCGGCGAGCGCCTTCATGCGATCTGGGCTGCGTTGACCATACGTTAGCTTCGCTTCTTAACGTCGTGGCAGTGGTTCTTAACCCGGTGTTTACCCGCGTCGTTAATCATTGCGTCACCGTCTGGGACGTCAGGGCACTCGCTTTGCCCGGACAATGGCGGGGGGCTGAATCCTTTGAGTCAGTTAGAACCGGCTCTTAACGTGTGACATGAACTGCCAATTGGTGAAAAACTCTCTCTCACGCAATATCTTAGGGCGATTCGGCAGAATTTGCCCAGTGAGTTCTTGCGTGCGAGAATCAGATTTTGTTAACCATATGGCATTAGTGTCGCGAGTCGGTTTGTCCCATTGCGTTTTAACGGGCCGCCGCTGCGGCGTGCCGACCTGAGCCCGAAGCGGCGAGGAAGGGGACTGGCATGCGCGTTTTGCTGATCGAGGACGACAGCGCCACAGCTCAATCCATTGAGCTGATGCTCAAGTCCGAGAGTTTCAATGTGTACACCACCGATCTGGGCGAAGAGGGTGTCGATCTCGGCAAACTCTACGACTACGACATCATTCTGCTCGACCTGAACCTGCCCGACATGTCGGGATTCGAGGTTCTGCGCTCGCTGCGGGTGTCGAAGGTCAAGACCCCGATCCTGATCCTGTCCGGCCTCGCCGGCATCGAAGACAAGGTGCGCGGTCTCGGCTTCGGCGCCGACGACTACATGACCAAGCCGTTCCACAAGGACGAGCTGGTGGCCCGCATCCATGCCATCGTGCGGCGTTCGAAGGGCCATGCGCAGTCGGTGATCAACACCGGCGACCTCTGCGTCAATCTCGACACCAAGACCGTCGAGGTCAACGGGGCGCGTGTGCACCTCACCGGCAAGGAATACCAGATGCTGGAGCTGCTCTCGCTCCGCAAAGGCACGACCCTCACCAAGGAGATGTTCCTCAATCATCTCTACGGCGGCATGGACGAGCCCGAGCTCAAGATCATCGACGTGTTCATCTGCAAGCTCCGCAAGAAGCTCACCGCTTCCTGCGACGGCGAGAACTACATCCACACCGTCTGGGGCCGCGGCTACGTGCTGCGCGAACCGACGGAAGAGGATGCGCGCCAATCCGCACAGGAAAAGGCGGCCTAAGAGGGAATTCCGGACTTCAGTACAAGGCCAAGGCATCAAGCCGCAGCCAACCGCTTCGTGATTCGGGGGAATACTGAGGCGACCTCGCGCCGCCCGGAGGCATCCGGGCGGCGTTTTCTTTTGCGTAACCGGGGCACGCGCCCGTAAGCCCGTGAGCGCCGCGCCCGTATTGTTTCGCGCGCCGGCTGCGCTAGATGGAAGGCGTCCCCTCGCCTCCCGGAGCACCCCATGCAGGAAATCCGCCGCAGCGACGAACGCGGCCTCGCCGATCACGGCTGGCTCAAGTCGCGCCACAGCTTTTCTTTCGCCGACTATCAAGATCCCGACCATGTCCAATTCGGGCCGCTGCGCGTGATCAATGAGGATCGCGTGGCGCCCGGCGGCGGCTTCGACACGCACGGCCACCGCGACATGGAGATCGTGAGCTACGTGCTGGCGGGCGCCCTCGAGCACAAGGACAGCATGGGCACTGGCTCGGTGATCAAGCCCGGCGACGTGCAGCGCATGAGCGCCGGCAAGGGCGT
>Ga0075420_100001498_pt1 | contig 19907 bp, 19 predicted proteins | sample SoiMetdeltSBSDD4_FD_75296 | JGI IMG/M metagenome (GOLD analysis project Ga0075420, IMG submission 75296) | Bulk soil microbial communities from a Populus tree surrounding site in Tennessee, USA - Soil MetaG P. deltoides SBSDD4 | ecosystem: Environmental > Terrestrial > Soil > Tree plantation... | reverse complement strand
CCGGGATCGCCGTAGTACAACAGGCCGGCGGGGGCATTCTTGAACACCGTGCTCTTGACGCCCGCACGGAACCTGTCGAGGTCGAACTGGTAGTTGTGACCGGTAGGGACCTGCTGCGGAAGATAGGGCTCCCAACGCACACCGTAGTTGAGCGTGACCCGAGGAGACACCTGCCAGATGTCTCTGGCATTCAGCGCGACCTGGTAATGCTCCACCTCATGCGTGATGGCCCCGGCGGCGGTCGTCATGTTAACGCCCTGGCCGGTCAGGAAGTCCGCCAGGCTGGCACCCGTCGCCTGCCCATTGAAGTTCATAATGCCAACCCCCCACCACCGGCTGAAGGTGTTGTGGTTGCCGTGCATGAAGCTGCCACCAAACCCGAACTGGTGGCTGCCGCGAACGAGGGTCATGTCGTCGCTCATCAGGAAGCTCGTGCTCTTCCAGCGATCGCCACCGAGTGGGTGCGACGTCGATGGGAACCGCGTGCCAAGAGGGAAGCCACCGGTCATCGTAATGGAAAGGCTCGTGGGCCAATCCCCGCAGTACATCTTGACGCCGACATCGCACAGCGAAAACAACTCTGGGCCGAGAACCACCGCGTTCAAGCCGTTGAACGACGCGCGGAGCTCGTTGACCGTGTTGATTCCGAGCACCGACGTGTAGCCAAGGGCAAGGGACTTCGATGGATTGCTCTGCCCGCTGCCCGTCGAAAGCAACAGGTTGCTGGGATTGGATTCGATGGGAAGGTCGACACCGAACTTGGTGCCCACGAAACGGCCAAAGAATGAGTGGTTGTTGTTCAACTGGTAGTCGAGCCGGCCGACAAACTGGTTCTCGTCCTGGTTGTCCTGGCGGCCATACGTGACCAGACCGCACGGCTCTGGTCCTACCTGGTTCAAGCGACGGAGGATCTCCAAGGCCGCAGGGCTGTACCGGCTCGGATCGATGGTCGTCGGGAACGGAGCACCTGGAGTCGGGACAACGTTGAATCCTCCTCGAAGCTGCAGCTGTCGCCCGGCGTTGCAGGTCGGCGACGCGAAGGCGGTCCAGTCACCCGCGAGCATTTTCTGCGTAGGGAGGAATACTTGCGCATCGCCCGGATTCTGCCGAAGACGGGTGGACTGTACGGCGGCAAAGAAGAACATCTTGCTCTGGACCACCGGCCCACCGAAGGTTCCCCCGAACTGATTGCGTTTCAGTTCGCTCTTCGCGGTCGCGAAGTATCGCCTCGCGTTGAGGTCATCGTTCCGATGGAACTCGAACGCATCCCCGTGAAACGCGTTCGTGCCCGACTTGGTGACGGCATTCACTGCCGTCTCCTTGCCGTGCTGGGCGCTCAGGCCGCTCGTCTCGACCTTGAACTCCTGCAGCGCGTCCGGGAACGGCATCGCCATCGTCGTCCCGTTCGTGAAGTTCACGTGATTGGCGCCGTCGAGCGTGTAGCCCACGCCGAACCCTAATCCACCACCGACGGCAATGAATGGCGACCCGCCCATCTGCGAGCTGTTGTTCGCACGCGTGGATCCATTCTGCACAGCGCCGCCCGCGAGGGTGATGAGGTCGGTTACCTGCCGGCCATTGAGCGGCAACTCGAGAATCTGCTGATTGTTCACGACCTGGCCGACTCCGGGATTCCGCGTTTCCACCAGAGCGGCGTTGGCCTGCACCTGGACGGTCTCCGCGACGTCGCCGAGCCCGAGGGCCACGTCAACCGTCGGGTTGCTGTTGACCTGCAGCACGATGCCGGTCTGCACGTAGGTCCGGAACCCGGACAAGGTCGCTTCCAGGCGATATGGCCCGATGGGCAAATTCGACAGCACATACGCCCCGGCTTCGTTAGTAACCGTGTTTCGCATGAGGCCGGTATCCGTCTGGGTGACGGATACATCAACGCCGGGTAATACCGCTCCGCTCTGGTCCTTCACGGAACCAGTTATCTGGGCTGTAGCCTGGGCCGCCGCCTCGGCGGACCAGAGTAGGGACACGAGCAATCCGACGACGACGACTACGCTGAAATTTCGGGTCATTTTCCCCCTCAGCAATTTGCGTGACCGGTTTCTGGCAGAACTTTCCCCGTTGGGCTGCGGACTCTGACGTACTGTTAAGTCGATGTAAAATGAAAAATTGTTACAATGTCATGAGCGGTATGCATAGATACCGTCTGGCCGCAGCTTGCGGCTACCATGAGCCGTTGGAATGACCGCAGATGAGTAACGTGCCTCTCCCTTCGATGGATGCCCTGGTGGCCTTCGAAAGGGCCGCGCGTCATCAGAGCTTTACCGCCGCAGCCGGCGAACTCAATCTGACGCAGGGCGCAATCAGCCGCCAGATCCGCGTGCTCGAGGATCGCCTCGGGGTACTGCTCTTCCAGCGTGTTCGGCGACGTGTCGTGCTGACAGACGCGGGCCGCGCGTATCTGCTCGAAGTGCGTCGTCTGCTGAACAGTCTCGAGTCCGCCACGTTGCGGCTGATGAACCCGGGAGATCAGGCAAACGTTCTCAATCTGGCGGTGCTCCCGGGCTTTGCCACGCATTGGTTGATTCCGCGCCTGCCTGATTTCTTCAGCAAGCACCCCACCCTCTCGGTCACCTGCAGAATCCGCCTGACCCCCTTCGACTTCGTCACCGATCCGTTCGACGCTGCATTTCACCTGGGCACCCCGACATGGTCCGGTGGAGTGGTTCACCACCTGATGGAGGAATCGGTGGTCCCGGTCTGCAGTCCGACGTTCCAATCCGCGCGCGGTATTCGTCGCCAGGAGGATCTGACAGGAGCGCCCCTGTTACAGGCAGCCTCGCGGCCGGCGGCCTGGGCTACATGGTTCGAGCAATCGAAGCTTCCGAAGACGAATGCGTTTCAGGGTTCGACCTTCGACAACCTCGCCATGCTGTCAACGGCGGCAGCAGCAGGGTTGGGCGTGGCGCTTCTGCCAACGTTCTTCATTCAGGAGGAACTCAAGGACGGCAGGCTGGTGGCGTTGGCGCAGCCACAACGAACCAAGGAGTCGTACTATCTCGTGGTGTCTGAAGCCAAGGCTGGGTCACCGCACGTTAAAGCCTTCGTGCAGTGGATCGAGGACGCACCCTCCGCAGGGTAACGACACACACGCCGTTCTACTTGTCCTGGTATTCGTTGTCCTGGTATTCGACCAGGTGCAGGTAGTCCTCGCGGACCGGTGAGAACACGTCCAGGTTGAGACACACCTCGTCTCCGACCGGCTCCGCCCAGTGCATCACGTCAGGCGGCACGCGGACCATGCTACCGGGGCCGCACTCAAATACCTCGTCGCCCACGTGGAACCGGACGCGACCCTGGATGATCAGTGCGAGCTGCTCGAAGGGATGATGGTGCGGACGCGGAGTGAATCCCGGATGCAGCCAGTTGATGACGACGATGGCATTGTCGCCGCGGAAGGCGACGCGCTCGATGCCGTCGCGCGGCGATTCCTTCAGCAGCTCATTCCAGTTGTAGCTCTTCACGGATTTCATTCGCGCGCTCGAGACGCGAGCGGCAGGACCGCCTTCCGCTGCGGGTCGACGAAAATATCCGTCAGTTGGCGCGACTCAAACAACCAGCGCCCGTCCTGGCGTATGTAGACGTCGTTGAAGTCGGCGACCAGAAGGGGCACCGCTGGATGGGGCGGTGGGCCATCTTCGGCGAACAACAGCCAAATTGACTGTCCCTGAGCCCTGTCGTCGCTCAGCCGGGAGAAGCGTAGATTCGTGCACAGGTGGCGCGAAGTCCGGAGACCACGCGCCGCCCGCTGGCGATAAGCGTCGCGGATGGCTTCACGCCCGACCGAACGCTTGTCGCCCCACCCGTACCAGCCGTCCTCTATGAAGAGATCAGCGACCGTCTCCGCGGGACCGAAATCAACTCGGTACGCGAATTCATGGACCAGATCGTTGAACGCTCTCCAGTCTTCGATGGGAACTAGGGACCGGTCGTCACGCATCGGTTGCCGCCACTACCCTCCGGGCCACCGTTATCGCGATACACCTTGTGGCAGTTCGCGCACGTCGTGTTCAGGTCGTCGGCCAACGTCAGCAGAGCGTCGTAGTTGCGCGCCCGTGAGGCCGCGTAGATCTTGTGGCTTACCTGGACCAGAGCGTCGGTATATTGCCTGAAGTCAGCCCGATCTACAGGTGCGGGCTTGCCGTTCTGGCACTTACGCCCGGGTGAGAGCAACAACGGGGAGCTCTCTGACAGCGCAACAGCGGCCTGATCGACGGCCAACCATCCGGGATAGATGGTGTAGCCCCATTGGACGTAGTCGAACGGCACCGGCAGCGGAATCTTTGGCGCCGTGCCCGGATTCTTGAGCGGAAGGTTGAAGATGATGTTCGCGTTGAAGAACGCGATGGATCTCATAAACTCCGCGAGGTTCCCGACGGGTGGGGGCAGCGAGGTGGCCGACGACCCAGCAGCCGGAGCAGCGGCCGCGGCGCGGACGGTTGGCAGGACAGTACCGGCCAAAGCGCCCTCAGCCAAGTCGGCCCGGCCCGCCGGGAACTGACCGAACTGGAGCATGTAAGCCACCAAATCGATCGACTGCTGCCTCGACATGCTCCCGGGCGTGTTGAACGGCATGTTCTTCTGAATCTTGTCCACAAGGTCAGACAGCGGCTTCCCACTCCAGCCGGCCAGGAAATCGGGCCCAGCTAATGGCGAACCGACACTGCCTTCGAGTTTGTTTCCGTGACAGGCGGCACACTCCTTCACATAGAGTGCCTGGCCGCGTGCTGCCTGAGGAGCTGAATAAACCCCGGTCGTGACCTGAACGGCCTGCCCGGCTGCCCCGATCGCTGAAAACACCCACACAAACGCCGCTGTCACGAGGACGCAGCTGATTGCCTTGACGGAAACACGTCTCATTTTGAAAATTCTCCAGGATCGGCCTGAGCAGCGACTTGCTTCTCTGCGCGGAACGAGGATAACTGCGCGATGACGGGGGTTGCAAACGATATTTTCTGGCGAACTAGCCATGATATTCTAGAATGTGAGGCTCGACGGCCCTACGATCCGGACTCGGGGAGTAAGCACAATCCGACGCGCAGAAGTAGTTATGGCTGGGAGAATGTTATGAACCGGACACTGACGAGTTTTCTGGCGGCAGGCGCGGTCATGTTGCTGATGGGCACCGCGCTCCTTGCGCACCACGCAGAGTCGGCGCAGTTTGACAGCACCAAGCCGGTAGAAATCAAAGGCGTGGTCAAGAAGGTTGAATGGGCGAACCCGCACATCTGGTTTTACGTCGATGTGACGGACGAGAGCGGCAAGGTCACAACGTGGGGCTTCTCGGGTGGACCTCCCGGAATGCTTGCGCGCCGCGGATTCACCAAGGACACGTTGAAACCCGGCGACGTCGTCTCGGTGCGGGGATCACGCGCCAAGGACGGATCGAACAATGCCTCCGGCGGTCGGGTCCTGTTCGCCGATGGCCGAGCGGTGTTTGCGAACGCGGCTGAGATCGCACTCACCGCAGCGCCACCCGCACAGTAGCAGTTGGCCGGAGACGTTGGCGGACATTCGTTCGTCGCGGCTCCGGCGTTCTGCCATAAATCGCACCCGCGCGTCCGGCTCTCCGGATCTCGCCAGGACTGGCAAGGCACGCCCGCAACGTAGGTCATTCGCGTTCGGGCGTTCCCACGTACGCGTGGAGTTTCGTTGACGCAATTATTGAATGGTGTCTCAGGAGGAATGAAGAAGATGGCCGCACGTATTGCACTCGGAGTGCTTCTTTCGTTGATGTCGATATCGCCGGCGTTTGCCCAGGCCTCTCGCGTTGGCGAGGGGGATGGCGTATTCAAGATGTGGGAGAGCAAGGAAGACTTGTTCGGAGCCAATTTCCCTGGCGATCCGGTCAAGACGGACATCAACTGGGAAACCGAATACGGCGCCAAGCTCACGGGACACGTGTACTCGGCGAGCCTGCCCGGGCCACGCACGTATTCCATGACCGTGATCAACTACAACCCGGTCCGGCAACTGCTGGAGGCTAGGGCCAACGCTTGTCCTGACCAGGCTGATGAGCGATGCACGGGGCACACGTCCTATTCCGGGCGCGGCTACTGGAAGAACGATGTGCGCGGCGCCATGATCTTCGCGGCCGCCAAATTCCTGAGACGCGACATTACGTTCGGCCACTACATGTGGAACTACCTGGGCGGCGGGCAAATGGAAGTCAACGAACTGCAGTTCGTGAACAACAAGGACAAGTCCCGCACGCATGTCACGATCTACATGCACCACAACATCCTGTACATCATGGAGGAGACCGCGCCGGCGAACTTTCCACCGCCGGGGCTCTTCGTGCAATCCGTGAACCTGCTGCATGCGGACGGAGGCAGAGGCAATCACAACGGGGTCTACTTCAACGGCCCTGAGGTCGAGCCAGGTGAAAAGAACACTGGTCTCGAGGGATTTCTGAACGGACGTGGAGCTGGGCCTGGCGGCGCACAGGCGCCTGGTGGACGTGGTGGAGCGCCAGCACCTGGCGGAGCACCAGCGCCTGGCGGAGCGCGCGGTGAGGCACCGAGGTAACAACGGCTAAACCCTGAGACTTGACATGCCCGCTCACCCGGCCGGGTGAGCGGGCACACCGACAGAGAGACCGCATGAACCGACCGGTAAGGCGGAACACGATCAAACACATCGTCGTCGGCTCCTGCGTCATTGCGTTTCTGGTCGCATCAGTGGGCGCCGTCACACACGCGCAGATAACCGCGCCCGCTACCCCATCAGACACTCCCCCTTCCGCCCCGATCCAACCCTTCAAACGCATCGCCACCGTTCAGCAGCTCATGCTCGCCATCGTCGAGCCACAATCGAATGCGGTTTTCCGTGTGGAGGTTGAAGCGCCGCACGATCAGCGGGGATGGAACACCATCTCCAACGCGGCGTTGGCCCTCGCCGAGAGCGGTAACCTGTTGATGCTGCCAGGCCGCGCCAGGGATTCAGGGGACTGGCTGAAGCGCGTGCAGGAGCTCCAGGATCTGAGCGTGAAGGCTATGAAGGCGGCCGAAGCCCAGAACGCCGAACAGGTCGTGGCCGTCGGCTATGAGATCAACGACGTCTGCGCGAGCTGTCACCGGCAGTACAAGCCTCGCCGCCAGCCGCCTGTAACCACCCAACCAGCCGTACCCACCCAACCGGCAGCACCCTACTGAGGCTGACCAGGTTTCCAAGATCGGTTATCCTTCCCGCGGCGTTCCTGCGCAGGCGTGGGCGTCGCTGACGCAATTACTATCGAAGGTTGTTTTCAGGAGGGATGAACATGGCCGCACGGCAGATAGCACTCGCAGTACTCCTTTCGTTGATGTCGATCTCGCCGGCGTTTGCCCAGACCGCTGCCGTCGGCGAAACCGATGGCGTGTTCACGCGGTGGGAGAGCAATGAGGACATGTTCGGCGCCAACTTTCCGGGCACACCGGTCAAGACGGACATTACCTGGGAAACTGAATACGGCGCCAAGATTCCTGGGCACGTCTATATGGCCACCCTGCCCGGTCCGAGGATCTTTTCCGTGACCGTGGTCGATTACAGCCCGGTCCAGGCCATCCTCAGCGAACGGGCAAAGGGCTGTCTCGAGGACGAACGCTGCTCGGGCAATACGTCCTATTCCGGGCTTGGGTACTGGAAGAACGATCTGCGTGGCGCCATGATCTACGCGGCGTCGAATTATCTGAAACGCGACATCACGTTCGGCCACTACATGTGGAACTACCTGGGCTTCGGCGTCGAGGTCAACGAGCTGCAATTTGTCAGCAACAAGGACAAGTCGCGGACGCACGTCACGATCTACATGTACCACAACAGGCTCTACGTCATGGAAGACACTGCGCCAGGGAACTACCCGCCGCCGGGGCTGTTCGCCCAATCCATCAGCCTGAAGGACCCGGAAGGGACGCCACGCCACACGGGTGTCTACTTCAACGGGCCGCAGGTGGAACCGAATGAGCAGAGCCTCCGCAATGGAGTGCCGGCGCCGGCTGGTGGAGGCCGCGGGGCTGGGCCGGCCGGGGGCCGAGGGGCTGGACCAGGTGCTGCCGCACCGGGCGGTAACTAATAGTCGATTCGGTAAAAAAACAAACGGGCCTCCGACTCAAAGAGTCGTGAGGCCCGTTTTGTTTTCGAGGTTCGGTCCTATCTGCCTGGTGCCGCTGCGGGCGCCGGCCGCGTCAACCGCTCCCTGTTGGCCGCAGCATCCTTGAGGATCACGTCGAAGTCGGCGAGCATCTTCTGCCGCCGGGCAGCATCGATCAACTTGCCGTCTGCGACCACCACGGCAATCTTTGTCGTGTTGTTGATGTCCACCAGCGGATCACCATCGAGCAGCAGGAGATCGGCAAGCTTGCCCTGCTCGACACTGCCGAGCTGATCCTCCAGTTTGAAGAGCCGCGCGGGATTCACCGTCGCGGTCCTGAGTGCCTGCTGCGGCGTCAATCCGGCCTCGACGAGTCCCGCCAGTTCCTGGTGGACGCTGCGCTGGCCGTTCCCGAACATGATGCCCGGCCAGTCGGTACCCGCCAGCATCGGCACTCCGGCCTGGAACAGGATGTTGACCACCTGGAGCGTGAACTGCCGCACCGCGTTCGGAGCCGCCACCGGTCCACCAACGGTCGGATCCACCCACGTCCCGTTTCGAACCAGGTGACGCGCGACTTCCTCGCACTTCGCGCGATTCATCACGATCGGCGGAGGCGACGCGGCGGCCTGGCCCTGGCCAGGACCTTGGCCTCGGCCCCCCTGGCGAAGCGAGGCCGGATCCGTCACGCAGAGCGCGGTGAATCCGTTCATGTGCTCAATGACCCGTTGTCCCGCATCTGAGGCCTGCAGGGCATTCACGTCGGGCGGCAAGTGACCATCGAACGCAAGACCCCAACGCTTCGCCTCGGCCGCAATCGCCATGTATGTGGGCGTCGATAGGCCGTTGCGCACCTTGATGTGATCGACCCGCGCAGCAGCCAGACGATTGACGACATCCCTGCCCTGTTCGGGGGTAGCAATCACCTCGATGATGCCCGGTGGAGGAGCAATCGGAAAGTTCGGCGGCACGCCGTCGAGCGCCGGACCCGTCGCAACCGCGAGCCGCGACGCGATGAAGTTCGGATCCGTCCGCGGCTTGCGCGCGTCCGACAGCTCCTCGAAGCTGTTGGCCATGTCCCGAAAACTGGTGACGCCGATGGCGGCCAGGTAGGGTGCCGCCTTATCGAATTCGTTGAAGAGGGCGTGCACGTGGCTGTCCCAGATGCCAGGAATCAGGAACTTGCCGCGACCATCCACGACACGCGCGCCAGCCGGCCGCGTGATCGATGCGGCCTGCCCGACGGCGCTGATGCGATTGCCGGTGACGACAACTGTCTGATCGGACCAGCGCGCTCCGGTATCGACATTGATGACGGTAGTGTTTTCGATGACGATTGGCGACGCGGGAGCGGCCTGCTGAGCGGCCACCGGGCGAAGTGCGGCCACACATACGAAGGCACATACGAGGGCAAACTTACGAAACATAGGCGACCTCACTGAGCGTCCAGCCTCCCCCGCCCGACGATCCGACGCAGAACGGGTGGGACCTCCGACGCGATGGACGAACTCCGAGACAACGATCTACGTTGGCTGCTTTTCTACCGCGACAGCCGCGGCCGTCCGAAACGGCCAGAAATTAAAGAAGGCGGCATGGAGGACCAGAAGCGGAAACGTCACGGCGAGCAAGGCAGAGGCCAGCCAGATCTGAGCGGCATTGGTCGGTGGACCGGACGGGAGCGCCCCGGTCACCGAAGGCATCAGCATTCGGTAGACGTAGGACAGGGCCGCGCCGATAGCCATTGCCGCGACCACGTTCAGGATGCCCTTCACCGGCTGCGAGGCCTTGGCGAACAGGCTGTTCTCACACATGTTCAGCACGACGATCGTGCCGAAGATGAAGGCCACCGGAACGGTGACCAGAAACATCATCGGATCCATCCCGAACGTCACCGTACCCGCGTAGAAGACCGCGCCGCCGAGGGCCAGGTTGACCAGCATCCAGACCACGCCGAGCACCGGCTGCTTCATCACGCCCGGACTCTTCGTCAACGGCCACAGATCGAACTCGATTACCACGAACATGGCGGCGAGGACCGTCACGTACAAGGGCACCATCTGCGCGGCACTGAAGGCGCCCTGAGGGTCCAGGGACGCCACGTAAACGGGTGCGCCTTGCATGAAGGCGTAATTGAACAGCGTCCGAAACAAGACCACGTTCAGGACGTATCCGATGGCGAGCTGGAGCAGGCCGGCGGCCATCGCGTTCTTCACCAACGCGTTCGCCGGCCAGCCTCCCCAGACGATCGATACCAGGAACGTCATCACGACCGTGATGATCGTGAACTCCACAAGCATCGGAGCCGGGGGACTGATTCCCCCGCCGACCAGCATGAAGGAGACGCCAAAGACGATCGCGCCGCCGACCAGCGCAACCAGCGTCAGCAGGATGCCTCGCAACGGCTGGGGCTGAGCCGCGGCGAACCGCGGGAGTTCCAGGCGCCACAACGCCAGCATCATGACCTGCACGATGACGACGCACATCGTGTAGAAGGACACCCAACTGGCAAAGGTCGGGAAGTCGAAGAGCGAGATAAACGCGAGCGACACCGCACAGCAGAGGAACGTCGAGACAAGACCGAGAGCGGGCTGCTTGAGATTCACACTAATCTCCTCGCGCTACATGATGGGACGGCAACATGCCGCTCCCCTCGTAACCAGTCTTTCGTCAATAACGCCCTGACGGCGGTAACGTGCCCTCAGTCACCGGAAGTGGGCATGACCATGCTCGGCCCGACTGTGTCGGCATCCCCCCGCCACCTGGCGGTCACCGCCTTGGTTCGCGTATAGAACTTGACGCCGTCCGTGCCGTAGACATGCAGATCGCCAAAGAGCGAGTTCTTCCATCCGCCGAAGGAATAGAAGGCGACCGGCACGGGAATCGGGATATTAACACCGACCATGCCAACCTCGATCTCGTTCTGGAACTTGCGCGCCGCGCCGCCGGACCGGGTGAAGATGGCGGTTCCATTCGCGTACGGGTTGGCGTTAATCAGTTTGATGGCGGCGTCGAGTGTGTCGACCCGCACCACCCCGAGTACCGGACCGAATATCTCGTCCTTATAAATGGTCATGTCCGGCGTCACGCGATCGAACAACGTGGTGCCGACAAAGAACCCGTCTTCACATCCAGCAACCCGCTGGCCTCGCCCGTCCTTGACCAGCGTGGCGCCCTCGCGTTCACCGATGTCGATGTACCCCACCACCTTGTCGCGATGCTCGCCAGTGACCAGCGGCCCCATGTCGACGCCATCGACGTCGCCAGGTCCGACCTTGATCGCCTCGGCCTTCTTCTTGAGCAGTTCGACCAGGGGATCCGCAACCGCGCCCACCGCCACGACCGCGGAAATCGCCATGCACCGCTCGCCCGCCGAACCGAAGCCGGCACCGATCAGCGCGTTCGCTGCGTACTCGAGGTCGGCGTCGGGCATCACGACCGCATGATTCTTCGCACCGCCCAGTGCCTGCACGCGCTTGCCGTGGCGCGCGCATGTTTCGTAGATATATTTGGCAATGGGGGTGGACCCGACAAATGACACGGCGTCGATATCGGGATGGTCCAGGATGCCGTCAACGGCTTCCTTGTCGCCGTGAACGACGCTGAACACACCGGCAGGCAGACCGGCGAGCGCGAATAGTTCCGCAAGCTTCATCGACGCCGAGGGATCCTTCTCCGACGGCTTCAGGATGAAGGCATTGCCACAGGCGATCGCGACTGGAAACATCCAGAGCGGCACCATGGCCGGGAAATTGAACGGCGTGATGCCGGCGCAGATGCCAACCGGCTGCCGCAGCGTATACGCATCGACGCCGGTCCCTACGTTCTCCGAGTGCTCGCCCTTGAGGATGTGCGGAAATCCACAGGCGAACTCCACCACCTCGATGCCACGCTCCAGGCTGGCAAGGGCATCCGGCCGGGTTTTGCCATGTTCTTCCGAGACGATCCGGGCGATCTCAACCGCGTTCTCCCGCAGCAGGTTGAGGAAATTCTCCATGACACGCGAGCGCCGCTGCGGCGACGTGTCTCGCCACTTCGGAAACGCGCTCTGTGCCGCACGCACGGCGGTATCGATATCGGCGCGATTGGCCATCGCCACGCGCCGAATGACCTTTCCGGTTGCGGGGTTGGTGATGTTTCCGAGGCGCGAGCTTGTCGCCGGGAACGCCTTCCCTCCAATCCACATGGGAATGGTTTCCAGATCGAGTTGTTTGTCGACTACTTGTGCCACGGTAGGTACTCCTAGAATCGCGCCCGCAAGTTCTCGCTTTCGCGCGCCAGAATCGCTGTATCCACGCCGACCGCCACGAACTGGCAGCCCAGTTCAATCCAGTGGCGCGCGTCGACCTCATTGCCCGTCAGTACGCCAGACGCTTTTCCGGCCTTTCGGATTCGCACGAGGGCCTCATCGATCAGCTTCTTGACATCAGGGTGAGAGGTCTGACCAGCATAACCGAGGGAGGCGTGCAGGTCGGCGGGACCGATGAACACGCCATCCACCCCCTCGACCGCGGCGATGGCGTCGAGATTATCGAGCGCGGTCCCGGTTTCGACCTGAACCAGGACGCAGATCTCCTCGGCCGCTCGTTTCGGGTAGTCCTTGACCCGGCCGAACCTGTTGGCGCGAGTCGAGCCGGCGAGCCCCCTTACCCCCTCAAGCGGATAGCGAGTATACGCCACGGCCTTCCTGGCCTCCTCGGCGTTCTGCACCATCGGGATGAGCAGTGTCTGGGCGCCGATGTCAAGGAACCGCTTGATCGTCACCATGTCATTCCACGGCACCCGCACCACGGGATGAGAGGGATACGGCGCCACGGCCTGCAGTTGGTGCAACACCATGTCGAGCTCGTTCGGGGAATGCTCGGTATCGATCAGCAGCCAGTCGAAGCCCGAGCCCGCCACCAGCTCGATGGCGTAATGGCTCGAGAGACTGCACCAGAGACCGATCTGCTTGTTGCCGGCCTTCAGCGCACGCTTAAACGTGTTGACGGGAAGCTCCACGCGTGAGGCCTAGACGAAGTGGGCGGAGACCGCGCCCAACGGCCCGAAGTCAGCGTGGATCGTGTCACCCTTGCCAGCCCACACCGGCCGCGTGAACGACCCGGACAACATCAGGTGACCCGGTTCCAGCACGACGCCGAATCGGCCGACCTTGTTGGCCAGCCAGGCGATACCCATCGCCGGATGCCCCATGACGCCCGCCGCGAGACCAGTCTCCTCGATCTCGGCGTTGCGATACATGATGCCGCCGACCCAGCGCAGATCGACGTCATTGGGACCGACGGGACGGCCGCCGAGCACGATACCCGCGGCCGCGGCGTTGTCCGAAACGGTGTCGAAGATTTTGCGCGGGTTCTGCACGCGGGCGTCGATCAACTCGAGCGCCGGCACCACGTACTCCGTTGCCCGCATCACGTCGAGCAGCCCGATACCAGGTCCCTTCAACGGCTTGCCGAGCACGAACGCGAGCTCGACCTCCACGCGCGGCACACAGTAGTTGGCGTGCTGCAGCGTGACACCGTCGGCCAACACCATGTAGTCGAGGAGGTGACCGTAATCCGGCTCATCGATCATCGACGACTGCTGCATCGCCTTCGACGTCAGCCCGATCTTGTGCCCGACGATCTTGGCCCCCGCGGCAACCTTGTGCTTGATGACTTCGCCTTGTATGGCGTAGGCGTCTTCGATCGTGATGTCGGGCCACGTCTTCGATAGCTGTAGCGCCGGCTTACGATCGGCCTCAGCGGTGATCAGGATTTGTGCAGCTTTCTTGCGATCGGAATCAGACAGCATCTCTTTGAAACCTCGGTGTCAGCCGAAAAAGGCTATGGATCGTCCGAACACGGCAACCGTCACCCAAAGCACGAACGCCAATCCGCCCATCACCATCCACTTCGGGCTGACCAGTCGTTCGCCACCATCGTCACGCAGCGCCATACCCCAAACCGTCAACTGCGTAACGAGGGCCGCCGTATACGTCATCATTTTAAGCAGAAAGTAACGGTGGTGAACGTAGTTCGCGGGTCCTCCGGTAAATATCAGCGCACCGCTTACCGTCGACAGGAGGAGTCCCCCCAGCGTGGCCGGAGAGAACGCGCGGATGATGGCGCTCGCCGAGTCGCGGCGCAGCGCAAGGCCAAAGCACCGCAACGCGATCACGAACGCCGAGCCAATCAGGAGGATCAGGCCGAACACATGCGTCACGGTGAAAATAGGGACGGCCCACTCCCAGTTATTGATCCATCTCGCGAGGGTTGTCGTGGACGCCCACAACCCGACCTGCTCGACGATCCGCTGCACGAAGTTGGGGATCATCAAACCAGGGTGTAGGCCATCAACCGTCCCACGGCGACGATGACGAACCAGAGCAGGAGCGAGAACGCACCGGCAATCCTCGCCTGCAGCGGTGGAATGGGCAGATTGTCCCATTCCGCGCGGCGACGATCGATGGTCAGATGAAAGACGGCGGTATTGGCGGCGGCAACAACCAGGAGAATGAGCTTCGTCCGGAAGTACCAACTGTTATACGCCTGCACCGGGTGCGTCCAAGCGAGCAGAGAACCGGTCACGATCATCAGGGCAAAACCGATGAACATCCAGGGCTTCACGTACCCGAATACTTCCGAGACGCTATAGCGCAGCAGTCCGACGCCCCAGAGACGAAGGTCGAACCAGAGGATTGTTCCAACCGAGAATGCAAGTCCCAAGACATGCGTCGTTTCGATAACCGGAAAGACCACAAGGGACTCGCGAAGCGCCGTGCTGCTGGGCGTACTTTCAATCCACTGGCAGATCTCTAGGAGCGACATCCACGGGCACCATTCCGAAAATCATCGACATCTGCCGCTGGCCAAGGATGGAAAGCGCATGAAATTATCCTTGAACTAATACATGGATGTCCATTTATTTGGACTGGCACACCGACCTCAGGCTGCCGGGACTTCGATCGCCATCGCGATCCCCATGCCACCGCCGATGCACAGCGCCGCCACTCCCCTGCCACCGCCCTGCGCCCTCAGCGCGTAGATGAGCGTCGTCAGGATTCGCGCGCCGCTGGCGCCGATTGGATGGCCCAGTGCGATAGCGCCTCCGCGTGTGTTGACCTTTGTCGCGTCGAGTCCGAGTTCGCGAACCACAGCCAGCGACTGCGCGGCAAACGCTTCATTCAGCTCGAAGAGATCAATGTCGGATGCCGTCAGCCCGGCTCGCTGCAATGCCTTCCGCGTCGCCTCCACGGGGCCTACGCCCATGATTGCGGGATCGACCCCGCTCGAGGCAAACGACAGGATGCGCGCGAGCGGAGTCCGGCCCAGTGCCGCCGCCCGCTGCGCTGTCGCCACGACCAACGCGGCCGCACCGTCATTGATGCCAGACGAGTTCCCGGCGGTCACCGTGCCGTCCTTCTTGAAGGCGGGCTTCAACGCAGCAAGCTTCTCGACTGTGGAATCCGGGCGCGGATGCTCGTCGGTGTCAAAGCGTACCGGGTCTCCTTTCCGCTGCGGAATCTCGACACTGACGATCTCGTCCACGAACGAGCCGTTTCGAATCGCCGCGCCGGCGCGGCGCTGGCTCTCGGCGGCAAAGGCATCCTGGTCGACGCGGCTGATCGTGAATCGCGCGACGATCTCCTCCGCGGTCATCCCCATGTGACAACCATCGATGGCGCACGTCAGCCCTTCTGTCAGGATCGAGTCGTAGAGCTCGCCGTGCCCCATCCGGAGGCCCCAGCGCGCGCCCTTCAGAAAATACGGCGCGTTACTCATCGACTCCGTGCCGCCGGCGACCACCATGTCTGTATAGCCGACACGAAGCGCCTCGGCGGCATGTACCACGGCCTGCAGGCCGGAGCCGCAGACGCGGTTGATCGTTTCACCCGGCACCTCCTGAGGCACCCCGGCCTTGAGCGCCGCCTGCCGCGCGACGTTCATCCCGGCTCCGGCCTGCAGCACACAGCCGAGGATGACGTCGCCGAGCTCCCGTGCCTCGACACCCGCACGGCGGATCGCTTCGCGGATCACGACGGCGCCGAGGTCAACAGCCGAGAGATCCTTCAGCGCGCCCCCGAACGTGCCGATCGCGGTACGGCACGCGCCGAGGATCACCGCAGGTTCATGGTCGGGCATGTCGCCGATTGTACGTCCCGTCATCCGTCAGGCTAGAAGCGACCGACGGACGTGGGGACCATAAGGGGCGCCGCCGTCGCGCTCGTCACCGCCTCGAGCGTTGTGTCTTCGGCGATCTCACGCAATACGAGTCCTTCCGGTGTGACTTCGATCACGGCCAGCTCCGTCACGATGAGGCTGACGACCTTCGCGCCGGTCAACGGCAGCGAGCACGAGGGCACAATCTTCGACGCGCCATCTTTCGTCGTGTGCTCCATGGCGATGACCACGCGCCTGGCACCGGCAACAAGATCCATCGCGCCCCCCATCCCCTTGACCATCTTGCCGGGAATCATCCAGTTGGCCAGGTTGCCGGCCATGTCGACCTCGAGCGCGCCGAGAACGGTGAGGTCGATGTGGCCGCCACGTACCATCGCAAACGATTCGGCGCCGTTGAAATACGAACAGCCTGGCGCTTCCGTAATCGTTTCCTTGCCCGCGTTGATCAAGTCGGGATCGACCGCGTCCTCATCGGGGTAAGGCCCAATCCCCAGCAGGCCGTTTTCCGAGTGCAGCGTGATGTCCACTCCAGGCGGGATGACACTGGCCACCAGCGTCGGCAACCCGATGCCGAGGTTCACGCAATCGCCGTCACGCAGTTCCCGCGCGACGCGTCGCACAATGCGGTCTCGCTTGTCCATGCGCTCTCTCAGACCGGGGCGTGAATACGGTGCACGACCCGCCGTTCGACGCGCTTCTCGTAATGCGTCCCCTGCAGAATGTGCTTCACGAAGATGGCGGGCGTTACGATCGACTCTGGGTCCAGTTCGCCGATCTCCACCAGTTGCTCCACTTCGGCGATGGTCATCGTCGCGGCAGTCGCCATCATGGGATTGAAATTGCGCGCGGTCTTCCGGTACACAAGGTTGCCGGCGCGATCGCCCTTGTACCCCTTGATGAACGCAAAGTCGGCCCGGAGAGGCAATTCCAGAAGATAACTGCGCCCATTGAGGACGCGGGTCTCCTTGCCGTCCGCGACGATCGTGCCGACGCCGGTCGGCGTATAAAAGCCGCCAACCCCGGCGCCCCCGGCGCGAATTCGCTCGGCGAACGTTCCCTGCGGCACGAGTTCAACCTCGATCTCGTTGGCCAGAAGCTGCCGTTCGAACTCCCTGTTCTCACCGACGTAGGTCGAGACCATCTTCCGGACCTGTCGCGCCCCAAGGAGGACGCCGATGCCAAACCCGTCGATGCCTGCGTTGTTGCTGATGATCGTCAGATCACGCGTGCCCTGCGCATGAAGCGCACGGACCAAGTTTTCAGGTATGCCGCACAGTCCGAACCCGCCCATCATGATCGTCGCGCCGTGCGGAATGCGTGCGACTGCCGCTTCAGCGGTCGTGACCTTGTTCATCGACCGCCAGGCGCTTGTGTTCCAGCGGGCACTGGTGTCGGGCCCTGTTGGTACCGTACGGCTGCGGGAAGCGTGTCGCAGGGCAGACCGGCGTTCACAACGGGAACGGGATTCGGAGCGTTACCGCGATCTGGATTGCCACCACGATTGCGGTCGCCGAACAGGTTCGTGGAACAGGTCGTCGCCTCCGCCGGGTCAATCGTCGCGCCGTTGAAATACACACCGTAATGACGGGCGCCGGTGCCATCCGATTCCTTCAGCGCCATCGATTGCACAAACAGGCCAGGAGGCGGGTAGTTGGCGGGAGTCGTCTCCTCCATGATGTACAGCAGCGAGTGGTGCATGAAGATGTTGACGAAGGTTCGGGACTGGTCCCTGGTATTCACTAACTGCAGTTCATTGTTCTCGACCGCCTGAGTTCCGATGAAGCTCCAGGCGTAGTGGGTCATCTTGAGATCGTCGCGGTGTAAGTACTTGGCCGCTGCGTAGATCATCGCGCCCCGTACGTCGTTCTTCCAGTACCCAGCGCCTGGAAATGACGTGTCACCGTTGCAACGCTCGTCTCCCGGCACGCAGGACTTCGACAGCTCCGTGAGAATCTGCTGGACCGGGCTGTAATTGACCACCGTCACGGAGTAGGTCCGTGGACCGGGCAGCCTCGCCGTGTAGACGTGTGCGGGAAGCCTGGCGCCGTATTCGGTTTCCCAAATGGTGTCCGTGCGAACCGGTTCGCCCGGAAAGTTCACGGCGAACAGGTCCTCTTTGCTCGTCCACTCCTTGAACGCCTGGGCAAATACCGGCGAGATCGACACCAACACGAGAAGTACTCCGAGCGCAATGCGCCGTGCGGCCATGTTCAACTCTCCCTTCGAGTGACAAATCATCATTGGTTCGACCATCTCGAACAAGGGTAACGGGCCGTTTTGGCAGCCACTTCCAGTCGATTCGTCAAAACTTGACAGCGTGAACTGGTTACACAGTAACGTTGTTACAAACGAGTCTTCGGTCCTGCGGGTCGACGAGGAGGCTGCATTGAGCCTGGGTGCAAAAATTCGGATGCTTCGGCGGCAACAGCGACTGACACAAGCCGCGTTGGGACGACACGTAGGCGTGTCCCACAGCTACATCAATCTCATCGAGCACGGCCGCCGAGCCGTCAACGTGGATTTGTTGGTGAAGCTCGCGGAAATTCTTCCCATTGACTTGAAGAACCTCTCAACGGCGCACGAGGGCCGCACGGTTTCAGAGCTGCTTGAAGTGTTCGGCGATCCGATGTTCGAAGACCTCGGCGTCATCGCACCCGACGTCAGTGAGCTGGGCACGACGTATCCACAGGCGGCTCAAGCCTTCATCCGTCTGTACGGTGCCTTCTGCGCGGCCCGTAAGGCCACTCACACGCTCGGCGAGGCAGTCTCGCAGGGGGTGGCGCTTCAGAAGATCCATTCGAGGTTTCCGAGCGAGGAGGTCAGCGACCTCATTCAGTTACACATGAATTACTTTCCGGAGCTGGAGCACGGCGCCGACGTGCTCGCCCGGGCAGCGAACCTCCGACCTGATTCCCTTTTCGACGGCCTCGTCGCGCACCTGGAACGCACCGCGGGAGTACAAGTCCGGATCGAACCTCGGGAGCGGATGCAGTCGGCGCTGCGCAGCTACGACCCTGCTCGTAAGGTGCTGTCCATCTCAGAGGGCCTGAGACGCGGGCGTCGCAACTTCGCAGTGGCTTACCAGATTGGACTCCTGACGCAGGGGCCGGTCATGGATCAAATCGCCTCGAACCCGATTTTGACCAGCAAGGAATCGCGCGCGTCGTGCCGCGTCGCGCTCGCCAACTATTTCGCCGCCGCTGTGCTCATGCCGTACGACGACTTCGTTGCCGCGGCACGCAGAGAACGCTACGACATTGAGTTGCTTGCGGATACGTATGACACGAGCTTCGAACAGGTCTGCCATCGACTGACGACGTTGCGACGTCCTGGCACCGAGGGAATCCCGTTCTACATGATTCGGGTGGATGTCGCAGGCAACGTCTCGAAGCGATTCGAGGCCTCGGGGCTTCAGATTCCGCGTTTCAGCGGCAGTTGTCCACGCTGGAACACGTTCGCCGCGTTTTTCACGCCGGGCATCATTCACGCCCAGCTTTCACAGATGCCGGATGGGAAGGTGTTCTTCTGTGTCGCCCGAACGGTACGCAAGGAGACGGGCGGCTATGCCACCCCACGACCTCAGTACGCGGTCGGCATCGGTTGCGACATCAGCCGCGCCAGCGAAATCGTGTACGCCGACGGCTTGAACCTGGCGAGTCGAG
>Ga0075420_100001497_pt1 | contig 19908 bp, 16 predicted proteins | sample SoiMetdeltSBSDD4_FD_75296 | JGI IMG/M metagenome (GOLD analysis project Ga0075420, IMG submission 75296) | Bulk soil microbial communities from a Populus tree surrounding site in Tennessee, USA - Soil MetaG P. deltoides SBSDD4 | ecosystem: Environmental > Terrestrial > Soil > Tree plantation... | reverse complement strand
GGTCGTAGGTGTAGATGCCGGTCGCGAGCACGATCTGTATGCCCGCCTCGTCGGCCACGCGCTTGCTGAAGCTCGCATCGCGGTGGAGGAAGAGAGCGCTCGGCTCGACCACCGTGCGAATCCCATGCCCCTTGACGGCCTTCGCGTCGGCGAGGGCGGCCTCCCACTCACCATCCTCGTCGTAGAGGTGAGGGAACTGGTGGCGCACGCCCTCGTCGGTGGTGCGGAAGTGCTCGTGGATCAGCGTCCGGCCGAGCTCCTCGACGTCGATTGGTCCCCCGACGGTCTCGACGGTTGGCATGCGCATCCTCTCTCCGGTGACCGTGCCGAGCGCAACCTAGACGGTTCAGGCGTAGCGAGGTGCTCTCCACGGCGCCCGCGGAGTCGATCACCGCGCCGACCGCGACGCCCGCGGCGGTGAGGAGCAATGCGATTACGCCTCGCAACAGCATGGCGGCGTCCGGACCCTCTCTCACGATCACGCCGAGCGCGAGGGCGACCGGGAACTCGAACGGAATGAGCTTCCAGCGACCGGGGGCGGCGTAGCCAAAGCCGAGCCCGGGGAGAAAGCACGTACGGGGTCACGCTGCTCACGAACCGATGCTCCCCCGAGCCACCGGCGATCAGGTCTTCGGGCCGACGAACTCATCGAGCAGGGCGACGCTACGCCGGTGCGAGACCGAGATGTTGCGCGGGTTGGACTGGGTCCAGCGAATGCCGAGCAGCTCGCAGTGCTCACCCACTCGGTAGCTTCGTCCGGAAGCGGTTGACGGTACGGCAGCCGTCGGAGTGGATCAGGCCGCGGAGGAGAGACCGTGAGTTCGCCCGCGTGATCTCGCGCTGCCAACCGGAGAGAGAAATGGCGCGCTCGTGTTTACGGCCGGGCCCGTGTTGCGGAAACGCCAGCGGCATCGCTGGGTCAGCGACCTGCAGGGCGAGGCAGGATCCGCGCGTGCGAAGGCTGCTGGTGGTTCGCGCCATCGGGAAGGTGGCCTCCATCGCGGCACGGACCTCGTCGGCCACTCCCGGATACGCCACGTCCAGCGTGATGACGAGGCGGGCGGATCTCGCAGACGAGATGACGATATGACCATCGCCGAGATAGACGCCAAGCAGGTACGAATACGCCGAGGGGCTCGGCGGTCGCCAGGGTCGCCGCGCGCGAGCGTGGCGTTCGTGGAGGACGACGCCTCGAACATGGCGCCACGCGCCCACCGTGCCGCGATGGACGCCTGTGAGCGTCTCGATCTCGTGATCGGACCGCCCATCGCGGATGAAGGCCATCGCCGCTTCGAACTCTGCCAATGACCTCGCCATACGAACGTATGTTCCCATTCGCCTCAGACGGAACCGGCTGCCTGCGGGTCTACACTCATGCCCTCCGGGGGACTGGTGTAACGGTCAACATCGCGGTCTCCAAAACCGTGGCTCGAGGTTCGATTCCTCGGTCCCCCGCCTTCGCACAGCCGCCCGCGACCCCCATGCGGGCGGAGGGACTCGAACCCCCACGGCCTCTCGGCCACGAGCACCTAAAGCTCGCGCGTCTGCCAGTTTCGCCACGCCCGCGTGCCGTGAGTCGAACCTGCGCTCGCCGGCGGCATAGAGGGTAGGGTGTTCGCGATGGCCGGGACAGTCCTCGTGCATCCCAATCGGGAGAAGGTCGAGTCGAAGGCCACCAAGGCCGCCGTGGTCCTGCTGCTGCTCGTGAGCGCCGGGCTGATCCTCATCATCACGCTCGGCGGCTGGTCGAAGCTCCAGGGCGCGCAGCTCGTGTCGTTCGGCTACGTGATCGTGTACGTCGTAATGGCCTTCTACGTGTGGCGCTGGAATCGCGGCGTGCTCCCCGTCGCGGCCGCGCTGGCGATCCTGTTCGCGGTGATCGCCGCGGTGGCGGCGCCGGCCTGGTTCGAGCGCGACAAGGCCGGGTTCGAGGACCCCGCGCTCGAGCCCGCCATCCTCGGCCTTCTCACCCTCATCCTCGTGCCCGTGCAGCTGCTGTTGATCGCCTTCGCCATGCGCGGCTTCGCACAGCAGTGGAACGTCGAGGTCGAGATCACGCGCGAAGAGGCCGAGCGCCGCGCCATGGGCGGCGGGCCGCGCGGCGGCGAGCCGGCTCCGGCCTAGCGTCCCCCAAGACCCGCCGCCTCCGCCCGACAGCGCCCTACGATCTAGGAAGCACCTGCCCGGGTGGCGGAACGGCATACGCGATCGACTCAAAATCGATTGCCCGAGAGGGCTTGTGGGTTCGAATCCCACCCCGGGTACTCCCCCTGACCTTCATGCCGAGCGAGACCGGACCATCGATCGACGTCTTCGCCGAGGCGGAGGCGGTCGTCGACCGCTTCGGGCCCCGCGCCCCGGGCTCGGACGCCGAGCGGGGCGTGGCGGAGCACGCGGCCGAGCGGCTGCGCGCCCTCGGCCGCGAGGCCGACGTCGAGCAGTTCCCGGTCTGGCCACAGTGGGCCGCCGCGGCCGCCATCAACGCCGGAGTGGCGATCGTCGGAAGCGTGGTGAGCGTGTCGGCGGCACCCCTCGGCGCCGCGCTCGTGCTCGCCGCCGCCGTGCTCACCGTCCTCGACCTGTCCGGCGTCGCGCCGACCACCCGGCGCCTGCTCGGACGGCGCGCGTCCCAGAACGTTATCTCGTGGGCGGGTCCCGGCAGTCCCGGCACCCTCGTGCTCGCGGCCCATCTCGACAGCCCGCCGCGCGCGCTCACCCGCGCGAGCACCCTTCCCCGCCCCCTCGTCGCCGCGCTGCTGCTCGTGCTCGTCTGCTGCCTGCTGCGCGTCGCGGGGCTCGACGGCTTCGGCCTCACCCTGGTCCAGTTCGTCGCGACCGTGGCGCTGATCGTCGCGGTGGCGCTGCTGATTGCTCTCGCGCTCGCCGACGCCGGACCGGGTCAGAACGACAACGCGTCTGGCGTGGCGCTCGCGCTCCGGCTGGCCGAGCGCGTGACGCTCGAGCGCTACGCCCTCGCCGTCGTCCTGACCGGCTCGCAGACGGCCACCTCCCAGGGGATGCGCGCCTTCCTGCGCCGCCACCGGGACCGGCTCGCCCGCGACGCCACCGTGGTCGTCAGCCTCGAGGCGGTCGGCTCGGGCGCCGTGCGCTTCACCAGGCGCGAGGGGCCGCTGCTTCCGCTGCGCTCTCACCCACAGCTCGTGGCGCTGTGCAGGGAGGTGGCGGAGGACACGCCGGACGGCGCCGCCGCGCCCACCGGCCGCAGCGCCGTGAGCGAGGCCTACGCCGCCCGCTCCGCCGGGCTGGCCGCGATCACGATCACGGGCAGCGACCCGAGCGACCGCCTCGACGAGGACGCCCTCGCCGCGGCCGAGGCCTTCAGCGCCGAGCTCCTCGCCCGGATCGACGCCCTCAGCGGCGGCTGAACCAGTCGAGCGCCGCCGGGTTCGCGAGCGAGTCGCGGCTCGCCGCGCTGGCGGGGTCAGCGCCCAGGAGGATCTTCTTGATCGGCACCTCGAGCTTCTTGTTCGAGAGCGTGCGCGGCACCTCGGGGATCTGCTCGACCGCGTCGGGCACGTGCCGGGGCGAGCAGTCCTCGCGCAGGCGCTTCCGGATCGCGGCCACCAGGTCGTCCGTGAGCGGCTCGCCGTCGCGCAGCACGACGAACAGCAGCATCCGGTCGTCCACGTCGACGACCAGCGAGTCGACCACCTCGTCGACGCTCTCCGCGGCGCTGTAGATCTCGCTCGTGCCCATCCGCACTCCGCCGCGGTTGATCGTCGAGTCCGAGCGCCCGTAGATCACGGCCGTGCCGCGCTCGGTGATCTTGATCCAGTCGCCGTGTCGCCACACGCCGGGGAACATCTCGAAGTAGCTCGAGCGGTAGCGCTCGTCGCCCGGGTCGTTCCAGAACCCGACCGGCATCGAGGGCATCGGCCGCGTGATCACGAGCTCGCCGACCTCGCCCACGAGCGGCCGCCCGTCGGCGCTCCAGGACTCGACCGCGGCGCCCAGGCAGCGAGCCTGGATCTCGCCCGCATAGACGGGCAGCACGGGCACCGCGCCCACGAACGCGGTGCAGAGGTCGGTGCCGCCGCTCGTGGAGAAGAGCCAGACCTCCGGGAAGTGCCGGTAGATCCACTCGAAGCCGTCGACCGGCAACGGCGATCCGGTGGACCCGATCGCACGCACGCTCGGCAGCGGGCCGGGCTCCACTCCCTCCTTCATGCAGGCCGTGATGAAGCCGGCGCTGGTGCCGAAGGTCGTGACCTCGGCCTCGCGCACGAAGTCCCACATCCCTCGCACGTCGGGCGCGCCGTCCCAGAGCACGATGGCGGCGCCCGAGAGCATCCCGCCGATCAGGAAGTTCCACATCATCCAGCCGGTGGTGGTGAACCAGAAGAAGCGGTCGCCCGGCGACAGGTCGGTGTGCAGATGCGCCTTCTTCAGGTGCTCCAGCAGGATGCCACCGTGGCCCTGCACGATCGCCTTTGGCAGGCCCGTGGTGCCGGACGAGTAGAGCACCCAGAGCGGGTGGTCGAAAGCCACCGGCTCGAACGCGAGCTCGGCGGGCTCCGCCAGCAGCTCGTCCCAGCCGCTCGGGACCATCACGGTGTGCTCGAGTGAAGGGATCCCCGCCTCGATCTCGGCCACGCGCGGGTGCCGGTCGAAGTCCTTGCCGCCGTAGCGATAGCCCTCGATCGCCAGCAGTAGCTTGGGCTCGATCTGGCGGAAGCGGTCAACCACAGTGGGCGTGCCGAACTCGGGGGCGCAGCTCGACCAGATCGCCCCGATGCTGGCGGTGGCGAGGAACGCCACCACCGTCTCGGGCGTGTTCGGCATGTAGGCGGCCACGCGGTCGCCCTTCCCCACGCCCAGCCGGCGCAGGCCGGCGGCGCAGCGCGCCACCTGCTCGCGCAGCTCGTCCCAGGTCAGCTCGGAGAGCGGCCGCGACTCGGTGGCGTGCACCACCGCCGTCTCCCCCGCCCGCGCTTGGCGGAGCAGGTACTCGGCGTAGTTCACGCGTGTGCCCGGGAACCACTCGGCGCCCGGCATCGACTCGCTTGCCAGCACGCGCTGGCGCGGACCGAGCTCGAACCGGTCCCAGAGCTCGCCCCAGAACCCCTCGAGGTCCTCGACCGACCAGCGCCAGAGCTCGTCGTACTCCTCGACCCTGCGCTCGCGCATGAAGTCGGCGAGCTTCGAGCCGCCGCGCGGCTCCCAGAGCAGGTCTCCCTCGCGCATCAGGCGCGGGATTCTAGGACCCGGGCGTGGCGTTCCCTCCGCCGCCGGTGCTCGTCCGCCACCAGCGGCCCGAGCAGCGCTCGCGCCGCCAGCGGTGCCAGGCCCATGATCGCGAACGCGAGCTGCCACGACAGGTGGGAGGCAACGAACCCGAGCCCGACCGGCACGCCCGTGGCAACCACCCGCATTGCGGTGTTCTGGATGCCCATGGCGGTACCGGCCTGACGCCGGCCGGAGATTTCCGCCGCGGCGGTGAACGACAGGCCGTTCCAGCTCATCGCAGCCACGCCGCCGGCCATCAGGACCGGCACGGCCAGGGCGGCCGGCGCGGGTGTGAGCGCTGCGGCCGCCAGCAGGAGCCCGCCCGCCGTGGCGGCGAGCCGCCGGAACGGGTCGATGCGCTCGTCGCGCAGGTCGGACCAGCGCCCCGCCGCCGCCCGCGCCAGCGCAGCTCCGATCTGGACGGCCCCGAGCGCGAGCGCCGCCTCGGACGCCGACCAGCCTCGCTCGCCGTAGAGGTACAGCACGAGCAGGGAGGTGACCCCGATCTGGCCGATGATCATGAGCGAGGACGCCGCGCTCAGCCGCCAGATGCGCGGATCGCGCATGGCGTCGGGCGCCGGCGGCGCTGCCGACTGCCTGCGTGGCCCCTCGCGGAGCCATATCGCCGAGGCGAGCGCCGCCACCAGCATCGCCCCGGCGAGCGCGTAGAGAGCGGCGTCGAGACCTGCGGCGGCGGCGAGCGGAGGCAGCGCGAAGCTGGCGGTCGCGGCCCCTGCGGGCACGGCGGTCTGGCGCAGCCCGAGCGCGAGACCGCGCTCGTCGCGCGAGAACCAGCCGAACACGGCGCGGCCGCTGGCGGCGATGGCGCTCGAGCCGAGCATGCCCGCCACCACCACGCCCGCCAACAGGGTCGAGTAGTCGTCGGCGGCAGCCGCGACGACGGCCAGCGCTACCGCGCCGGCGGCGAGGCCGACGGCGATGACGAAGCGCTCGCCGATCCGGTCGGACAGCGTGCCCCAAGCCAGCAGAGTGAACACCGTGCCGAGCGCGAAGGCCGTGAAAACACCCGTGACCTGCACGAGCGAGAGGCCGAACGCCTCCTGGATCGCGGGGCTCAGCGCCGGAAGGCCGCCCTGGACGGCGGACAGCGAGGCGGTGGCGCCCGCGCCCACCCCGAGCACCACCCAGCGGTAGGGGAGCCGATGGCCGGTGGGGCCGCTCACTCGACCCCGGCCGCCGCCGCGCGTACAGCCGACGACATCACCGCGATGGCCTCCCTGCGGCCGAGCCCCCGCTCGTGAAGCGTCCGCCAGGCGAGGAAGTCCAGGGCCAGTCCGATCGTCGCGCGCAGTCGCTTGGCCGCGTTCCCGCGGGCGCCCCAGCCCGACGCGAGCCCGTCCTCCACCTCGCCGAGGTACGCGAGGCGCCCCGCCTGGAGCTCCCCGATGATCGGCATCGTGTCGATGTCGCGCAGGACGGCGGTGAGCATCGGCTCGACCCGCTCGTACCAAACGTAGATCGCATCGAGCCCCGCCTCGAGGCGAGCGGCGGGATCCGCGATCGATTCCCATCCGGTGGGATCGGGCAGCGGGTTGCGGTCCCGAAAGGCGGCGGAGCAGCCCAGGAACAGTGCACGCTCGTCGGGGAAGTGGCGATAGACCGTCGCCCTCCGGACGCCCGCGCGCTCGGCGATCGCGGAGATGGTCGTGCGCGCCGGGCCGACCGTGCCGTGCAGCTCGACCGCAGCGTCGACGATGCGCAGTCGCGTGGCCTGCTCGGCCGCGGCGCGCGCTCGCTTCTCGTAGCGGCGCTTGGTGGTGGATGCGGTTTCAGTGGTCATTCGTGTTCAACCAATCTTGACACATGGGGATCGACATGAGATATTCGCTGAACACCACTGTTCAACGATTATAGAGGAGATCCTTTCGATGACCACCACCGCCGCCCCGAAGATCCTTGGCCCCAGCGACGGCGAGTCCGTGAACCTGCAGACCATCGGCGTCCGCTTCATGATCCCCGGCGCCGACAGCGACACCCGCTTCAGCCTGGTCGAGCACCCGATGCCGCCGCGCGCCCTGGCCGCGCCCCTGCACCGCCACAACCGCGAGGACGAGTACAGCTTCATCCTCGAGGGCCGCATGGGCGCGCTGCTCGGCGACGACGTGGTCGAGGCCGGCCCCGGCGACCTGGTCTACAAGCCGCGCGGGCAGTGGCACACGTTCTGGAATGCGGGCGACGAGCCGGCCCGGATCCTCGAGATCATCTCCCCCGCCGGCTTCGAGCAGTTCTTCGCCGAGCTCGCGCCGGTCGCGGCGGGCGGGGCGCCCGACCCGGACGCCTTCGGCGAGCTCTGCGAGCGCTTCGCGCTGGACATGCAGCCCGAGACCGTGCCCGGGCTGTGCAGCCGGTTCGGACTCTGGTTCCCGGGCGTCGAGTAGGCAGCCCGCCTCCGGGCGCTCCCCCGGCTCTGGAGGAGCGCCCGGCTCGCGGTGCTGACGCCTCCCTTAGCTGGCCAGCTGCTTCTCCCGCGGCGGCGTGCTCTCGCGGCCCTTGCCACGGCCGAAGAGCGCGAACAGGCCCACCAGGAGCGCCGCGGCGCCGACGATGAGCGCGATGATCGCGAGCGTGTCAGAGGAGCCGCTGTCCTCGGACTCGTCGGACGCTGGTGCCTGAGCTGCCGGCTCCTCGTCGTCGGCGGGAGCGGCGGCGCCGCCCTCCTCCGCCGGGGCGGCGGCGAGCTTGACCTGCGGTGCCGGCGACTCGGAGTCCGGCGGGCCGATCCAGCGCACGACCTCCCCGTTGCTGTAGGTCTGAACCGCCTTGAACGTGAGCGACCCGGACTTGTCCGGAACGCCGACGGACAGGCCGAAGTCCTGGAACTGCCCCGGACCGATCTCGCCTCCCGAGAAGGTGATCGTGCCGACCTCCTCCGTGATCTTCTCGCCGAACTGCTCGACCGGCTTGTCCAGCTTGCGCTTCTCGATCTCGATGTTCCAACCCGGCACCGGCTCGCTCGACACGAACAGGAATCCGGGCGGCATCTCCATCACGACCTTCGTGGTGCTGGCGTTGTCGCGCTCGTTCGGCACCCGAACGTCGATGCGGGAGAAGTCACCCGCCACCAGCTCCTCGGGCTGAACGGTTACATGCGCGCCCGCGGCGGGCGCGACCAGCAACGCCGCCGCCAGGAAGACACCGACTACACGACCCATGGCTTTCAACTCGCTCACATCTCCTTGTCGATCATCATCATCACCTTCTCGGTGTACAGGTCGAACTCACCGCGGCGTGCCTCGATCCGGAGCTCCCACTCGCCGGCGGGGGCGAGGTTCGCCTCCTTGACGACGTAGGCGCCCGGCTCCATGCCGCGCTTGGCTCGATACCGCAGCGGGCCGATGTCCCGCTCCTCGAGCACGGCCGAGACCCTGACGTCGTCAGGTCGTCCCTTCTCGAACTCGAGATGGATCTCGTTGCGCCCGACCGATCCCGGCTCCACCGCGAGGGTGGCCCGCATCGGACCGAGCTTGAGCTCCTCCGTCATCTCTTCGTGCATGTCGATCTCGGTGCGCGCCGGCGGGGCGTTCACGAGCCCTGCCGTGACGCCCACGACGATGAGCACGATCGCGAGCTCTACACCAGCTAGACGGAGAAAACGGCGCCGTTCCACGACAGACGCGACCTGCTCGCGCAGCCGTGGGACGGCAAAGCGGTTGTTGTAGGCCCCGAGGGCGAGGAGCGGAAGGACGAGCCCGATCTTGATCAGGAGCAGGACGCCGTACTCGGTCTCCCAGAGTCCGCGCCAGGCGCGCACTTGCAGGTAGCCGTTGATGGCGCCGGCCACCAACAGCACGGCGACCGAGACGACTGCCGTGGTCGAGAAGCGCGGCACTGCTGTGGCGGCGAGCGGCCAGCGATCAGCCCGGGCAAACACCAGCCCAGCGACCAGGAACGCGAGACCCCCGGTCCACACGGCCGCAGCCTGTACGTGCGCGGCATCCGCGATGACCGACCCCACGCCCGAGACGCTTGCATGGCCTGACAGTCCCGGGGTGAATGCCATCCCCAGCCCGAGCAGCACCATCACCGTCGCCAGCACGCGGCTCGAACGACCATCCGTCTCGGTAGCGTGCTGGGCGACCACGGTTCGGGAGAGATCGCCGCCGGTAACCGGGCGGGACCTCTCGGCCACCGCGCTCGTTCCGCGGCCCCCGCTGCCGCCTTGGCGGCCGGCGATCGGGGAGCCCGTCGGGCGGTCCACGGGCTCGCCGCGACGGGGCTGGAACCGAACGTCGTCCGGGCGGCCGTTCCCGCTCTCACGGCGGTCCTCTCGCACCCGACGGCGCGCGACCAGCGCGACCACGCAGAGCGCCGACGCCAACCCGGCGCGGGCCAAGGCGAAGTCGCCGAAGCGCGTACCGGAGACCGACGAGATCACGTCCCACTGGAAGCCGTATGCCAGGTCCTCCCCCGCCGCCGCCGAGCCCTGAAGCGCGAGTTCCACGAGCGACACCACCGCGAGGGTTGCGGCAAGACCGGCAAGGATCGCCAGCAACCTCCGCCGCACCGGCGCCGCGGCGGCCCGGAGCGCAAACACCAGGGCGGCCACGCCACCCACGCACGCGAGCAGCAGCGTGAAGTCGAGGAAGCGACCGCCGAGGTAGAACACCGACGTCGTGAAGGGCGTGTCCTCGAGCACCTGGGCCGCCACGCCCGCGGGCTGGGGCCCGCGCTCCTTCACGTGGAACACCCAGGCGCCGTTGATCGGATCCGAGTCGGCCGAGATCACGCGCCAGGCGACCGTGTAGGTCCCCTGCTCGAGCTCGCCGTCGATGGCCACACGGACCTCGCTCGGCTTGGGCCGGGTAATTGTCTCGCCGTCCACACGATTGCCCTCGCCGTCGTAGACGGCGATCGACCCGAGCGCGGTCTCAACCGGCTCGTCGAAGCGCAGCTCCACGTGTTTCGGGGACTCCTCGACGACCCGGTCTCTGGCCGGGTCGGTCGCGATCAACGTCGAATGTGCCCCAGCAGCGGGGGCGAGCGCCAGCATCGCGACCATGACGGCGGCCGCAAACAGGCACCTCCTTGCGAGGCAAGACAGCGGGATCAACCTTCCTTCCGCGCGCCGCGACAGCGTCCCGGCGCGCCCTCCGAGGCCTACGGACAGGCGCCGGCGGGAGGAGCGCGCGGCCCGTGGGCCGGCGCAAGCACGGACGACACCGTCACGCGCGTGACGTCGGTGAGGCCGACCACTGGGAGCGGTCGGCGGAGCACGGCTCGCACCGCCGGAATCGCCTGCGCAAGCAGGCATCCGAAACGGTGCCCAAGGGCGTACAGGGCGCCCGCGAGGAGCAGCGCCCCGATTGCGAACGGAAGCTGAAGCGCAAGGCCGGTCAGGAAGGTCGGCTCGACCGCCACCGTGTAGGGCGCCGAGCCGGAGGCGAGCACGTGCTCGAGATGCTCCTGCACGGCGAAGCCGATCGGCGGCATGAGCGCGAAGAGCGGCACGGGCGCCTGCGTACGCGCCTTGCCGCCCCGCATGCCGTCGCCGATGCAGAGCACGAGTCCTGCCGCGAGAACGGTGATGCCGGCGGCCACTAGCACGGGCATGGACGCGAACCAGTTATGGCTCTCGTCCATGTGTTCGTGCATCGCGCCGGGGTTGGCCGGCGGGACGAGAAGGTAGGCGAGGCAATGAGCGCTGAGCCAGGACGCGCACGCCATCGGCAGCGCGATCAGCCACGCAACTTTCTTTCGCCTCATCAGACGGACAGGTACTCCTTCCTGTGCGTTCGCTTTACCCCATAGGGACCCGGACGAAGCGTCGCCGGAAAGTTAAGGCACGTTCACGTAGTCGCCCGTCGAGGCGCACGGGTCGGTGGCGGTGCCGTAGACCCCGATGGAAACCCGTTCGCCAGGCGCACCGAGGTGGACGAACACATGCAAGGGATGCGGGTTCGTCGTTCCCTCGTACTGCGGCAGCGTCACGAAGCGCTCACCGCCACTCTGCGCGAGCACGACACAAGCGCCGTTGCCGGTCTGCAACGCGTGCCGATGGGTGGCGCCCGCGGTGGTCGGCGCGAGAAGCGCAGCGGCCACGCAGACCACCCCCGCCACTGCAAAGCGTCTCTTCATGTGTCTCCCTCCTCCGAGGTCGTGAGGGAAGCAGAGGGCGGCCGCAGCCGCCCTCCGTCTCCGTTACTCGGTCTATGGCATGTCGCCTTACGGGCGACCCTTCCCCTTGCCGGGGCCTGGCGCGAAGTTCCGCCCCTTGCCCTTCGCCGTCGACGACAGGGAGAACTCCTGCGTCTGCGGGTTCAGGTGCGGCAGCCTCAGCGCTCCCGCTGTCGCCTTCCCGGTGAAGCGGAAGACGTTGAGCCCCGTCTGGATCTCCGACTCGTAGATGAAATTGTTGTACCAGTACGAAGACCACGCGCCCGCGAGCTGCGTGGGCACGACGGGCGGGGGATCGGACCAGCCGATCGCCTCCGCGTTGGCCGGGTCGGTGAAGTCCACGACCCACGTGCCGGCCTGATAATGACCGCCGACCATGATGTAGCGACCGTTTCGGGTCGGCACCATGTTGTAGTTGTGGATCGTGCAGTTCTCGGCTGCGGTCTGCGGCCGCGGCAGCGTCCACTGACCCAGCTTCTCGCCCGTGTCCGCGTCGTAGAAGAAGGCGCTCTTCTTCACGGCCGGATCGGTGGCCTCGCACTCGGGCTGGGTACCGCCACCCGGCTCCCAGCCGAGGACGACGACCTCGCCGTCCCAGGTGAAGGCAGCGGAGTGCCAGTTGCCGTTGCAGAGCGGGCCGCCGGTGTTGCAGACGCCCGGCTCCTCGATCGTGTACAGGAACTCCGGATCGGTCAGGCTTCCGCCGCCCGGGCCGCCGATCGAGAACACGTTCGACATGTGACCGGAGGCGGACGCGAGCTTGTTCACGTCGCCGAGGATCACGCCGTTGTCATGCGCGGCGTGGCCGCCCTCGAGCGGCTCGCGGCGCACGTGACTCGCCGAACCCGGATCGTCGAGCGGAACCTGGACGATGTCGATCCAGTCGCAATCCTGCTGGCCAGCCGGCAACGCCGTGTTTCCGCCAGACGTCGCGTTGTAGATCACCGCGCGGTTGTTCGCCGCATCGGGCACCAGGGTGAGCGTGTGCGTGCCGCAGCCGGGCGAGTCGGCCTCCGGCCGAGCGCTGAGCTCGACCGAGCCGATCAGCTCGGGGTCCTCGAGATTGCTGATGTCGAAGATGTGCATCCCCTCGAACCCGGTCGGCACTGCCTCGCCGTCGCAGGTCGCGCCGGCGGCAGCCGGGGAGTTCCACGCGCGTACGAGGAAGTCGCCCCAGACGACGACGTCGCCCTGGTTGCCCTGACAGCGCGTCCAGCTGATCTGCTTCGGGTTGCCCGGCGACTTCTTGATGATTCGGAAGCCGTCGTAGTTGCCGTTGAAGACCAGGTTGCCCTGGAACGCCAGGTCGGAATTGGCCGGCGTCGGGGCCGGGCCTGGAGGATCGACCAGGAAGCTGGCCGGGTTCAGGCTGTGCCCCAGAGCCTTCAGGTTCTGCGTTGCGGGCCTCGTGTCGTGCTCAGCCGAGGCGACCGCGGGTACTGCGAGCATGGCGACGGTGCCCGCTGCAGCAAGGAGCAGCAGGCGCGAAATCCGTCTCATGTATGACCTCCCCATAACGGTTTCTGGTGGAGAGGGATAACCCCATACCCGCGTGGGCCGCGTCGGGTTGGCAGCCGGAGATGTCCTATCTCCCCGTCCCTCCAAGCAGGGAATACCTACCCAGGACGCACGCAAGGCACGCATGGCGGGACGCGAGAGAGGGCGGCCGGAGCCGCCCTCTCTCCCTCAGTGTCGTCTTGCCGCGGTCCTTACGGTGAGCCGAGCGTGAACTCGGACGTCTGTGGGTTCAGGTACGGGAGTTTGCGCGCTCCCGCCTCCCATTTGCCCGACAGGTTCCAGACGATCAGCCCGCGGGTGATATCCGATTCGTAGATGCGGCCGTTGTACCAGTAGGTCGACCAGTCACCGCCCAGCTGGGTTGGGACGAGCGGCGCCGGATCGGCATACGCGACCTCGGAGGCGTTAGCGGGGTCGGTGAAGTCGACCACGCTGATGCCCGCCTGGTAGTTGCCGCCGACGAGCAGGTATCGCTTGTCGGTGGGCACCACGTTGTAGTTGTGGACGGTGCAGTTCTCCGTCGACAGCTGGTCGCGTGGAAGCACGAACCGGCCCAGCTCCTCGCCCGTCTTGGCGTCAAAGAAGAACCAGCTCTTCTTGAGGTCCGGGTCGGTGGCCTCGCATTCCGGCAACGAGCCGCCACCTGGCTCCCAGCCGAGGATGAGTACCTCGCCGTCCCAGGTGAACGCGGCCGAGTGCCAGTTGCCGCCCGTGCCCACGCACAGCGATCCCTCGCACGCCTCGACCGTGTACAGGAACACGGGCTCCGTGAGGCTCCCGCCAGGGAACTCGTTGTCGCCGATGTCGAACACGTTCGTGTGCGAGTGGCTGGCGCACGCGAGCAAGTTGGCGTCGCCGAGAACGATGCCGGAGTCGTGGCAGCCCATCGCATCCGTCAGATCGATCGTCTGCGGCGTGGTCGGGCTCGCCGGGTCATCGAGCGGGATCTCGAAGACGTGGAACGCCTCCTGCTCCCCGGTTGCACACGTGCCCGCGGACTGGTTGTAGACCACGAGCGTGCCGGCGTCGAGGTCCGGAACAGCGCTGATCGTGTGCGAGCCGCACCCGATTGCGTCGGCGCCAGCCCGGTTGCTGATCTCGACGCTGCCGATCAGCTCCGGGTTCTCGAGATCGCTGATGTCGAAGATGTGGACGCCTTCGAACCCGGTCGGGACCGGCTGCCCGTCGCAAGTCGATCCGGCCGGCGCCGGCGAGTTCCACGCCCGGACAAGGATGTCCTCGTACACGACGATGTCGCCCTGATTGCCGTTGCACTCCGTGAACGAGACCTCGCGCGGGTTGGCAGACGACGCGATGTTGATGATCCGGAACCCCGTGTAATGACCCTGGAACGCGTACTTGCCCCAGAACGCCAGGTCCGAGTTGGCGGTGAACGTCAGCCCCGGCAGATTCGGCGTGTTGCCGAACGGCGAATAGCCGAGCGGGTGCATGTTCTTCGTGTAGTCGTACGTCGACACCGCCTCGCGGACGCTCGGCTTCTGTGCAGAAGCGACCGCCGGCAGGAGCAGCGCGCACACGCACGCAGTAACGGCGCCCAGCGCAAGCCGTCTCATTGGGTGTTCCCTCCCGTCATGGTGACCCCGTGGGCATTCCGTCTCCCACGCATTGGTCTGCCAATACCCGGCACCGGCGAAATTCAGACCCTCGCCGGACGAGAGAGGGCGGCCGGAGCCGCCCTCTCTACCTCAACTCGGCTGTTGGGAGCCCGCTAGTGCTTCAGCGAGAACTCCTGTGTCTGCGGGTTCAGGTGTCCGAGCGAGATCCTCTTCCCGCCGCGCATGTTGGTGAGCTCGAAGATGTTCAAGCCCTCACCGATGTTCGACTCGTAGATGAACCCGTCGTACCAGTAGCCCGACCAGGCCCCCGCCAGCGCACAGCGCGGACCCGCGGGTCCGTTCGATCCGCAGAACGGCGAGCCGGGCGGCACCGGCGCCGGAGGCGGATCGCTCCAGGCGACGGTCTTCGCGTTCGCCGGGTTGGTGAAATCGACCACCCAGATCCCGGCCTGGTAGTTGCCGCTGACAAGCACGTCACGGCCGCTCTTCAGCGGCATCATGTTGTAGTTGTGCAGCGTGCAGTTCTCGTTCGCGCCCTGCGGTCGCGGAAGGGTCCACCTGCCGAGCTCCTCGCCCGTCTCGGTGTCGTAGAAGAAGAAGCTCTTCTTCTCGTCCGCGTCCTCAGCGGTGCATTCCGGCTCGAGACCACCGCCGGGCTCGTGCCCGAAGACGATCGTTTCGCCGTCCCACGAGAACCCTGCGGAGTGACCGATGGTCACGGTCGGCACCGTCACGTGATGCATCAGCTCCGGATCGGTGAGCGAGTCGCTGAGGTCGAAGACCCGGAAGCCCTCGCCGCCGGCGCAAGCCGCCCGCATCACGTCGCCGAGGATGACCCCGATGTCGTGGCAGGTGTGCATGCTCGGCTCGGCCCGCAGGAAGCGGGAGTTCTCAGGCGCGTCCAGCGGCACCTCGACGATGTCGAACCAGTCGCACGTCGCGGGCGGGTTGGGGTTCGTGTTCGAATGTGCGGACGAGCTGTTGTAGACGAGCAGCCGGTTGTTGTCCGGATCCGGCACGGCGGTCGCCGTGTGGGAGCCGCACGCGAGCGGAATCTGGGCCTTGAGCACCGGGTTCGCCTCGTTCGAGATGTCGAACACATGCAGGCCCTCGAAGCCCACGCCGGGCACCGCGCCGGGCGGAACCGGTACGCCGTCGCAGGTCGTACCCGCGCCGAACACTCCCGGCGTTCCCGCCGGAGTGTTCCAGGAGCGGACCACGATGTTGTCCCACACGAGGACGTCGCCCTGGTTCCCGGGACACCGAGTCCACGACACCGGCGTCGGGTTGTCGGGGTCCGAGATGTCGCGGATCCTGAAGCCGTCCCAGTTGCCCTGGATCGCGCGGTCGCCCCAGAACGCGATGTCCGTGTGGATGTTTGGATCTCCGCCGAGGCCGCCGGTTATCGCCGGCTCGAAGATGTGGCCGAGCGGATTGATGTTCGAGGTGCGCGGATCGGTCGTATGACCTGCCTGCGCCACCGAAGGCACTACGAGCGCCGCGATGGCGCTGAAAACGAGCAGACGAGCTAGTCGTCTCATCGAACCTCCTGGGTTCATCAGGAGGCCACCGGAGGCCAGCTCCGCACGGACGGAGCCGGCGGCCAACATGGTTTGTTTGCCGCCGGCAGAAGTCTTTCGCGAGCGAACGCCCGCGTCAAGCTCATAAAAGTAGGAGAGGGCGGCCGATGGCCGCCCTCTCCAGTCCTTCGCTACTTCGAACCGCTACTTCCGGTCCTCGAAGTCCATCGTCTGCGGATTCAGATGGTCGAGGCGGAACTTCGGTGGCGGCTTCTCGACGATCGGCCGGTAGACCTCCATGCCGCGCGCCTCGGCGTTGAGCTCGACGCCGTCGGACGCGTAGACCGGAATCCCCGGGCCCTTGTCGAACATCGGGCCCGTGTACGGGTAGGCCGACCAGGTACCGGTCTGGCGCGCCATGTCGTAATACGCGACCTCCTTCAGCCGCTCGGGCTTCGTGAAGTCGATGACGTTCACGCCGCCCGTGTACCAGGCATTGACGAGCAGGTCCCGCTTGATGCCCGTCACGGTCATCCCCATGTGCGCGGAGCAGTACTCGTCCGCCCGGGGATCGGGCCGCGTGTCGCCGACATGGAACTCGCTCTGGAAGTTGCCTTCCATGTCCGAGAAGAACATGCGGCCGGTCTTATGCGTACCGGCGGCATGCCAGTCACGTGCCTGCCAGTTCGTCATCGTCGGGCAACCGCTGCCGAACGACTCGTCCACCCAGTTCACGGTCTCCATACCGTTGTCGAACATCACGGAATGGAAGAAGTCGACCGCTCCGGGGAACTGGCCCTCGCCGTCCGAGCTGAGCGCGTCGTCACCGATCCCCATCGGGTTTTCGGTGTCCGGGATCCCGGTGGCCGGATCGACCTCCCAGATCTGACCCTGCTCGGCGCAGGCGCCACCGGCGATGTTGTCCTCCGGGTGCACGACGATGTCGTGGCACGCGATCGACGCCGGCTCGAGGCCGGTAAGTCCACGCTCGGTGTAATCAAACTTCCCGTCGGGATCGCCCGGGTAGCTGATCTCCGGCTCGGCGATCTCGGTCGTGTTCGCCGGGTTGTTCAGCGGGACGTTGAGAACCTGGATCGCACCATGAAGCGGGTTCTCCACCTCGCGGTCGCTGGGGTCCTCGAACTGGTTGTTGACGTTCTTGTAGGGCTCCTGGCCCGCCGGCAGGCCTTGCAGCAGCGTGCCGCACGTCGGGCCCGGACGCAACGGATATGACGACACATAGACGACCAGGCGCGGGTTCGCCGGATCGTCGGCGAAGCTGGTGTACGCCGTGATCGTGTGGGCGCCGCAGTCGGTGTACTGCGCGTCCACCTGATTGATCACCGCGAACGGAGCGCCGTTCTCGTAATCGTTAGAGCCGTCGCTCATCTCGAAGACGCGAACGCCCTCCCAACCCTGCGGGTTCGCGTCGAAGCGCGAGCCGTCGGGGTTGTTGGAGACCGCGGCGCCGCACGATGTACCGGCCATCGTCCGGTCGACCGCGAGCAGCATCAGGTCAGGAACGTCGTTGCCGTTCCGGTCCCAGAAGATCGGGTCGTTCTGGTTCCCGTTACACAGGAAGTTCCTCTTCTCGACCGGATTCGCAGGATCCGAGATGTCGTACAGATGCACCCCGCCGGTCGAGCCGGTGTACCAGCCCAGCGCGGCGTAGTTGCCCCAGAAGGCGAAGTCGGAATGAGTGGCCGCCCAAGGATCGTCGAACAGCTTGTCGATCTTGAAGATCCGGTCGCCTTCGTCCGGGTCTTTCACCTCGATCTGAGCGTTCGCCGTGCCGCTGAACAATCCCAGCGATACAGCGAGGGCGATGCACAAACGGAGCGCAATCTTCATGCGCTATCCCCCTTGTTGGTGGTTATGGCCCCGTCGGCCTGCCGCGGACACCGGGACGTGACCGAGCGTTCCGCCCGATTCGTGGGTGCTGGAGCGTCCTGCGGTGAGCCGATCGTCCTGCGCTTGGTGAACAAGCCGGCTTAGCCCTACCCGTGGCCGGACCGCGCAAAACGCGCCAGAGCTCCGAGGCCGCCGACGCCGTTTGAGCTTGCCTTGCTCCGGAGAAGCCCAAACCGGGTGCGGGTATCCGTCCCGCTTCCTCCACAGCCATCACAGACCCGGAGGCGACATGTCCAAGTCAGCCTGGTCAGTAGCGCTCGTCGCGATCGCGGCGCTCGCACTTCTCCTGCCGGCCGCGGCACCCGCGGCGAAGCCACCGCCCAAGGTCGGCTCCCTCACGCAGGTCGGCCACGACCCGATCCTTAACCGCGGCATGAACGCCGCCATGGCCATCCATGGCGACTATGCCTACATCGGCAGCCGCACCGACGGCGGCCACGAGGACATGCCGATGGGCGGCCTGATGATCGAGGACATCTCCGACCCGACCGATCCCGAACTGCTCACCGACGAGCCGCTCTTCGCCGCGCCGGGCGAGTCCTCGCGCGAGCTGCGCGTGTGGCGATCCCAGGACGTGCTGATCATCCTGAACACCAACTGCGGCGTGGGCGACGCCCTGCATCACTGCACCGCGCCATCGATCAGCAACTTCCGCTTCTACGACATCTCGGGCGACAACGCGACCGACCCGCGGCTGCTCAATCAGTTCAACGTCAACACCCACGAGTTCTACCTCTGGGAGGACCCGAACAACCCCGAGCGCGCGCTGATCTTCGCCGGCAACGCGAGCCCGAACCCGGCCTGCACGACGAGCGGCGGCTCTCCCTCCTGTCAATTCTCGGTCTGGGACATCTCACCCGTGAAGAACGGCCAGGCACCGGTCACGCTCTACAGCGGTGTGCACGGCTACACGCGCGTCCCGGCGGCCGGGCCGCTCGAGATCCCCAGCGGCGGCCTGCACTCGCTGGCGGTCTCGAATGACGGCACCCGCGCCTACTTCGCGCTGCTCACGGGCGGGTTCGCGGTTGTCGACACCTCCGACTTCGCGAATGGCACGCCCGCTCCCATGCCGCGGCCGATCACGCTCAACGAGAACCGGCCGAGCTGGCCGGGCCCGGGCGCCCACAGCGCGATGAAGCTGTGGAACAAGGACTGGGCCTACGTCTCCGACGAGGTCTACGGGACGGCCACGGGCGCTGGGCACGGCTGCCCGTGGGGCTGGGCGCGGATGATCGACATCTCCGACCCGACCACGCCGACCGTCGAGGCGGAGTACCGGCTGCCGGAGAACGACCCCACGGACGGTGAGGACTGCGCGGACTGGAACCCTCCGCGCACCTCCTACTCGGCGCACAACCCGACGATCACGCCGAGGATGGTGCTCACCACGTGGCACTCGGGCGGCTTCCAGGTGATCAACGTCCAGAAGCCGTGGGCCCCGTACCAGCTCGCCGAGTTCTTCCCCGAGCCGCTCGACGAGGTGATGCTCGAGGACCCGCGCCTCTCGTCCGACCCCGACACCGGTCGCCACGAGAAGGTCGTGATGTGGAGCTACCCGATCATCAAGGATGGGCTGATCTACGTCGTCGACCTGCGCAACGGCCTGTACGTGCTCGAGTACGGCGGCCGGTTCCGGAACGAGGTGCGCAACGTCGACTTCCTCGAGGGGAACTCGAACCAGGGCGACGCGCTCTGCTATGAGCCCGTTGGGGCAGCAGAAGCGGACTGCGACTGACCTGACGGCCGTCTACACCGGCGTCACGGGATTGCGCTTGGCTGGCCAGGCGCGGTCCCGTGACGCGTAGGCGGCGAAGCGCCTGACGAGCTCGGCGCGCAGATGCTCGGGCGCCACCACGGCGTCGATCACGAGCTCGGAGGCCAGGTGGAGGATGTCGATCTCCTCCTTGTACTCGGCGCGCAGCTCCTCGGTGCGGCGGGCGCGCTCGTCCTCGTCCTCGATCGCCTGGAGCTGGTTGAAGAACACGGCGTTGATCGCGGCC
>Ga0075420_100001496_pt1 | contig 19923 bp, 16 predicted proteins | sample SoiMetdeltSBSDD4_FD_75296 | JGI IMG/M metagenome (GOLD analysis project Ga0075420, IMG submission 75296) | Bulk soil microbial communities from a Populus tree surrounding site in Tennessee, USA - Soil MetaG P. deltoides SBSDD4 | ecosystem: Environmental > Terrestrial > Soil > Tree plantation... | reverse complement strand
CTCGGGGCGACCGACATCAACGACAACCGGGCCTCGTTCTCGAACTTCGGAACCTGCCTGGACCTGTTCGCCCCCGGGGTGAGCATCCCGTCGGCGTGGTGGACCTCGGACACCGCCACGTCAACGCTGTCGGGCACCTCCATGGCCTCGCCGCACGCGGCCGGGGTCGCGGCGCTGGTCGCCTCGGCCAACCCGACCTTCACCCCACAGCAGGTGCGGGACCGGATCGTCGCCGACTCCACCGCCAACGTCGTGGTCAACCCGGGCACCGGCTCGCCGAACCGGCTGCTGTTCGTCAACAACGGCATCGTGCCGTCGCCGTGCACCGGCACGAACGGCACCAACTTCTCGATCCCCGACTACCCGGGCAGCGCGATCAACAGCCCAGTCACCATCTCCAACTGCAACCGCAACGCCTCGTCCACCTCGCAGGTTGAGGTGCACATCATCCACCCGTACCGGGGTGACCTGGTGATCAGGCTGGTCGCGCCGGACGGCACGATCTACGACCTGAAGCTGCGCTCCAACGACAGCGGTGACGACATCCACGCCACGTACACGGTGAACCTGTCCACCGAGGCGGCCAACGGCACGTGGCAGCTGCGGGTACGCGACCGCCGCGCCGGCAACACCGGCTTCCTGGACAGCTGGACGCTGCGGCTCTGAACCGTTCGTAACGCGGCTGCGCGGGCCTGCCCCAGCAGTCGCCTGCTCCGGCCGGCGACCGGTAGCCGGTCGCCGGCCGGAGCGGCGTCCTAGGTGGTCAGCAGCCGCCGGAGCGGCGTCCCACGGGACCAGCGGCCGGCCGGGAGCGGCGTCTCCAGGCGACCGACCGCCGTAAGCTCGGGTCTAGCAACGGGGGGTCAGCGTGGACATCGCCGAGGCGCAGCAGCTGTGGCAGCCCGAGCCCGGCTGGCTCGACACCGCCAGCTACGGGCTGCCCCCGCGGCCAGCCTGGGATGCGCTGCAGGCGGCGCTCGCCGACTGGCGGGTGGGGCGTACGTCCTGGGAGAGCTGGGACACCGCGACCGCGCGGTCGCGTGAGGCGTTCGCGCGGCTGGCCGGCGTGGCAGCGGCCGACGTGGCGGTCGGCAGCACAGTGTCCCAGCTGCTGGCCCCGGTCGCGGCCGGGCTGGCGCCCGGCACGGCGGTGCTCACCTCGGACGTGGAGTTCACCTCGAACCTGTTCCCCTGGCTGGTCCGGCCCGACCTGCGGGTGCGCACGGTGGCCCCGGCCAGCCTCGCCGCGGCGGTGGACGCCGGCACCGACCTGGTCGCGTTCGGCCTGGTCCAGTCGGCCACCGGCGAGGTCGCCCGCTACGCCGACATCATCGCCGCCGCACGGGCCCACGGTGCCCTGGTCGTGGTGGACGCCACCCAGGCGTGCGGGTGGCTGCCGTTCCAGGCCGGCTGGGCCGACGGGGTGGTCGTGGCGGCGTACAAGTGGCTGATGTCGCCTCGCGGCTCCGCCTTCGCCTACCTGAGCCCGGCCCTGCGCGACCGGCTCACCCCGCACGCCGCCGGGTGGTACGCCGGAGCGGACGTGCACTCCTCGTACTACGGTCCGCCGCTGCGGCTGGCCACCGACGCCCGCCGGTTCGACATCTCCCCGGCCTGGTTCAGCTACGTGGGCACGGCACCCGCGCTGGAGCTCGTCGAGCGGATCGGCGTAGCCGCGATCCACGCCCACGACGTGGCCCTGGCCGACCGGTTCCGGGCCGGGCTCGGGCAGCCGCCAGGGGACAGCGCGATCGTGACGGTCCAGGTCGAGGGCGCCGAGGACAAGCTCAAGGCCGCCGGGGTACGCGCTGCCGTGCGCGCCGGCCGGGTCCGCGCCTCGTTCCACGTCTACTCCACAGTGGACGACGTTGACCGGGCGCTCGACGCGCTGGTCGGGTAGCTGCCGGTAGTGGACGGCCGGGCACCCGTACCGGCATGCGGACCCACCGGACAGCGGCTAGCATCCCCGGACGATGAGATGTGCGGTGCTCGGTGCGTAGCCGGCCGGCGCCCCGGTCCCGGGCGGGCCGGTCGTGAGGGCCCTGGTCGTGGGCGCGGGGCCGGCGGGCCTCGCGGCCGCGGTGGGCCTGTGCCGCGCGGGCGCGGACGTCCTGGTCTGTGACCGGGACGCCGATGTGGTCAACCGGGGCGCCGCGGTCGGCCTATGGTGGAACGGCATCGCGGCGCTGCACCGGCTCGGGCTCGCCGACGCGCTGCTGGCCGGGCGGACCGTGGTACGCGACGCGTGCTACCGCAACGCAGCCGGCGACCTGCTCGCGGCGGTGCCGGCCGCGGAGTTCTTCCCCGACCTCGCCGCCCCGTTCGTCGCGGTGTCCCGGGCCGAGCTGCAACAGCTGCTGTTCGGGGCGGTCGGGGCGGACCGGGTCCGGCTCAGTGTGGCGCTGAGTGACCTCACCACCGACGCGCGAGGGGTGACCGCACAGCTGTCGGACGGCAGCACGGTGCGGGCCGACCTGCTGGTGGGCGCCGACGGCGTGCACTCGACCGTGCGCCAGCGTGCCTTTCCTGGCGAGCACCTGAGGTCCACCGGCATGGTGGGCTGGACCGGCGTCGCCCCGGTGCCGGCCGGCACCCGGACCGGCGTCACCCCGGCGCCGGCCCGCACCTGGCCCGGCGTCGCCCCGGTGCCGGCCGGCACCCGGACCGGCGTCACCCCGGCGCCGGCCCGCACCTGGCCCGGCGCCGGCCCGGCGCCGACCCGCCCAGACACCGCCTTGCACCACCTCGCCGGGCGGGACGGGGGTGTCTTCTTCGCCCCGATGCGGCCCGGCGAGACGTTCTGGGTGGCGCTGGCCACGCCGGCCCGCCGGCCCGGGCGCCAGCCACCGCAGCGCCACGGCGTGCCGGCCCCGCAGGCAGCGGCGGAGCGGTTCGCCCGGTGGTGGCCGCCAGTGGTCGAGCTGGTCGCGGCGACGCCGCCGGACGCGCTGGTCGACTTCGCGGTCCACGAGGTACGCGGGCTGCACCGCCTGGTGTCCGGCCGGGTGGTGCTGCTCGGCGACGCCGCCCACGCCATGGCCCCGCACCTGGCGCAGGGTGTCTGCCAGGCGCTGGAGGACGCGGTCGCGCTGCCCGGCTGCCTGCGCGGCGCGGCCAGCGTCGCCGTGGACCTGCGCGGCTACCAGGAGCGCCGGCTGCGGCGCAGCGCCCAGGTCGCGGCGGCGTCCCGGTGGTACGCCCGCAGCCTGGCGCTGCACGACCCGCTGGTGCGCCTCATGCACGGCGCCGGGGCCCGGGCCGCGGTACGCCGGGCGGTGCTCGCCCAGGTACGCCAGATCATCACCCCGCCGGGCTACGTCTATGCCTAGCGCCGGTACGCGGCAGCCTCGAGGAGGCCGTCGGGCTCCACAGCCGCCCTGCTGGGCCGGTGTGAACCGCCTAACTTAGATACGGAACGTTTCCGTATCGTCGTACCCCTGCCTAGGCTGGTAGATACGAGACTGCACCGTCTAGAAACGCGGGGACCTGCGAGATGCCAGCACAGCCGGACACCGGCCACACCGACACCGGCCACCCCAGGCGCTGGGCCATCCTCGGCGTCCTCGTGGTCAGCCTGCTCGTCGTCGTGCTCGACAACACCGTGCTCAACGTCGCCATGCGCACGATCGCCGACCCGGTGCACGGTCTCGGTGCCAGCCAGGGCGAGCTGGAGTGGGCGATCAACTCGTACACCCTGGTCTTTGCGGGTCTGCTGTTCACCCTCGGTGTGCTGGGGGACCGGTGGGGCCGGCGCCGGATGCTGCTGTGGGGCCTGGCGCTGTTCGGGGTGGCCTCGCTGGCGTCCGCGTATGCACAGGACCCGGGCCAGCTGGTCGCCGCCCGGGCCCTGATGGGGGTGGGCGGGGCCGCGGTCATGCCGGCGACCCTCTCGATCATCTCGAACGTCTTCGACCCGCGCGAGCGCGCCCGCGCCATCGGCATCTGGGCCAGCGCGGTCGGGCTCGCCGTGGCGATCGGGCCGGTGGTCGGCGGTGCGCTGATGGAGCGCTTCTGGTGGGGCTCGGTCTTCCTCATCAACGTGCCGGTGCTGGTGGCCGGCACCGTCGCGGTCCTGGTCCTGGTGCCGGAGTCGCGCGACCCCAACCCCGGCCGGCTCGACCTGGTCGGCGTCGCGCTCTCCGTCGTGGGCCTGGTCGCCCTGGTGTACGGCATCATCGACGGCGGTGAGCACGGCTGGGGCCGGGCCACGGTCTGGGCCGCCATCGGTGTCGGGATAGCCGTCCTGGTCGCCTTCATCGTCTACGAGCGGTGGGTGGACCACCCGTCGCTGGACGTGCGGCTGTTCCGGGACCCGCGCTTCTCCGCCTCGGTCGGCGCGATCGGGCTGGTCTTCTTCGCCGCGATGGGCACCTTCTTCTTCATCACGTTCTACCTGCAGACCGTGCGCGGCTACACACCGTTCCAGGCCGGGGTGATGCTGCTTCCGTTCGCGGTGGCGCAGCTGACGTTCGCGCCGCGCAGCGCGGCCATGGTCCGGCGGTACGGCCCCAAGGCGGTCAGCGCGGTCGGCATGGCCCTGGTGACGCTGTCGCTGGGCGGGTTTCTCCTGGTCGACGCCGAGACCCCGGTGTGGGCGCTGGCCGGGCTGTTCCTGATGCAGGGCACCGGGATGGCGAACGTGGTGCCGCCGGCGACCGAGTCGATCGTGGCGACGCTGCCGCGGGAGCGGGCCGGTGTGGGCTCAGCGATCGGCAACACCATGCGCCAGGTCGGCGGGGCGCTCGGCGTCGCCGTGCTCGGCTCGGTGGTCTCCTCGATCTACCGTGGACAGATGGCGGCACCAACCGCAGGGCTGCCCGAGCCAGCCCGTGAGCTGGCCGCCGAGTCGATCGCCGGCGGCTACGCGGTGGCCGAGCAGCTCGGTGGGGGAGGCGGGGTGCTGCTTCGCGCGGCTGACGACGCGTTCGTCGAGGCGATGCACTGGGCGGCGGCGGGCTCCGCGGTGGTGGCGGCGCTCGGCATGGTCGCTGTGCTGGTCTGGCTGCCGCGCCGGGTCGCGCCGCTGCAGTCGCTGGAGGTGCCGGCGGCAGGCGTGCCGGCCCCGCAAGGCCGGGCTGCTGATGGCGAGCTCGCGCCGGTCCTGCAGGGCCGGCCCGGTGGCGAGCCTGCGCCGGTCCTGCAGGGCTGGTCCGGTGGCGAGCCTGCGCCGGTCCTGCAGGGCTGGTCCGGTGGCGAGCCTGCGCCGGTCCCGCTGGGCTGGTCCGGTGGCGAGCCTGCGCCAGAGCCGCAGGCGGCTGGGCTGCCTGCGGCGGTCGGGCTGCCCACCCCTGCTGATGGCCGGCCTGCCGCCTGGGCGGCCAGGCAGGCCGGGACGAGGTAGGCGGGTGACGATCGGGCGCACGACACCTAACGCCATCGGGGCTGCGCGCCCGCCCGGGCGCCCGCGCAGCGTCCGGGCGGACGAGGCCATCATCGAGGCCGTGCTCGACCTGCTCGCCGAAGGCACGCCCGTAGACGCACTGTCGATCGAGGCGGTCGCGGCCCGAGCCGGGGTGGGCAAGGCCACCATCTACCGGCGCTGGGCCAACAAGGACGCGCTGCTGCTGGACGCGATCCGGGCGCTGAAGGGCGTACCGCCGCAGCCAGCCGGCGCGTCGCTGCGTGACGACCTGGTGGCGCTGGTGGGCTCGATCAACCGCAGCCAGGACCGGCGCGCCCTGCGGATCATGCCGTGCCTGGTGCCGGAGGTGCACCGCAACCCGGAGCACTACCGGATCTTCCAGGAGCTGATCGAGCAGCGGCGGGACGTGATGCGCGGCGTGCTGCGCCGCGGTGTGGAGTCGGGTGAGCTGCGCGCGGACCTCGACATCGAGCTAGCGCTGACTTTGCTGACCGCGCCGATGCTGATCCAGAAGGTGCTGCGCTGGCACCCCGGCTTGGACGAGGCGACCCTGCCCGAGCAGGTGGTGGACGCAGTTCTCAGGGGCATCACCGCGACAGACCCGCGTTAGCCGCCCTCGCGGCTGGACGCCCGCGTCTTAGGACCATGTCCATCACGGGTTGACGCTGGTTGAAGGACCGACCGCTACGCTGCAACCGGTTCGGGTAGCCAGGGACGTCCAGCCAGGCGCGGTAATGGTATTTAGGTGATCTATTCCAAGGGTCAGTGGTTGTACGCAACCAGTGACCGCATGACTGGCTGTCCGGTGTGCCAGTTGTGCCAGGTCGTTGCGTCAGTGCAAGGATGCGCTGTAGCACGCGGACGGCGACGCCGGTGATGGTGCGCCCGCTGTGTTTGTTCCAGGCTCAACTGCCCTTGAAGGCGGAAGACCAAGTACGCCGCCCGGCGTGTCGCCTATCCTGGCATCTGGATACCAACCCCGCAGGTCAACCCATCAATCCAGCCCTGATGGACACCTCGGTTGTCGGTTCAGTAGGACGACGCGGCCAAGACGGGTTAGATTGTTCTCTTGCCAAGACCGGCATGTCGTACTGTCGGCAAGCCGTCGAGTAGGGCCAGAATTCGCTTCAATAAGTAGATTCCATGGATTGGGGAGGTATGGTCGCCGGGAATCGGGGAGGCGCACAGGGGCCGATTGGGCAGCTACTGGGGTTAACCGAGGAGATTCTCGACACGGAACGAGAGTTGAAGCGCGAGCGGTTAATCAACTTTGCCGGAGGGGTAGCTGTCATTATGGGCCCCATCCTGCTCATGACGTTGCTGGTGGTTACCGTCCTTACGGTAGGCCGCGTAAACATGACCTCAATCAATTGTGCGGCTATCTTTCCTATTATCTTAGGGCTTGCGGGAACTTTTTTTTCGCGTTCTACATCACTAATCCACTAGACTGGGGCGGACCGGCTCGCGATTCCTCTCCGGCGGAGCTTCGGCTCAAGCTGTCGTTGCTTCATGAGCAGAGACGCTTGCGGGCCGCCGAGCTAGCATTGGACGCCAGGTATTCACGTAGTGCGTACAAGGAGACAATTCGATCCGATGTTGCGGAATTTCGGCGGAGGAGCGGGTACTACCGACGAATCAATAACGGATTTCAATCTATAGTTATCCTTGGTTCGTTGGCGACAACAACGGTATCTGGGATTGCCCTAGATGGGAGTCCGTACCAATGGATTGCCGTTGGTACAAGCTTCTCAGTGGGGGCGGCGGCCGGATTTACCGGCTACTTCAAGTACCGTGAGCGAGGCTTCTACCTTCAGCAGACTGCCGATTCTATCGAGCAGGAATGGATGGCGGCGGACCTCGAAATTTTCCGGTATAGAAAGATGCCCAGTGATGAGCATCTGGCTGCGTTGGTGGAGGAGGTAGAGCGCCTGAAGTCGGAGCAGCGGAAACGGGAGCAAAGCCTTGACCAGCCTTCGGAAGGTCGGCAAGAACCAACCTAGGCCCCAAGCGTTCGCGGCCCATGATTTGCAAGGACTTGGCCTATGGCAAGCCTTGTGCCCGGAGAAGTTCCATCGTGTCCAATTACGGGTTGGTGGTCGTGAGCGACACTTGGGACCTCGGCCGTGACCGGGTGGTGAGACCGCTCCTGGACGTTCGCCGCGCCCATTCTGCTCAACGAGCCGTACGAAGGATGGGGATCGCCTGCCTTTTCTCCTCCGTCAGGTGCTCCAGCACTATCCCGATTGGTCGTCTAGGTGGTCTGCACTCGATGACGTCTTCCGGTGTCACGATCAGATCGACGCTGAAGTCGTGCTCGGTCTCGGGCAGCTCGTCATCGACCACTTGAAGTGTGTGCACGGTCGTGACGATCGTCGTCTCCGGTCCGATCAGCCCAGCCTCGGTCAGCAGGGCTACCTCGATGTCGGAGTAGCCGGCGCCCTTGCCGACCCGCACGCCTCGGCGGTTGACCGCCACGCTGCCGCAGACAACCAGCTCGACCGGGCGCATCTCTGTGACACCGATCGTTAACGCTGCCCTGGCCGCACCCTCGCCGGTGGCGATCCTCCCAAAAGGCGGCTGTAACTCAGTTGGGTCGAGCACGTAGAACGGTTCGGGCGTGGCCAGTCGGGGCACGGCCATATAGAGCAGCTTGCCCTCGCTCAGCGCATTGACGCGTACGGGCAGCTGCGCTCTGTCCGGGTTGGACTTGATGACGTGGGCGGCCTGCCATACCGCTAAGCCAGCCAGCCGTTCGGCGGCTAGGCCGGCACCGACGAAGTCGGGGATATGGCCGTGGACGTCAGGTGGTGTGGCGCCTTCTCGCTGTAGGGATGCCCAGACCTGCTCGCGGGCAGCCTGCTTGGCTCGGTCGATCTCGGTGTCCGTCACCGGCACGCTCCTATGCCGCGGTCATCAGGGTCAGGAGCCTGTCGCTGACATCCTGCACCGCTCGCTCGTTGCGCCACGGCCGCAGCTCTCGGGCGGCCATGAAGATGACGTTGAGGCCGCCACCGCCCCGAGTCTGCTCCACCACATCGATCGCCTTGTGCAGGCGGGCTACCGCGTGGTCAAGCTTGTGCTGGCGGATGCCGGCCAGGGCCAGGTTGCCCAGCACGATGGCGGTGGGTTTGTTGCGCCGCCTGAGCAGCTGGCGGGTGGCCTCAAGAACCAGCTCAGCCTTTGCCGGCTTGCCCAGAGACAGCATGCACGAGCCGGTCAGGCGGCCGGACTGGCTCGGGCAGAACAGCGGGCCAGCCGGGTCATCCGGGGTGATCCGGCCGAAGTGCCCCTCGGCCGCGCCGAGAGCGTCGACGCAGCTGGTCTCGTCGCCGAGCATGGCGTACGCCTCGCCGACGTGCAGCAGGGCCAGACCAGTCACCACATGGCTGTCGTGCTGGGAGGCGACGGCGGCACGCTGGGCGAGCACCAAGCCAGCGCGCGGGTCGTTACGGCCATACAGGGCGACAAAGCTCTTGCGCAGCTCGGCGTTTGCCTCGGCCACCACGTCGCGGACCTGCCGGGCGGCGGCGATGGCCTGGTCGAAGTAGCGTACGGCTGTCGTGTGGTCGCGCCGTTGGGAGGCGTCCCAGACGAGCTGGCCCATCAAGGTGGCCGACTCCAGCTCCGCGACCCACAGCTCCCGGCGTACCCGGCCGGTCATGGCGTGGTCGCGCAGGAACAGCACCTGGCCGTGGAGCTGTCCGGCGGCAGCCAGCAGCGCCGCTGACGGAGCGTGGTCGTATTGCTCATCCAGCCGTTGCACCTGCTCACGTAAGTAGGCCACGGCGACAAGATCGACACTGCGGGGATGCTTGAGCACATAGTCGAACCGCTCATTGGGCGCAGCCGGTGCCTCGCCCACGTCGGCGAGCAGCGCGCCCAGCTCCTCGACCGAGATCTTGAGCGCCTGGGCCAGCCGTGGACGGATCCACGGCTGCGGATCGGTGTCGGCCCGCTCCCACCGCACGATGGTCGAACGGTCGAGACCAAGGACCTCGGCGAGCCGTTCCTGGCTGAGTCCGACCGCCTTGCGGCGGTCGGCGAGGCGGTGCCGTCTCCTGACCACGATCACTCCATCTGGCGTGCCGACCGCAACGGACCCAGTTAGGCAGGTCATGCAGCGCGACGCAACAACCGTGCAGCATTTCTGCCTCGTTTCCGCAATGTCCACCGTGGGCAGCCGCGCCATACCGTCGCCTCGGCGCCACGGGCGACTCCAGCCATCCTGGCCCGCCTGGCGAGGCTTCGATGGTCCAGCGGCTGAGAGTTTCTCGGTGCCATAGGCCCCGGCCGGGCGTGAGCCAGCTCCGTCCGGTCGGGCCGCCACCAAGACCGTAACTGGCCACCAAGACCGTAACTGAAGGAGGGACAGCCGCGATGACTACCACGAACGTGATCGACCGGCCGCTACAGGCCATCGAGCCGGATCCGGAACCCTTGCAGGCGTCGTACCTCAACCTGGCGCCAGGAATGCACACCCGCATGGACCGGTGCATCGGTGACGTACCGATGGTGGAGACCGCCACAACACCCTTCAGCCGGATGGTCATCAGCGTGAACGTCGGCGACATCCAAGCCCTGAACGCCGAGTACGTCGCGGTGGTGGAAGAGTTCGCCACCGCAGTATGTGCGTTCCGCGACGAGCTACGGGCGCTGGTGGCGGCAGGCTGAGCGACCGTCTAGCTGGCTGCTGGCGCCCGGGTGCGGTACGCGGGGGCGAAGACCACGAGCAGTGCCAGGGCCTCGGTGACGTCAACGAAGCGGTGCTCCTCACCCGCGGGTACGAACACTACGTCACCGGGGCTCAGCACCGCCTCCCCGGACGGGGTCACGATCCGGGCCCGTCCGGCGGTCACCACGTAGATCTCGTCCTCGGTGTGCGGCGTCTGGTCGTCCACCCCACCCACCGGGATGGAGTATGTGCCGACCGAGAGGTCCGGCACCCGCAGCTGCTCCGCGTAGGAGTTGGGAGCGCCGTCCTCCGGGGCGACGTACGCCCCCGCACCCTCGATGATCTGCATGCCTTGGCAGAGTACGGGCTTCGGCGGCGAAGGGCGGTCGTACGCGCGTGTCGCCACCGGACCGGCGCGCGGTGCGGCGTTAGGGTGTGGCTCGAACACGTGTGCGGGGAAGGGGGTCGCGGTGCGTGTGCTCGGCGTCGACCCCGGCCTGACCCGCTGCGGCGTGGGCGTTGTCGACGGCGTGCCGGGGCGGGCGTGCGCGCTCGTCGGCTACTACGTGATCTACACCGACCCCGAGGACGAGCTGGGGCGGCGGCTGCTGCATCTGGACCGCGCCCTGACCGACCTGCTCACCGAGCACCGGCCGCAGTCGGTGGCGGTGGAGCGGGTGTTCAGCCAGCACAACGTGCGCACGGTCATGGGCACGGCCCAGGCCGGGGCGGTCGCCGTGCTCGCCGCGGCACGAGCCGGGCTGGGCGTGCAGACGTACACCCCGAGCGAGGTGAAGGCCGCTGTGACCGGTTCTGGCCAGGCCGGAAAGGCTCAGGTCACGGCGATGGTGACCCGGCTGCTGCAGCTCGACGCCCCGCCGCGCCCGGCCGACGCCGCGGACGCGCTGGCGCTCGCCATCTGTCACGTGTGGCGCGGCGGCACCCGGGCCCGCCTGGCCGCCGCGGCTGCTGCCGCCCGCCGCTCCACCGGGCCAGCACGCCGGCTGTCGCTGGTGCGGCGACGGGAGAGCGGCTGATATGGCGAGGAGAGAGCGGCTGATGTGGCGAGGAGAGAGCGGCTGATGTGGCGAAGCGAGCCGCTGATGCATGGAGGAGCGACGGGATGATCGCCAGCGTCTGCGGAGGAGAGACGGGATGATCGCCAGCGTCTGCGGTCGGGTGGCCGCCGTGTCGCCGGACCGGGTCGTGGTGGAGGTCGGCGGGGTGGGCCTCGCGGTGCACTGCACGCCGGGCACGCTCGCCGGCCTGCACGCCGGGGCCGAGGTCCGGCTCGCCACCAGCCTGGTGGTCCGGGAGGACTCCCTGACTCTGTACGGGTTCACCGACGACCACGCGAGGCAGCTCTTCGAGCTGCTGCAGACGGCGAGCGGGGTCGGTCCCCGGCTGGCCCAGGCGGTGCTCGCGGTGCTCGACCCCGACCTGGTACGCAAGGCGATCTCCACTGCGGACGCCACCACGCTGACCCGGGTGCCGGGCATCGGTAAGAAGGGTGCCGAGCGGATCATCCTGGAGCTTCGGGACCGGGTCGGTCCGGCCGCCACCGGCGAGGCGGGTGGGGGAGCGCTCAGCGGCTCCTGGCCGGAGCAGGTGCGGCAGGCGCTGGTGGGGCTGGGCTGGACCGCGGCCCAGGCCGACCAGGCGGTGGTCGCGGTCGCCGAGGGCGTGGACGGTGGTCCGGTGCCGCCCGTGCCGGAGCTGCTCAAGCAGGCGATCCGCCTGCTCGGCCGGACCCGGTGAGAGCGACGGACGGGCGCCAGGCGGACGGGTGGGGGCCAGGGGTGAGCACGAGGAGCGGTCGGTGACGGAGCCGGTCGTGTCGGCGTACGCGAGCGTGGAGGAGCGCGACGCGGAGGCCACGGTCCGGCCCAAGCGGCTGGCCGAGTTCGTGGGCCAGCCGCGCGTCCGCGAGCAGCTGGACCTGCTGCTGCGCAGCGCGTTGCGGCGGGGAGCGCCGCCAGACCACATCCTGCTGTCCGGCCCGCCCGGGCTGGGCAAGACCACGCTAGCCATGATCGTCGCCGTGGAGCTGGGCGTCGGGCTACGCATCACCAGCGGCCCGGCCATCGAGCGCTCGGGCGACCTGGCCGCGATCCTGACCAGCCTGTCCACTGGGGACGTGCTGTTCATCGATGAGATCCACCGCATCGCGAAGCCGGCCGAGGAGCTGCTCTACAGCGCGATGGAGGACTTCCGGGTGGACGTGGTGGTCGGCAAGGGCCCAGGCGCCACCGCCATCCCGCTGGACGTCGAGCCGTTCACGCTCGTCGGCGCCACCACCCGGTCTGGTCTGCTGACCGGGCCGATGCGCGACCGGTTCGGCTTCGTGGCGCACCTGGACTTCTACCAGCCCGAGGAGCTGGAGCAGGTGGTCCGCCGCTCGGCCGGGATCCTCGGGGTGCCGGTCGCGCCGGATGGCGCGACCGAGATCGCCGGGCGCTCGCGCGGGACCCCGCGGATCGCCAACCGGCTGCTGCGCCGGGTGCGCGACTACGCCGAGGTGCGCGCCGACGGGGTGGCCACCCGCGCGGTCGCCCAGGCCGCGCTGCGGGTGTACGACGTCGACGATCTCGGCCTGGACCGGCTCGACCGGGCCGTGCTCACCGCGCTGGTCGAGCTGTTCGGCGGCGGGCCGGTCGGCGTGTCCACGTTGGCCGTGGCGGTGGGCGAGCAGCCGGACACGGTGGAGGAGGTGTGCGAGCCGTACCTGGTGCGGGCCGGGCTGCTGGCCAGGACCCCGCGCGGGCGGGTGGCCACCGCGCACGCCTGGCGACATCTGGGGCGTACCCCACCTAACGGCGCGTTCGGGGCGGCGGGTCCGGCCCCGCCCGACCTGTTCAGCTCCGGCCCGTGAACACTCCGTGGCCGTACCGATGCCGCAGTTGGGCCTCGCACGGACTAGACTCGCCGCGGTCCGGCAGGACAGCAGCAGCCCATATCCCGGTACGGTCCGGGTGCGGGTCGACGTGGAAGGTCAACAAGAGTGCTTCTCGCAGCGGAATCCACGGGCGGTGGAGGCAGCACGGTCAGCCTGCTGCTCATGATGGGCCTGATCTTTGGCGCAATGTACTTTCTCATGATCCGGCCCCAGCAGAAACGACGTCGCCAGGTCGAGTCCATGCAGTCCGGGCTGGGCGTGGGTGACGAGGTGGTCACCATCGGCGGGCTCTACGGCACGGTGACCGACCTCACCGACGAGATCGTCTCGCTGGAGGTCGCGCCGGGCGTGACCAACCAGTATGCGCGACGGGCGATCAGCCACGTAGTGACCTCGGCTCCGCGGCTGGACGACCTGGACGACGTGGACGACAGCGAAGACACCGCCATCGAGAAGACCACCGACAAGGACTGAGCCGTCCGCTCCTTCGGACGCCGTACGCCACCGACACAACAGGAGATGGGCAGTGGCCGCACCCTCGGGACAGCTGAAGGTGTCGCGATACTTCCTCGCGTTCACCCTCCTCATTGCCGTGCTGTACGCACTGGTGGTCTTCACCGGTGACAAGCAGGCCAAGCCAAAGCTCGGCCTGGACCTGCAGGGCGGCACGAGCATCACGCTGTCGGCGACCGTGCCCGGCGGCGGCACGCCCGACGGGCGCAAGCTGGAGCAGGCCCGCCAGATCATCGCCAACCGGGTCAACGGCAGCGGGGTCGCCGAGGCAGAGGTGGTCACCCAGGGCGACCGCAACATCGTGGTCAGCGTGCCCGGCGAGCAGGATGCGGACCAGCTCCAGGCCCTGACCGCAACCGCCGAGATGCGCTTCCGGAAGGTGCTGAACACCACGGAGGACACCAGCGCAGTGCCACCCGACCCGACGCCGTCGGCTACCCCATCGGCGACGCCGTCCGGGTCGGCGAGCCCGAAGCCCTCGGCCAGCGCCACTCCGAAGCCCACGGCCAGCGCGGCGCCGTCGGCCAGCGCCAGCCCGTCCGCCGCGGCCAGCCCCACGCCTGCCGCCGCCCCGACCGCCAGCCCGTCCGCCGCGGCGGTCAGCCAGGACGTCGAGCGGGAGCGCGCGGCGGTCGCCCGCAAGCTGGGTGCGGCGTACCAGATCGCCGCCACCATCACCGACCCAGGCTCGGTCGACGGCCCTACCCGCACGCGGCTTGCGCCCTTCGCCAACCTGACCGGCGCCGAGGTCGCCGTGCTCCCGGTGGAGATGCAGTTCGCTGTGCCGACCATCTCCTGCAAGCAGCTCAGCGGCCGGCCGGTGGGCTCGATCCAGGACCTCGCGCAGAAGGTGGTGGCCTGCGGCTCCGAAGGTGGCCTGGTCAAGTACCTCCTGGACGTGGCGAAGGTGGTCGGGCAGGACGTCGGCAGCGCCGACTTCGTCTACGACGCGCAGAACGCCAAGGGCTGGAAGGTCGTCCTGTCCTTCAAGGGCTCCGGCGGGGAGAAGTGGACCGCCCTGACCAAGGAGGCGTTCAAGGGCCAGGGCCAGCAGAACGACCGGGTCGCGATCGTGCTCGACAACGACGTGGTCTCCGCCCCGGAGATCCAGTCGGTGATCGTCGGGGACGCTGAGATCACCGGCTCGTTCACCAAGGGTCAGGCCGAGACGCTGGCGACCCAGCTCAAGTACGGCGCCCTGCCGTTGAGCTTCGCCCAGCAGTCGCTGGAGACCGTCTCGCCGACGCTGGGCCTGCAGCAGATGGAGGCGGGCCTGCTCGCCGGGGCCATCGGCCTGGTCCTCGTCGTGTTCTACTGCCTGCTCTACTACCGGTTCCTGGGCTTCGTGGTCATCGCCAGCCTCGCCGCATCGGCCGCCCTCGTCTACGCCTCCCTGGTGCTGCTCGGCCGGCAGCTGGGCTACACGCTCACGCTCGCGGGCATCGCCGGCTTCATCGTGGCGATCGGCATCACGGCCGACTCGTTCGTGGTGTTCTTCGAACGCCTCAAGGACGAGGTGCGCGACGGCCGGACGGTGCGCAGCGCCGTACCCCGGGCCTGGGTGCGGGCCCGGCGAACGATCCTGTCCGCGGACACCGTCTCCCTGCTCGCCGCCGTGGTCCTCTACCTGCTCGCGGCGGGCGGCGTGGCAGGCTTCGCGTTCACCCTCGGCCTGTCCACTATCATCGATCTCATCATCGTCTTCCTGTTCACCCACCCGCTGGTGGCGCTGCTGTCGCGGTGGCCGTCATTCACCTCACCGCGCATCTCCGGGCTGGGCAACCTCCGCTCGGACCGGGCCATTGCCGGGGTCGATACCTCACCCGCGCGCCGCTTCGGTGCGGTGCAGCCGAAGGAGTCCTGAACCATGGCGTCAAATGGGATCCTCCGCCGCCTGTACCGCGGTGAGACGAACATCGACTTCATCGGCCCCCGCAAGCGGTGGTACATCGCCTCCGTGGTGATGATCGCCATCTGCGTCGCCAGCCTGGCGTTCAAGGGCTTCCACTTCGGCATCGAGTTCGCCGGCGGCAACGAGTTCCGGGTGCCGGTCGTGGCCGGCAGCACCGTCGAGGAGGCCCGCGACGAGGTCGAAGGGCTCGGCGTCGAGGTCGCCAGCGTCCAGACCGCCGGCACCGGCGGGCAGCAGACGTACGTCGTGCGCACCGGCGAGCTCGACGACGAGACGCAGCGCGAGGTGACCGAGACCCTGGCCGAGTTCGCCGGCATCCCGCCGACCCAGGTCAACCGCTCCGAGGTCTCCTCCTCCTGGGGCGCGGACGTGACCCGTAAGGCGCTCCAGGGCCTGGCCGTCTTCCTGCTGCTGGTCGGGCTCTACATCGCCTTCCGGTTCGAGCGCAAGATGGCCTTCGCGGCCCTGCTCGCCCTGCTGCACGACCTCATCCTGACCGCGGGTGTCTACTCGCTCGTCGGCTTCGAGGTCACCCCGGCGACCGTGATCGGCCTGCTGACCATCCTCGGTTTCTCGCTCTACGACACGGTCGTCGTCTTCGACAAGGTCGAGGAGAACACCAAGGGCATGCTGGGCCAGTCCCGGTTCACCTACCCGGAGGCGGCCAACCTCGCGGTCAACCAGACCCTGATGCGGTCGATCAACACCTCGCTGATCGCCCTGCTGCCCGTCGGCGGCCTGCTCTTCGTCGGCGCTGGGCTGCTCGGCGTGGGCACGCTCAAGGACCTGGCGCTGGTCCTGTTCGTCGGCATGCTCACCGGTGCCTACTCCTCGCTCTTCCTCGCCACGCCGTGGCTGGTCGACTTCAAGCTGCTCGAGCCGCGCTACAAGACGCACGCGTCGCGGGTGGTGGCGCGCCGCTCCGCCGAGGCGAAGGGCGCGGTAGTGCCGGCGAGGTCCGCCAAGACGGCCAAGGTGAAGCCGGCGGCGAAGAGCGCCGCGGTCGGGCCGGCAGACACCGAGCTGGACACCGAGGACGATGCAGTGCCGGCGCAGGCGGCACAGGCAAAGGCGATGGCGGCGAGCGGGCCACGGCCGGGCGCGAAACCGGCTGGCCAGCGTTCGGGCGGCAAGCGGTCCGGCGGCGCCAGGCCCGGCCGGCCCGGCGCGAAGCGGCGGTAAGGCATGACCGCCGTGACCGGCGTGGCCGATGTTGCCGCCCTGATCGCGAGCAAGGTCATTGACGTACCCGACTTTCCGGAGCCGGGCATCCTGTTCAAGGACCTCACGCCCCTCTTCGCCGACGGGCCGGCCTTCCGCACGGTGGTCGACGCGGTCGTCGCGCACCACGGCCGCGGCTCCTTCGACGTGGTGGCAGGCATTGAGGCGCGTGGCTTCGTCATAGCCGCCGCCGTCGCGTACGCCGCAGGGGTCGGGGTGGTGCCGGTGCGCAAGGCGGGTAAGCTGCCGCGCGCCACCCACGCGGCCTCCTACGCCTTGGAGTACGGCGAGGCGACGCTGGAGGTGCACCGCGACGCGTTCGACGCCGGGCAGCGCGTCCTCGTGGTCGACGACGTGCTCGCCACCGGTGGCACGGCGGCGGCGACGCTCGGTCTGGTCGAGCGGGCCGGGGGTGTTGTGGCTGGCTGCACGGTGCTGCTGGAGCTGGCCTTCCTCAACGGACGGAGCCGCCTGCCGGGTCGGGACGTGCACGCCATCCTGACGGTCTGAGCGGGGGGCTACCCAGCGCGAAGGGGACGAGGCTCGGCGAGCATTGCGGTGTGGCCTGCTGTAACGGCGCAGATTCGCGCTGTCACCTATACGGTCGCCCTAGGTCACGGCCACCGTCCGGCGGGTACGATGGCATCTCCCAGGGACGCGAGCAGCGAGGAGCGGCCGGTGCCAGACGTCGCACCTCCGGTGGAGGGCACGGTCACCCCGACGGGCGCGCTGCACAACGGTGACGCCCGGGATGAGACGCGCCCGGCCCGCGACGACAGCCATGACGACACGATGCGGCAGGACAGGACAGGCCACGGCGAGACGCGTCATGGCGAGACGGGTCACGGCGAGGCCCGCGCCCGGTGGCGGGCTGGTGAGGCCGGGGACGCGGCCAACGGCGACGCCGTCGCCCCGCCCGGCTCCAGCGGGCCAGGTTCCAGCACGTCCAGTGCCAGCGCTCCGGGGTCCAGCGCCCCAGGGTCCAGCGCGTCGGGGCCCAGTGCTCCAGAGGCCGGCGCACCGAAGGCCAGTGCCCCGGGACCGGGCATTGCCGGGGCGGGCGCGCAGGTGGCGCCCGACGACGAGGACCACGATGACGACGTCGTGGTGGCGTTCCCTGAGGGCGGCCGCCCGGCCGGCAACGGCGCGGCGACCACGACGTTCGGCTTCGCCGGCCCGCCGACCGGACGCCGGGTGCGCGCCCGGCTGGCCAGGTTCAACGCGCCCTGGCAGACGCCGCAGGTCAACGAGGTGCTCGAGCCGCTGATCTCACAGCACCGGCTGAGCCATCCCAGGGCCGATGTACGGCTGCTGCAACGGGCGTACGACGTGGCCTCGCGCTGGCACGCCGGCCAGTACCGCAAGTCCGGTGACCCGTACATCACCCACCCGCTCGCGGTCGCCACGATCCTGGCCAACCTCGGCATGGACACCACCACGCTGGTGGCCGCGCTGCTGCACGACACGATCGAGGACACCGACTACACGCTCGACCGGATGCGCGAGGACTTCGGCGGCGAGGTGACGCTGCTGGTCGACGGCGTGACAAAGCTGGACAAGGTCAAGCTCGGCGACGCGGCCAAGGCGGAGACGATCCGCAAGATGGTCGTGGCGATGGCCAAGGACCCTCGGGTGCTCGTCATCAAGCTCGCCGACCGGCTGCACAACATGCGTACCCTGACCTTCCTGCCAGCTGCCAAGCAGGAGCAGAAGGCCCGCGAGACGCTGGAGATCCTCGCCCCGCTCGCCCACCGCCTGGGTATGAACACGATCAAGTGGGAGCTGGAGGACCTCTCCTTCAGCACCCTCTTCCCCAAGCGGTACGACGAGATCAACCGGCTGATCACCGAGCACGCACCGCAGCGGGAGGCGCTGCTCCAGCGGGTCACCCAGAAGGTCCAGCTGGACCTGCGGTCGGCGAAGATCAAGGCGGACACCACCGGCCGGCCCAAGCACCTCTACTCGGTCTACCAGAAGATGATCGTGCGGGGCCGCGAGTTCAACGACATCTACGACCTCGTCGGCGTACGGATCCTGGTGGAGACCGTGCGCGACTGCTACGCGGCGCTCGGCGTGATCCACGCGAACTGGCAGCCCGTCCCGGGCCGGTTCAAGGACTACATCGCGATGCCGAAGTTCAATATGTACCAGTCGCTGCACACCACCGTGATCGGCCCGAACGGCAAGCCGGTGGAGATGCAGATCCGCACCCACGCGATGCACCGCACCGCGGAGTACGGCATCGCCGCGCACTGGAAGTACAAGGAGGCGAAGAACGCCACCATCGTCGGCCCGCCGGCGCACATCGACGAGATGACCTGGCTGCGCCAGCTGCTGGACTGGCAGCGCGAGGCGAGCGACCCCAGCGAGTTCCTGGACGCGCTGCGCTTCGACCTGTCCAGCCAGGAGGTGTACGTCTTCACGCCAAAGGGCGACGTGGTGGCGCTGCCCACCGGCTCGACCCCGGTCGACTTCGCCTACGCCGTGCACACCGAGGTGGGGCACAAGTGCATCGGGGCGCGGGTCAACGGCAAGCTGGTGCCGCTGGAGTCGACGCTGTCCAACGGTGACGTGGTGGAGATCTTCACGTCCAAGTCGGACACTGCCGGCCCGTCGCAGGACTGGCTCGGCTTCGTCAAGAGCCCGCGGGCGCGTACGAAGATCCGCCAGTACTTCAACAAGGAGCGGCGCGAGGAGGCGATCGAGGCCGGCAAGGACGCGATCGTCAAGGCCATGCGCAAGCAGGGCCTGCCGTTGCAGCGGATGATGTCGTCGGAGTCGCTGATGGCGATCGCCCGCGACGTGCACCTGCCCGATGTGGCCTCGCTCTACGCCGCCGTGGGGGAGAACCAGATCTCCGCGCAGGCGGTGGTCCATCGGCTCGTCGCCGGGTTCGGTGGCGAGGAGGGTGCGGTCGAGGATATCGCCGAGACCGCGATCGCGACCAAGCCGCCGCGGCACCGCGGGTCGGCGCAGGACCCGGGCGTGGTGGTCGTCGGCGCCTCCGACGTATGGATCAAGCTGGCCCGCTGCTGCACCCCGGTGCCGGGGGACCGGGTGTTCGGCTTCGTGACCCGCTCCGGTGGGGTGAGCGTGCACCGGCAGGACTGCGCCAACGCCGAGGACCTCGAGGCGCAGCCGGAGCGGCTGGTGGAGGTGTCGTGGAAGCCGACCTCGGCGTCCACGTTCCTGGTCGCCATCCAGGTGGAGGCGCTGGACCGGCACAAGCTGCTGGCCGACATCACCCGGGTGCTCTCCGAGGAGAAGGTCAACATCCTCTCGGCCACGGTCACCACCACCCGGGACCGGGTGGCGGTGAGCCGGTTCAGCTTCGAGATGGCCGACCC
>Ga0075420_100001494_pt1 | contig 19955 bp, 23 predicted proteins | sample SoiMetdeltSBSDD4_FD_75296 | JGI IMG/M metagenome (GOLD analysis project Ga0075420, IMG submission 75296) | Bulk soil microbial communities from a Populus tree surrounding site in Tennessee, USA - Soil MetaG P. deltoides SBSDD4 | ecosystem: Environmental > Terrestrial > Soil > Tree plantation... | reverse complement strand
GGCGTAGGTCGAGAACTTGTAGCCGCGGCGGTATTCGAACTTGTCCACCGCCTTCATCAGGCCGATGTTGCCTTCCTGGATCAGGTCGAGGAACTGCAGGCCGCGGTTGGTGTACTTCTTGGCGATCGAGATCACCAGGCGTAGGTTGGCCTCGGTCATCTCGCGCTTCGCGCGCCGCGCCTTGGCCTCGCCGGTCGACATCTGCTTGTTGATCTCCTTGAGATCGCGCACCGGGATGCCGATCTTCTGCTGCACCGCCTGAATCTTCGAGAGGAGCTCGAGCACCGAGGGCTCGACCCGGCGCAGCGACTCGCTCCACGGCTGCGTGCCGTTGATCTCGTTGGTGAGCCAGCGCTTGGAGCCTTCGGTGCCGGCGAACACCTTGATGAAGTGCTGGCGCGGCATCTGCGCCTTGTCGACCGAGATGTCGTGGATCTCGCGCTCGTGTCGCCGGATCTCGTCGACCAGGCTGCGCACGCTGTCGGACAGCCGCTCGACCGTGCGCGCGGTGAAGCGGATGGTCATGAGCTCGGTGGAGATCTGGTCGCGCGCGCGCAGGTAGTCCTTGTCTTTCGAGCCCTTGTGCTCGAGCGCCTTGAGCAGCTTCTCGTACAGCCGGCGGATGCGCGCGAACTTCTCGAGCGCCTCGCCCTTGAGCTTGAGCATGCTCGCGGACTGCGCGGCCTCGGCGGCTTCTTCGTCCTCGCCCTCTTCTTCCTCGATCTGCGCCTCTTCGTCCTCGGGCGTGGCCTCGGCCTTCTTCGGGTCGAAGTCGTCTTTCGCGTTTGGATCGATCAGGCCGTCGACCACTTCGTCGATGCGCAGCTCGTCCTTCTCCACCTTGTCGGCGAGGTCGAGGATCTCGTGCACCGTGGTCGGGCACGCGCTGATCGCCTGGATCATGTGGCGCAGGCCTTCCTCGATCCGCTTGGCGATCTCGATTTCGCCCTCGCGCGTGAGGAGCTCGACCGAGCCCATCTCGCGCATGTACATGCGCACGGGGTCGGTGGTGCGGCCGAACTCGGAATCGACGGTAGAGAGCGCGGCCTCGGCCTGCTCTTCCACGTCCTCGTCGGGCTGCGCCACCGGCTGGGCGTCGGAGGCGATGAGCAGCGTCTCCTGATCCGGCGCCTGGTCGTAGACCTGGATCCCCATGTCGCCGAACGTGGAGATGATGGCCTCGATCTGCTCGGCGTCGACCAGGTCGTCGGGCAGATGGTCGTTGATTTCCGAGTAGGTAAGGAAGCCGCGCTCCTTGCCCAGCTTGATCAGGTTCTTGAGCCGCGTGCGGCGGGTCTCGGCGTCTTCCTTGGGAAGCTCCGCCGGGATGAGCCACGCGTCCTTGCCGCCGCGGCGGCCGCCGCGGCCACGCTTGCCTTTGCCCTTGACCTCGGCGACCTTCGCCTCGAGGAGCTCGAGCGCCGCCTTGGCGCTCTTGATCGGGGTCTTCGCCGCCTTGGCGGCCCGGGGGTCGAGCTTCGCCTCGACCTTGGGCGCCGGGGCGGCCTTGGGCGCCACGCCCTTGCGAACCTTGGGGGAGAGCTTCTTTGCCGGGACCGGCTTGCGCGCGGCCCGGATCTTCGCCTTCAGACGCTTGACGACCTTGGCCTTCTTCTTGGCCGCACGAACCTTCTTCACCTTCTTCCGCTTCGGAACCATCAATCCCCCGGGTTAATGCACGCGCCTAACTACCTGAGTCGCCGCCAAAAATCGAACCGCACATTATATGTGACCAATCATGCGCTTGGAAGTGCCCCGCGCAGCCTTTGGTACGCCAGGTTCTTCTCATTGAACACCACGAGGTCTTCCCTGGAGCTCAGCCTGCCGCGCAAGTCGTCGAGCTCCTTCTTGCGCTGACGGATGTCGATCTGGGTGAGGGCGTGCTGGAACTCGCTGCGCACAGCCTCGGCGTCGAATGCGAGCTCCTCGCCATATCTCTGGGCTTTCAACACCGTTTCAAGACAGGAATTCCCGCTGAGCGCGTCCATCAGGAGGGGAAAGCTCAGCTCCTCCTCGGCCGCCTCGCAGTGCCGGCGGATTTCGAGCAGGGCCCGGGTCTCGGCGCGGTCCGGGGCCAGCCGCTCCGGATCGATGTGCTCCACCAGCGTGAGGTCGCTGAGGAGCGCCGTCAGCAGGCTCCATTCCAGCGAGCTTGGCGCATCGGTGCTCGGCCGCCGCGGCGCCGGGCGCGAGAAGCGCGGGCGCTGCGGCAGCTCGAGCAGCCCGTGGATCTCCCCCTCGCCGACGCGGGCGAGCTGCGCCACCTCGTTGATCAGCTGGAGCCGCAGCGCGGGCGCGGTGATCTTCTGGATGTGCGGCTTGGCCATCGACACGAAGCGCGCGCGCCCTTCCGCGGTCCCGAGGTCGTTCTCGGCCCGCAGCTGGGCGAGCAGGAATTGCGACAGCGTCTCGGCCTCGCGCACGCGCGTCTCGAACGCCTCCCTGCCGTGCTTGCGCACGTACGTATCCGGGTCTTCGCCGTCCGGCAGAAACAGGAACCGGACCGGCTTCTGGTCGGGCGCGAGCGCCAGACTCACCTCCAGCGCGCGCCATGCCGCCTTGCGCCCCGCGGCATCGCCGTCGAAGCAGAACACCAGCTCGTCAGTCAGCCGCAGGAGCTTCGAGACGTGCACCGGCGTGGTCGCGGTTCCCAGGGTGGCCACCGCGTAGCCCACGCCGAACTGGGCGAGCGCCACCACGTCCATGTACCCCTCCACCACCAGCACCCGGCCGGCGGTGCGGATCGCTTCGCGCGCCTGCGGCAAGCCGTAGAGCTCGCGCCCTTTCTCGAACAGCGGCGTCTCCGGCGAGTTCAGGTACTTCGGCTCGCCCTTGTCGAGGATGCGGCCGCCGAAGCCGATCACCGCGCCGCGCGCGTTCAGGATCGGGAACATGACGCGGTCGCGAAAGCGGTCGTAGCGCTTGCCCTCGTTTTCGATGACGAGGCCGACCTCGACCAGGCTCTTGTCCTGGTAGTCCGGGAAAGTCTCCTCCAGCGCCTGCCAGTCGTCCGGTGCGTAGCCGATCCGGTACCGCGCGGCGATTTCCCCCGTCAAGCCCCGGCCCTTGAGGTACTCGATGGCGCGCGGGGACTTCTTCAGCTCGGCGCGGTAGTACCCCATCGCCTTTTCCATCAGCGCGTAGAGGTCGGGCTCGCGCTCCTTGCGCGCCGCCTCCTCGGGGCTGCGCGGCTGCGATTCGGGCACCTGCATGCCGACTTGCGAGGCGAGGTCTTTCACCGCGTCGACATAGCCCAGCGACGCGTACGCCATGAGGAAACCGATCGCATTCCCGTGCACGCCGCAACCGAAGCAGTGATAGAACTGCTTGGCCGGGCTCACGCTGAAGGACGGGGTCTTCTCGTTGTGGAACGGGCACAGCCCCACGTAGTTCGCGCCCGCCTTGCGCAGCTGGACGTAGCGTTGCACCACGTCCACGATGTCGACCCGATTGAGCAGGTCCTGCTTAAACGAGTCGGGGATCACACCCCGTTTTTATCCCGAAAGCTTGCTTTTGACTAGGTTGGAAACCTTGCCCATGTCGGCCTTGCCGGCGAGCCGCGGCTTGAGAACGGCCATCACCTTGCCCATGTCCTTGATCCCGCCCGCACCGGATTGCGCGATCGCGTTGGCCACTTCCTGCTGTACTTCCGCGTCGCTCATCTGCCGGGGAAGATAGCCCGTCAGCACTTCCAGCTCGAATTTCTCCGCGTCGGCCAGATCCTTGCGCGAGGCCTGCTCGAATTGCGCGATCGACTCGCGGCGCTGCTTGATCATTTTCTCGACCACGGTGGTGACTTCCGCGTCGTCGAGCTCCTTGCGCTCGTCGACCTCGCGCTGCTTGATCGCGGCGAGAATCAGGCGCACGGCCGACAGGCGAGCGGAATCCTTCGCCCGCATGGCGGCTTTCATGTCTTCGGTGATTTTGTTTCTTAAGGAGATACGGCTTACTTCAGTACAGCTTCTGCGGAAGCATCTGGCTGCGCAGACGCTTGTGGTGCCGCTTGACCGCCGCGGCGAGCTTGCGCTTGCGCTCGGCGGTCGGCTTCTCGTAGTACTCCCGCGAGCGCAGCTCGGTGAGAAGACCGGTCTTCTCCACGGTGCGCTTGAAGCGGCGCATCGCCACTTCGAAGGGCTCGTTTTCCTTGACGCGTACGGTCGGCATTAACTTCTCGATCCGAAAAAGGGGCTGCATTGTAGCAGAATGGCCTCGTGCTGATCCTCGGCATCGAGACCTCGTGCGACGACACCGGCGTGGCGCTTTACGATAGCCGCGCAGGCCGGTTGGTCTCGCACGCGGTGCACTCGCAGACCGCGGTGCACCAGGTCTACGGCGGGGTGGTGCCGGAGCTGGCTTCGCGCGACCACATCCGCCGGCTCGTCCCGTTGACGAGGAAGGTGCTCGGCGACGAACGCTCGGTCGACGGGATCGGGTATACCGAGGGGCCGGGGCTCGCGGGGGCTTTGTTAGTGGGCGCTTCTTTCGCGCACGCCCTCGCCCTTTCCTGGGGGGTGCCGGCAGTCGGTATCCACCACCTCGAGGGTCACCTGCTCTCGCCGCTGCTATCGGCCCATCGACCCGACTTCCCGTTTCTCGCGCTCCTCGTATCCGGCGGGCACACCCAGCTCATGCGCGTGGACGGCGTTGGCAAATACGAATTGCTGGGCGAAACCCAGGACGATGCCGCGGGCGAGGCGTTCGATAAGACCGCCCAGCTCCTCGGTCTCGGCTATCCGGGCGGACCGGCGCTCTCCAGGCTCGCGGAGCACGGCAAGCCGGGCCGCTACCGCCTGCCGCGCCCGATGATCGCCGCGGGACTCGACTTTAGCTTCTCAGGCCTGAAGACCGCGGTGGCTACGCTCGTCAAGACCGGGAATCCGCAGCCCGCCGATCTGGCGCGCGCCTTCGTCGACGCGATCGTGGAAGTGCTCGTCGCCAAGTGCGCGCGCGCGGTCGAGACGAGCGGCCTCACTCGGCTGGTGGTGGCGGGCGGCGTCGGCGCCAACCGGCAGCTGCGCGCAGCGCTGGACGCCGAAGCGGCGCGCCGCGGGTTCGATGTGTTCTACCCCGAGCCCGAGCTGTGCACGGACAACGGCGCGATGATCGCCTTCGCCGCGGCGCTCAGGCTCGAGAAAACCGCCCCGCGAGAGCACTGCTTTACGGTGAAGCCGCGCTGGGACCTGAAGGGCTAGCTTTCTTCTCGCCCAGGCGCGGCTCGGTGCCCGCCAGCAGCCGCGCGATGTTGGCCTTGTGGCGCCAGGCGAGAAGCGCCGCCATCACCCCCACCACGAGCGCGCTCTGCCATCCGAGGAGAAAGGCGGTGGCCAAAGGCGCGAAGAGCGCCGCGACAAGCGCCGCGAGCGACGAATAGCGCAGGCACGCGGCGATCAGCAGCCAGGTGGCAATGGTGCCCAGGCCGACGCGCCAGTCGAGCGCGAGCAACACGCCCGCCGCAGTCGCCACGCCCTTGCCGCCCTGGAAACGATGGAACACCGGGAACAGGTGCCCGAGAAACGCCGCGAGCCCGGCGAGCGCCAGCTCGCCGGTCAGGAAAGAGGCGATCCACACCGCGGCCCATCCCTTGCCGGCGTCGCCCACGAGCGTGATCACCGCGGCGGCGTTCCGGCCGGAGCGCAGCACGTTGGTGGCGCCGGGATTCCTCGAGCCGTAGCTGCGCGGATCGGGCAGTCGCAGCAGCCAGCTCACCACGATCGCAAACGAGATCGATCCGATGCAATACGCGGCGAAGATCGCGGCAGCGGTCTGCATTCCCGCGCGATTCTATAGAATCGTGCCGGTCATGGACGCGATCGTCATCCGCGACCTGCGGGTTGAGACGCTGATCGGTATCCACCGCCGCGAACGCCACGTGCCGCAAACGGTGTCGATCGACCTCGAGATCGGCGTCCCGGGCACGACGGTGTTCGCCACCGACAAGGTGGCCGACACCATCGACTACGAGCAGGTCGCGCTCCGGATCAAGGATCTCGCCGCGGGTGGCCACTTCCGCCTGGTCGAGACTTTCGCCGACCGCATCGCGGCGCTGCTGATGGAAGACTTCGGTGCGCCGTGGGTCAAAGTGAGCGCGGCAAAAATCGGCATCCTCGCCAACGCCAAGTTCGTCGGCGTCACGATAGAGCGACGTCGACCAGGGTAAGCGCGAGCGCGCGCGGCAGGTCCGCGCTGAGGATTTTGACCAGCAGGCCGCGCCGCCCGCCGTTGATGTAGATCTCGGCGAGCCCGAGGATCGAGCGCTCGGCGAACACCGGCAGGTTCTTACGCGTTCCGAACGGAGAGGTCCCGCCGACCTGGAAGCCGGTATGGCGCTGCGCGACTTCCGGCGCGCACGGCTCGACGCGCTTGCGGCCGGCCTGGCGCGCCAGGTTCTTGGTGGAAACCTTGCGGTCGCCGTGCATGAGGACGATGAGCGGCCTGCGCGCCTCGTCCTCCATCACCAGCGTCTTTACGATGTGATGCTCGGACACGCCGAGCGATTGCGCCGGTACTTCGGTGCCGCCGTGCTCGACATATTGGTACTCGTGCTCGGAGAACCGGATTCCGTGCTCCTTCAGGAATGCGGTGGCCGGCGTCATCCTCGCGGGTGGTGCTTGGCATGCAGCGCCTTCAGGCGCTCGCGCGCAACGTGCGTATAGATCTGGGTGGTGGAAATATCCGCATGCCCAAGAAGCAGCTGCACTACGCGCAGGTCGGCGCCGTGGTTGATCAGGTGCGTGGCGAACGCGTGCCGCAGCACGTGCGGCGAGAGCTTCTTGCCTGGAATCGCGCGCGCGCCGTAGCGGCGGATGAGGTGCCAGAACGCCTGCCGCGTCATGCCGCCGCCGCGCGCGGTGACGAAGAGCGCCGCCGCTTTGCTTTTTCTTTGCTGCAGATACGTCGATATCCAGTGTGCGGCTTCCTCGCCCAGGGGAACCAGGCGCTCCTTGGCGCCCTTGCCCACGACCCGTACCACGTTGGCGTCCAGGTTCACCTCGAAGGTCTTGAGCCCGACCAGCTCCGAGACGCGCAGCCCGGTCGCGTAGAGCGTCTCCAGCATCGCGCGGTCGCGCAGGCCGAGCGGCGTGGCGACCTGCGGCGCCGCGAGCAGCGCCTCGACGTCGGACTCGGACAGCGACTTCGGAAAGCGCGGCGTGCGTTTGGGCGGGTCGAGCTTGAGCGTCGGGTCGGTCTTGATGTGCCGCTCGCGCAGGCAGTACCGATAGAAGCGCTTCAGCGTGGAAACGCGCCGCGCCGCGCTCGATGCGCGTCCCTTGCAGGAACCGAGGTAGCCGAACAGGTTTTCCTCCGAAACCTGAACCAGAGGCTTGCCTTTGACAAACCGGGAAAGCTGCTCGAGGTCGGCCCGATACGAGGCGATGGTATTGCGCGAGAGGCCGTCTTCGAGCCACAACGCGTCGCAGAACGCGTCGAGCAGCCGGTCGCTCAGTTTGGTTCTTATGGCCTCAGTTCGAATTCGGGCGCCTCGTGCATCAGCAGCCAACGCTTGACCTCCAGCAGATAGCCCCCGGTCGCGTGGCCGAAGCCGCCGATGCCGTCGGCGGCGACCACGCGGTGGCAGGGAATCACGATCGGCAGGCGATTGTCGCCGCAGGCCTGGCCGATCGCGCGCGCATCAGCACCGAGCTCGCGCGCGAGCTCGCCGTAGGTGCGGGTGCTTCCGCGCGGAATCGCGCACATCGCGTCCCATACGCCGCGCTGCAAGTCTGACCCGACCACCGTCACGGGCAGCTCGAACTTCGTGTCCGGGTCGTTGCGGTAGCGCTCGAGCTGCCGGGCCGCGCGCTCGGCCAGCGCGTTCGTCGGTGCTACCGGCGCCGCGGCAACAGGCAAGAACCGGATCTCCACCACGCGCTCGTGGCGCGTCGCGACGGCGACCCTCATCTTCGGGAACGCGACGACTACGTCGTACACAGCTTCTCGATCTGCGCCACGAGCTCGTCGGGAACTTCGATGCCTTTCTTCGCGGACGCTTCCGATGCAAAGCGGCGCGCGCCGGGCAGCCGGACTTCCGGATCCGCGAGCATGGCGCTCACCACGGCTTCTGTTCTTTCAAAATATTTATCAAGACCAGCCAACCCGCTCGGATCGATCGCGATGAAGGCCTGGCCGATGCGCGGGCGGTTGCCGTCCTCGGAGAAGAACGAGTCCGCCTCGGGGCCGATCGCCGAGCCGGTGAGCGCGGCGCAGATCAGCTCGAACATGAGGCCCAGCATCGCGCCCTTCGCGCCGCCGATCGGGAACAGGCTCCCGTGCTCGATCGCTTCCTTCGGGTCGGTGGTCGGCTTGCCGTGGCGGTCGAGCGCCCAGCCTTCGGGAATGCGCTCGCCCTTGCGCATCGCCATCATGATCCGACCGCGAACCACGGTGGTCAGCGCCAGGTCGATGATCAGCGGCTGCTTGTTGCTCCGGGGAAACACGCCCGCCACCGGGTTGGTGCCGAACAGCGCCTTCTTGCCGCCCCAGGCCGGAATCGCCGCCGGCGAATTGGTGAACGCAAGACCGACCAGGCCGGCTTCGGCGATTGGCTGGAGATGGATCCCGAGCACGCCGACGTGGGCGCTATTGCGGATTCCGGCGAAGCCGATGCCGTTGCGCCGCGCGCGCTGGATCGCCTCGTCGACCGCCCACTGCGCCGAGACATAGGGCAGGCCGTCGCGGTTGTCGATCAGGCACACCCCCGCGCGCTCGGCCACCATCGCCGGCTGCGCGGCGCCGTCGGCGCGCCCCTTGCGCAGCATCCCGCAGTAGAACGGCACGCGCGACATGCCGTGCGTTGGCAGGCCTTGTTCCTCGGCGCGAACCAGGTGGCGCGCCGCGGCCTCGGCCATCTTAGAATTGGCCCCCGCCCTTTCCAGGGCAACGCGCGCCAGGCGCAGCAGGTCTTGCGCGTTCTTCTTCACAGCGAGGATTCTAAGGCCATGGGAAAAATCATCGAACTGACCGCATCCGACGGCCACAAGCTCGCCGCCTACCGCGCCGACCCCGCGGGCAAACCGCGCGGCGCGATCGTCGTCATCCAGGAAATCTTCGGCGTCAACAGCCACGTCCGCTCGGTCGCCGACGGCTTCGCGGCCGACGGCTACCTCGCGATCGCGCCGGCGATGTTCGACCGCGTGCAGAAGAACTTCGAAGTCGGCTATACGCCGCCCGACATCGAGAAGGGGCGCGATCTGCGCGCCAAGATCACGCCCGACATGGCGATGAAGGACGCGCAGGCCGCGGTGAACGAAGCCAAGAAGGCGGGCAAGGTCGGCATCGTCGGCTACTGCTGGGGCGGGTTCGTCGCCTGGATGGCCTCGGCCAAGGTGAGCGGCCTCTCGGCCGCGGTGCCCTACTACGGCGGCGGAATCCTCGACAACGCCGACATCGAGCCCACGGTGCCGGTGATGGCGCACTTCGGCGAGAAGGACACGATGATCCCGGTCGCCGGCGTGAAGAAGCTCGCCGAGAAGCACAAGAAGCACCAGGTATTCATCTACCAAGCCGACCACGGCTTCAACTGCGACCAGCGCGGCTCGTACCACGCCGCCTCGGCCAAGCAGGCGCGCGAGCGGACGCTAGAGTTTTTCCGGAAGCACGTCGGCTAGCAGGGCGGCGCGGAAGCGCTCCTTGAGCAGCACGCCGTCGTGCGGCGGCAGCACGAGCGGCAGCTTTTCCGCCTTGACCTTGACCTGGGCGAAGTGCGGGCCTTTCTTCGCATGAATTGCGGTACGCAGGCGGGTAACCGCCGCTTGCGTCACGACGACCCTTGAATCCTTGAAGCCGCACGCGCGGGCCACGGCCGCGAGGTCGATGCCGTGCGCGGTGTGCGTGCTCTGCATCCCGGTCTCGCCGTAGCGCTCGTTGTCGATCACCACGATCGTGAGATTGGCCGGACGCTGCACGCCGATGGTGGCGAGCGCGCCCAGGCCCATCAGCATCTCGCCGTCGCCGGTGATGACGAGCACGCGGCGGCGCGGCTGGGCAAGCGCAAGCCCGAGGCCCATCATCGCCGCCTGGCCCATCGCGCCCCAGGTCGGGAAGCTGAGCGGCGAGTCGCCGGCGGCAGTGATATCCCAGGCTGTGGAGCCCAGGCCCGCGACCACGAGCAGGTCCTTCCGCTCGCGCAGCAGCTGCTGGACCACCTCGCGGCGGCGCAAGGCGCTCATTGCGTGCGCTGCTCCTGGAAACTCTTGATGCCGATCACGCTCTGCGAGACCAGCACGGCAGCCGCTTCTTGCCGCGCGAACGCCTCGGCCACGAGCGGCGCCACTTCCTTCGCATCGGAAGCGCGGCGCACCTTGATCCCCATGGTCTCGAGCACCTGGCTGGTCGCGCGGCCCATCGGCACCTGCCACGGGTTGAACTCGCCCTGCTCGCCGCGCATGGTGACGATCATGACCAGCGGAAAGCGGCAGACCTGCACCATGCCGAGCACGTTGATCAGGTTGCCGACGCCACTCGACTGCATCAGGAGCACGCTTTTCTGCCCGCCGAGCCAGGCGCCCACCGCCAGCCCGATGCCTTCTTCCTCCGTCGTCAGGACCACCGCGCGCATCTTCTTGTCCGCCTGGCAGAGCTCGATCAGGCGCTTGTGGCCGGCGTCGGGCACGTAGCCGACGACGCGCACGCCGGCGACGATCAGCTCGCGGTGGGTTTCTTCAGGCCACATTTCGAAGCAACGTTTGTCCGGGCCGCACGCGAGTGAAAGCGACAGGTCGCATCGAAACAACTCCGTCCTTGATGCTGGTGAACGTGGACTGCTCAAGCGGCCCGCACTCGGGAAAGTCGGAGCGAAAATGCGCGCCGCGCGAATCGCGGCGCACGACCGCCGCGGTAGCGATCGCGCGGCTCACGGCGATCAGGCTCTTCAGGTTCAGCCAGTCGTGCCAGCTGAGATTGAACGCGCGCTCGCCGCCGGGAAGCGAGCAGGCGTCGAGCGCGCGCTCGAGCGCGTTGAGGTCGGCTTGCGCCTGCAGCAGGCCCGCCGCGTCGCGCTCGATCCCGACCTTCTCCCACATCAGGTCGTAGAGCTTCTCGCGGATCGACTCGAGATTCCCGGCCGCGCCGCGCGCGAACGGCCGCTCGCAGAATTGCACCGCGGCATCGATCGCGGCGCGATCGGGCTCGGCAAGCGCGACGTTCTTCACCCACGAGGCCATCGCGTCGCCCGCGACCGCGCCGAACACCGTGGAATTGGCCACGCCGTTGCCGCCGAGGCGGTTCGCGCCGTGCACCCCGCCCGAGTCCTCGCCGGCGACGAAAAGGCCGGGCAGCGTGGTGCTGCAATCGGCCGCAAACTCGACGCCGCCCATCAGGTAGTGCGCGGTCGGCACCACTTCCACCAGGCCGCCCGCGAGATCGAAGCCGCAATCGGCGCAGCGCTCGACCATGCCCCGGAAGTCTCTTGCCACGTTCTCGGCGCCGAGGTGCGCCATCGAAAGGTAGAGGCCGCCGTGCGGCGTGGTCTTGCCCTTGCGAATTTCGCTGAACATGGCGCGCGACACCACGTCGCGCGTGGCGCGCTCGCCTTTCGGGTCATAGCGCGGCATGAACCGCTCCTTCGACCCGTTCAGCAGGTACCCGCCGGCGCCGCGCAAGCCTTCCTCGAGCACCGTGCCGGTCATGCGCGTGTGCGTGCCGGCAAGGAGACCCGTGGGATGAAACTGCACCATCTCCATATCGCGCAGCGCAAGTCCCGCGCGCATGGCCATCGCGAGGCCGTCGCAGGTCTTGTCGCCGGATGGCGTGTGGTACTTGTACATGGTCGGTCCGCCGCCGGTCGCGAGCAGAACGGCCTTTGCGCGCACCAGGACGTATTCGCCGGTGCGCATGTCGATGAAAAGCACGCCGGCAATGCCGGTGTTGGAAGAATTTTTTATCAGCTCGACTGCCCGATGTTCCTCGAGGCGCCCGATTTTTCTCGACCACACCTGCTCGGCAAGGCGATTGATGATTTCGATTCCGGTGAGGTCGCCTTTGTGCACCGTGCGGTCGAAGGTCTGGCCGGCGAAGGCCTTCTGATGGATGGTGCCGTCCGGGTTGCGGTCGAAGAAGCAGCCGAGCTCGTTCTCGAGCTCGTGGATCCTCTCCACCGCGAGCGTCACGAGCTTCCAGGCGAGCTCCTGGTCCGAGAGCCACGCGCCGCCGACGATCGTGTCCATGAAATGGCGCTCGACCGAGTCCTCGCGCGCGAGCGCCACGTTGTATCCGCCCTGCACCATGCGCGTGCAGCCGCACTTGCCGAGCAAGCCCTTGACCGCCACGGCGATCGAGAGCTCCGGCGCCGCCTTGTGCGCATGCAGCGCGGCGAAGAGGCCCGCGCCGCCGGAGCCGAGGATCAGGATGTCGCGGTCGAGGGTTTTCGCAACCATTGGCTGGCGAGGACCATCGCGACCAGCGTGAAGCCGACCGCGTCGAACAGCGTCTTCGGATAGACCAGGAGCACCCCGGCGATCAGGAGCATCAAGCGCTCGTAGGCCCGGGTCTTCTTGAACAGCCATCCCTGGAATGCGCCGCACAGCGCCATGATGCCGACCGCGGCGGTAAAGGTGACGAGCGCGATCGAGCCCCAGTTCGCGTCGGCCAGGGTCTTGAACGAGCCGGTGAGCAGCAGCCCAGTGCCGCTCGGGTCGAGCACGAACATGAACGGCACCAGGAACGCGGGAGTGGTGTACTTCCAGCACTGGAGCGTGGTCTTGTAGGGATCGCCGCCGGTGATCGCCGCTGCCGCGAAGGGCGAGAGCGCGGTAGGCGGCGAGACCTCGGACAGCACCGCGTAGTAGAAGATGAACATGTGCGCGGCGAACTCCGGCACCTTGAGCGCGATCAGCGCCGGGGCGGCGATCACCGCGCAGATGATGTACGACGCGGTGACCGGCACGGCGAGGCCGACGATCCATACGATGAGCGCGGTGTAGATCGCGGTCAGGAGGAGCGAGTTTCCGGCATAGGCGAGCACGATCGAGCTGAACTTGAGCCCCAGGCCGGTGAGGGTCACCACGCCGACGATCAGGCCGGCGCCCGCGCAGGTCGCCGCGACGTTGAGCACCGACATCGAGCCGCCCTGCAGCGCCTTCGACAACCCGGAGTGGGTCAGGTTTTTCCAGAAAGGCCGCTTCTCAAACGTCAGCAGCGCGGTGTCGCGGCGCAGGAAGCTCGTCGCGAGCGCCACCACGGTGGCCCAGAACACCGAAAGCTCCGGCGAGAAGCCCATCAGCATGAACGCGATGATCGAAACCAGCGACAGGAAGTGGTACCAGTACTTCTTCGACAGGCTCCACGCGCTCTCGACCGCGCCGAAGGTCACGTCCTTCATGCCGAACTTGCGCACGTCGATCTCGACCATCAGGAAGAGCGTGAGGTAGAACAGGCAGGTCGGGATGACCGCCATCAGCACGACATCCAGATACGAGATCTTGAGGAACTCGGCGATGATGAAAGCGGCGGCGCCGAGCACCGGCGGCGAGATGATCGCGCCCAGGCCGCCGGCGGAGAGCAGCCCGCCCGCCTCTTCCCTGCTGTAGCCGACCTTGGCGAGCATCGGCGCGGCCACCGCGCCGAGCGTCACGGTGGTGGCGACGCCCGAGCCGGAGGGCCCGCCGAGCAGGAACGAGGCGAGCGTCACCGTGCGCCCGGCGCTGGTGGGCTTGCCGCCCATCGCCGAGAACGAGAAATCGATGAAGAACTTGCCGGCGCCGGAGAACTGCAGAAACGCACCGTAGATGGTGAACAGGATGATGAGCGTGGAGGACACGTTCACCGCGGTGCCGTAGATGCCCTCCAGCGTCATATACATGTGGCCGATGAGGCGCGGCACCTCGTAGCCCTTGTGCGTCCACGGCGCCGGCAGGTACGGGCCGAAGAACGCATAGGCGAGAAAGCAGGCCGTGATGACGGGCAGGATCCAGCCCGTGGTGCGCCGCATCGCCTCCAGCACCAGCACTACCAGCAGCACGCCGAACGCGATGTCCCAGTCGTTCGGCAGGATCGAGCGGTCGAAGAAATCGTCGCCGCCGGAGATCAGGTACACCGCGGTGGCAACGCCGGCCAGCGCGAACGCCCAGTCCCACCACATCACGCGGTGCCGGAAGCGCCGCGCGACCGGAAAGATCAGGAACGTCAGGAACAGCACGAAAGCGACGTGAGTGGCGCGCAAGTGCTCGGGCCGCACGATCGCATAGGCGGTGTACAGGTGGAAGAGCGACATCACGATCGCCACCACCGCGACCAGCGCGGCGAGCCAGCCGGCGAGCTTGTTGTGCACGCCCTCCTCGCGCTCGATCATCTCCTCGGCGCGCGCGAGCGCCTCTTGGCTCACCTCGGCGGCGGGCTGGTGAATGCGCAGCGTTTCTTCGCTCATCGCTCTCCCCCTACCAACGAAAAAGCCCGAGAAGCGGGCTTTTCAACAAAAAAGCCCGCTTCGCGGGCTTTCTCGTGACCTCGGTCACTTCTAGTCGAGCTTGACGCCCTTCTCTTTGAAATAGCGCACCGCGCCCGGGTGCCAGGGAATACCGCCGGCCGCCGCGCTCTTCTGGTTCTCGAGCTTGAAGTTCTCGGCTTCCTTGTGCACGCGGATCAGCTCTTCGCGGTGATCGAATACCGCCTTGACGATGTTGTAGGCGGTCTTCTCGTCCATGTTCTGGTGCGCCACCAGCAGGTTCATCACCGTGGCCTGGGGGTTGTCGGCGGCCATGCCGTTGTAGGTCTCCTTCGGGATGCGGTCCTCCACGTAGAGCTTGCCGTACTTCTGGTTCATCTTGTCGACGAGATTGCTATGGTCGATCAGCTTGATCTTCACGCCCGGCGAGTGGGCGAGGTCGCTCACCGCCGCCGTGGGCAGCCCGCCGACCCAGAAGAACGCGTCGATCTTGCGGTCCTTGAGCGCGTTCGCCGATTCGGCCACGCCGAGCCGCTCGCGCTTCATGTCCTTGTCCTTGTCGAGGCCCGCGGCCTCGATCACGCGGAACGCCATCACCTCAGTGGCGCTGCCGCCCGAGCCGGTCGAAACGCGCTTGCCTTTCAGGTCCGCCATCTTCGTGATGCCGGTGCCCTCGATCGTGACCACGTGCATGCGGTTCGGGTACATCACCATCAACGTGCGCACCGGCACCGGCTTGCCCGTGAACTTGTCCTGGCCCTTGAGCGCATCGATGCCCGCATCGACCATGGTCATCGCGAGATACGGCTTGCCGGTGCCGATCAGCTGCAGGTTGGCAACCGAGCCGCCGGTGACCTCGGCGGTCGCCTGCATGCCTTGCACGTACTTGGAAAGCACCGCGGCCATGCCGCCGCCGAGCGGGTAATACACCCCGCCGGTGCCGCCCGTGGCGATCGACAGGTTCTGCGCCTGCGCCATGAATGGCAGCAGACAGAGCGCAAGGGCTCTGATGATGAGCTTCATTCGACTCCTCCTATAGGGTTTTGGAAATTCTACCGCACGCCCAAACGCTTCAGCGCTTCGGCGCGCTTCTGCTGCGCCGCGGTCTTGACCCTCGTGTAGAGGCTGTCGCCGTGGCTGTCCATGGCAACGATCAAGGGGCCGAATCCGTTGACACGGAACTTCCACAACGACTCGGGGTTGAGATCGTCGAGGTCGACGTCCTCGATCGCCTCGATCCAGGTGGTCTCGAGCGCCGCGGTGCCGCCGATGATCGCCAGGTAGACCCCGCCGAGCTCCTGGAAGGCCTTGCTCGAGTCGGCGCGCAGGCCGCCCTTGCCGATGATCATCCGTACGCCGTACTCGCGCATCAGCGGCCGGGTAAAGCGCTCCATCCGGTCGCTGGTCGTCGTGCCGACGCAAATGGGCTCATAGCCCGAGGCGGTCTTCCTCACGTTGGGCGCGGTGTGGATCACCGCATGGCCGCGCAGGTCGAAGCGCGTGCGGCGGCCGCGGTCGAACATGTGGATCTGGGTCGCGTCGCGGATGCCGTAGAGCGTGCCCTTCAGCGTGACGGAGTCGTTCACGCGCAGCTTCCGTGCGTCCGCCTCGGACAACGGGGTTGTGAATTCGTAGTGCACTGGTGCGCCGCTCATTGCCCGCCCAATAGGGCCTTCTTGAGATCATCCTGCACCGGCTTGTCGCCGATCCAGATGCGCAGCAGCGCGCGGTAGAAGTCCTCGCCGGCGATCGGCTGGCCGACGGGCTTTTCCTGGGCCACAAGCCGGGTGTCGGTGCCATTCCAGTCGAGCGTGATCGCCATGCCCTTCTTCGCTTCCTTCAGCTCCGCGATCGCCGCGGCAAGGGTCTTGATGCGCGGCTCGAGCGCCTTCGCCTCGGCCTCGGAGTGGTTGGCGCGGATGCCGTCGGCGAGCGCCTCGGTGAAGGCGTCGGCGCCGACGTCCCGCAGCATGTGGATCGCCACGCGCTTGGCTCCCTGCTGCTCGAGCACCGCGCCGGGGCTCGAGCTCTTCTGCGGCAGGTAGAGGCCAATGGCGTAGACCTGGAAGAACGCGCGCTTGCGCAGGCCGGCGCCGTTCAGCGTCAGCTCGGCGTTGCCGACGCGCGTCTTGTCGTCGATCTTCACGCCAGCCACCTCGGCGGCAGAGACAGCGAACGCGGCGCAGAAAGCCGCCATTGCGAGCCAGCTCCTAGAACCCATACTCCACCCCCGACGCACGGATCGTTGCCCGCGCTCGCCGCGCGGAATGGCACTGCATGTTGACCGCAACCGGGTTCATGGTGATGTGCGTGGCCGCGGTCTCGACGTGCACCGCGAACGCGGTGGAATCGCCGCCGAGGCCCTGCGGGCCGACGCCGAGCACGTTCACCGCCTCGGTGAGCGCGGCTTCGAGCTTCGCGCCCTCCGGGTCCTCGCAGCGCGTGCCGAGCGGACGCGTCGCCGCGACCTTGGCAAGGTGCAGGCAGAGATCCGCGGTGCCGCCGACGCCGACGCCGACGATGGTCGGCGGGCAGGTCTTGCCGCCGGCCTCCAGCACGCAGTCGACCACGAAGGTCTTGATCGCATCGACGCCGTCCGCCGGCACCGCCATGCGCAGCCACGAGTTGTTCTCCGAGCCGGAGCCTTTCGGGATCATCTCCATCGAAAGAACCTCGGGCGCGGAAACGAAGTCGACGTTGATCACCGGTATTCCACGCCCGGTCGAGTTCTGCTCGTTGACCCGGGTCGTGGGATGCACGATCGAAGAGCGGAATGAATATTCGCGCGTCGAGCGAGCGCAGCCGCGGCGGATCGCCTCCTTCAAGCCGACGCCGTCGACCTCCACGCCGCGTCCGATCCACACGTTGTACACCGGGATGCCGGTGTCCTGGCACAACAGATTGTCGGTGTCCTCGGCGACCGCGATGTTGCGGATCATGGTGCCGAGCACGCGCTTCGCGCCGGCGTCGCTCTCCGCCGCCGCAAGCCGGTCGAAGCCGCGCTTGATGTCGGGCGGCAGCTCCTTCAGCGCGCGGATGTAGAGCTCTTTCGCGGCCTCTTCGACCTGGACGAGATCAATCTTCACTTCACCTCGATCCTGCGCTCCTTCACAACCCTGGCCCAGAGCGCGCTTTCCTGCTTCATCTCCTTCGCCATCTCCTCGGGGGTATTGCCGACCGGCGCGAGGCCCTGCACGTACAGTCGCCCGCGCAGATCGCTCGCTTCGAGCGCTTTCTTGGTGTCGGTGTAGACCTTCCGCACGATCTCCTTCGGCGTGCCGGTCGGCGCGACGATGCCGAACCAGCCGGTGTTCTCGAAGCCCGGAATCGTCTTGCCGATCGGCGGCACGCCCGGAAGCTGCGGCGCTTCGTTCTTGCTGGTCACGCCGAGCGCGCGCAGGCGGCCGCCGGTGATATGGCCGAGCGCAGCAGCGACGTTGCCGACGAAGAAATTCGTCTCGCCCGCTACCAGCGAAGCGAGCCCGGGGCCCTCGCCCTTATACGGCACCGCGATCGCGTCGATCTTCGCCTGCCAGACGAAGTTCTCGGCCGCGAGGTGCGTCTGCGAGCCGATGCCGGCGTGGCCGAACGTCAGCTTGCCGGGATTCGCGCGCGCATGATCGATCAGATCCTTCACCGTCTTGAACGGCGAGCTGGCCGGCACCGCCAGCACCTGCGGGCCGGAGACGACCTTGGTGATCGCAACGAAGTCCTTGTCCGGGTCGTAGCTCATCTTCGCGTAGATGTGCTGGTTCGCCGTGACCACGGAGCCCGACGGGAAGAAAAGCGTGTAGCCGTCGGGCGCGGCGCGCGCAGCCTCCGCCGCGCCGACCCCGCCGCCCGCGCCGCCGCGGTTCTCGATCACCACCGTCTGGCCCCAGATCTGCGTCAGCTTCTCGCCGAGCAGGCGCGCGGAGATGTCGGTCGCGCCGCCCGGCGGGAACGGCACGATGAAGCGCACCGGCTTCTGCGGCCACGATTGGGCCGCCACCGTGGACGCGAGCAGCGCGCCCAATGCAAACACTAGGATTCTTTTCATGAACGTCCTCCTCTACCGATTCTACAGCGCCAGCGCGAGCGCCAAGCCTACGCCGACCGCGAGCGCCGCGGCGGCAGCCGCGAGGCTCTTCTGCCATTCGCGCCAGGCAAGGAATTCCAGCGCGAGCACGCGCAGCCCGCCGCCGAGATGCGCGGCAAGCGCGACCACGATCAGCCATTCGCCGAACTTGACCAGCGGTTGCTCGGTCCAGGCGAGCGAGCCGTTGATCGCATTGCTGAGCGTCCAGAAGTGCAGCGGCAGGAAAGCCGCAAGCGCGATGCCGGATACGCGATGCACCATGAACACCCAGTAAGACGGGTGCTGCCTCATGCGAACAGCGCCAGGACCGCGCGCATACCGGCCCAAGCCAGGATTGCCGAGAAAACCAAAAGAACGAGATCGCGCGACGCGCCCCGCCAGCGCAGCCACTCGATGCATACGCTGCGCAGGCCGATCGGCGCATGGATGCTGACCGCGAGCACGAATACCGAGTAGAAGGCGAGCCAGGCGGTGTTGCCGCGCGTGCGCGCGAGGATCTCGGACGCGGTGAGGCCGCCCTGGACCGCGTAGATGATGGTGACCAGGTGGACGACCACGCAGACCGCGAGCACCGCGGCGCTCGCGCGTTGCGCGACCCACAGCACGGCCTGCGTGCGGAAGCTCAAAGCTCGCCCTGCAGGACTGCCTTCGCCACCGCGCGCTTCAATCCCGCGATGCCGGCGGTTGGAGAGATGTGCTTCGGGCAGCGCTCGGTGCAGCTCACGTGCGTGTGGCAGGCGTGGCAGCCGGCGTCGCCGGCAACGGCGCGCAGCCGCTCCAAGGTCTGGTTGTCCCTGACATCCTTGATCAGCGTCCAGGCGCGGTTCAGCGCGGCCGGGCCAAGGTAGTCCGGATTCCACTTCACCACGTCGCATGCCGCATAGCAGACGCCGCAGCCGATGCACTCAATGCCCTTGTCGACCAGGACTCTTTCCGGGGACTGCGGCGGCACCTTCGCAAAATCGTCCTTCTTGGTCTGGGCGCCGCGGAACTCGCCTTTGGCGCGCGCCCACTTGTCGAAGAACTCGCGCATGTCGGTGACCAGATCGCGGATCACCGGCAGGTTTCGCAGCGGGCCGATCTCGAGCCTGTCGTTCGAGACGACCTTGTCGACGTGCGTCCGGCACGTCCAGCGCGGCACGTCGTTGACCATCATCGCGCAGGAGCCGCACATGCCGACGCGGCACGAGAAGCGATAAGCAAGCGTCGGATCCAGCATGCGCTGGATATAGGTGACCACGTCGAGCACGGTCTGGCTCGGCTGCCGCGGGACCTCGAACTCCTGGAACGAATCTCCCCGCTTGACGAGGACCTTCACGCGCTTTCGTACAAGCGCGTCAGCACGAACTCGCGGTGGCCGAGCGCTTCCGCCGCGGTGAGGCGGCCGTTGGCGGTGCGGAACATGCACTCGAGCAGCTTGTCGCCCGCCTGATCCGGGGTCAGTTCTTTTCGTAGGAGCCCGGATACATCCACATCGATGTGCTCCGACATCGTGCGCAC
>Ga0075420_100001493_pt1 | contig 19956 bp, 20 predicted proteins | sample SoiMetdeltSBSDD4_FD_75296 | JGI IMG/M metagenome (GOLD analysis project Ga0075420, IMG submission 75296) | Bulk soil microbial communities from a Populus tree surrounding site in Tennessee, USA - Soil MetaG P. deltoides SBSDD4 | ecosystem: Environmental > Terrestrial > Soil > Tree plantation... | reverse complement strand
TTGACGAAGGGCAGCTCAGCAATTTGATGACCCGCGCCACTCACGGCCTCTTCCGACTGTTTGAAGGCCTCCGGCTCGGCCAGCTGCATCAAGATGACCGACTGATCAGCATCGCCGAGCTCAAGTCTAAAATAGCGCCGGTTCGAGGCATCACCGGCGAGAGGTAACAGTTTCTTCAACGTTCCTCGAACCGGCAACCGGGTCCGTATCGTTTCCGCGATGAGCGCTCGGTTAGGAGGAGCGAGCGACTTTTTGGTGGTGGCAGGATCGATCGTGGCCATCAGCGCGGCATTATACTGTTGCGCGAAAAACTTGTCACGAAATGCTCGGCTTGGTGCCGCGTTCCGTGAGGCGGCGTGACCCCACTGCGCCGATCACCGCACCGGTCGTATCGGCGATCCAATCGACCAAACTGGACTCGCGGAGGGGTACATAGGCTTGATGGAACTCATCCGTTAGGCCATACAAGGAACTCGCGACGATCGCGAGCCCGACGGCGTAGTCTCGGGCTTGCGGTCCTGCCCCCCAACGAAATGCCCGGTAACACAGCAGCGCCAGCACCGCATACTCGATCCCATGCAACAGCTTGTCGCCCAGTTGTTCAAAGAGGAAGTTAGGCAGCCGCTCCTCGGGGTGGGACAACGATGAAAGATAAAAGATCAATGTGATGTACGCGATCACCGGAAACCAGTAGCGCAGCCATTGTGCGGCCGGGCTCTGAAGACTCCCCGCATAGGTCTTTTCCATTTTCCTCCGTTGATTGCCACCTCCTTATCCCTATGACATACTCTGTGCTACTCCACAATATCCTTTACACACATTGCCTATGAAAACCGTCCGAGTCTGTTTTCTCTGGCATATGCATCAGCCTTACTACACCGACCCGGTGAGCGGGTCGGTGAGCATGCCCTGGGTCCGTCTCCATGCCGCAAAGGCGTACTTTGACATGGCGTATCTGATTGATCAGTTTCCCCGGGTGCAGGCCACGTTCAATTTTACGCCGTCATTACTGGTTCAATTACAAGAGATCGGAGACGGCTCCGTTCAGGATCTGTTCTGGGAACGTACGCAGCGGCAGGCCGCCCGCTTGAGCGAAGAAGAACAGGCATTCCTCATCAAGCACTTCTTCTCCATCAATTGGACAACCATGATCCGACCGTACCCTCGCTATCACGAACTATTGACCAAACGTGGGTGTGACATTGACGGTCAGGAACTCCATCGGCTTGCCCGGCAGTTCACGACGCAGGACTTCCTGGATTTACAGGTATGGTTCAACTTGGCCTGGTTCGGCTATGGCGCCGTTGCCCGCTATCCACGGCTCGCCGCATTACGATCCAAGAATCGGGGCTTTACCGAAGAAGACAAACAGGAGGTGTTGGCATTACAACGCAGGACGGTCCAGGATATTGTGTCGATGTACCGGCGGCTGGCCGAGCGCGGGCAGATCGAGTTGACGACGACGCCTTTCTATCATCCGATTCTCCCATTGGTCATCGACACCGAGTACACACGCCGGGCCAGACCGGATCTTCCCCTGCCTTCACGATTGCGAGCGCCGGATGATGCCGAGGCACAGCTGCGCCTGGCTGTCGAGTACCATCTGAGCGTGTTCGGCAGGCCGCCGGCGGGACTCTGGCCCTCGGAAGGGTCTGTGTGCCCCGAATTAATACCGCTCCTTCGCCGGGTCGGCCTCCGTTGGCTCGCCACCGACGAAGGGATCCTGGCCCGGTCACTCGAAGCTTCGCAAGTTCCCTGGCATCGGCCGACCCAGCTTTATCGGCCCTACCGCGTAGGACCGAATGGAGAAGAGGCGACGATCATCTTCCGGGACCGTGACCTCTCCGACGGGTTTGGCTTTCTCTACCATAAGACGACACCCGACGCGGCTGCAGATGATGTCCTACGACGCATCAAGCAGATCGCACTCGATACGCCGCAGGAGCACGTCCTCCTTCCCATCATCTTAGATGGCGAAAATCCATGGGAGCATTATCAGGAAGGCGGCGAGCAGTTCCTCTCACATCTCTATCAGGCCCTTTCCGATGGTGCGCTCAACGAAAGCGACTCGATGTGTGTGACCACTGCCACTATTTCCAACGCGCTGGAGGCCACGCCGGATCGGCCCTATCTGGCTCACCTGCATTCGGGCTCATGGATCAACCAGGATTTCAAGATCTGGATCGGCCACGCCGAAGACAACCGAGGATGGGACCTGCTGAACCACACACGCTCGCGCCTGCTGGAAATCAGTTCGACATTGCCGTTGGATCGTGCCAGAGCGGCCTGGCAAGAGCTCTACGCCGCCGAAGGCAGCGATTGGTTTTGGTGGTACGGCGACGATTTCGATACGACCTATAAAGAAGAGTTCGATTGGCTGTTTCGCATGCATCTTCGAAATGTCTGGACGCTGGCCGGCATGACGCCACCCGATCTGCTCAACCAACCGCTGTGCGAGATCCGCCGGTTCGAGGGCCGCGACCAGGTGACGATGCCTCTGGCAATCCTACATCCCACACTGGATGGATTGGTGACGGATTTCTTCGAATGGCGGGGCGCTGGGACGATTAACCCGAATCCGCCGCTTGGGGCCATGTGGAAAGCGGAAGGCCTGTTTACCGCCATTTTTTTCGTCTGCGATTTCGAGCACCTCTATCTACGGCTCGACCCGAACGAGGCGTTCAAGAGCCGAAAGAGCAATCTCCGTCTTGAATGTGTGCTGCAGGCCCCTCGTCGCGCATACCGCCTCATGATCTCCTCTGCCTCCCCGAATCGCTATCAAGTAACCCACCGACGTGATGACGGCGGCTGGAAGGACATCGGTTCTTGCGACCTGATCGGCTGGGACCAGGTGTTGGAACTGGCACTCCCGTTCAAAGAGCTCGAGGTTGGGGAGAGCGAACGCGTGCAGATGAGCCTACTCGTGTATGAGCATGAAATGGAAATCGCCCGCTATCCGCGACATCAACCGGTTATCGTGACGGTACCCGGCCCGGACTTCGGAGCCACAGTCTGGAGAGTATGAATAGCCCCATTTTCGTCCTGGTGCCTCATGCCTGACTTACGGCGCGACCCCATTGTCGGCCGCTGGGTCATCATTTCGACGGACCGAAACGGCCGTCCACATGACTTTGCACAGATGCAGCCGGTCCGGCCGATCTCCACTGCGCTGTGCCCGTTCTGTCCAGGGCAGGAACGGCTGACGCCGAAAGAGATCATGGCCTACCGGCCTGAACCCGCCGAAGCAAACGCTCCGAATTGGTCCGTGCGGGTGGTGCCCAACAAATTCCCTGCCTTGCAGGTCGAAGGAGAGTTAGGCCGTGAAGGCATGGGACTTTACGATCGCATGAATGGGATCGGCGCCCATGAGGTCATTATTGAAGCTCCGGGGCATAAAGACACTCTTGCCGATATGCCGACCAAGCGGCTGGAAGATGTGCTGTGGGCCTATCGCGACCGGATTATCGATCTCAAGCGGGATGTCCGCCTGCGGTACATTCTGATATTCAAAAACCACGGCGCGGCGGCCGGCGCCACCCTCGAACACAGCCACTCCCAGTTGATCGCGCTCCCGGTCATTCCAACCAACGTGATGAACGAGATCGAAGGCTGCCGTCTGCACTATCAACAAAAAGAACGGTGCATGTATTGCGACATCCTGAAGCAGGACCTTGCGCAGGGAGAACGCATCGTGGCGGAGAATTCCGAGTATGCCTGCGTGACGCCGTTCGCACCGAGGTTTCCGTTTGAGATGTGGATCCTTCCCAAGCGGCACGCCGGCCACTTTGAAGAGAGCGAGAAACAGCACTTTGAGTTTCTTGCACCGATTCTCTCGGAATCACTCCGTCGGATGGATCGGGTGCTCTCCAAGCCGGCCTACAATTTTGTGCTTCATAGCTCTCCGGTGCACGAAAAAACAGGTCAATTTTACCATTGGCACATAGAACTCATACCGAAACTCACTCAGGTCGCCGGCTTTGAATGGGGCTCAGGCTTTTACATTAATCCGGTCTCGCCGGAAGAGTCCGCAAAATATCTGCGCGAAGCTGTCCTCTAGACGTTCTCTCCTTGCTCCCGTTCATGGAGCGGCTTAAGATACCGCATGCACGTCCAGTTGAGTCATCCGGCAAGGACCGTCGAAATCAAAGGGCCGAAGCGGACGAAGGATCTTCTGCGGGAACTCAATCTCGTGGTAGAAGCGCATCTTGTCATCCGTGGTGACGAACTGGTGACCGAAGACGAGATGCTCTACGACAAGGACCGGATCGAAATCAGGCCGGTCATCTCAGGCGGGACACCTTAGCCGCGCGACTCGCCACACTCCTATTGGGTGTTCCGATCCCGCGCAGTTATTGGGGCGGGAAATGAGAGAGGATGTTCCGAACGATCGCTTTCGTGCGCTCGTCTCGTTGCTCGGATGTCAGACCCTGATCGACCTCTCCGGCAGCAGTTCCGCGCCACACCAACTTCTGCGATGCGCCATCGATGACATCGATGAGCAGCGTGCCTGTGAGAGAGGAGTACCCCTCGCTGATCGAGGGTGTCCCATCACGGCCCGAACGGCTATCTGCTGAATGCAGGAAGGGACGCCCGGCCATTCCCTCGGAAAAATATTGGGACGAAACCGTCGGACTGCTGTCCTTCAGTCCGATTGTGTACGTTACAAAGAAGTCCGGCCTGCCGTCCGGAAGAGTCTGATAGCCCTTCAACCGCAATTGGGTCCCGATGGCGATTCGAATGCGCATATCCACCGCCGAGTTATCGGCCCGTCGATCGCCGGTCTTTTCCTGCTCCCCCGATAGCCACGCATACGTTTTGTATCCGCCGAAGTTCGTGCTGCGATCGAAGTCATAACCTGTGTTCGGCAATGGGGTGCACCCAGCCACCACAAGCAGAAGGCCAATAATCAAGGGGCTCGCTGTCATGCTTGTTCAAGTGTCGACACAGCTTATTGAGGGGGAAAATGAGCAAGCATCGCACGGACGACAGTGCCGATGCGCTCATCGCGTTCTTTAGGACCGAGGCTCTGATCCACCTCCGCCTGGGCTGACGCCTGCCACACCAGTGTGTGTGATCCGGCATCCACGATGTCGATCACGAGCGTGCCTTCGTGGTATGGCTGTATGTCGCTAATGGTTGTGTAGGTGCCGTGCACCCGATCGCCGATGTAGCGCTGAGTGGAGGCCCCTTTGATCATATCCTTCATCCCCACCTGGTACCCGACCAGGAACTCCGGTTGGCCATTTGTCGGAACAGTATACCCTTTTGCACGCAGTTCCGCGTCAATAGCCGTTCGAATGCGGGTATCGACAAGAGCGCTTTGCACACGCCGGTCGCCCCTCTTTTCTTCTTCGCCGGCAATCCATGCGTAGGTATGGTAACGACCGAAATTGGCGCTTCGGTCGTAATCATAACCAATCTTCGGCGAGGCGCAGCCTAGGCCAAAGGCACAGAGGAGCATCCAATATGCGGGGTGACACCATCTCATCCTGAAGCGGCATGGTAGCAAAGTCGCCGTGTTGTCAAAAGGGGTCATGAAAGCCATGCCATTGGGCATGCTCCAGCTCAGACGGGTCGGGACCTTCGTCTTATGAATGAGATGCTCTGCTTCAGGTGGGGTCGGCGCTCAATGTGCCGAGCAACTTTTGCAACGTTCGGGCGATGACCAGATGACCTGCGTTATTCAGATGGCAGTCGGGAAGAGCGAAATAGTGAGCATTCGTTACATCAGGGTATACAGACTGAAACTCATCCAAAATAGGTTTCTGCCTATCCATATTAAAATCTGCTGACGATAGACAGCCTGGCCCCAGAGCTGGAAGTACCAGCGTATAGTACTTCGCTCCAACCTTCTGAGTAAGACCCTGGATATGCCTTAGGGCGTCATAGGTGACCGCATACCGCCGCAAGAGCGCTTCGTGATCAGCATGAGGCGTATTCGCGGCTTCAGCATCGTTAGTACCGACAATGCGTACCCACGCATTTCTTACACTGCTGCCCAGGAATGTCGAGGTCATTACGCGGCGATAGGCTTTGATGACTAATGTACCGAGAGCCGTTTCCCGCAAGAATCGACGGGTTTTCCCAAACTTGTTATGAAAATGCTCATACGCGACGTCAATACTTTCAATGTAGTTTCCCTCCTCATCCACCGTAGGAATCCATTCTCCTCCCTTGAGGACATAATACGGAGGGCGGCCAGGCGGTGGTTCCCATTGTCCGTCTAAGAAGTCATTGCCCAAGTAGAGAGCGACTAGAACGACGTCGGGTTTGAGCCTGGACAAATATTCCTCAGCCATTCTTTGATACTGTCTGGGTCCGATGCCCGGAATTCCTAGATTATGAACTCGATAGCCCGCTTTCCGAAGGACATCTGGGAAGGACTCGGTAATCGGACTCGCCGAAGCCCCCCATGTAAATGAGTCGCCTAGAACGACGACGACCAACTGCCGCGGTGCTGAGGCCAAGCCGTCGGAAAATTCAGGAGAGCGAAATCCCTCGCTATTCACGCCCAACCCAGCATGCTTGTCAGACAATGGATTCGCCACGAACACTCCCCGATCCTGCACCGTAAAAGAGTCTTCCAAAACCAGGGTACTCGGCCGCCGGGTGTACTCATATCCTACAAGACGGAGACCATATTCGGCCGCAACCACGACACCAAAGACCATGGTGCTGACAAGCACTAACACGACGAAGTGCATATGATCTTTTAACCAACGTGCGCCGTTGCTAGTGGCCACTCTCTTTCCTCACATCCGCTGGGAAACGATTCAAGGCCGCGGGACTGTACGTGTCGTGCTCCAGGAAGGCACCGCTTTATGACTTTCCTACCTTTTTTACACCTTCCCGGAGTATGACCCGACTGTCTACTCTTACCAACTGTTTTCCTTTTCCCGGCAGGTGCTAAGGGCAGCAGGAGCATCACGGTCGCAACACGCTCCGCAAAAGAAGCGGTGGACCCCAGAACGAGTACGTGTTTCCGTCGCCCATTTGCATTTGCCTCAAGTCCGCTCGTAAGATCGACTGATGAACTGCACAAAGTGCAAGACGAAAGCGGTCATCAAAATTCCCCGGCACCATGCGGCGTTTTGCAAGGGCTGCTTCGCGCACTTCGTTCATGAACAGGTGGGCCGCGCGATCAAGTCCGAGAAGATGTTTGCAAAGGATGACCGCATTCTGGTCGCCGTCTCTGGTGGAAAAGACAGTTTGGCGCTGTGGGATATTCTGCTGAAGCTCGGCTACAGGGCCGACGGGTTCTACGTGAACCTGGGAATCGGCGGCTATTCGGAACGATCGTATACCATGGTGCGCCGCTTTGCGGACTCGATCGCCGCGCCCCTCGGCGCTGTCTTGCATACACACACGGTCGAACAGGCGGAAGGTGCCGGCATCAAGGAATTGGCGCAAGTTGTCCATCGTCCCACCTGTTCGACCTGCGGCACCATCAAGCGGTATCAATTCAACCGAGCGGCCGTCGAACGGGACTATGACGTGATGGCCACCGGTCACAACCTCGACGACGAAGCGGCACGGTTACTTGGCAACGTCTTGCACTGGCAAGAGGACTACCTCGAGAAGCAGGGACCGACCCTACCGGCTTCAATGGAAGGGTTTGCAAAGAAGGTAAAACCGCTTTACCGGCTGTCCGAGAGGGAACTCGCCGCCTATTGTGTCCTGAGCAAGATCGAATACATCGTGGACGAATGCCCGATGGCGCAAGGGGCGCGCACCCTCCTTTACAAAGACGTGCTTAATCGGTTAGAGACCGAATCTCCCGGCACAAAGCAGTACTTCTATTGGGGATTCTTGGACAAACAGCGCCGCAAGCAGGATGCTCCGCTCACCATGAGTGAAAAAGATCAAGCGCTGCTCCATCCATGCGCCACGTGCGGACAACCGACCACCGCCGAGGTGTGTTCGTACTGCAAATTAATGGCGCGAGCCAAAATGCCGGCGCGATAAGCCAATGTGTTGCATATGCAGCGCCAGTAGCGCTTGATCTGTGCAAACGCGGTATTATCTCTCTGACGCATGGCAACCACTCCACGTGATTTCTACCAGGTTCTCGGGCTTCCACGAACGGCATCGCCCGACGACATAAAGAAGGCCTATCGACGGCTTGCCCGGCAATACCATCCAGACCTCCATTCCGGATCAAAGAAAACCGAAATGGAGAAGAAATTCAAAGAGCTCAACGAAGCTAACGAAGTCCTATCAGATCCCGACAAACGCAAGAAATACGACCAGTATGGCGCCCAATGGGAACAGGCAGAAGCCTATGAGAAGGCGCGTCAACAGGCGGGGGACCAGGGTTTCTCTTGGCAGCAGCAACAATCGGGCGGCGACTTCCGCGGCGGGGATTTTTCGGATATTTTCGAGAACTTGTTCGGTGGACGGGGCCGGGCTGGAACAGCCAACCACGGGTTTTCCGTCTCGGGTGAAGACCTCGAAGCGGACGTCGAGTTGTCATTGCGGGAAGTGCTGACCGGCGTCACGAAGCGAGTGAGCTTGCGAGAACCCGTCTCCTGCCCGACTTGTCAGGGGAGCGGCGCGTTGCGCGGACGGACCTGCCCTACCTGCTTCGGTGCCGGTACGACGACAGAATTGAAAACCATTGAGGTCAAAATCCCGGCCGGCGTCCAAGACGGTACGCGCGTGCGCGTGGCAGGCAAGGGCCAGCCCGGCTCGAACGGTGGCAAACGGGGGGATCTGTATCTCCACGTCACCATCAAGCCGGACCAGATCTTTCGCCGCGAGGGAAGCGACATTCACGTCACGCTGCCGGTGTATCCCTGGGAGGCGGTTCTGGGTGCTGAGGTGATGGCGCCGACCCTAGCCGAGCCGGTCAAGGTCAAGGTCCCGGCCGGGAGCAAGGCCGAAGGCAAGTTACGGCTCAAAGACAAGGGCCTTCCGTCGGCTGGAGGAGGTCGAGGCGATCTCTTCTTAAACCTTCAAATTGTCGTCCCGCCGGCAGTGACCGAAGAAGAGCAGACGCTCTACAAGCGACTGGCACGAGACCAACATCCGGATCCCCGCGCCGAGCTGCTCAGGCAAACTCGAATGCGATGACTGCATGACGCCGACCGAATACGGTGTGCTTGCATTTAGTTCTCTCTTCGTGATCGTCGATCCTCTCGCCACCGTCCCGGCTTTTCTCGCCATGACCGCTCGCTACACCCTCAGCCAGCGCCTGCGCATGGCGCGCGTGGCCTGCGGTGTCGCATTTCTCATCTTGAGCGGCTTTGCCCTCGCCGGACACTGGCTCTTCTCGCTGCTGGGCATCACGCTTGCCGCCGTGCAGGTCGCCGGCGCGCTCGTATTGCTACTCGTGGCATTGGACATGCTTCGGGCGCAACGTTCTGCGGTGGTCGAAACCGCTGCAGAAACGGCGGAAGGTGCCGCCAAGGACGACATCGCCATCACCCCGCTCGCCATACCGATGTTGGCCGGGCCGGCCGCCATTTCGACCATTATCCTGTTGGAAGCGCAGGCGTCGTCATGGCTCTATCGGAGCATCCTGCTGGCTTGCGTTGCGTTGGTTGGTCTGGCAAGCTACGCTATCCTGGCTCTCGGTGCTTCCGGAGCCAAGTGGATGAGCCCGCTGGCAGAAAAGATCATCACGCGTTTAATGGGCTTGCTGCTTGCCGCCTTGGCCGTTCAGTTCCTGTTCAACGGGCTGAAGGGCGAAGGCGGTTTGTATATGCGATAATGACAAGAAACCGTAGGACGTTCAACCGAGGGAGGATTGTATGAAGAAGGAGACGCAGGGACTGTCGGCACTGATCATGGCCGGAACTTTCATGCTGGCCATGGGAAGCGTCGGTGTCTGGGCCAATGAACCGGGCTACGGCCATGGCGGCGGAAAAGACGGATACGGATCCCGCGGCCACGGGTCGATGGGCAGTCATGGGATGGGCATGATGCACAGCAGCGCAGGCCATTTAATCCGCCATTTGCTCAAGCACGAGAAAGACATCGGCCTCACGGCCGAACAGGTAACGAAGCTCAAGGACATTCAACTCAACCTTGACAAGACCCGTATCAAAGCGGAAGCGGATATTCAGGTCGCCGAACGAGAACTCAAAGCCCTCACCGATGAAGAAAAATCGGATCTCGGCCAGATCGAGGCCAAGTTAAAGCAAAGCGAAGACTTGCAAATGGCCCTACGCATGACCTCCATCAAGACCCGCCGTGAGATCCTGGCGCTATTGACGCCTGAGCAGCGCACTAAGGAGAAGGCTGAGCATGAAAAGGTCATGCAACAGCACAGAGAGGGCGGCAGTCGAGGCCAGGGCAGCGGCATGATGAATCCGCACGGCGGTGCCATGCAAGGCAATCCTCATAAAGGTAGTGCACCCATGCCTCCCTCAGACACGAAGAGCCAATAACCATTTGTCGGCAGAGGAGGGACCCATGCAGGCATATAGTGCATATAGATGGACCGGTTTACTGGCGATTAGCATGCTCGTGATCAGCACGTCGGCCTGGGGGGACGACAAGGAAGGCAAGGTCGCCGATCTCGTGAAGGACGCGAAGGTGACGGCCGAACAGGCAATCAAGACTGCGGGAGAAAAAGTACCCGGCACCGTGGTTGAAGCCGAGCTCGAAAAGAAGCACGGGAAAACAGTCTGGGAAGTGGAAGTGTTTGGGGCAGATGGAAAGGTCACCGAAGTCCACATCGACGCCGAGACCGGAACCGTCATCGACACGGAAGCGAAAAAGGGCGAAAAGCACAAGGACAAGAAGGGAAAATAGATCCATGGGGAAAGGGGCGCGATTGAACAGTCACGATCTGCTGCTCGGCCCTGGTCGGGCACCAGCCCGCGCCATGCTAAAAGCCGTCGGCTTCACCGACGAAGACCTTTCACGTCCTTTGATCGGCGTCGCTAACACGTGGATTGAAGTCATGCCGTGTAACTTTCACCTCCGCCGCCTGTCCGAGCGGGTGAAAGCCGGCATCCGTGTGGCCGGCGGCACGCCCATCGAGTACAACACGATCGCCGTCTCGGACGGCATTTCGATGGGGACGGAAGGCATGAAGGCCTCGCTGATCAGCCGTGAAGTGATCGCCGACTCGATCGAGTTGGTGGCCCGCGGCCATCTCTTTGACGGCATCGTGGCGCTCTCGGGCTGCGACAAAACCATTCCGGGAACGGTCATGGCGCTCGCACGCCTCAACCTGCCGTCGCTGATGCTGTATGGCGGCTCGATCATGCCCGGACAGTTTCAGGGCCATGACGTGACTATTCAGGACGTGTTTGAAGCGGTCGGGAGACATGCGTCCGGCAGGATGACGAGCGCCGAGTTGAAAGATCTCGAAGACCACGCCTGCCCGGGGCCGGGCGCTTGCGGGGGCCAATTCACCGCCAACACCATGGCAATCGCATTTGAATTCCTCGGCATATCCCCGATGGGACGCAATGGCGTCCCGGCCATGGACAACCGGAAGGACGACGTGGCCTTCGAGTGCGGCAAGATGGTCATGGATCTCTTGAAACAGGACCTGCGGCCTCGACAGATCATCACGCGCAAGTCATTGGAGAATGCGATCGCAGCGGTGGCCACGACTGGAGGCTCGACGAATGCGGTGCTGCATCTTCTCGCCATCGCCTATGAGGCCGGGGTCAAGCTGAGCATCGACGATTTCGACAAACTCAACCGCAAGGTCCCGCTCCTGGCCGATTTGAAGCCGGGGGGAAGATTTACCGCGGCAGACCTGTATGCGGCCGGGGGGACGACGTTGGTGGCAAAGCGCCTGGTCGACGGCGGCCTGCTGCATGCGAACCAACCGACGGTGAGCGGACGGACCATCGGAGAAGAGGCCAAGGAAGCGATCGAAACGCCGGGGCAACAAGTGTTGAGGCCGTTGTCAGACCCGATTAAGCCTACGGGCGGATTAGTGATTCTCAAGGGGAATCTTGCGCCGGAAGGCTGCGTCGTGAAAGTCGCCGGCCATTCGATGATGCAGTTCTGCGGACCGGCGAGAGTGTACGATCGCGAAGAAGATGCCTTCGTCGCCGTGAAAGCCGGCCAGATCAAGTCCGGCGATGTCGTGGTCATCCGTTACGAGGGACCGTCAGGCGGGCCTGGCATGCGGGAGATGTTGGGCGTCACCGCCGCGATCGTCGGAGCGGGCTTGGGCGACTCCGTCGCTCTCTTGACCGACGGGCGATTCTCAGGCGCGACACACGGTCTGATGGCCGGCCATGTCGCCCCCGAAGCGGTCAGAGGGGGGCCAATTGCCGCTGTCAAAACCGGGGACATGATTGTCTTCGATATTCCCAAACGACAGCTACACCTCCAACTCTCTGCCAAAGAGATCAAGGCGCGTCTCAGGAAAGTCAAGCAACCGGTTCCGCGCTACACGCACGGCGTCATGGCCAAGTACGCCCGGCATGTGTCCTCAGCCTCGGAAGGAGCAATCACAAGCTAGGCCAAACCGTCCGCTGGCTTTTCCAGCCACACCGTCAATACCTGGGTCACGGCATCATCGCGGCTGTACTTCTGCAAGTAGGGAAGCGCCGGTAGTGCGCGATCGATTTCTCCGTTGAGCGAGGATGCTTCAGCCCGTACAAGGAATCCCACGTCCTCGAACAACCGTTTCCACTCTGATTTCCTCAGCCGGTTCACGTAAGAACTGCGGTTCCACCTCATGAGCCTCCATAGCCATGCAGGATAGCGTAGGCAATGAAACGCGTGTAACGGTCGAGGCCGTTGGCACCCATAATAGGTATGGTCGCCCAGATCGATATGGGCGACAAGAGTACCTCCCCGACGCAGCAGGCGAAAACACTCTGCTACCGTGATCTCCGGGTAGCGAAGGTGCTCGAACACCGTGTGAGACCAGATGCAATCGAATCGATGGGCGGCAAACGGTAACAACCTCCCATCGTACAACCGGTAATCGATTCCCTTTTGCGCCGCCTGCCCTGCCGTCACATAGTTGACCACATCGACAGCCGTACAACTCCTCGCCCCGGACGCGAAAGCCTCTTCCAAGACTTCCAGCGTGTGTCCGGGTCCGATTTCCAGGATGTCCTTTCCGGCGACAGGGTGGAACCGGCAATACAAGCCCAGCAACTCGCGGGCCTTGGCACGGTCGGCGTTAAGACCGGTGCGATGACGCCGGCCAGCCACCCTCGCGATAGCGGGGATGCCCATCAGCACATTTTGAAGGATTTCCAAAGGAACGCACATGGTCAGATGATGACCCTGGCTAGGTGGAATCGTCCGTTCGCGGGCACCCGTCTCGGATGGCTGGGCTCGACAGTTGCTCTCGGCCTATCGCCTTACACTCGATCACCGATTCGGCCTTGCATGGATTCGCTGAAAAGCGACAACCGGCATGACACGCGCTGGCTTAAGGACCCTACGTCCGACGCATGATTGGCGACGACTCGCGCCCGTCCGCTAACCTCAGCGGCGGCTCAGCGAGGCCTGCGCGCACCCGTGGACTAGCCTCGTCGATAGAATTCACTGATCATCTGCACGACGTAGGTTTGCTGATCTTCGGTTAACTCAGCATAGATGGGGAGCGACAGCACTTCTTCAGCCGCGCGTTCCGAGACGGGGAACGATCCTTTGTGATGGCCGAGATCGTGGTAGCAATTCTGCAGGTGCATGGGAAGAGGATAATACACTTCGGAGCCGATACCCTTCTCCTTCAAGAAGTTCCTGAGTTCATCCCGCTGTCGGACCCTCACCGTGTATTGGTTGTACACATGGAAGTTTCCGTGCGCAGTGACCGGCAGCAGCACGCGATCGAGCAACTGAGCCTGTGCGAACAGATGCTGGTAGCGCTCGGCATTCCGCCGGCGGCCTTCGGTCCACGCATCGAGGTGCGTCAGTTTGACTTGGAGCACCGCAGCCTGCAGAGCATCCAACCGGCTGTTGATTCCAACCGCTTCATGTAAATACCGCACTCTGCTGCCATGAACGCGCAGCATCGAGAGCGTCCCGGCCAGTCCCTCATCGTCCGTCGTCATCAATCCGCCGTCGCCGAAGCCGCCCAGATTCTTGGTGGGAAAGAAGCTGAAACATCCCACGTCGGACAGCAGACCGGCACGACGGCCGTCTTGCGCCGCCCCGATGGCCTGGCAGGCATCTTCGATGACACGAATACCCCGTGGCTTGGCGATTGCGTTGATAGCGGCCATATCGGCGCACTGTCCGAACAGATGCACCGGAATCACCGCTTTGGTACGTGGAGTGATCGCGCGTTCGATTTGACGGGGATCGATATTGAATGAGTCCGAGTCGATATCGACGAATACCGGCTTGGCGCCCAGTCGTGAGATGGCTCCGGCGGTGGCAAAGAAGGTAAACGGCACGGTGATCACTTCATCACCGGACTTGACGCCGAGCGCCATCAATGCCAACAACAATGCATCGCTTCCCGATGCACAGCCGATCGCATGGCGGCACCCCACGTATCGCACCATGGCCGCTTCAAATTCGGCCACCCTGGGTCCCAGGACGAAACCTTGCTCATCGCACACCGCTTCCATTACCGCCATCACCTCAGCTTTGATGGCGCGGTACTGAGCTTTCAAATCGAGCAATGGAACGTTCACGGGTGGCTCCTGCGAATTATGATGACGCCGGGCTCAACGAACGAGACGCGAGCTTGCGTCGTTGCGACAGCAGCGTATCATACAGCGATTGATATTGCTTGACCATTTCTTCGATGTGAAATTCCTTCGGGAGCTGTTGCAGTCTTCCGGTGACGGGCGACGTCCCTTCTGTGCGTCGCTGTTGCAATACGATTGCTACGCCTTCGGCTAGACCGGCGATGTCGCGCGGCTCATACAGCCGGGTACGGTCGCGATGGACCACCGCCTCCTCTACTCCACCGACTTTGGTCGCCACGATCGGCAACCCTGCCGACGCCGCCTCGAGCATGACCCTGGGAAGGCCCTCCCAGTGCGACGTCAGCAGTAGCGCGTCGAAGCTCCCCATCGCCCGATCGACATCACGTCTCCAGCCCGCCAAGCGCACACGTTCATGCAACCCCCGCTGATCAATCAGAGCTTGAATACGGGGCCGCAGCGCTCCATCTCCGATCAAGACGAATTTCACTTTTGGCATGCGCGAGCAGACCAGCTCTGCGACAGCAACCAGGTCTTCGGGAGCCTTTTGGGGTTTTAGACAGGCGACGGTGCCGACAAGCAGGTCATCCGGACCAGCGCCCAACTCTTCGCGTAACCGCCGCCGAGACGCCGGGTCAGGCGGCTGCTGAAACGGTCGTGGGTCGATGCCAGGCCTGATGACCGACACATTCGCATTGAACAGGCCCCACCGCCGTCCTCGCTCCTCGTCGATTGCTGCGACAACGACCCAGTGGGTGGTGATCCAGCCGGTGATCCGTTCGACTAGGATCAGGAGGTGCTGCAGCCATCGAGGTTGCGCCGGCGTGATGCCAAAACCGTGGACGGTATGGAAGATGAGAGGGACTCCCGCGCACCAGGCAGCCCACCGACCGAGGATGCCCGCCTTGGAGCTGTGAGTGTGCACGATGGCCGGCTTCACGCGGTGCAACAACCGGACTAAGTGCAGAAACGCCACCAGGTCGCTGATCGCATGGATACGACGGCCGAGAGTGGGCACAATGATCAGGTCCACGCCCGGCAGTCGGCGGGCCTCCTCGGTCAGCAGCCCCCCGGGGCCGGCCATCAACACACGACGAAATCTGGTGCGGTCGAGATGGGACACGGCATAGAGCGCGACTTCCTGCGCGCCACCCAATTCGAGCTTCGTAATAATGTGGCAGATTGTGTCCACGATTTTTAGGCTGAAACAGCCTGGGCTCCCCTGGCTTGGAGTCGTTCGGCCAATTGTTTGCCCTGTCCGATGGCGTCCTCCATCGACGTATGCTCCCACGCTCCGTACCGGCCGATCGAATAAATCCCCCGCCGCTCGAGCTCCGCCAGCATTGTCGGCAGCGCACGTGCCCGGTGCCGGTCGAAATAGACGTACGCATAGCGCAGATCTTTGACATCGGCCACGACGATCTCATCCTCGCTCCGCAAGATGCCGGCTCGCTCCATCCCGCTTCGCGCGCGCGACAAGAGCTCCTCGGGCGAGCGCTGCTCCGACGGGCGATGCGACATTTCCACGTACATCGAACTGCATCCGGACCGTCCCAGGGCGGGTGAGAAGTTCATAGGAAACCCGATGCGGTAAAACGGATACTCGGGCTCGGGGAAATACAGCCAATGCTTGTCCGAGACCTGTTCACGCCCTACCGCCATGTTGAGGTTATACACGGACACCCATCGGAGGCCTTCCGCACCTTCTTTCAGATGCGCCGGCATGTCCGGGCAGCGGCGCATGAATTCAGGAACGGGAATTGTGGAGACAAGCGATTCATAGTGCTCGATTCGGGTGTCGCCGCTCGCTTGATGCCTGAAGACCGCCCGGCGCCGCTTCGTCTCGACTTCCATCAATTCCCAACCCTGATGCAGACCAGTGATGCCGGGCAAGAAAGATTCAGGAAGCACGCGAATGCCGTCCGCCGCCGGGTATTGAAATGACGGATTGTATCCGAAGGCCTTGTCTTTGATTCCCAACGCACCGTTGATCACATCTTTGAGTTCCGGTTTCGGCACGAGCCAAGAGACCCAGTCGGAAGTGAGTTCATCCAACGGCACCTGCCAAAGCTTTTCGTTGAACGGCACCATAAAATGCCTGGCCATGCCTTCGCCGAGGTTGTCGACTATCCATTGTTTGAAGGAGCGATCATTGGAGGGCCCGGCCCCGGCCGGCGTCGTCAGCGTGGCAATAAATCCCATCAAACAGTCCCGCACGACTTCGGGTGGAAGTCCGTGCGTATTCACCTGGAACGGATACTCCGTATAGGTGTGATGCGAATAGATAAATGATTTTCGGGTGTGTTTCTGAAGCTTGCCCGCTAACAGACGCTCGACCAGCGCCTTGATCTGCGGCTGGCGGAAGTGCAGGAGGTGGCCCGTATAATCAAAGGTGAAGCCGTCCTTACGGTAGGAACGACACAGGCCTCCCACTTCCATCTCCCGTTCGTAGAGGCGGTACGGCGTCTCGGAGAGGTGATAGGCGGTGCTCAGACCGGCCAGGCCGGCGCCCACGATCAGAATCATGCGGCTTGCGAGCCTTCCTGCGCATGGCCCGGTGCAACCGAGGACGAGGGCCTCCTGACATCGATTTTCATCAGCAAATAGGTCGAGAGCAACAGCACCCCTAGCGTCCCGAGGCAGAGGGTCCAGGCTACGTCTTCTTGGACCGTCATCAAAAGCAGACCGATTCCGGCCACGACAGCGGTCGCCACATAGCTCGTGAGCACGATGTGAGGAACCGGCATGCCCCAATGACGCAAGCGAATGGCAATGTGATCCGGACTGCCCCAAAAAATCGGTAAGCCACGCTGATAACGAATCCACATCACAAACAGCGTGTCGAAAATCGGAATACCGAGAATGAATACCGGCGTGAGAAGCGATAGTGGGTGATCACTCGGATATTTCCCAATCATGGCCATGGCGCCGAGGAGCAGACCGATGAACATCGCGCCCGTATCACCCATATAGATCCGCGCCGGTTTCCAGTTGTATTTCAAGAATCCCACAAGACTGCCGATCAGCGCTGCGAGCAAGAAGGCAGTCGTCTGGTCTCCCTCTAGCCACGCGGCGATAAACAGTCCGATCGCGCTGACGGCGCCTATTCCGGCGGAGAGGCCGTCCATGATGTCCAGCAGGTTGAAGGCATTGATCAGTCCGATCATCCAGATAAGGGTGAGCAAGAGATCGAGCCATTCGGGAAACGCAGCGATCTCAATTCTGATGCCGCTTTTGATCAAGACGAACACGGCGAGAAGTTGACCGGCCAGCTTAGTCGCGGGCGTCAGCACGCCGAAATCGTCGATGAGTCCCAACATCACCACGATCGTCCCGCCCAAGATTATGCCCAGCACGTCATGGCGGAACTCAAAGGTGAATGCGAGACTCATGAGGAAGGCAAGATAAATCGCCAACCCACCGAAGTACGGCACCGGTTCCTGCTGATGTTTGAGCCGCCCGTCCGGCGCATCCACGATGCCGTACTTCAACGCCGCCTGACGGGCAATCGGCACCCCGTACAAGGCAAGGGCAAGTGACAAGACGAATGTCAAAAACACAAGTGACATCATTGTGCCTTCATACTCAGTACTCACACTCGAAAGGTCTCATCAGCGGATCACCGCGCCGTTAGACGTTGGCCAGACAGGACTCATAAACCTGTTCATGCCGTCGGACCACCGTAGAAATTTGAAACCCTGCCTGTACCCTGGACCGACCATTGGCTCCCATCCGCGTGGCTCGATCGGGATCGCGGAGCATCGAGGCAATGGCATCGGCTAGCGCAGCCGCGTTTCCCGGCTCGACGAGAAGGCCTGTCTCTCCAGGCAGGACAAATTCCGGAATCCCTCCCACGCACGTCGCCACGACCGGTTTGCCGACGGCCATGGCCTCCAGGATGGCAATGCCGAATCCTTCATACAGGGACGGCAGGACGAATACGTCCAACAGGGGGAGGATCCTCTGAATGTCTCGTCTCACGCCGGCGAACACGACGCACCTTGACAGACCGAACTGATCACTCATCGCTTCCAGCAGCCGGCGGGAAGGGCCCTCACCTACGATTAATACCTGGCAACCAAGATCGGCCTTTTGCCGCTTCAATGCTGCCATCGCCTCTAGTAATACGCTCAGACCCTTTTTGGGCTCTACGAGCCGGCAGACGGTGCCGATCAGAGGACCTCCCTCGCGAAGCCCCAACTCCTGCCTCGTTGCCAGCTCAGTGGCGGCAAACCGGCGAAGATCGACACCAAATGGAATAGTGGCCTGCCGGGCGACCCGTCCACCGATACGGGCAGAAACCGACCGCCGGACAGCCTCAGAGCAGCAGACCACCGCGTGGGACCACTGGAACGTCAGGCGGTCAATCGCCCTCAAGAGCCGCCCTTCGCTGACGATCTCATCGTGATACGAGCACACCACACGGACGGCTTTGAAGAGGCGTCCCAATAGACGGGCCGACAGATTCGCCCAGAACAGAAACGACTGGATTACATCGGGCGGCTCTGCCTGCAGCACTTTCCATAATCGATAGAGAACGCGGAAGTCGAACACGCCCGCTCCGCCGAGGGACACGACGCGGATGCCGCGTGCTCGGAGATCATCCGCTACACATCCACCAGACTTGAGGGCACAGACTGTGACGTCATATTTTGTGCGGTCGATCCGCGAGGCCAGTTCGAGAATATGTGTTTCTGTGCCACCCACGCCCAACCCGACGGCCAATAGCATGACTTTAGTTGGCATGGTGAACCGCCGCGGCGTCGGGCGCACGCAGAAGAATCGAGTCATACCAGTTCAGATAGGCCCGCACTTGCTGTTTCAGATCGAAACGCTCCCGCGCAACGCGTTCCGCTTCCGACGCCATCAACTTTCGAAGGCTTTCTTGCTCGAGCAACCGGACGATTTGCCGTGCCATGGCCTCTGCATCGCCCGCAGGAACAAGGAAGCCGGTCCGCCCGTCAAGCACTTGTTCAGAAATTCCCCCCACTGCCGTTGCGACCACGGGTGTGCCGCAGGCAGTGGCTTCAATCACCGCGTTCGGGAACGTCTCCGCCCGGGCGGCGTGAATGTACAGATCGGCGGCTTGATAGTAGCGAGCCACCGCCGACTGATCATGCTGATAGGGAACACACTGTATGCGCACAGATCCGATGGCCTCTTCGGCTTCTTCCTCGCCCAAAGCGACAAACAGCACCGGCCGGTCCTTCATGAGGACGGCTACCCGTGCGAGTGCTGCCCGCATTGTTTTGTAATCCTTCCAAAGATTTTGTTTCACCCCGTTCGCGGCAAACACGAGAATCTTCGCCTCGGGCGGCAAACCCAGCCGTTTCCGCGCCTGGGATTTATCGGCCGGGGCGAAGAT
>Ga0075420_100001492_pt1 | contig 19966 bp, 23 predicted proteins | sample SoiMetdeltSBSDD4_FD_75296 | JGI IMG/M metagenome (GOLD analysis project Ga0075420, IMG submission 75296) | Bulk soil microbial communities from a Populus tree surrounding site in Tennessee, USA - Soil MetaG P. deltoides SBSDD4 | ecosystem: Environmental > Terrestrial > Soil > Tree plantation... | reverse complement strand
CGCGGCTCGATCCACTCGCGTTCCCCGCCGTCGTCGACGTATCGCTCGAGCGCCGACCGGAGCTTCGCGCGGGCGGACTCCGACTCCTCTCCCTCCGCGATCTCGCATCGCATCCGCACCATCTCGGCGAGCGCCGAGTAGGAGACACCATCGCCGTAGGCGAGACAGCGGCCGCGGTGCCACTGGACTACCTGGGCGACTCCGTCGAAGTACTTCTGGAGCTCGAAGCCGAGTCGCGACTTCCCGATGCCGGCGATGCCCACGATCGATACGAGATGTGCCTTGCTTTCGTCCGCGCTCGCGTGGAAGAGCTCCTTGAGCAGGCGAAGCTCGCGCTCTCTCCCGACGAACGGGGGCTCGAGCAGATCGGACGTGAGGCTCCCGCGCCGCCCGGCAGTGACGCGCAGCGCGCGCCACAACGGGACGGGCTCCACCCTCCCCTTCAGCGCGTGCGTACCGGCATCCTCGTACGCGATCGCGGCTTCGGTCGCTCGCCTCGTCGAGTCGCCGACGAGGACCGTCCCCGGCTCAGCGAGGGCCTGGACGCGGGAAGCTGTGTTGACGAGATCGCCGGCCACCATCCCCTGTCCCTGGGCGCGGAGGGTCACCGCCGCCTCGCCGGTGAGCACGGCCGCGCGCACCGCGAGTGCCGGCGCACCGACCTCGCCTTCGAGGGCGGCCACGGCCGGGATGAGATCGAGCGCGGCGCGCACGGCGCGCTCGGCGTCGTCCTCAAGCGCCGTCGGCGTCCCCCAGACGGCCATGACCGCGTCGCCGATGAACTTCTCGACCTCGCCACCGTAGCGTTCGACGATCGTGCGCGCGACCCCGGCGTAGCGCGAGAGCAGCTCGCGCACATCCTCGACGTCGCGCTGCTCCGCGAGGGCGGTGTGCCCGACGAGATCGGCGAACAGGACGGAGACGAGGCGACGCTCGACACCCGACGGGGTCGCCGCCTGAACAGGGGTCGCTCCCGGCTCGAGCGCTCTGCCGCACTCGCCGCAGAACCGCTCGCCCGGCTCGTTCGCGGTGCCGCACGACGGGCACGGAGATGCGAGCGACGCGCCGCACTCCGCGCAGAACTTCCGCCCTTCGCGATTGCGGCTCTCGCACGCTGGGCAGATCGTGCCCGCTGCTACGTGTTCGACCACGGGTCGCAGGATAGGACGGTTGAGCCGCAGCCCCAAACGACGCGCCCGACGACGACTCCATGCCCATCGCGGGAGTCACCATCACTGCCGCGTCCGGTTTTTCCATTGGCCCAGCGCCACGAGCAGCTCTCGTGACGGTTCTGACGCAGGACCTGTCACCACCGTGCGGCGATGCCGACGTTCACTGACGCACTGACACGCGGCCCTTGTTCGCGTCCTTCGCGCCGGCTCGTATGCTGCCGCGCGGCGCGCGAACCGAGACGATCTCGAGGGTGACGCTCCCCCGCGGCGTTGCCACTTCGACGTGCGCACCTGCACGCTCCCCGACGAGCGCTCGTCCGACCGGGGCGTGCATTGAGACGCGACCGTTGACGGCATCCGACTCGAGCGGACCGACGAGCTCGAGCTCGAAGGCCATGCCTTCTCCGTCGCGGACCCGGACGACGCTGCCGATCCCGACCCGGCCGTCGGCGGCGGGCGTGATGATCTCGGCGGCGGCGAGCTGCGCGTCGAGGATGGCAATCCGCCGCTCGAGCTGCGCCTGCTCCTCGAGCAGGTCCTGGAGCATCGGGTTGTCCGCCAGGTCTCCGTGCCCACGTGCGTCACGCAAGCGCTCACCGAGCTCGCGCCGCCCGAGGTCGCGCAGGGTGTCGAGCTCGCGGCAGAGGTACTCGTAGCCCTCGGCGCTCATGGGCAGCGTCTCGGCCGGGTTCGTGGGGACCGTCACGTGGGCTCCTCTCGCTCGCTGGGCCAGATCGCCGCGATCGTCCGTGAGCTGCGCCGTGACGGCCATGGGGCGTTGCCCCCATTTCCGCGAAGAAGCCCGCCTCGCCCGGAAATCGGGCCAGCGCCCGATGGCGCGGGAGCGCACACGACGCGATCCTGGTCGCAGGACCACGAGTGGAGGGCAGATGCGGGGAACGTTGGTGTGCGCGGTGACCGAGGGCGAGGAGAGCGCGGACGCGCTCGCGCTCGGCGCGGAGCTCAGCAAGCGGCTCGGCCTGCGCCTGGTCTTGGCCCATGCTCTCGACGGTCCTGGCCAGGTCGGAAGCGGGGCGGGAGTCGAGAGCGTGTCGCAGAAGGCCGACCGCCAAGGCGCAGAGCAGCGTCTGGCGCGGCTGGCCGGCGAGCACGGAGTCGGCGACCGCGCCGAGCGAAGAGTCGCCGTCGGCGATCCTCCGGCGCTGCTCGGTCGAATCGCAGCCGAGGAGGCCGCCGACCTGATCATCGTCGGCTCACGCGCACGCGGCCGGCTGCGCCGCGGTCTCGAGAGCAGTCTCGCCCGTCAGCTCGAGACCGAGACTCGGGTCCCGGTCCTGATCGCGCCGCCGCGGACGTGGCAAGCGAGGAAGACCACGTCATAGCCACCGGACGGCGCTAACGTCGTGTTGATGGTCCATCGTCGTTCGCTCTACTGGCGCGTCTTCGCCGTCAACGCTGGTTTGCTCAGCGCGGTCGCGCTGCTGCTGCTGCTCAGTCCGGTCGAGATCGACGCGCCGATCACGCCCCTGCAGGCGCTGATCATCCTGAGCGGGCTCGTGATCACGGTGATCGCCAACGCGGTCCTTCTGCGGCGGGTGGTCGCGCCGCTGGCGCGGCTGGCCCGGCGCATGGAGTCGGTCGATCTGCTGCGGCCCGGTCAGCGCCTGCCGGTCGACCGCGGCGACGAGATCGGTCGCGTCCTCGCCGCCTTCAACCGCATGCTCGACCGGCTCGAGCGAGAGCGCCAGCAGAGCGGCCGGCGCGTGCTGGCCGCCCAGGAGGCCGAACGCATCGGGATCGCCCGCGACCTGCACGACGAGGTTGGGCAGCTCTTGACTGCCGCGCTGCTGCAGCTCAACTCGGTCGCAGAGAGCGCACCGGCGCATCGCAAGGAGATCGACGAGGCCAGGCAGGCGGTTCGCCGGGCGCTCGACGAGGTGCGTCGGATCTCGAGCGAGCTGCGGCCGGAGGTGCTCGAGCATCTGGGCCTCGTCAGCGCGCTGACGGAGCTGTCGACGACCTTCGCGCGGGTCTCGGGAGTGCCGGTCGTGCGGCAATTCGACCCGTCTCTGCCCAAGCTCGCGCCCGACGCGGAGCTCGCCGTCTACCGCATTGCCCAGGAGAGCCTGACCAACGTCGCGCGTCACGCGCAGGCGAGCCGAGTCACGATCACGCTGGAGCGCGGCCACGACAGCGTCGTCCTCCGGGTGGTCGACGACGGCCGCGGCTTCGACGGGGTACCGGAGGAACACGGCGGCCTCCGCAGCATGCGCGAGCGCGCGTTACTCGTCGAGGGGGCGCTGGCGATCAAGAACGGAGCGCACGGCGGCCTCGAGGTACGGCTCGAAGTCCCGGAAGTCGCGTCGCAGCCGGTAGGGGTCCAGTGATGCCGGTCCCCCTCGTGACCCGCATCCTGATCGCCGACGACTTCGCGATCGTCCGCGAGGGCCTCAAGAAGGTGCTCGACGCCAAGCCCGACCTCGAGGTCGTGGCGGAGGCCGAGGACGGACGCGAAGCCGTTGACAAAGCCCTGAAGGAAGACGTCCACCTCGCCATCCTGGACGTGTCGATGCCGCGCATGACGGGGATCCAGGCGGCTGCAGTGCTCCAGAAGCGCAAGCCGGAGCTCAAGACCCTGATGCTGTCCATGCACGACAGCGAGCAGTTCCTGTTCGAGGCGTTGAAAGCCGGCGCTTCGGGCTACGTGCTCAAGTCCGGCGCCGACACCGACATCGTCGATGCCTGCCGCGCCGCGATGCGCGGCGACTCGTATCTCTACCCGTCGGCGGTCACCACGCTCGTCCGGGACTACGTCGAGCGCGGCGGCCGTGGCGAGGAGCAGTTCGACGTTCTCACGCCGCGAGAGCTCGAGGTGCTCAAGCTGATCGCCGAGGCGAACACGTCCAAGCAGATCGCCGATGCGCTCTTCATCAGCATCAAGACCGTCGAACGCCACCGCCAGAACATCCTGGACAAGTTGGGGATGCGCGACCGCGTCGAGCTGACACGCTACGCGATCCGACGCGGCCTGATCCAGGCGTGACCCGGACTGAGCTCCGGGCCCGCGCGAGCGGAAGCTCTGCGTCCACGGCCCCTCAGACCTCGACCAGGAGCGCCGATCCCTCGAGTCGAACGGGATAGCGACGCACCGGCTCGAGAGCCGGGCCGCGCACGACAGCTCCGCTCGTCACGTCGAACTGGCTTCCGTGGCACGGGCACGTGACGGTCGTCGCCTCCAGGTTTCCCTTGGAGAGCGAGCACTCCCGATGCGTGCAGATGTCCCCGAACCCGTACAGCGCGTCACCCACGCGGGCGATCGCGACTCGGTTGCCTCTCACGTCGAAGGACGCGAGCTCGCGATTCTCCAGCTGATCGAGCGTCGTCACCGTCACCTCCGCCATCTGCGCCTCATCCTCTCATCGTCATGGCTGCACGGACCTGGTTCCCGGCGCTGCCGGCTCAACCGACTCGCTCCAGGAGCGTTTCTGGCTCGACTGGCTCGCCCGCGCGAATCAGCTCGCTCGCGGCGTCGACGCGGCCGAACACGTTCCAGAGCAGGACGCCTCGGGGCCTCCCCTCGCTGTCGACGTAGTAGACGGTGCCTTCGTCGCCAGGCCGGCTCACTTCGGTGATCGTCTCCAGGCGGCTGTCGAGCTCACCGACCGCCTCGTATCCGAGATCGAAGAGATCGGAGTAGAAGAAGGGCAGGTGGTCGTACGGCTTGTCGGCGCCGGCCATGTTCGCGCCGACCACTCGACCATGGCTCTGGGCGTGATCCTCGTGCTCGACGCGCCGGGTGCCGCCGAGCGCACCGCCGGGGAAGCGAGCGACATCGCCGGCGGCGAAGACGTTCTCGTTACCCTCGACGCGGCCGCGGTCGTCGACCACGATGCCGTCCGCGACCGGCAAGCCCGCACCGGCGGCGAGCTCGACCCTCGGCTCGATCCCGAGACCCGCGACGACCGCGTCCGCCTCGAGCGTGCGACCGTCATCCGTCGCCACCCGCACCGTGTCGCCGTCGCGCTCGATCGCCGTCACCGACGTTCCGGCGAGCACCTCGACGCCGCGCTCGCGGTAGTAGTCGGTCACGGAGGCGGACAGCTCCACCGGGAAGATGCGTGCCCCGATCCCTGGGTCGGGAAAGACCATCGCGACGGAGGGCGCGTTCATGGCCAGCGCCGCGGCGATCTCGGAGCCGATGAACCCTCCGCCGATCACGAGGAAACGCTCCCCCTCGTCGACGAGCGCGCGCAAGCGACGGTAGTCGTCGAGCGTGCGGAAGTAGATGACGTCGTCGCCGCCGAAGGGAAGGTGACGGGGACGGCCGCCGGTGGCAAGCAGGAGCCGCTCGTAGGCGTAGGTCTCGCCCCGGTCGTCGGTCGCGCGACGCGCGTCGAGGTCGAGCCCGACGACGGTGCGTCCGAGCCGGAGCTCGACGCCGAGATCGGCCGTGCCGCGCCAGATCGTGCTCTCCTCGCCCCCGTTCCAAAGGGCCTTGGAGAGCGGTGGGCGAGCGTAGGGCGGATGGGGCTCGTCGCCAACGACCGTGATCGACCCGTCGGGGTCGAAGTCGCGAATGCCCTTGCAGGCCGCGTCGGCGGTCATGCCGCCGCCGACGATCAGGTGCTGGGTCTTGCGCATGGGCGCTCCTCGTCTTGTCGACTCAGGTCCAGTGATGCGGCCGGGAGCTCGTGCCGCAGCTCGGGGCTTGCGTCGAGCTTCCCCGCGCGGGCTGCCCCGGTCTATCCGGCCAGGGCCCCATTTGCTCCACGGCCCGCTGCATCGTCACTTGGTGTCGCCGGCCGCGTCGGTCTTACACGCGGTCGGCAAGCATGAGCCCCGGCCGCGCTGAGTCGAAGCCCGCCGTCCCGAGCGAGGGGAAGCGGCGTTCTTCAGCGCAAATAGGGCCTCGACCCGATGTCGAAGTCGGCTCGCCGTCTCCAGCATTGGCCTATCAGCGCGCTTCTCGGATCACCCACCAGGTCGTGCCGCACCGGGCTCGAGCTTCCGCGCGCGCCCCACGGGTGTCGCAGCGGCGATCGCCCCGACGCCCGGATGACGGCCGCCACCGACAGAAGGAGTCAAGATGAACGTTCGTCCAGGTAGCTCACCCGGGTGGCGGTGGATCGTACTCGCTGCTGCGGCAAGCGTCGTTGCGGGGGCGGTGGTCGCGGGTTGCGGCGGCGGCGGCGACTCGGAGGCGTCGTGGCTCAAGCCGAACGCCGACGACGCGAACACACGCGTCGCGACCTCGTCCATCGACTCCGGCAACATCGCCAGCCTCGGCATCGTGAGCACCGAGCCGCTCTCCGGGAGAGGGCCGTTCGGATTCTTCGCCGCCACGCCACTGATCGACGAGGACGGCGTCGCGTACGTACAGGATCTCGCCTCGAACGTGTTCGCCTACGACCTCGATTCGGGCGAGAAGCTGTGGGAGGTCGCTTACGACAAGCCGGTGATCGGTCCAAACGGCCTGGCCTACGAGGACGGCACTGTCTACGGGGTCACCGACAAGGACGTCTTCGCGATCGACGCGGACAGCGGGCAGGAAACCTGGAAGAGAAACGTCCTCACCGGAGAGTTCGGAATCGCAGAGGGTCAGAACCTGGGCCTCACGATTCAGCCTGCGGTTCAGGAGGGCGTGCTCTACCTCTCAGAGGCCGCCAAGACAGGTGGCGGCAACATCCTCGCGCTCGACGCCGCCGACGGCTCGGAGCTGTGGCGATTCGACACCACCGACCAGCCGGAGGCGGACAAGACGCCCTCGGGGGGCGCGTGGAACACGCCGGCACTGGACCACGAGGGAAACGTGTACTTCGGCGTCGGCAACGGCTACTACTCGCACAACACCCCCGTGGAGTTCCAGCAGGCGCGGCTGTACACCGACAGCCTGCTCAAGCTGAACGCGGAGACGGGGGAGCTGGACTGGTACTACCAGGCACTCCCGAACGACTTCTGGGACTGGGACCTCCAGCTGTCCCCGGTCCTCGTCGAGGATGACGGCAGGAACCTCGTGATCGTCGGCGGGAAGATGGGGATCGTCTACGCGATCGACCGCGACTCCGGCGAGCTGGTCTGGAAGACGCCGGTCGGGACACACAACGGGCACGACAACGACAGCGCCGCGCAGCTCGAGAGCGCACTCGATCTCCCGGAGATTCCGTTCGACGTCTTCCCGGGCCCGTACGGTGGGGTCGAGACCAACATGGCCGTGAGCGACGGCGTCGTCTATGCCGCGGTGGTCAACCTGCCCGGGCACGTAAAGACACCAGCGGACCTCGACAAGCCGGTCTTGCCCATCGACTTCACGGAAGGCACAGGGGCAATCGTGGCGTTGGACCTCGCGACCGGGAAGGTCAAGTGGCAGCGCGAGATCGACCAGATGCCGTTCGGCGCGATGACGGTGTCGAACGACCTCGTCTTCACGACGACCTTCGACGGAATGCTCCGCGCCTACTCGACGATGGACGGCACCGAGGTCTGGACGAGTGAGCTGGGTGCCGGCACGAACTCGCCGTTGGCGATCGCCGGTGACACGCTGGTCGCCGCTGCGGGCTTTCCCCAGGGCGCAGATCAGAAGGCGCAGCTCGTCATCTACAAGCTGAACGCGGAGCGGTAACGAGCGATCAGCCGGCAGCGCCGCGGCGCCAACCTGGTGACCGCGGCGCTGCCGGCTAACAGGAGAGGAGGCACGATGCGATCGTCGACACCGACAACGGCAGCGGGGCAGCGCGTCCTGGTCGGCTCTCTCATGAGCGTCGCGCGCCCCGATACGAGAGAGAGCGATGCGTAGCTCGCCTCTTCACCGACTGGGCGCATTCGGCCAGAGCGTGTGGATCGACTACCTTTCCCGCGACCTGCTCGAGACGGGCGAGCTCGCCCGTCTCATCGAGGAGGACGCCGTCGTCGGCGTCACTTCGAACCCGACGATCTTTCAGCGGGCGATCTCCGGCGGCTCGACCTACGACGCCCAGCTGTCGGCGTTGCGTGACGAGCAGGGCGGCCCGAAGGAGCTCTTCTACGAGCTGGCGGCTACCGACGTCGGGGCGGCGTGCGACCTCCTTCTTCCCGTCTGGAAGGACACGAGAGGGTTGGACGGCTACGTGTCATGGGAGATCGACCCCAACCTGGCCGACGACCGTCGCTCGAGCTACGCGGAGGCGCAGCGCCTGCACTCATGGCTCGGCCGCCCGAACCTCTACGTGAAGATCCCCGCGACGACCGCGGGCGTGGGCGCGATCGAGGACATGGTCGCCGCCGGCAAGAACATCAACGTGACGCTGATCTTCTCGCTCCAGCGCTACCGCGAGATCGTCGAGGCCTACATCCACGGTCTCGAGCGACTGGTCGCGGACGGAGGAGATCCGGCCGCGGTCCACTCCGTCGCGAGCTTCTTCGTCTCACGCGTCGACACCGAGACCGACAAGCGCCTCGACGCGATCGGTGGACACGCCGGTCTCAAGGGCAAGCTCGGGATCGCCAATGCCAGGCTCGCCTATCAGCACTACCTGGAGGCGTTCGCCGGCGAGCGCTGGGACAGCCTCGCACGCGAGGGCGCGACGACGCAACGCTGCCTGTGGGCCTCGACGTCGACGAAGGACCCGGCCTACTCGGACGTGATGTACGTCGAGGGGCTCATCGGCGCGCAGACGGTCAACACGATGCCCGAGGAGACGATCCGCGCCTTCCAGGACCACGGCCGTGTGGAGAACACCCTGACGCAGGGCTTGGACGACGCTCACCGCCTCTTCGACGAGCTCGAACAGGCCGGTGTCGAGTACGCCGATGTCGTCGCGACACTCGAACGGGAAGGCGTGGACAAGTTCGCAGCCTCGTTCGCCGAGCTTCTCGAAGGCGTCGACGACAAGGCGCACGCCCTGGTCACGACGGGCGGCTGACGAGGGACGACGGGTTGAGCATCTTCGAAGTGCTCGGCGTCGCGGGAATCGCGATCTCCGTGCTGGCCTACGTGCCCCAGGTGGTCCATCTCGGGCGAGAGCGCTGCTCCGCAGGGGTCAGCCGCCGCGCGTGGGCGATGTGGCTCGCGAGCAGCGTGCTCATCGGCACGCTCGCGCTGTACCGCCGAGACCTGGTGTTCATCCTGCTCCAGGTCAGCACCCTGACGTCGGCCGCGCTCATCCTGTTCCTGGCAAGCAAGTACCGGGGAATGGTCTGCGCCTTCCACGCGCGAGGCTTCTCTGGGCAGAGCCGGTCGGACACCGGTGCGTGACTCGACCTTCCAAGAGGTCACCTCACGCAGACTCGATGGCTCGCCTGCCGCGAAACCTTGGGACCACCCGGTCCGGCAGACTGCGCGCATGAGGCGCTGGGATCTTCGCTCGCTGGCGCCGTCGTCGAGGAAGCAGACAGCGCGTGAGCCGGGATCGGATGCTCCTCGCGTCCCCAGGCTCGACCGGCAGATGCCGCGCGTGCTGTTCTCGTCACCCGAGTGCCGGGTCGTCGTCGTCGACCTCGCGAGCGGCGAGCACATCGGCGACCACCGAGTGCGCGAGCGTGCCGTCGTGGAGGTCGTCACAGGTCGCGTCGTGATCGAGAGCTCGGGAGAAACGGCGGAGTGCGACGCCGGAGCGCTCGTGACGTTCGATCCGGGCGAGGAGCACCGCGTGCAAGCGCTTGCCGACGCACGGCTGCTGCTCATGCTGGCCCCGTGGCCCGCGGCCGAGCACTACACCGAGACGGAGGAGCGGCACGGCGGCGATCTCCCTGCGAACGCGGTCGTCGAGCCACTTCCACCGTCGGACACGGCGGCATGAAGCGCTGCTCCTGCCGCCCTCGGACCTGGCGGAGAGTCCCGCTCAGCGGCCCGTCGGAGGCGCTGCGCAGGGACGCGTCGACCTCGTGGCGCGCAGCGGGCCTGGCGCACGTTGGGAACTCCTACGGCTATGCAACGAGCGCCCCGCAGAGGTAGAGCCGGCCGTCTCGAATCTCCGCCTCCTCGAATGGCCGTTGCTCGATGCTGTCGCCGGGCCCGAGGAGGTGTACGACCTCGTCTCCACGTGCGGCCAGCAGATCGGCGATCAGGCGCCGGTGGCAGCGCCACGGAAGGGTCTCGGCGCACATGAAGCAGGGTCGAGGTTGGTCGAGCGTCGCGGCAAGGGCCTGCTGCCATGCGTTCGACGACATCCACGCCGCATAGCTTCGGAACGCGGGCACGCGCAGGCATGCGAACCGTTCCTCTCCGGGAACTCCGGAGCGACGACCGCCGAGATCCGGCGCGTGGACGTATGCGATGCCGGCAGCCTCGAGATCGTCCGCGAGCGCTGCGCGGTCGAACTGCGGGTTGCGCCGCGATCCCGGAAAGCGGCGTACGTCGACGAGCGTCTCGACACCGGCCTGGTGCAACGTCGCGAGCAGCTCCGCGGCTGTCCTCGTGCCATGCCCGATCGTCCAAGCGCGCATCGTGAGTGGGAGGACCTATCCTCGTTCCTTGGCGCGCTCGTCGAGGCCGCGCAGCAGCAGGTGGAAGTAGACCAGGCCGGCGTCGGGAGCCCAGCGCGCGAGCGCGGCGTCGGGATCGTCCTCGAGCTCCGTGCCGACGAGGAAGCGGCGAAGACCGGCGAGCGCGCCGCTGTCGCCGCGAGGGAAGACGTGCAGGCGGCCGAGCCCCCGCAGCAGGACGTACTCGGCACTCCAGGGCCCGATGCCGCGTCGCTGGACGAGCGAGTCGACTACCGCCGCATCGTCCAGCTGTTCGAACACCTCGAGCTCGAGCTCACCGGCCGCCCCCGCGCTCGCGAGGTCGTGGATCGTCTCGGCCTTGCGCTCGCTGAAGCCCAGGGAACGAACGTGGAGCGCGACAGGCGGAGGACGTGCGACGGTTCCGGGAAGGAACGAAGCGTGCCGGCCGGCGCTCGGGTGGTCGTCGCAAGCCTGTTCAGGAGCGTGAGCCCCGCTTCGAGCGAGAGCTGCTGGCAGGCGACGGCGTTCAGCAGGCATTCGAAGATCGTCGGGAATCTCGGCGGCTTGACTCCCCGGGAGCGTCCGGCGAGCTCGGCGAGCACGCGGTCGTGCGCGGCGCGGGCGTAGAACCCGGAGAGGTCGACGTCGAGCCCGAGGAGCCTCGCGAGCGTCGAGCGTATGGCGGCCTCGGCACCGCGCCGCACGCGCGGCCCCCTCAGCACGGCTTCGAGCCGGGGTCGCACCTCGGAGCCGGCCTGCGTCACCGACACCTCGTACGCCGTTCCCGAGACGACGAGGGCGCGCTGATACGTGTGCCCGTCCCACCGGTCGATGTCGTTCTGCGCCCGTCTGCGCAACGCCCAGGCAGTGAGGTCGAGGCGGAATGGCGGCCGCGGTCGGAGCTCGAGGATCTGCTGCGTCGGCTGTGGTGGCAGACTTCCGGTCCGCGAGAGCGCCACGGCGTCGGCTCGTCTCACTCGGGCCGCGCCAGCCGCAGCCACTCGGGCCACTCTTCGACTGCCCGCTCACGATGCCGTTCGGCGTCCGGCGGCTCGGCGAAGCGCCGGTCGAGCGTTGTGAGAATCTCGTCGTCGCCGCACAGGACGGTGCCGTCGTCGACCACGAGCGTCGGGATGCCGGGTTGGCCGGTCGAGCGCAGCAACGCCGTGCGCTCGGCCGGGTCGGCCGGGACCTGGCGGGCGAGGAAGTCGAGCCCGAGCTCGGTCAGCCGTTGGCGGACTCGGTGCGAATACGGGCACCACTCCGCTTGATAGAGCTCGATCATCGCACGTCGATCCTGGCCCGCCCTCGGCCTACGCCGCTCTCGCCAGCGCAACGCCGCGCCGCGCCAGGGCCGGCTCGCGCACGATCAGCACCGACGAGCGGGCCCGATGAGCCGCCCTCTCGGCAAGCGAGCCCAGCGCCTGCAACCCGTGGAGGCCGCGGCTGCCGACGACAAGCAGATCGGCGTCGGCCGCTGCGGTGACGAGCGCGCCGACGGGTTCATCCGACGACTCCTCGCGCAGGCCGTCGACGATTGCATCGACCTGCCGTCGGTCGATTGCCCTGCCGCCGTGGGCGACGACAGGCCACAGCTCGGCGCCGAAGCGCTCGGACAGGTGACGGGCTACGGCGTAGACGGTCGCCGACTCCGGAGATCCGTCGACGCCGACGACGACCCTCGTGGGGAACTCGTCCCCCGTGCTTCCTCTCCGTGCGACCAGCACGGAGCGCTGCGAGCTCCGCGCCTCATTCGTCGAGCCGTGCCTTTCGCGCGAGACTCCGCGCGGCCAGAGCCGGTCGATGAGAACGCGGTAGCCGTCCGAGACCGTGGCCGGGTCGTAGACGCGCCCGAGTCGTACGTCCAGTGAGCTCACTCCGGCCTCCCTGACGGTGCACGAACGATCACGACCGCACCGGGCGCGCTCCCCACAACTTCTCGCGGCGGGCTCATGGTCGCCGCCCGACACGCTCGATGAGGTCGACCAGCCGGCAGCTGTACCCCCACTCGTTGTCGTACCAACCGAAGACCTTGACGAGCCCGTCCTCGGACATCGTCAGCTGACTGTCGAAGACGCACGAGTAGGGCGAACGGACGATGTCGCTCGAGACGAGGGGCTCGTCGGCGTAATCGAGGATCCCGACGAGCGGCCCCTGCTCGGCTGCTTCGCGGAAGACCGCGTTCACCTCGTCGCGGGCTGCATGTCGCGACACCTTGACGACGAGGTCGACGATCGAGCCGACCGGGATCGGCGCCCTGATCGCGATCGCGTCGATCTTCCCCTCGAGCTCCGGGAGCACGACCCCGAGCGCGCGCGTCGCGCCTGTCGTCGTCGGGATCAGGTTGACCGCAGCGGCGCGCGCCCGGCGCAGATCCTTGTGGGGCGCATCGAGGACGTGCTGTGACGCGGTGTAGGCGTGCACGGTCGTCATGAAGCCGTGCTCGATTGCGAACGCGTCGTGGAGCACCTTGGCCATCGGGGTGACGCAGTTCGTGGTGCACGATGCGTTCGAGACGATGCGATGGCGATCCGGGTCGTAGGCGCCGTCGTTGACGCCGAGCACGAACATTGCGTCGGCATCGCTCGCCGGGGCCGTGATCACGACCGTGCCCGCGCCGGCGTCGAGGTGCGCCTGCGCCTTCTCGCGGCTGGTGAAGCGCCCCGTGGACTCGACGACGACGTCGACGCCGAGCTCCCGCCAGGGAAGCTCCTCGGGCTCGGGGATCGAGAACGCCCGTAGCTGGCGAGGACCGACGGCGATCGTGTCGGAGTCGACGACGACCTCTTCGGGTAGCCGGCCGAGGACCGAGTCGAACTCGAGCAGGTGCGCCATCGTCTTCACGTCGCCCAGGTCGTTGACGGCAACGACCTCGTAGTCGGGCCGACGCTCGAGGTAGGCGCGAAGGAAGTTGCGACCGATCCGCCCGAAGCCATTGACTGCGACGCGGGTCATCGCGCGCCAACCGACGACCCGGTCGTCGGCTTCGGCCTCAGTCCGTCGCGTTGGCTCGATGCTCCTGCGCTCATACCGAGCTCCTTGCCGATCGAGAGAGTGGCATGCGCCTCGCACCGAGCATGGAGGCGGCGAGCGAGCGTCGCCATCGGGTCGAGGCCCCATCCACCGCCGACGAAGGCCGTCCGTCGAGGTCGAAAGGCGGAGGATGCGCCTTGCTTTCGAGCTCCCCTCGGCTCGAGGGCGCAGCAACCCTTGTCAGCCAGGGACCGCCTAGTTCGGCTTGCCCGTCATCGCCCACACGGCGACCGCATAGGCGACGATGAGGATCATCGAGATGACCATCGTCGCCTTGAGCAGCCCGGTGCTGCCCCCCTTGCCGTCCCGCAAGCGATAGACGCCGACCCCGCCGAGCACGAGCGCGAGGAGGAAGAGGAGGCCGCCCCAGTCGGCGACGATGAAGCCGATGCCGAGCCAGGCTGGCTCGTCGATCTGCTCCGGAAGCTCGTCCCACTTCTGCAGCTGGTAGAGCCACTCTCCGGCGAGCCGAAGCAGGATCAGGCCGGGCAGGCCGACGAAGAGGAGCGAGAAGTAGCCGAGCCGAAGGAGCCGGGTCTCGCCACGCGCCAGCACGAGCGAGGTCGCGCTCGCGAGCAGGGCGCCGAAGACGACGGTCGCGCCGACGAGGTGCAGGAGGAGCGCGAAGCTCTGCTCGTCGGGCCGGATAGCGGCGAGCAGCTCAGGCACCGGGCTTCCAGATCATGTCGATGACGATCAGCACGACCGCAGCCGACGCGAGGGCGCGGAGCAAGAGCCCCGTCGAGGTCTTGTTCAGCGCCGAGAGCTCGGCGTCGGGGCCGGTCTCACCGGATGCGACGAGCGCTCTCGCCTTCCCGACCGGTTTTGCGTACTCGACGAAGGAGCGCAGCACCGCGACCGTCGCGAGCGCCCAGAGGACGATCGCCCCGATCACCCAGCCGTCCCACACCTGGAAGGCGTCGCGCAGGATCGCAAGCCAGATCCCGAAGGTGATCACGCCGGCCAGGCCGACGACGGTCAGGGCGGACCCGACCATGCCGACCCGGTTGAGGCTGAGGGTCGCATCGGCGGTGTCCACCCTGTACATAGCCACGACGACGATCCAGGTCATGACCAGCGAGCCGACGAGCGTGGCTGCGAACAACAGATGCAGCGCGAAGATCCAGTCCTCGAAGCTCACGACGAACCGAGCCTGCCAGGGATCACGATCGAGGGCAACCGGCTCCTCATCGCTCGGGCGCGATCTGGTCGATCAACGTCGTGCGGGCGCCGCCACGATCGCGAACCACGGACTGCACCCTCGCTCGGCGCACTTCGAGCTCCTCTGTCGGCGGAAGGCCCATGGTCGTGCTCATCAGCCTCGACCCACCAGGACGCTTCCGCTATGGGGTCGCCACACCATATCGTGCGCCCGGCGCCGGCACCTCCTGGCGTGCGGATGGCCGATGGGCCTCCGGGCAGCCGGCTACGCGCTGACCACCAGCCCCTCGTTGCTCCTGCCGAGACTGCCGTACCTCCCGGCCCCTCAGAGCCCTCGGCAACCGAGCGACCGCTGGCTCTCGTGCCCTCGCGCCCGGCGCTCGTCCGAGGCCCGATCTACATGCCCATCGAGTGGTAGCCGGCGTCGACGTAGAGCGTCGTGCCGGTCACGTTCGCGGCCTCCTCCGAGAGGAGGTAGGCCGCGGCCGAGCCGCAGTCGTCGGCGTCGATCTGCCGGTGCAGCGGTGCCCGCTGCTCGAACATCTCCTCCATCGTCGTGAAGCCGGAGATGGAGCGGGCGGCGAGCGTGCGCACAGGGCCGGCCGAGATCGCGTTCACGCGCACGTTCTTGAAGCCGAGGTCCCAGGAGAGGTAGCGCACGGTCGAGTCGAGCGCCGACTTGGCGACGCCCATGACGTTGTAGTGCGGCACCGCCCGCACGCCGCCGAGGTAGGTCATCGTCAGGATCGAGCCGCCGCCGCGGGCCTCCATCAGCGGCTCCGCGGCGCGCGCGCAGGCGACGAGCGAATAGGCGCTGATGTCGAGCGCCATCCAGAAGCGGTCGCGAGGGGTGTCGACGAACCGGCCCTCGAGGTCCTCGGCAGCCGCGAAGGCGACCGAGTGCACGAGGACGTCGAGGCCTCCTCCGAACGCCTCGGCGACCTCGCCGAAGACGCGGGCGACGTCGTCGTCGGCGCGGACGTCGCATTCCGTGACCAGCGGGCTCTCGACGGTCGCGGCGAGATCGCGGACGCTCTTCTCGATGCGCTCGCCCTGGTAGGTGAACGCGACCTGGGCGCCCTCCTCGGCCAGGCGGCGGGCGATCGCCCATGCGATCGAGCGCCGGTTGGCGACCCCGAGCACGAGCGCCTGCTTCCCCTCGAACCGACCGGCCACGGGGGCACCCTAAACCAGACCACGCCGGTGGCAGTCATCCTGCGGGTGACGGTCACCGCCGGTAGGGTGCCGCCGCGATGGAGCGACGCGTGGCGGTCGTCACGGGAGCGTCGTCGGGTATCGGCGAGGCGATCGCGCGGGAGCTCTCCCGGCGCGGCTGGCGCTGCGTGCTCCTCGCGCGGCGAACCGAGCTGCTCGAGGCGGTCGCCGTGGAGATCGACGGCGAGTGGGAGGCCTGCGACGTCGCCGACCGGACACAGGTGGACGAGGTGGCCGCGCGCGTGCTCGCGCGTCACCCCGCGATCGAGCTGCTCGTGAACAACGCGGGGGTCCCTGCCCGCGGCAGCTTCCTCGACATCGACCCGGAGCGCGTCGAGCGCGCCATCAGCGTGAACTACCTCGGCGGAGTCTGGTGCCTGCAGGCGTTCGAGCCCGGCCTCCGAGCGGCCGCGGCAGACGGGGGCGCGCATGTCGTGAACCTGGTCTCCGTCTCCGGAACCGTTGCGTTCGCGCCTGCAGGCGCCTACGCGGCGTCGAAGCACGCGCAGCTCGCGTTCTCGAGGTCGACGGGGGCGCTCCTTCGTTCGAGCGGGATCAGGGTGCACACGGTCCTGCCCGGCTTCGCCGAGACGGAGGGCTTCCCGCAGCGAGCAAAGCTGCGCAGCCCCTTCCTTCGTCGCTTCGTCATCGAGCCGGAGGACGTCGCGAAGGCGGTCGTCCGCGCGGTGGAGAAGAACAAGGGCGAGGTGACCGTTCCGTGGTTCCCGTACCGCCCCGTCTCGATCGCGCAAGCGCTGATGCCGGGGCTCGTGGCGCGGATCGCGGCCCGCGCGACGGCCCACCGGGACGAGTGAGCTACGACGGCCCGGGCTTGCGGGCCACGTACCAGCCGAGCTCGACCTCGTAGGGCGCCGCCGGCGCGGGACCGCGGATCTTCGCCCGCTCCGCCTCGGGCACGCCGGCGAGGTCGAGACGCTGCTCGAGATCGACGCGCTCGCGCGTCACCTCGGACGTCACGAGCACGAGGTCGTTCGCGTCGAGGTAGCCGCGGATGTCCGCGTCGGGCAGCAGCCGCTGGTGCGAGGCGTCGCGGAGCTTCTCGAACCGGTCCATCTCGAGGCTTCGCAGCGGGTCGACCGAGCCGAGCTGATCCGCGATGAAGACGCGCCCGCCGAGACGGGTCACACGGTTGAGCTCGGACACCGCGAGCTCCGGCCGGCGGACGTGATGGAGGACGCGGTGACAGGCGGCGACGTCGAACTCGCCGTAGCCGAACGGCAGCGCCATGACGTCACCCTCGAGGAAGCGCACGTTCTCGGGTGCCGCGGCACGCGCGGCCTCGAGGTAGTCGGCGCGCGTGTCGACGCCGACGACCTCGGCGACGTGCGGCGCGAGCGCGAAGGCGAGCGCTCCCGTGCCGCAGCCGGCGTCGACCACTGCCTCCGTCCCGGAGAAGGGGCCGAGCAGCCGGCGGAGGCGGTGCTCGAGGTCGGCCGCCCGCTCGGCCTGCAACGTCTGCCGCAGCTCGACGGTCATCCGCCGCCCTCCTCCGCGAGGACGCGCGCCAGCTCGAGCGCCTCCTCGCGGGTCGCGATCGTGCCCGCTGCCCGCTCCTCGTCGATGACCGCGAGGATACGTCCGATCTCCGGCCCCGGCTGCAGGCCGAGCTCGTCCCCGCGGACGAGCGGCCCGGGAGGGTCCGCGCGGCGCGCGGCTTCGACCACCGCGGCGAGCTGCGATGCGCCGACGAATGCGAGCGCGTCGAGCGCCCACGGCTCCGTCTGGCGGCGGAAGCGGTGGATCGAGCGCGGGGACGGGTCGTCGGGCGGACGCGCACGCAGGAGCACGTTCGCGTACCGGCGCAGGTCGTTCGAGATCGGCAGGGAGACGAGACGCTCGCGCAGCGCGGCGACGAGCCGGAAGTCGGGGTCGTCGAGCGCGTCGAGCCGCTCGTCGACCGTCCCGCCGAGCTCGGCGAGGAGGCCCACGTCCGCGAGCCGCCGGTACCCGGAGGGGGAGAGCCGGTGCAGCTCGGCGAGGATCCGCTCTCCCGCCGCACGGCTGACGAGCGCCGTCGACCTGCGCAGGAGCGCCTCCGTCTCGGCGTCGATTCGCAGCCCGAGCTCGTCCTCGAGTCGCACGGCACGGAGGAGTCGGAGCGGATCGTGCTCGAAGATCGTCGGGGAGACGGCGCGCACGATCCCGTTCGCGAGGTCGGCCTCGCCTCCGTGGGGATCGCACCGCTCGCCGCCCTCGACGGGGACGGCGATTGCGTTCAGCGTGAAGTCGCGCGTCGCGAGATCGGCATCGATCCCGTTCGGGAGCGGCGTGAAGTCGACCGTCCGCTCGCTGCCGTCGACGACGACCCGCCAGGCGCCGTGCCGCTCGGAGAGCGGGAAGGCGGCCCCGCCGACGCGGCTCGCGTACCGGTGCGCGGCGTCACGCGGGCCGCGGCAGGCGACGTCCAGGTCGAGAACGGGCCGCCCGAGCAGCTGGTCCCGGATCGCGCCGCCGACGATCCAGGCCTCCTCGCCGGCGAGGACCTCACGCACGTGCTCATCCATCGCGCACCAGCCGCTGCGCCCGGCGCGAGCGCGTGTTCAGGCCCGTGGCGATCTCGTAGCCGATCGTGCCAGCGACCCGCGCGTGCTCCTCGATCCGGACCCCGTCCCCGACGAGCGTCACCGGAGTGCCCGGAGCGAGCGCCTCCGGCAGCTCGACCGCGAGGGCGTCCATCGAGATCGTCCCGACGACGCGGCAGCGCCTGCCCGCAACCGCCAACTCCGTCCCGGTCATGTCGCGCCGGAACCCGTCTGCGTAGCCGACGGGGACGATCCCGATCCAGGTCGGCTCGTCGGCCACGAAACGCCGTCCGTATCCCGTGCTCTCGCCCGGAGCGAGCCGCTTCACGAGCGCGAGGTACGAGTCCCAGCGGAGCGCCGGCTCCAGGCCGTCGTCAGCGGGATCTCCGCCGGAGGGCGAGATCCCATAGAGCGCGATCCCGCAGCGCACGGCGTCGAGCCGGGCCTCTGGATAGCGGAGCGTGCCCGCGCTGTTCGCGAGGTGCCGCGTCAGTTCCCCGAGACCGTCGGTCGCGCTGCGGAAGCGCTCGATCTGCGCGGCGCTGAAGCCGGAGTCGCTCTCGGCGACGGCGAGGTGGCTCATGATCCCGACCACGTCCCGAGTCGGCGCCGGCAGCTCGGACAACCCCCACCGGCCCATGCCCGTGTCCAGCTTCAGGTGTACCGGCAGGCCCTCGGGGATGCGCCCGTCCGCCGCGACGAGCTCGAGCCGCGCCGCGCCGGCCTCCGCGACCTCGTGCTCGCCGACCGGGCCCATGACGACGATCCGCGCCTCGCGCAGCGCCGTGCGGACGTTGAGGGCCTCGGGCACCGTCGCGACGCAGAGCGCGGTAGCGCCGCCGTCGAGCGCGGCGCGCGAGACGTCCACGGCGCCGTGGCCATATCCCTCCGCCTTGACGACCGCCCACAGCTCGGCCGCGCCGGCAGCGCGCTTCAGCGTCTCGGCGTTTCGCCGGACCGCGCCGAGGTCGATCGTGAACGAGGAGCGCTCCATCCGGGCATTCTCCGCGATGCCGGTCGCGCTCAGCGCTCGAGCGCCGCCGGGAGAGCGTGGAGCAGGTCGCCGGCGACGAGCCCGGCACGGTGCGGCACGAGCTCGGCGGCGCGGGCGTGAGCGACGGCCGCGGCCGCAGCCGCCGTTCGCGCGTCGAGCCCCTTCGCGAGGAACGCGCCGAGGATCCCGGTGAGCACATCACCCGTGCCTGCGGTCGCGAGCGAAGGCGGACCGAGGTCGCACACGACGGCGCCCCCGGACGGCGCCGCGACGATCGTGTCCGGCCCCTTGAGGAGGACGATCGCACCGAAGTGCTCGGCGGCCGATCGGGCCGCCTCCAGTCGGTGCGCCCCGACCCAGTCCGAGCCCATGTGGAGAAGCCGCGCGAGCTCGCCCGCGTGCGGTGTCAGCACCGTCTGCGCCGACCGCTCGACCGGCTCGAAGCCGTCGAGCGCGTCCGCGTCGAC
>Ga0075420_100001487_pt1 | contig 19990 bp, 17 predicted proteins | sample SoiMetdeltSBSDD4_FD_75296 | JGI IMG/M metagenome (GOLD analysis project Ga0075420, IMG submission 75296) | Bulk soil microbial communities from a Populus tree surrounding site in Tennessee, USA - Soil MetaG P. deltoides SBSDD4 | ecosystem: Environmental > Terrestrial > Soil > Tree plantation... | reverse complement strand
CAAGCAGCAAGCAAGATCAAGAATTTGGCTCAGTCAGGAGCTGAAACAGCAAAAGAGAAAATAGGAACAGCTCAGAGCAGTTCAGAAGCCGGGCTGAGTGTAGACAACATGATGAAATTTGAAAAAGAGTCGAAGCAATCATCTACAGAGACTGATCTAGGTAGCTATGAGGGCAAGTATCCAAAGGGCTTCTTTAACAAAACAGTAGTCGTGAATAACCGGCCAATGGGACGTGTTGCAAAGGAAACAGATGAGGTTATTGTAGTGTTCAGCGACACGGATAGTTCAATAAGATTCGATATTCCAAAATCAGAGATATCTACAGCAGGGGCTTCTGTCATTGCAAATGAAGACCTGCTGTTCAGATACAGAACGCACAGAGATGCGCCAATGCCGGAGGGCAGAGCTTTAAGAGCTTCGGTACAAGAAATACGGACTGCGGCTACAGAGCAGCTAGAGATCGAAGAGAAAAGCACAACTGCGGACTCGGTAATAGAAGAAGGAAGTCAGCTTGCAACAGTGCCAAGGCCTGAAACGACTTCTGTGTCAAGGCCGGAAGGATATATCGATACAGAGTCAGAAATATCAAAGAAGATGAAGCGCGCACTTGCAGAGCTCAAAGAGATAATAGTGGCTGGGACCAAAGTTGCCAAGAGGAAAGCTAAACAAGCGCAAGAGAGCGCTGCAGAAAAGCGGGCAGAAGTGGACGGAGAGGCGATATCAAGAATGGGTGACCTTGCAATGAGGTTTGCAGACTCATATGAGGACATACTGTCTGAGATAAGGACGATGACATATGCGGAGCAAGTGCAGATCTATACTGGCTTTATAAAACTGATCGACCAGCAACGCACTTTGGTAGTTGCACGTCGGGACTTTGCGGAAAGATTGAAGGACTCAGTTAATGTCCCCGTAGTCGAATCTCAAGATCAAGACATGAAGACCCGCGAATTGGAAGCGCCACCCGAGCTGCCAGAAGAGATTGAAGGAAAAGGAAGTTTATCTGAAGGTAGGAGTACAACCTATACCACTACAAGAAGAAGAAGAAGGCGAACAGGCAGTAGTAAGACAGTAAGAAGAAAAGCTTAGTAGTGTAAGCGGGAGTTTTCGTAAAATTCTCGATCCTCTTCATCCATCACTACTTGCTTATGACAATTTTCACAAAGAAGATACCTAGTATTAACAGGAAGCACTTTCTTACACCTGCCACAGAATTTTTTTAACAACAAAGGTAATGCACACTCATAAGATAAAACTATGACAATAGAAATCTAATTAAGGATGATGTTCGCCATCAAAATGGCCGATTGTATTGGCTTTACAAAATGAAGTTTCCAACGCCTTATCTTATGCAACCAGTAAAGGGTTTCAAATACATCCTAATGCATTTTCCATGTTAAAGGGCCTTGACGTAGATGTTCTCAAAATAATCCAGGAAATAATCAAAATTAAAAAACCAACAAAAAATGCAGTCATATTAGTTGAAGATATCAAGACTTTAATAGAGTCAAAAAAACAAGATAATAGTCCAATTGAGCAAACGTGCACGGTGCTCAGTGATCCTACTTCCAAGGTTACTACTGCAGAGGGAGTAGAAGGTTATACAGCGTTGTTTCGCAGTAGATTTGAGAAGACGATGCGCATTTTGGCCCAGCGACCAGACAGCAAACGCATATCAAAGGTGTCGGCTGTCAAGCAGAGAGTCAGGATGGGTAAACAGATAGAAAGAGGTGAAAAAAGCCTCCATGGTGCAGGTAGCTCTATCATAATTGCAGGCCTCTTAATGTCAAAGCGCACCAAGAAGAATGATGTTGAATTATCAGTTGACGATTATACAGGGATCCTAACTGCGACTTCTACAATAGAAGATGTAAAAAAGCAAGCGTCAGCTCTTGCGCTTGATCAAATGGTGATGCTTGAGCTTGAAAATGGTAAGGGAAGGCCAGGGCTGACTATCAAGAGTGTCATGATGCCCGACATTCCTGATCATTTACCCAACAAAAGCAAGTCAGAAACATATGCAGTATTGATCTCTGACTTGCATGTTGGTAGTAAGTATTTTATGAAAAACGAGTTTTTAAGATTCTTAGACTGGCTATCATCATCGCCTGGTGACGACATTGTCAAGAAGATCAAATTCCTCTGTGTTGGAGGTGATCTGATCGATGGTATTGGTATATTTCCAAACCAAGACAAAGAGTTATTGGAAATAGATGCATCAAAGCAGATGAGCCATGCTGTAGAATTAATGGCAAAGGTTCCCAAACACATCAAAGTGTTAGTGATACCCGGCAATCATGATCTTGGGAGAAGAGCACTTCCACAACCTCCGATCCCGAGGAAGGATTTGAGTGAGCAGTTGTATGGTCTTGAAAATTGTATGATGCTTGGCAACCCTGCCTTTGTTCAACTCAATGGCGTCAAGGTTTTAATGTACCACGGCCAAGGCCTTGACGACATCATCGCAACAACACCAGGACTGAGTTATTCTAAGCCAGCAGAGGCTATGAAGCTACTCCTTAAGGCTCGCCACCTTGCTCCAATATATGGTGAGCGCACACCTATAGCACCAGAGCAAGAAGATATGATGGTTATTACCGAAGTCCCAGATATTTTTCACTCAGGACATGTACATGTGGTCGATGTACAAAGTTATCGTGGCACCCTTGTTGTAAATTCAGGTGCATGGCAGAGTCAAACAAAATTTCAACAGACAATGGGCATAACGCCGACACCGGGTGTTGCAGTAATAGTCAATTTAGCAACACTTCAACCCCTTGTATATGATTTTAACCAATAGAAGTCATTTATGTCTGTTATTAACTACAATTCTGCCGTTTGAAGTCAGATAAATTGATTGATTTTAACGTCTTACTCTTATAAGATTTGTATTATATTATTTATCACATTCTTCTTTAGCTCTTTGTCCGGTCTCTTGAGTTACACCGCCGTCCTCTCCCGCCAAGGTGCTAGACTGCTTTTAACTATGATGAAAAAATGATAATTGTCTCTTCTATGAAGTAATTGTATAGATTCTTACAAAGAATTAGGGTAATCTCTTATATTGATATCCCCAAATAGGAAATGTTAGTACAAGAAATGAGTGAGCCTCATATTTACTCACGAATGTCAAAAGTGAAGAAGAAGATGACGCTTGCAATCCAAGGTACCATTATCGTGGGTGCATTGCTAATGTCAATTGTATAGCTTGTACCTTATTATGCCGCTTCTAGTACTATTACTACTACTAATACCATTATTCCAGCAGCATTTGCAACAATAACAAATGACTGTCTTGATGAGCCTGCCACTATAGTTGGTACATAGGGCAATGACGCCCTAGTTGGAACTCCTCAGCGAGATGTTATTGCAGCTCTTGGAGGCAACGATACAGTACAAGCACTAGGTGGAGACGACAAAGTCTGTGGCGGCGACGGTGATGACCTGCTCAATGGCGGTACAGGCACCGATGATGGTGATGGTGGACCAGGCTCTAATCAATGCTTTAATCTAGAGATTGAAGCCAACTGTCAGGCTTGAGAAAGACTAGGAAAGTACAAGTCACAAAAGAGTCTCAACAACAACAAAACACACCTCTCTTCTTTTTTCTTCTCTTATTTTCTTACTTCTTTAACTCCAAGCGAAGTATCTGGATTTGTGAAATGAGAATGTTGAAGACTTAGAAAGACTAGTTGCAGAGATTGAAGTGCTTCAGTTTGTTTTATTTTTGGTCTGCTATCGGAATCAGTGGTCGGGATCTCAGGAAAGATAGACCTCAATCTTAGAATTTTCCTTCTTCTTCCTTATTTTCTAACGACTTTAATTCCTTGTCTATCTCTGCTATCCTTTTGGCAGAGTTCTGCAAAATCTTTTCGAATTGCTGGTTGAATGGTGGACTTGCAGCTATTTCACTTTGGGCAATCTTTGCAATACGACTATAGAATTGCTCTTGATCTTTTTTCAGATCTTGAAGTATTTTCTTAGTGTTAGTGCCATTAGTACTGGCGTTATTATTATTACTACCCTCCTTATCCTGTGGGGGTAGGGGTAGAGCCTTGCCGTCATTATTATTATCGCTCATGTGTGCGCTTCTCTTGTTCCTTGTTTTAACCAATAAATGATGCAAGGTTAATATCGTCTTTGAGTGCTTCTTCAACAGTAGTTAGTGGTATCATCATTTTGATCTTTTGGGACCTACCATATCGACCTTGATTAACTATATCTGTTGAAACTAGACCGAGCAAATCCAGCTCATTTATTATTTGAGTCATACGCCGCTGGGTAAGCGGTTTTTGTTCCGTCTGTTTGCAAAGTGTTAAGTAAATATCATACACCTTACCAGTGGTTCCATTCGTTGATTTTATGATAGCAAGAATAACAAGTTTATGATGAACTGGCGAGTTCTTTAGTGCAACAAAAGGTGCATCTCTTTCAATCCTATCTTCTCCAGCACGCACATGTTTTTCTTCGACTTTGGCAGTACCTTCTCTTTCTGCAAGCTCGGCCGCAACCCTTAACAAATCTATTGCCTTTCTTGCATCACCATGCTCTCTTCCAGCTATTGCAGCACACAAGTTGACTGTCGCTTCAGAGATCGCATCTTCATTGAATGATAGTTTGGCGCGCTCTTGCAGTATCTGACGTAGTTGTTCTACTGTGTATGGATTGAAGACTATCTCCTCCTCACTGAGGCTACTTCTTACACGCGGGTCAAGTTTATCCTTGAATGTAAGGCTATTAGAGATTCCTATGAGCGTAATAAAACCACCCTTCATTCTTTGATTTGCCCTTGTAAAATTGTAAAGGATATCGTCACCACTCCTATCGACAAGTGAATCTATTTCATCTATCACTAATACAAGGTTAAGTTTTCTCTTTTGTATGAAGTTCAAAACCCTATCTGTTGCTTCACCCATTGACAGGCCAGTGAAGTGCACTTGTTTTTCCTGCTCCTTATTGATTCCAAGCTCTTCTGCAATTTCAAAAATCACTTTATAGGCACTACCTCCTGCAATCTTCGCATTTACAAAAAGAACTGTGACGTCGGTTTTGAGCTCGCTTGCTTTCTTTGCTAGCCTATCTACAACGCTTCTTGCTGCTGCAGTCTTTCCAGTACCAGGCTTGCCAAATAGAAGAAGGTTTGATGGCCTAGCACCTTTAAAAATTGTAGATAACACTTGAGCAAGTGCCTTGGTCTCTTCATCCCGGAAGGGCAGTTTTTCAGGGACATAGTCAATAGTCAAAGCTTGGCGATTCTTAACAAGCGAGCCACCACTTGCCGCTTTGTCGAAGATGTTATCGATGTCAAAACTCAATTATTATCTGCTACTCCTCCATCTTCTGTATGTAATTTTAACCCGCCGCCCCCAGTTTTTCTTTTCCACGACAAAAGTTTGTTAACTTTCTCTTAACACTTATGTTAACAAGTCGTTTTTAAACTACAAAATCAATTTTAATTAACTATTCTATCATTTTTAGAATAAGTGTTAATGTAGAGTAAGAGAAAGAGCTGCAGAAGAAAAGAAGGGGTGGCAGTCTATAAGGCCATTTTTGTATGGTTAACTATGTTATCAGTATTAGATCATGGATTTGAAAAAGGGCCTAAAATCTACCCCTTTATTTCCACTGGAGCGTTAACGTCGACATTGATGTTGTTAACAGCCCTTATCGGAACCCCTTTATTTCCACTGGAACAGATATCTTGTAATTTATTACAACTAGAATGGTTAACTACAAGCAGATGTTAACTAGAAATGCCACTCTCTCATATACGGTTAACATCAGCTAACCTGTTTGTTATCGATATTGGCATAGCTCATGTTAAGTGTTAAGAGCTTAACATGTTAAGTTACTCTTACTCGTATGAACTCTGGAAAAAAGCGATTCAAGATAGAACTGGAAGATGCGGAAGGGAGCAAGTATAACCTTTCACTAGAGGGTAATATATCAAAAGAAAAAATAATGAAAATCGTTGAGTTCATGGATCTCATAAATATTGAGCCAAACGAGAATAATGAAAGGGAGATTTATGGAAGCAATAGATCAACCCCTGCCTCAGTCGGCGACAAGATATGGAATCTTGTTGAAGGTAAATTCCCGTATGGTGGGTTTACTTCCACTGATATCCTCGAACTATATGAGGATCAGTACAACGAGCCCATTAAACTAAGCATTATCTCAACCTATCTTTCAAGGTATGCTGAACGCGGCCGACTGATAAGAACCCGACAGGGAAAAGAGTGGATCTACAAGATGGCTAGACAACAACCGATGCAGCCCCAACCATCTTCTCCTTCTCCTTCTCCTTCAGCATCTCCCGACCTGTCTCTGTGATATTATAGCGAAAAGGTTTGGTGTTGATATCTCTACTAACCAGGCCTAGGTCGTGAAGTTTCTTCATCAGGCGAGCGGTGTGTTCTCTAGTCCTTCCTATAGCAAGTTGAACTTCTCTTGAAGATCTCGGCCTTTCAGCAAGCAATTTGAATATATAATCAGTTGTACTGTTAACTTCATTCTCGATTCTTGGATGTTGTGTGATTGTTACAGGCTCACTCACAGGTGTTATGTGAGGTTGTACCTGTGACGACTGCTGTGATGTTGTTCTTTGTGGCTGGCCTATATCTTCAAGTATGTCAATCCTTGCCTGAAGCTCAGAAATTGCTTTATTATAATCACGTAATTTATGGGTATATTCAAGAACTATTGCTTCAACAACTGCTTCGTTGGTCTTATACCTACTTTCTTCAAATATAGCCTTAAACTTGGTATATGCCATCATGCCTGCCAACCCTCCTAGAAAAGCAAAGACCACTAGTACCATGAGATTACTGTCCGAGAAGCTCAGGCCGGTTATCATATCACGGTATTCGTTAATAATACCGTGATTTAATACTTTAGAGTAAGGTTATTTTACACTGTAGATATTCTTTTTATCACTTCATCTATCACATACATCACGTCTCTGTTGTTAGTTTTAAGCACAACATCACTACTATTATCCACAGAGAATATCACGGCTAATTGCTCTGCTAGCCTACTTAGTGTCACTGACGTCTCTGCTTTGACTATTCCTGTTGATTGTAGAAGCACAATACTATATAGAAGCGATTTGACTTTTTTTCTACATTGTTTAACTTGCCTATAGTATGCACCTGGGCTGATATCTTCGGGCTTGCCAGCGCCTTTTAGTTGATTCAAGATTATTGAAAGCTGTCGCGGTGTAAATATAGAATTTGCAACAATTTGGGTATAAAGAATGCTAGAATTAGAGATTGGGTCAGCCATGGCAGCTATACACATTTGTATTGCTGCGGGCTCTATTAAAATTTAGTAGTAGCGTCAAACTTTAAAATGGCATATACCCTTTTAAGAGGAAGTGATAGTAGGAAAGGTCGAAAAATATCTTCAAGATGAGATAAAGAATCACGGAACAATTTGCCTTCCACTAATCGATTCTGAAAACTCTACAGATGCTGCATCAATTGCAAAAATAGTGGAGGAAAGAGGAGCCTCTGCAATTCTTGTTGGTGGGTCCTCTGTGGTTGACCAATTGGAGCTAACTGGAATTGTCAGTGAAATAAAATCAACGATTAATGTTCCTGTGATATTGTTTCCAGGAAACGTCACAGGTGTATCACCAAAAGCTGATGCCATTTTATTTAGCTCGCTTCTCAACTCAGAGAATACATATTTTATTACTGAAGCCCAAGCATTGGGCGCTTTGGCAGTCAAGAAATATGCAATAGAGCCATTACCGACAGCCTATATTATAGTCGGTGAGGGAACGGCTGCTTGGTTTGTGGGTAGAGCCAGGGGAATCCCCTTTCATAAACCCAATCTTGCTGTAATGTATTCCCTTGCGGCTCAATATATGGGCATGCGGTTTGTGTATTTGGAAGCGGGTTCTGGTGCAGTTGAACATGTTCCATCAGAAATGGTAGCAATGGTAAGAAAGCACTATGACGGTACCATCATCGTTGGTGGCGGCATAAAATCACCAGAAATTGCAGGTCAGGTAGCCAAGGCAGGAGCTGACATTATTGTTATTGGTACCATGATAGAAAAGGAGGGCAATTGGCAGGAAAAATTTTCGTCAATAGTCAAAGCGATTAGGATACGATGAAATATGATATTAGAGGAAGCTGAAACCCATCTAAAGGATGTCCGCATGCCTGCATTTTATTGGCAATATCAACAGGATATCCTAAAGAGCGTCAACAAGGGCTACCAACATGCACTTAATGCTCGACGACGTGGGATTGACGCAGCGGATATCATCGAGCCCAAGATTGCGTATGACTTAGCAGATAGAGTAGCAAAGATGCATAACATAGATATTGCAGACAGACTGCGTGCTCTTCTATCACAGACAACTAAGGAAAAAGCAGCATTAAAAATAGCGGAAGAAATTGCAGCCGGCGAATATGGTTCAGGCGATCTGAAAACTCGACTTGATAATGCCGTCAGGGTTTCTCTAGCTGTAGTCACAGAAGGTGTGACTGTTGCTCCTCTACAGGGAATATCAGATGTCACGATCAAGAGCAACATCGATGGCTCCCGATACTTGTCGGTGTCTTTTGCTGGACCTATTAGATCAGCGGGTGGCACAGAAGCTGCACTAACGATGCTCATTGCTGATCATGCAAGAAAAGTCGCAGGTCTTGACAAGTATATAGCAAATTCATTCGATGATGAAACCGGCAGGTTCGTTGAAGAGCTCAGGATCTATGAACGCGAAGTTATGGGCTTCCAGTTCAAAGTCCTTGACGAGGACGTAGTGAGATGTATTTCAAACTTGCCAGTAGAATTAGACGGCGTTGACACGGATCCTGTAGAAGTGGTTGGACATAAGAACATGCGTCGGATCGCTACTGATAGAGTTCGCGGGGGCACGCTCAGAGTCATGAATGATGGACTCATCGGCAGAAGTAGGAAACTATTGAAGTTAGTTGAGACCCTAAATTTGGATGGTTGGAACTGGCTGAAAGAACTCAAAGGAGCAATTCAGACGGGCAATGACGATGCCGCACATCATAGGATGTCAGAGGTCATTACTGGCAGGCCCGTACTTTCTATGGCAAAAAAAATAGGCGGATTTCGCTTACGTTATGGTCGCTGTTATAACACTGGCTTTGCAACTGTAGGGATACATCCAGCAGTTCCAGCTCTACTCAACTATGCAATTGTAGTTGGCACTCAGATCAAAATGGATATGCCTGGAAAGGCATCTACTTTAGCACTTGTAGATACTATTGAACCACCAATCGTCAGATTGGATGATGGCAAAGTGATACATGTGACTACAGTAGAACAGGCCGAAACAATCCGTTCCCATGTCAACAAGATCTTGTACCTTGGAGATATGCTGATAAGCTACGGGGACTTTCTTGAAAATAACGCCCAGCTGCCACCTGCAAGCTTTGTAGAAGAAATATGGGTACAGCAACTGCGCTCAAAACTACTCACAATCCGATCATCTGATATTGATAGGAAGAGGCTAATCCAGATGGCTGAAAGCTCGCTTGTTCTACCGTCAGTTGACGAAGCATTTGAAATCAGCAAAAAACTTGGATTGGCACTGCATCCCCGGTATTCATTCTACTGGGACTCCTTAACCGTTGAGGAAGTTTTGTACCTAAAAGACAGACTATCTGATGATATGACATTGCCTTTTGATACTAAGTTAAAGGATATCTTGGAGCGATTGGGTGTAATTCATTCTATAACACATGACCAAATCTGCATTGACGACAACAATCAAACAACTTCGTTGAGAAGGCTTCTAGACGGGCCTTCCCCTGTTGAATCTGATAATGCTATAGAATTTGTCAATAAGACATCTGGTATTCTCATAATGCCCAAGTTTTCTTCTGCTATTGCTGTGCGAGTCGGCAGGCCAGAAAAGGCGGCTGAGCGCAAGATGAAGCCACCAGTACATGTCCTCTTTCCAATTGGACCAAAAGGTGGCTCAACTCGCGACATCCTGAAGGCTTGTAAAGAAGACTCCTTCTATACTCAAATAGCGAACAGATATTGCGATAAATGTAGGTTGCCGTCTATTGGCACGCATTGTAGAGTGTGTGGCGCTTGGGCAATGCTGCGCAACCTGTGCATTGTATGCAGAAAGGAGGTTGAAGAGGGTGAAAAATGCGTGCGTTGTGGAAAAGAGGGCCGAACTTACTCCTCAATCAACTTTCCACTCAAGTTTGCATTAGAGCAGGCAAAGAGAAAACTAGGCATAGATCCGCAAGAACCCTTTAAGGGCGTCAAGTCGCTTATGAGCGCACATAGATCCGCAGAGCCCTTGGAAAAAGGGATTTTGCGCCAAAAGCATGGACTCCATGCCTTCAAGGATGGCACTATCCGATTTGATGCAACCAATGAGCCACTAACTCACTTTAAGCCTGCATGGATATCTGTCAGCATTGACAAATTAAGAGAGCTTGGATATACACATGATTATCTTGGGAGAGAGTTAACATCTCTCGATCAGATTGTTGAGTTGATGATGCAGGATGTAATAATCCCTCGTGACTCCGCAAAACACCTTGTGAATACAGCAAAGTACGTTGATGAAGAACTTGTTAAATTATATGACTTAGAGCCTTTTTATGGCTTGTCTTCACTTGATGGCCTTGTTGGTCATTTGATTGTGGGTCTCGCACCACATACATCAGTAGGCATTGTGGGAAGGATAATTGGCTTTGCTGATTCACAGGTTTGTTTGGCATCGCCAATTTGGCACTCTGCCAAGCGCCGCGACTGTGATGGCGATGCTGACTCTGTGATGCTCATAATGGATGCATTTTTGAACTTCTCTTATGACTTTTTACCAGACAAGATAGGTGGGCTGATGGACGCGCCGTTACTTATCCAGCCTATTGTACTACCACATGAGGTTCAGCGTCAGGCACACAACGTAGATATTGCAAACACATACTCGCTTGAATTCTATGAATCTACATGGAAGCAGGCCAAGGCTGCCGACGTAGCTGGCATGACAGAGACAGTCAAGAATAGAATAGGTGATGTACGTCAGTTCTATGACTATGGCTTTACCCATTTGACTAATACACTCGTGACAAAGGCACAGAGAAGCGCCTACTCAACTCTTAACACTATGGAAGAGAAGCTGAAAATGCAATTTGATACTGCAAAATTGATAAACGCGGTGGACGCTAATGAAGTTGCCGCAATGGTGCTCACTACACACATTCTTCCCGATATAATCGGGAACATGAGATCCTATTCTTCGCAGACCTTTCGCTGTACTACCTGTGGTGCTAAGTTCCGTAGAATGCCCTTGATGGGTAAGTGCGTTGAATGCGGCTCTGCATTGATCCAAACAGTGACGAGAGGAGCTGTTGAAAAATATCTTGGCATTGCAATTGATATGTGCAAGCAATACAAAATTAACGATTATCTGCGCAGCAGAGTTGAATCAATAGCCTTAGAACTAAAATTGATCTTCAAGGAAGAAAAGAAAATCCAATCAAGCATGATGGAGTTTATGGGTGGCTAAGGGTGCTCTATAAAGGTCTTGTAGAGCTTGAGGGCATCTTCTTTGTCCTTCGCGCCAACAATTGTAGCAGCGCCACTTGAGAGAAAACTTACAGACATCCTACCTGAATCGACTGCAGTTATGCCGAGGTTCCCCCTTGTCTTAACCTTGTAGCCAAGTGATTCAGCATTTTTGATCATTGAGTTCAGGTTGATGGGTGTAGGCTCTGTAGGAGTGACTGTCCATGTACGCTTGCCCCTATCCCTTCCGCACAACTCTTCAATTATCATCTCATTGTCTGCCGTCTTACTTTCCTTCCGCTCAATTCCACATGATGGACACTCTTCTTGGCGGAACATTTGTATGCGCTCAAATGATAGCTTATTCAGATCGATGTAGAGCAGGTTATTTGCAAGTGTCGGTTCTCTACCCGTGATTATCTTGACTGTTTCTGATACCTGTATGCCTGCAACTAGATACAGTATGGACGGATGCACACCTTCAGTGCTACATGCAGGCATTTCCTCTTCATTTAACTCCGGAAACATACAGCGCAGGCATGCAGTCTTGTTTGGGAGAATTGTGCATACGGAGCCTACCATGCCAAGCGCCCCCGCGTAGATCAGTGGAATATTGTGCTTGATACATGCATCATTGAGAGCATATCTAGCGTCGACGCTATCTAATGCGTCAACGACAATATCAAAATCTTTGATGAGGCTTTCAGCAGTATATTTGGTTACAGATGTTGGAACTGGCTCCACCTTGACTGTAGGGTTTAGTTTGCCCAGACGCTCTGCAGCAGCCTCTACCTTGACGCGGCCAATGTCGTCGTCCGTGTATAGATGCTGTCTGTGTAGATTGGTAACTTCAATAACATCTCTATCAATGATACGTACTTTACCCACCCCCATCGCCACTAGCTGTGTAGCAACGGGGTTTCCTATGCCGCCTGCTCCTACTACACATACCTCTGCATTCCTTATTTTTTCCATTCCCTCAAAGCCGATCTCTTCGAGCATTACTTGTCTAGAGTAGCGTTGAAGCTCTTCACTTGTCAACTCGGCGCCTCCTGCCACAGCAGGCAGGATGTAAATAGAATCACCATCCTTTAGTAGGGAAGATGTTACGCCACTAAAGCGGACATTTTTGCCATTAATGTAGATGTTGATGAGTGATCTTGGTTTGCCATTATGATCAAACACTCTTCGCCTAAAGTCATCGCCCATTTGCTCTGAAACTTTTGCAAAGGCATCCTGCATGTCGGAAGCTTGAATCGAGATCTTTTTCTCCCCCTGTCCTCTGTTCAATACTGAAGGAACTACAAATTCGACCTTTGCCACTATTATTGTCCCCTCATAATTGCTGAAACTTCTGCTGCATCGGGCTTGATAGCATTTAGTTTTGGCAACAGACCTATAATCGCTTCTGTAGCTTTCAAACCATTGCCCGTCACATAGCAGACGATTCGCTCATCCTTCTCTATCTTGTTTTCTTCCACTAATTTCCTGAGTACTGCAACCGATACTCCCCCTGCAGGTTCTGTAAAAATTCCCTCTGTCTGGGCAAGTAGCATAATGCCGTCTGCGATCTCTTGATCGCTTGCCTCTTCTGCAAGGCCATTGTACTGCTTTAGCCTTTTTAGAACATACATACCATCGCCAGGATCCCCTATTGCCAAGCTTTTAGCAATCGTCTCTGGCCGCTCGACAGGGATCACCTCGTCACTGTTGTGTTTGAATGCATTAACGATAGGCGCACAACCGCGCGGTTGAGCTGCAACCACCTTCATATTTTTGGGACTGTCGATCAGACCAAGTGAGTGAAGCTCTTCAAAACCTTTGCATATGGCGTTGAGCATAGCACCACTTCCTACTGGGATTATTAGACTCTCTGGTACTTGCCAGCCCATCTGTTCTGCAACCTCATAAGCAAGCGTTTTTGATCCCTCTACATAGTACGGCCTCATGTTAATATTGACAATACCTATGCCTTTCTTATCTCCTATCCTTGAAGCGATCCTATTGGCATCATCATAGGTTCCTTCGACCGCAACAAATTCTGCACCATATGAAAGCGCTTGAGCGATCTTGACATGTTCGATGTCAGACGGCGCAAAGATATAGCATGACATGCCCGCCTTGGCTGCGTGAGCAGCGGTTGCAGCTGCTAAGTTGCCCGTAGACGCACAACCAACTGCCTTTAATCTTGTCTCTTTGGCTCTTGAAACTGCAACGCCCGCAGGCCTGTCCTTGAATGAAAACGTTGGGTTAACAGAGTCATTCTTGATATACAAACTTTTCAACCCGAGCCTGTTTCCTAGCCTGTCTGCATGCTGCAGTGGTGTTAGACCTGCATTCAGGCTTACAATATTACTTTTATTTGCAATGGGCAGGAGCTCAAAATAACGCCAGTATGTCTTTTCTCTTAATTCAAAAGTGCTCTTAGTTATAGACAATTCATTGTATGTGACATCTAGAGGGCCAAAGCACTCTTCACATACATAGCGAAATTGTGGCTCATATTCTTTGAGGCATTCTCTGCACTTTAGCGATTTGATACTTCCCATGTTTTCTACTCTTCCCTTCGATTAGTATATGATTAAAACTTCTCTAAGCATCATTTTAGTTTTACTAAATTTTTTGCTGATCATGTTTTGTAATACTAAACAGCAATAATCATGTGTACATTCTAGAAAAGGCAGGATGTATATAAAAAATTGCCATATTTGTGGGGCTATGTTAATAAATTGTGGAAGCAGGATCTATTGCCCGTATGGCATGCTGGCTTATCTGAATCCACAATATACAAAATAGAATCTGAGTCACAGTCTACTAATATTTTTGACACTGGCTGGACATTGCCAGATTCCTCCCCCTTCATCCACAATTTGTTGCGAGAAGTGCTCCAGAACCACGCATTTCCTGTCTTGATGGTGTTGGCAAGGGCTTCCCTATTGGCATACGCTAGCATCAGAATGTCCTTAGTTTTTTTATCCTGTACTACCACAGGCAGAAAACCATTGCGCTTCTCAAAATCAATGTCACTGAGTGATTTGGCGTTCATGTCCGTTTGATAATGAGCAGCGACGGAAATAAATCTAGCCATTTAAGATACACTAACAAGCGAATTCTCATGCCCAAAGAGAGAGGAGACGTCGCTGCTGGCACGATAATTGAACAGAACAAAGCAGTGTTCGTTGTTACTATAATGGATTGGCAAATCGCTGATACATAGGGAGATGTCTGATGTCTTGTAGTTGATTACTTTGCATATGGTAAGTGTTTTTAATAGACTGAAAAATTACGGTACTCTTGCTATGTGTATTCTTTTCCCGAGCATGCAGTACAGACAGAGATATATTCCCCTTGTGTAAACATGCTGTCAGCGAGGTGGGGAAGCCAGGTTATCCCGGCGGGCTCATAACCCGCAGAGCGGTTTCCGCTTTTGCAAAATTGCAGGTGGCCGTAAGTTCAAATCAACCCCTCGCTACTACTTTTTTCAAGAGAACTTTTGTCTTTTCAATGCCGTACCTCTGTAGCGGCTTTGTCAAATGCCTGTGTGCTTTTGGTGTTGGAATGTATAACCCTGTTCTGATTGCACGCTCCCGTGATATCAGAATCTTATTTGTATTGCGGTCTTTGTGTTTGCACCTGTCGCATTGATGACCTTTATTTTTGCCTTCTGACTTCATACGCTTACCACATATTCTACAAAGTGGGTTCAACATTTCGTAAACGGGCGCAAGCTTGACTACACTCAAATACTCCACATTTAGAATTTTGGGGTGCTTGGTAGTACCCTTTCTGACTCCTACACCAATTTCAATGACATCTCCTTCTTCAAGCCCAGTTGCTACCTTTGCGAGTCCTGTTGGTTCATAGAGCGCCGCAGGCATTTCTGCGCCATTCTGCTTGACCGTAAAAATGACGTGACCGCCTTCAATTGCACATGGCTTGTTGCTAACCTTGCACCTCACATATCCGGCTGTGTATGCTCTGACAGTGGCAATTCTGATTTCATTTTGTAGGTGCATATTTGTTCCTTGATTTGATCGAAAAACAGTCCACCCGTCTAGTTCTTCCTTTGGATGCAACATAGGGACCGCCGACTCCAATATATCTGGGCTCTCGCCCCTTATGCCAAAGAAGACTGGGTCTGGACTATGTGGTGCAATCAAAATACGCCCTTGGTTTGGGTCATAATTGTTGAAAGTGTGGGGATAGGTGTCTCTGCTAAACTTGATGACACTTTGCTTATCTACTATGCGCAGGCTGCCCCAGTTCTTCTGCTTTCTGTACGCAATTAACTCAAAAGTATGATCGCCTTCAAGCAGACAACCCATAGCACCAAGAGCGCCAACAAGCCCTTGCCCATTGCCAAAGGTAAAGTATTGAACCCCTGTGGCTTTGGCCACCTTTTCTGACATCTGTCTACTTATTATATCGCACATTGCAAGGGCGCTAAACTCTCGAAGCTTAACAGGCACCCTGTCTCTCTCAAGGAATGCGATTGCGGGGTTAGCTCCGCTGCCTATTGCGGAACCTTCTTCCACTACTTGTCTTATATAGCCGATGATCTTATCTATATCTTGCACTTTTAACCGCAAGCAAACTGCACCATTCCCTCTAGTCTTCCAAGGGATATTGGGATTGAGTCTAATCAATAGTGGAAAGTCGACAAGCTGTGCTAGTTGTTTCTTCTTCAGATGTTCTACTATCTTAAATGCAAGGTGTGTTGTGCACCTACCCTCACGCGAGTCCGTGTCATCGAATGCAACGTGGAGCATGTGCATGATATTGTCATCGATGCAATAGCTATATAGTCGTATAATTCAAGGATTATTTTTATTCATAATCTGTAAATTTGATAACCCTCTGCTGGATAAATCAATTATCTATCTATGGGAAGAAGTCTAAAGTTTGATACCCTGGGCTAACTGAGAAACTAAGTTCTCCTGCTTGATTCTCTAATTCAAGAACATTTATAGCTTCCCTCCTTGTGGAACTAATTGGGATGGCGGAGGAAGAAGAGGAAAAAGAAAAAGAAGAGGTTAAAACAACAACGCCTGAAGAAGCTGCCAAAAAGGCAGCAGAGTTAGTAATAAAGCAGCTTGAGAAAGAAATTGGTGGCAGACCTATTCCCGATGAATTGAGGGAGAAGCATCTTGGATACAGAAACATCAAACATGTAAAGAGGTTTATAGAACAAAAGCGTGAATACTATGCAAAGTTATTCCTGACACAATGTAAGCGTGATCTGAAACTTGAGATGATGGAAAAGGGTATAATGCCAAGACCACCTAAACTATCTTTAGGACAAGGAGAACCAAAAAAAGTAGGTGCGGCAGACTACTACAATATCGATGAATCAACACTCTTGCACTTATCAAAGAACTAAATAAGTACCGAAAATCGTGAGCAGGATGGATAAAAGATCTAGTTCTGCGCTAGGGGAGAGGAAAATCTATAACGCACCACTACTACAATCCTGATAAAGCTTGTGACCAATTATAGGCCTCCACCGTTGGTAGTACTGCGCTAATACCCTCCCCTCCTACACATAATAGAATTATATCGCTGTTATAAAAAAGGCGTAGTGTTTAAATAGTTTCAGAATGGATTGTTGATGAGTGAATTAGATGCCAGTCGCAATACTTCCTGATATTAGCGAACAACACTGCATCGGCTGTGCACTCTGTGTAGAGATTTGCACTTCCCTCGGTCCAGATGTGCTCAGAGTAAAACCAGTCGAAGGATGGAAGAGAGGTAAAGCCTTCGTGTTCTATCCAGAAAGATGCATCTCTGACGGAGCATGTATTGGAGTTTGCCCTACTAAGGCAATATTCTGGATGAGGCCGATGGATTACACGCCCGGACAACCAATCCCACTGAAGAAGTCAGGCCTATTCACAAAAGGCTGGGAAGAAGGTTAGTCCCTTCGACAAACTTCTTTTTTTAATTTTTATTCTTTTCATTTAATAGCGTAGTTGAATGGGCTATTCTTTTCTATTATAGAATTGTCCACTCTGACTTGCTAGTTTAGGCTTCGAATTAGATCATTTAAGCCGTTTATTTCTCATGTAATCTATCGTTGTCCTAGCGCATTGTTCTCTTCTCTATTAGCATTTCCTGAATGTACTATTCTTCCTTTGAGATATGATGAAAAAGGAGAACTAGAAGATGAAGGGAACATCACATGATTTGAACATCGAAACGCGCGTCTATGCTTTTTCCCAGGTAAAAATACATGGTGATAACAGCAGCTTATGATCGAGGAGGTCTTACCTTTTACCTTTTACCTTTTACTTAAATGCGTGAAAGCAATTTCTAAAGTTGTGTCCTCAGAAATCCAATTGTCTTTTGCCAAGCATCAGCTGTCTCTTTTGGAGCATAATTGTCGCCTGAAGGATTTGCAAATGCATGTCCTACATCCCCATATAGATAAATCTCATTTGTAATACCTGATGCATTTAATGCTGATGCAAATTGTTTTACTGATTCAACTGAAATCGCTTGATCTTGGTCACCGAAAATACCAAGTATCGGCCAACTGATACTAGAAAGTGAAGCTGTGTCTGTTACCGGGCGCCCATAATAAACGATAGTAGCAGCCAAAGGATTCTCGGAGCTATTTAGTGCAAGCTGTAGAGACCAGTCCCCCCCAAAACACCAACCTAAAGAAGCTACCTTACTATTGTCTACAATTTCAAGTGATTTAAGATAACTCACTGCAGATTGCAAGTTGTCTATTGCAGAAGCAGAATTACTTCTAACTGAAGATGTCAACTCCCTTGCACGGTCAGAGTCAGTCGCAACCTCTCCCCTATACAAGTCAACTGCCAGTACCGCATATCCCTCCTTGGCTAAAAGGTCTGCCTGGTTCTTTATGTGTTCATTTAGCCCCCACCATTCATGAATCATGATTACTGCAGGTAGCCGTTCTTGCCGTTGAGCATTGTTGCTTGGCTCAGGATAGACAAGATATCCTGTTGTGTTATCATAATAGGCGACAGAGCTATTGTGTAATCTTGTTGACCCCTCTTGGGTGTTGTTATTGCTGTATATGTTGTAACTGTAAATTATGGTATTATTACTCAAGGTGTTATTTCCACCAACTTCTGTCGATACATCTGTTTGTGCAAAAGTGGATTCAAATGTTATAGATGATAAGAGGAATGATGCTATAGTCATTTCTAACGTCAAAAAAGCAATTAACGGTAAATTCCAGAGCGACGAAATACCGTTCATGCAACCTCTGTGTGAAAATATGCTTTAATCCTTTTGTCTTTCTGTTAGAGAATAATATTACTACAATGTTGAGTTTTTGTCAAAATAAAAAGAAAATATAATGTATATATGTCTAGACGTGGCAGTCAAAATTACTCGATTCATAATTGGTGAAGACAAACATGAAGAGTTCTTCTGCTACAGAGGCTTCATTAGCAATGCTCACTGACACAATAAGGGACAAGAACTCCAAAGAAAGGAAATCGCTAATAGAAACCTATAAGAAATTAATTGCGAGGACAATAATTATGATATTGTTGCACTTTTATTTCATCATTCATACACTGGTCTCTTATGCACCGGTGAATCCTAAAAGAAGACCAACGAAAGGTACACTGCTCTTCAAGAAAAGCCAAAATTCTAACGGAAACAAAACCTTGCTTTTATTTGATCCCTACTCTAACTGTTGGCTGCGAGAACTTATCTCTTCAAAGCAAGTATGACAAAGCATTGCACTATTGTAGTGATAGATCTTCTTTTTGTCATGATTTAGAAATGAAAACTTTGATAATTCTCTTAAGCAATTGTCACAGTATTTCTTCATCGTGAGGAGGTAAAAACTTAAAATGATATTTAACTCCTATGGAGTTATGCTCCGTACTCGCAATTATCTACTTGTATTATATTAAAACTTTCTTAATGATTTTTCAGTTAGGGAATTTGAGAAAGGCTTCGGTAGGTAGGTTCTACAATAAGCAACAGAATTAAAGTCTATTACTTCAGGCTATGTTTCTTTGATTTCGTTACAGAGAGAAAATTGGTTTATTCCGACAATAATCACACCTCTATATTGCTTATTCTGTAACTATTGACTTTCCTGTGCGGCATTGTTATAACAGATTCGGCATTCATTATGCTGCTGTTATACCTTGACGTTATTGCCTTAAAGTTAAGAATCGATAGTTATAGGGCATACTTCTAATTATAGTACTAAGAAATCTTGTTCTCAAATCGCTAAATATCAATGCAGACATTCGTGTTGCGATATATCCTGAACCTAGACAATTTAGCTGGTATGTTCTCCCAAAGAAGCGGAGTGCAACAATCTATGTCCAGTACCATTATGTCCACTATAATGAGCATATGATGCAACACTTTATGCAGAAAGGACTCGGCAGCTTCATGAATTCTGGTAGTGGTGACAGAAGCTCAATGCAGTCCTCATTCTCTGAACTAGAAGGTGGACTAAATAATGACCCTC
>Ga0075420_100001486_pt1 | contig 19992 bp, 18 predicted proteins | sample SoiMetdeltSBSDD4_FD_75296 | JGI IMG/M metagenome (GOLD analysis project Ga0075420, IMG submission 75296) | Bulk soil microbial communities from a Populus tree surrounding site in Tennessee, USA - Soil MetaG P. deltoides SBSDD4 | ecosystem: Environmental > Terrestrial > Soil > Tree plantation... | reverse complement strand
ATCCGGTGGTGGTGACCTGTCGTCCTGTCTGGGAGGGCGGTCGTTTCGACGGTCCTGAGGAGTCGCGGAAAGCGGTCCTGGAGCGGGCACTCGAGCTCGGCGCCGAGTATGTGGACATCGAGTGGCGCGCAGGTTTCGAGGCGCTCGTCCGTTCGTACGCCGATCGGGTGGTGCTTTCGGCGCACGACTTTAGCGGAGTGCCAAAGGACCTGACCGAACGGGCGCGCGCTATGCGGTCGCTCGGGACGGTGTTGATCAAGATTGCCGTGATGCCGGCCGGGTTGCGGGACCTCGCTGTGTTGCGGGAGATCGGGACATCGGGTTCGGCGGTGGTGATCGGCATGGGCGGAGTGGGCCTTCCGAGCAGGATTCTCGCGGCCCGTTTCGGCTCGCGGTGGTCGTACGCAGGTCATGGCGCCGCACCAGGTCAGCTACCAGCCGCGCGAATGGTCGAAGAGTTCCGATTTCGAGATGTGCATGCGACCACAGCGATCTATGGGGTGGTCGGTAACAACGTGATGCATTCCCTGTCTCCGGCGATGCACAACGCGGCGTTTGCGGCCGCCGGGATCGACGCTGTCTACGTGCCGTTGCTGGCATCAGGTTTCAAAGACTTTCTTGGGTTTGCCGACGCCTTCGCGGTGCAGGGGGCAAGTGTGACGATTCCATACAAGCTCGACGCGCTCAAGGCCGCGAGCGAAGCCGATTCGCGCGCCACCTCAATCGGAGCGGCGAATACCCTGAAGCGAGTGAGTAGCGGGTTTGCGGCGACCAACACCGACATCGACGGGTTTCTCGCCCCACTCGAGACCGTCTATCCCGGCTCCTTGACGCGTGCACGGGCGGCGATTCTGGGAGCCGGTGGGTCGGCACGGGCGGCGGTAGTGGGTCTGCTGTCGCGAGGCGCACACGTGACGATTCATGCGCGACGCGAGGCTCAGGCGCGTGAACTAGCCGCGGCCTTCGACGTTGGCGTCGGATCGTGGCCGGTTGAGGCGGACTCGTGGGATCTGCTGGTCAACTGCACGCCGGTTGGTAGTGCTGCAGCGCGGAATGACTCCCCGTTGCCGGCGGGGCCCTTCAGAGGCAAGACGGTGTACGACCTGACCTACCGGTCGCCGGAAGAGGGTGAGTCGCCGCTCCTGATCGACGCACGCAAGGCTGGTTGTCTGACGATTGACGGTCTTCCGATGCTGATAGCACAAGCGGAGCGGCAGTTTGAATGGTGGACTGGAACACAGCCTCCCGAAGGAGTGATGGCACGGGCCCTCGAGGAGAAATTCAACGGAAGAGACGCATGAAGATCACATCGTTTGACGAGTTCACCGACCTGGCGACGCGCGGCACCTTCGTGCCTGTCTGCAAGGAACTTGTGGCCGACCTGCTGACGCCGGTGTCTGCGTTCCTGAAGATTGCCGAGCACTCCGACCACGCGTTCCTGCTCGAATCGGTCGAGGGTGGCGAACAGGTCGGCCGCTACTCATTCCTGGGGAAGGACCCGTTCCTCGTTCTGCGTTCACACAGAGGAAACACCATCATCGACCGTGAGGGTGTCCGCACGGAATCGCAAACGTCCTTCATCGAGACGCTGCGCGGGCTGATGGCCGAGTTCAGCGCACCCTTCGTGTCGGGCCTTCCACGGTTCACCGGCGGGGCCGTGGGCTATCTCGGCTACGACGCCGCGGCCTGGTTTGAACCGGTGACACTCCAGGGCGACGCCGACGATCGCGACGAGGCCGGCTTCATGGTCTTCGATACGGTGCTGGCGTTCGACCATGTCCGGCATCGGATCCTCATCATTGCGAATGCTCGCGTCACAGAAGGCGAGGACCTCGAGTCCCTGTATCAGTTTGCGTGCGCGAAGATCTCGTTCGTCGAACGCGAGCTCGAACGCGAGCTCTCGAAGACGCCACGGGTCGAGGCGCCGGCGCTCGAGTTCACATCCAACGTCACACGCGAGCGTTTCGAGGAGATTGTTCGCACGGCCAAGGAACATATCGCGGCCGGCGACATCTATCAGGTTGTCCTGTCGCAGCGGTTCGAAGCGGACATCGCCGCAGACCCGTTCATGGTGTACCGCGCCCTTCGACACGTGAACCCCTCTCCCTACATGTACTTCTTCAAGATGGGCGGCCGTTCCATCGTGGGTTCATCCCCGGAGATGCTCGTGCGAGTCGAGGGCCGCCGCGTGCAGACCCATCCGATTGCCGGCACACGTCCTCGCGGCAAGTCGGACGATGAGGACCGGCGTTTGGCTGAGGAGCTGAAGGCGAACGAAAAGGAACGCGCCGAGCACGTGATGCTCGTGGACCTTGGACGGAACGACGTGGGCCGAGTGTCGACCTACGGCACCGTCCGCGTGCCGACCTATATGGCGATCGAGCGCTACTCCCACGTAATGCATCTGGTATCGATCGTTGAAGGCGAGCTCGCCAAGAATCGTGACCGCCTGGATGCGCTCGTAGCGTGTTTTCCCGCCGGCACGGTCTCTGGTGCGCCGAAGGTGCGCGCCATGGAGATCATCGCGGAACTCGAGCACGAACGGCGTGGCGTGTACGCCGGAGCAGTGGGATATCTCGACTTTGCGGGCAACCTGGACTTCTGCATCACGATCCGGACGGTCGTGATCGAGAACGGACGCGCGTACGTGCAGGCCGGTGCGGGCATCGTTGCGGATTCCGATCCGAGCGCCGAGTTTGAAGAGACGCGCGACAAGGCTCGCGCGGTCATGACGGCGCTCGGGCTGGCGCAGGCTGGACTCTAGCAGTGAATATGCGGGTGAGGATGTGATGGTACTGGTCATCGACAACTACGATTCGTTCACCTACAACCTGGTGCAGTATCTCGGCGAACTCGGAGCCGAGATCGAAGTGCGACGGAATGACGCGGTGACGGTCGAGGAAATCGCGCGACTCAACCCATCGCACATCGTGATTTCTCCGGGACCTGGCCGGCCAGAGGACGCGGGTGTGTCGGTGGAGGTCATTCGTCGATTCGGTCCTTCGGTGCCGACACTGGGCGTGTGCCTGGGTCATCAGGCGATCGGCATCGTCTATGGCGGTACCGTGTGTCGTGCGACGACGCCGATGCACGGGAAGACGTCTTCGGTGCAGCATGATGGAAAGGGAGTGTTCAGTGGTCTCAGCGCGCCGATTCAGGCTGGGCGCTATCACTCGCTCGTGATATCCGGAGTGGATGTGCCCGTCGAGCTCGAGGTGGCGGCCCGGACCGAGGACGGCACCATCATGGGTGTGAGACACCGGACGCATCCGGTACACGGCGTTCAGTTTCATCCGGAGTCGGTGCTGACCGACGCCGGCAAGCATCTGCTGCGCAACTTTCTGGAGATGGGGCATGTTCGCGCCGCTCATTGAAAAGTTGCTGCGGCACGAGGACCTCTCGCAGGAAGAGGCCGGTGCGGCAATGCACGAGGTGATGGAGGGCCGGGCCTCGAGCTCGGCTCTGGCCGGACTCCTCACGGCCCTGGTGATGAAGGGCGAACGGCCGTCAGAAATCGTCGGCTTTGCGCGAGCCATGCGTGAGCACGCGGTAAAGATGAAGGACGTGCCTGATGATGCCTTTGACACCTGTGGCACCGGAGGCGACAGGTCAGGAACGTTCAATATCTCGTCCGCAGCCGCGCTGGTAGTGGCGGCGTGCGGCGTCCCGGTGGCCAAGCATGGGAATCGCTCGGTGTCGAGCCGCTGCGGGAGCGCGGACGTCTTCGAGGCGCTCGGCGTGAACGTCACAGCTTCAGCCCCGGCCGTAGAGCGGACCTTCAAAGAGGCCGGGATCGCGTTCTTCTTTGCGCCCACGTTTCACCCCGCGATGAAACACGCCGCCCCGACTCGCAGGGAGCTCGGGATTCGGACCGCCTTCAACCTGCTCGGTCCGCTTACAAATCCGGCAGGTGCACGGCGACAGATTGTCGGTGTGCCGAAGCCCGAGCTGACCGAGCTTCTCGCGAGATCCCTGCAGCTCCTGGGCTCCGAGCGCGCATGGGTCGTGCACGGCGCCGACGGCATTGACGAGCTGTCTACAACCGGGCACACGAAAGTTGCTGAAGTCCGGGACGGATCGATACATGTCTTCTACGTTCACCCGGCTCAGTTTGGGTTGCCGAAGGCAGCCCCGGTGGATCTACAAGGTGGCGACGTCGCCGAGAACGCCGCGATCATCGGCCGTGTACTCGATGGCGTGCGCGGACCAGCGCGCGACGTGGTGCTGCTCAATGCCGGAGCGTCGCTTTTTGTGGCTGGCCGTGCCGAGAGCGTCCGGGCCGGGATTACGCGGGCCGCTCAGGCCATAGACACTGGCGCCGCACGCGGTACGCTCGATCGTCTCGTACGCGCATCCCGTGAAGAGGTGGTTGCGTGAGCACGCCGGATATTCTCGCGGCGATTGTCGCCGCGACCGAGCGCATCACCGAGCTGCGTCGCGAACGCGAATCCCTGGCGGAGCTGGAGAAGCGCGCGGCCCACGCCTCGCCCAGGGGCGCCAGATTTGAGCAGGACCTCGGACGGCCGGGTCGCTGGAACGTCATCGCCGAGTGCAAGCGCCGTTCGCCGGCCAAGGGCATGCTGGCGCCGACCTACGACCCCGTTGGTGTCGCGCAGGCCTACGAGCGCGGAGGGGCCACCGCGATCTCGGTGCTGACTGAGCCGACCTTCTTCGATGGAGCCCTCGAGCACCTGGCGGCCGTTCGCGCGGGTGTGGATCTGCCCCTTCTCCGCAAGGACTTCATCGTCGACGAGTACCAACTGTTCGAAGCCCGGGCGGTCGGCGCCGACGCCGCGCTGTTGATTGTTGCCGCGTTGACTCAACAACGACTGGTGGCGCTGCAGAACCTGGCGTGGGATCTGGGCCTGGCGACGTTGGTCGAGGTTCACAACGCCGATGAGATGGCCCACGCGATTGACAGCGGCGCCCGCATCATCGGCGTCAACAATCGGAACCTGCGAACGCTGGCAGTCGATCTCGAGGCGTCGCACGTGCTGGCGGCCATGCTGCCCAGGGACGTCGTGGGTGTGAGTGAGAGTGGACTGCGGACAACTGACGACCTGATTGCACTGGGTGCCGCCGGCTACCGCGCGTTTCTCATTGGCGAGCGATTCATGACGGCCGTCGACCCCACAGCGGCGCTTCGTGAACTTCTTGCCGCCACGATGCCCGGATGATGATCAAGGTGTGTGGCTTGACTCGTCGGGAGGACGTCGAGGCCGCCGTTCGCCATGGCGCGACGGCGATTGGCTTTGTGTTCTGGCCCGGGAGCCCTCGGCGGGTGGCGCCGGACGTGGCCGCCGCGATCGTCAGATCGCTGCCGGCGGAGGTGCTGACAGTGGGTGTTTTCGTCGATGAGTCGCTCGCGGTGATGCGCGACGTCTCTGCGACTGTCGGATTGCGTGCGATTCAGTTGCACGGAAACGAGCCGTCGTCTTACGCGCAGGCACTCGATTTTCAGGTGCTGAAGGCATTGGGTGTGGGACAGGTGGCCGAGGCGCCGGGGTGGCCGGCTGACAGTCTGATCCTGCTGGATGCCATCGATCCGGTGTCACGCGGCGGAACCGGCACGCGCGTGGATTGGATCGCGGCCGCGGACGTGGCGAAGAGCCGGCGAGTGGTGCTCGCCGGCGGGTTGACTCCAGAGAATGTGAGCGAAGCGGTGACCGTCGTGCGACCGTTTGGCGTGGACGTCTCGTCCGGTGTCGAGCGATCGCCGGGCATCAAGGACGAAGACAAGGTCCGTCGCTTCGTCACCGAAGCGCGACAGGCATTCGAGCGGTTGCGGCACGACGAGGAACGCCGGGTCTAAAGACCCGGCCTGTGTACGCCGGGGTGAACGAGTCCGTAGGGCGGGTGCCGAGACGCGAGGTTTGTTGGCGTACGTAGGGCGGGTCTTTAGACCCGCCGAGAGGTTCGAGGAGAGGGGACGCAGACAGTGATGAGATCAGAGGCCATGGGCGGCGCAGAGCGGCCGACGTTCGGGCGGCGCGATCCTGATGCGCGCGGATACTTTGGCAGCTACGGCGGTCGCTTTGTGCCGGAGACACTCGTGGCGCCCATCGAAGAGCTGGCGTCCGGCTATCTCGCGGCCCGGTCAGATCCGGCCTTCCGCGCGGAACTCGACCGCCTGCTCCTGCACTACGTGGGCCGTCCGACACCGCTCTACGAAACGTCGAGACTCGTGACGGGCGCGGGAGCGAGTCCCACATCGCGTGTTCGAATCTTCCTCAAGAGAGAGGACTTGACCCATACCGGCGCGCACAAGATCAACAACGCCCTCGGACAGGCGTTGCTTGCAAAGCGAATGGGCAAGCGTCGGGTGGTCGCCGAGACTGGTGCGGGCCAGCACGGTGTTGCCACGGCGACCGCCTGCGCGCTCCTCGGTCTCGAATGTGTCGTCTACATGGGCACTGAGGACATGCGACGCCAGGCCCTCAACGTGGTTCGCATGCAGATGCTTGGCGCAACCGTGACAGGGGTCGACGCCGGGAGTCGAACGCTGAAGGACGCGATCAACGAGGCGATGCGCGACTGGGTTGCCAACGTCACCGGCACCTACTATCTCCTTGGTTCGGCGCTTGGTCCGCACCCGTATCCCTTGATGGTGCGCGAGTTCCAGTCCGTGATCGGACGGGAAGCGCGCCGGCAGATTCTCGAGCAGGCGGGTCAGTTGCCGGACGTGGTCGTGGCCTGCGTTGGCGGCGGCAGCAACGCGATTGGAATTTTCGATGGCTTCCTCGAGGACCCCGGCGTCCGGTTGATTGGTGTCGAGGCCGGGGGCGAATCGATTGAGCCAGGACATCACGCCGCCCGTTTTGCGGGAGGCAGCACGGGTGTGCTCCAGGGGACGCGCACATTCATCCTTCAAGATCCGGCGGGCAACATCGAGCTGACCCATTCGATCTCGGCAGGCCTGGACTACGCGGCTGTCGGCCCCGAGCACGCATGGCTCCGCGAGCTGGGGCGCGCCCAGTACGTCTACGCATCCGACTCGGAGGCCCTGGACGGATTCAAGGCTCTGGCGCGCTTTGAAGGCATCATTCCCGCGCTCGAGTCCTCACATGCCGTCTGGCACGCCATGACGCTCGCTCGGCAGATGGACGAGGGCATCATTCTCGTGAATCTGTCCGGCCGCGGTGACAAGGACGTCCAGAGTGTCCGCGAGGCGCTCGCATGAGCCGGCTCGCCGACACATTCAGTCGCCTTCGTGCAGAAGGCAAGCGAGGCCTCGTCACGTACATCACCGCGGGTGACCCGGACCTCCCCAAAACGGAGGGCATCCTGAAGGCCCTCGACCGGGCTGGCACTGACGTCTTGGAAATCGGCGTGCCGTTTTCCGATCCGCTCGCCGACGGTCCGGTGATTCAACGTGCCACCGAGCGCGCGCTCGCCTCGGGCACAACGCTGGCGGGCGTGCTCGACATGCTGGCCCGCATTCGCGACGCGCTTCGCGCTTCCGTCGTCATCTTCAGCTATGCGAATCCCATCCTCCGCTTCGGTGCTGAACAGTTCGCCGATCGGGCACGGGACGCAGGTGTTGACGGGGTGCTCGTGCTCGACCTGCCAATCGAGGAAGCCGGGGAGTTTCGTGCGCTGCTCGCGTCGCGAGGCATTGATACAATCCTCCTCCTCAGTCCGACGACAAGTGAGGCCCGGCTCCGGGAGGCGGCGAGACTGGGCAGCGGGTTTCTGTACGCCATCTCACGCCTTGGCGTCACGGGCGCACGTGACGTGGTGGCCGAGGGCGCTGAGGAGATGGTGCGACGCATTCGCGCCGTCAGCGATCTGCCGGTGGCCCTGGGATTTGGGATTTCAAAGCCCGAGCACGTGCGGGAGGTCGGTCGTTGGGCTGACGCTGCCGTTGTTGGCAGCGCCTTGGTGAGCGTGATTGCCGAATCTGGCGCACGCGAGGATCTGGACACACGCGTCGAGGAGTATGTGCGGTGGCTGAAGGCCTGACGATCGACGAACTGCGAATCCGTATCGACGCGATTGACGAGCAACTCGTGCGTTTGCTGAACGTACGCGTCGCGTGTGCCGTGGAAGTGGGACGGATCAAGCACGGCATGGGCTTGCCAATCTATCAACCCGAACGCGAGGCCCAGGTGCTGAACGGCGTTCGAGGCGCCGCGACGAGCCTGTCTGGTCCGCTCACCGCCGATGCGGTGGTCAGGATCTTCGAACGCATCATCGACGAGGCCAGACGCGCCGAACGCGAAGCCAGCGCGCGCCGCGACGATCCACAGGTATCAGGCGGGGAATAGGGCGATGGTAGTCGTCATGCAAGAGCGCGCCACGGAGGCGCAGATCGATGCCGTGATCGCCAGGCTTATCGAGCTGGGCGTGGACGTGCACCGTTCGTCGGGCGTCACGCGGACCGTGCTCGGCGTCGTCGGCGCGCAGAAAATAGAGCGCGCGCTTGTGGAACTGCTCGATGGCGTGCACGAGGTACTTCGCATCAGCGAACCGTACAAGCTGGCCAGCCGCACCTTCAAACCAGACAACACCGTCGTCACCATCGATGACGTGCGAATTGGTGGAGACGAGGTCATTGTCATGGCCGGGCCGTGCTCGGCGGAGACCGACGAGCAGGTCGACGCGTCGGCGGCGGCGGTGAGGCGGGCGGGTGCGAGAATCCTGCGAGGCGGAGCGTTCAAACCACGAAGTTCACCGTACAGCTTCCAGGGTCTCGGTGAACCGGGCCTGAAGATGTTGCGATCGGCGGCCAATGCCCACGGACTCAAACTGATCTCCGAGGTCATGGACGTCAGTCAGATCCCGCTGCTCGACAAGTACTGCGATATTTTCCAGGTGGGAGCGCGGAACATGCAGAACTTCACGCTGCTCCGCGAGCTTGGTCACGCCAGGAAGCCGGTGATGGTTAAACGAGGCATCGCCGCGACGATCGAGGAGTGGCTCCTGTCAGCCGAGTACATTCTTGCGGGAGGGAACCCCGACGTGATCCTGTGTGAGCGCGGAATCCGAACGTTTGAGACGGCCACCCGAAACACGTTTGATATCTCGGCGATCCCGGTGGTCAAGAAGCTCAGTCATCTGCCGATTGTCGCAGACCCGAGCCACGGCGCCGGGCGCCGGGATATGGTGGCGCAACTGGCGCGCGCTGCGGTCGCGGCGGGCGCAGACGGCCTGATTATCGAGGTGCACAACGATCCCGACCACGCATTGAGCGACGGCGCGCAATCGATGTTCCCGGAGCAGTTCGAGGGACTGATGGGTGAGCTTCGCATCATTGCGCCGGCCATTGGTCGGAGTCTCTGCCAGCAACCCGCCCCTCGATTTGGCGGGTCCCGGTAAGGGCATGGACACCGCTTCTCCGTTTCGATCGGTCGCCATTGTAGGACTCGGGCTGATCGGTGGTTCGCTGGCGCTGGCGACGCGCGAGCGGTGGCCGGCGGTGCGGGTGACCGGTGTCGATACCGAGTCGGTCATCGCGCACGTGCGCGGCAGCGGCGCAATCGATCGATCTGCGACGGATGTCAACGACGTCATCGACGCTGATCTCATCGTCCTTGCCGCGCCGGTGCGGCAGAATCTCGATCTGCTGCGCGGGCTTCGAGCAATGGCCGTCGTCGCGACAGATGTCGGCAGCACCAAGCGTGCGATGGTGGAGGCAGGGCGTGCCGTTGCGTCCGCGAAGTTCGTTGGTGGCCACCCGCTCGCCGGCGCCGAGCGTGGGGGGTTTGCCTACGCGCGGGCAGATCTCTTCGAGGGGCGTCCGTGGATCCTCACGCCGGACGGCGATCGCTCGAAACCCGAGGTTGAGGCCTTGTCGCGATTCGTTGCGGGTTTCGGCGCAAAGCCCGTGTCGATGACCGCACATGCCCACGATCAGTTGATGGCGTTTCTCAGCCATCTGCCCCAGTTAACGGCGAGTGCGCTGATGGACGTTGTGGGTGGGGCTACGCAGGCGGAAGGTCTCGAGCTGGCCGGGAGGGGCCTGATCGACACGACGCGCCTGTCATCGAGCCCGGCTAACGTGTGGCGCGATGTCTGCGAGACGAATGCTGACGCGATCGGGCAGGCCCTCGACTTGTTGATCGCCCGTTTGATCGACCTGCGCGGACGTCTGGATCGCTCAGAAGCGATTGACGAGCTCTTCCAGGATTCAGCCCACTGGCGCGGGGTCCTGATGAAGGGTCGGGAGTGAGCGGCGAGCCGTCCGCCTACGACCGACTCGCTCCCATCTACGACAACCGCTGGCCGCGGTATCTTTCCCTCTCGATCGACCTTGCTCGATCGCACCTCTTTGCCAACCCGGGCGAGACCCTTGTCGATGTCGGCTGCGGAACGGGCCAGCTCCTCGAACTGGTAGTCACCAAGGAACCGGACGTGCACGCCTACGGGGTGGAGCCCTCCGAAGGGATGCTCGCCGTCGCACGCCGGCGTGTGTCCGATCGCACACATTTGATTCGTGGGGAGGCCAGCCGGATTCCCCTGGACGCGGCGTCAGCCGACTGGCTCGTGTCAACCAGCGCACTCCATCTGTTTGAAGACCCGGCCAAGGCGCTTGGCGAGTTCCACCGGGTTCTGCGCCCGGGCGGTCAGCTCGTCCTCGTGGACTGGGCGCATGACTTCGTGATGATGCGGGTGATGACGGCGTGGCTTCAACGCCGCGAGGCCGGTCGGATTCGTGTTTATCGGGCAATCGAGCTGGAGCACCTTCTGGTGAAGAGTGGCTTCGAAGCGGTACGCGTACGCGCGCGGCGGATGACGTGGTTTTGGGGCATGCTCGTCGCGACGGCGCAGCGACGGAGGTGAGACGGGCCACGCCCTACGTACTGCCGGAGATCCTTGAGACCTCGCGGATTTGTTCAATGGCCGACGCGTTCTCGAGCGAAGACAGATCGCCAGGGTCTTCATTCAGGTAGGTGGCGCGGATGACTCGCCGCATCACTTTGGCGTTGCGCGTCTTTGGCAGGTCCTCGACGAAGAGGATGTCCTGCGGTTTCAACGGCTTGCCCATGTGGTCTGCTACCAACGCTCTGAGCTCAGCGGCCAGAGCGGGTGAAGCGACGTACCCGTGTCGAAGAACACAGAAGCAGATCAGTGCCTGGCCCTTGACCTCGTCGGGAATACCAATCGCGGCGGCCTCGATGATTGCAGGATGTTCGACAAGGATCGACTCGACTTCGGCCGGCCCAAGCCGCTTGCCGGCGATCTTGATCGTGTCATCAGACCGACCGAGGATGTACCACAGTCCGTCCTCGTCGATTGCGGCCCAGTCGCCGTGCACCCATACGCCAGGGAAGCGTGAGAAGTAGGTTCGCTCGTAGCGTTCAGGATCGTTCCAGAAGCCGCGCGTCATGCCGATCCACGGCGCCTTGACGACAAGTTCACCGACCTCTCCGCGCACGGACTGGCCGTGTTCGTCCACAACATCAGCGGCGATGCCGGGTGGAGGGGCCGCGAAGGAACATGGCTTCATCGGCGCCAGCACGTTGCCGGCGAGCAGGCCACCTGACACTTCCGTGCCCCCGGAGTAGTTGATGATGGGCAGTCGTCTCTTGCCGACGTGCTCAAACGTCCACTGCCACGACTCAGGGTTCCACGGCTCGCCGGTGGAGCCGAGAATGCGCAACGAAGACAGGTCATGCTCGGACACGGATGCGTCGTGTTTCATCAACGCGCGGATGAGCGTTGGCGAAATGCCGAGCGCCGTGATCCGGTGCCGCGCCACCATGGACCAGAGACGATCGGGGGCCGGGTAGTCGAGGGCGCCGTCGTAGATGAGCATCGCCCCCCCGAGCAGCGTCATGCCGAAGACCTCCCATGGACCCATCATCCAGCCCATGTCAGTCACCCAGAACATCGTGTCGGCGGCGCCAAGATCGAAGCAGTGCGCGATGTCCTGGGCTGCCTTGATCGGGAATCCGCAGTGGGTGTGCAGTGCGCCTTTGGGCGCTCCTGTCGTCCCGGACGTGTAAATGATCATCAGGGGATCTTCGGCATCCGTCCATGCGGTCGCGCACACGTCCGACTGGCGGATCAGGAGATCGCTCCAGGCGTGGTCGCGCTCGGGTCGCCAGGGCGCATCGACGCCCGTCCGCGAGACGACGAGCACGTGGCGGACAGCGGGAACCGCATCAAGCGCAGCGTCGGCGGTGGCCTTCATGTCCACGTGATGGCCACGGCGGAAGAAGCCGTCGGCGGTCACGAGCACCGTCGCGCCGGCGTCGCGAAGTCGCGTGGCGACGGCATCAGCGCCGTAACCGGAAAAGAGGGGCAGCACAATCGCTCCGAGTTTGATCACCGCGAAGAACGCCACGATCAACTCAGGGCACATCGGCATGAAGAGCCCGACGCGGTCCCCCTTCTTGATTCCAAGTTCGAGGAGCGCGTTTGCACAGCGATTCACGTCTCGCAACAGCTCGCCGTAGGTGAGCGTCTGCGTTCGGCCCTCTTCGCCTTCCCAGATCACCGCCGCCCGTGCCTCGGTCGGCGTCCCCATCCACTTATCCAGACAGTTGTGAACGATGTTGAGGCGTCCCCCGACGCACCATCGGCACCACGCAATGCCACGGGACGTGTCGATGACGTGGGTGTAGGGTTCGTAGAACTGGATGTCGAGGTCCTCCAGGACAGCGTTCCAGAACCACGTGAGGTCGGTGGTTGAGCGCTGCATCAGCTCGGCGTAGTCGTGGATGCCGTGCCGCCGCATGAAAGCGGTGAGCCGCGCCCGTTCGACCAGCTCAGGGGCTGGACGCCACACGATCTCACCACCAAACTCGAACTGACCGCCCATCAACGCATTCTATGCGGACGTGGCGTGGTGAACGGGTGCTCCTCTTTGCTATATCGACGTTCGCACGCGCTCGAGTACGGATCCAACCCTCGAAGCGACCTTTGGCCAGCGGTACTCCTGCTCGACATAGGCGAGACCCTGCAAGCCAAGGGCGTGACGCTCTGACGCGTGATCGAGCAGGTAGTCCAGGGCAGCGGTGAACTCACGCGACGATCGATACGCGAGGCCAGCGTTGGCCCGACGAACCTGTCCGTCCAGGACCTTGCAGTGTCCATTCACGAGCGCTGGCACGCTGTGGTTCCACGCTTCGAGCAACACGATGCTCAGGCTCTCGTATGGAGAGGGCACTACAACCACTTCGGCGCCGGCCAGAAGCGTGTGACGCACCTCGTCGCTCACGTAACCGAGTGCTTTGATACGAGGATGGTCCGGAATTCTCATCTTTGCGGGCCCAGCCAGCACCAATGTGATGTCCGGCCGAGTTGCCGCGTACTCCTCGAAGTACTCGAAGAGTGTGTGACAGCCCTTGTTGCGATCCACGCGACCGAGGTAGAGCAGGTAGGGGCTAGGGGTTAGGGGATAGGGGTTAGGGGATAGGGGTTGGGGGCTAGGGGATAGGGGAACGGGGTCAAGTCCCATGCCGATCACCTCGCTGACCCTCGGCGCGCATCCGGCGCGCGCCGACACGAGCGTCTGTTCCTCCGGCGTGAGGAACAAGTACCCCGCTGGGAGATTGAAGAAGTCCTTCAGGATCGAGAGCTCAACGGCGGCATCCTCTTCGGCGGTGGGAACGAGCACGGCCCGGTCAGCGACGAGGGGCAACCCGAAGAAGGACGTGGCGTACCGGAAGGTCCAGAAGAGGATCAGATCGTAGTCGCCCCGGTGCCGACGAAGATGCTCCAGGAGCTCGGGGACGTCCGGTCCGTTCTCGCGGAACCATGCTTCCTCGTCATCCGGAGAAGCGCCGCCTCCAAGGGCTGCATCGCTGATCTCGGCGAAGCGCGTGAGGTCACGAGGCCTTTCGACGGGGAATCGGATGACTCGCACACCGCCTTCCAGCGTCTCTCCAGATGGCACAGCGTTCGCCCACGTCACATAGTCCGTTGCACACGTTGTGAGGACAGTGACGTTGTGCTGGGAGGACAGGTGTTCGGCAAGCAGACGACAATGCGTCTCGGATCCGCCAGCAATAGTCTCACCGTACCGCTGGACGACGAATCCGAGCGTCACTTGGCGGAGAGCTGCTCGAGATCCCGCCGCAGGCGGGCATTCTCGATGGCCAACTCCTGCACGCAGGCGAAGAGCACGTCATTGACGCGCCGCTGGCGCTCGAAGTTGTTGCGGCTGTACTCAAACAGCCACCGGAACATCGGCATGAGCAGACGTTGCTTTACGAAGATGATGAATTGAGCGACGCTGCCGCCGCGGTGTGAGTCGTACCGCATGGCGGTATCCAGTCGCCAGGATGACGGATCGCCAAGGATCTCCGCCATCAGCAGGGATGAGGAGTGACTGCGGCTCGCGGCGTTTCGTAGCAGGAGGTCCAGATCGGCGAAGAGATTGGGATCGGCAAGAGCGTCCGAAGCGCCGTGCCGGATAAGCTCGAGGCGAACCTGCTCGCGAACGCGTGCCTGCAGGTCGGCCGTAACCGCGTGCGCAGATACTGGGGCCGGTAAGGACACGAATTCGGTCTCTACTCGGCGCCGACGTTAGCGCGGACCTGGATGACCACCGAGCTCGCCGAAATGAGCCGCGTCTTCTGTTTCAGGCGCAGAAAGGCTCTGAAGGCGCCCGCGTCTCGATAGACGTGCTCGCCGGCGATGCGCCGACGTACCTGACTCTTGCCGGCCTCGTACGGGGCGCAGTCCTCCGCATTCTGGGACGCGGTTCCGTCGCCCCAATCCCACTCGATCGTCGGACAGTAAAGATCCGCGTAATCGTCGGCGCCTCCCCGCAGCTCCGCGGTCATGCGTACGCGCAATGGCGTGAAGCCTAAGGGTGGCGTGACCCTGAGTGATAGACTGGGTTTTCTGTCGCCGGACTCGCGCGGCTCGTTCCCATCGCGCTGCAATCCCCACGCAGGTCCAGTGACCAGCAGAACCGCCGTTAGGGCGGTCGCTGCGCGGCAGACGCGGTGTACGTGGGTCATGGCACTCTCACAATCAGTTGGTTGATTCTATGCCCGCAACGAGCGGGCCACAAGCGACGGCATGCATAGTGTTCATCAGACGCCGGCCCTCACGCTGGTCACCCGCGCGACGCACGAGCTCGATGCTGACATTCTGGTCGTCCCGGTCTTTGAAGACGACCCATTCTCTGATGAGGCTGGCCTCGATGCGGCCACGGGCGGAGAACTGACCAGGGCCCGGGCGCGCAGTGAGTTCAAAGGCGAGGCGTACGAGGTGTTCAGCGCATCGGCGGCTCCTGGTGGCTGGATCACATCACGGCTTCTCCTTGTCGGTCTGGGCAAGCACGCCGACCTGACCGCCGATCGGCTCAGAAGGCTGGGAACAACGGCCGGCCTGGCGGTCCGCCAGCGACGCGCGACGAAGATGGCGCTGCTGATGCCTTCCACAACGGTGGCCGATCCGACAGCCGTCCAGGCGCTGGCCGAGGGCATCGTTCTGTCGAACTTCGATGGTGCGTCCTACAAGTCAAACCAGCCCAAGACGACATGGCTCGACACGGTGACGATTCGGACGTCGAGCGCCGACCCGGCCCTGGCGCAGGCACTCGATCGCGGGCGCATTCTTGGTGAGTGCACGAACATCGCACGGTCGCTGTCGAACGAACCTGGGAATGCGTTGACGCCTCGCGCGTTTGCTGAGAGAGCGGGCTCGGTTGCTGCCGCTGCGGGCCTCGCCCTCGAGGTGCTCGACGAGCACCGCATTGCCGATCTCAAGATGGGACTGCTCCTTGGCGTCGCCCAGGGAAGCATCGAACCCCCGCGAATGATGGTCCTACGTTACGAGCCGAAAACGAATGCGGCTCCGGGCGTGATCCTCGGGCTCGTGGGTAAGGGCATCACCTTCGACACGGGTGGCATCTCCATCAAGCCTGCCGACAAGATGGGCCGGATGAAGGACGACATGTCGGGCGGTGCCGCCGTGCTCGGCGCGATGGCTGCAATCGCACGCCTTGGCGCCCCGGTGCGCTGCATCGGGATCATCGCCGCCGCGGAGAACATGCCAGGCGGTCGAGCCCTCAAGCCGGGGGACGTGATCACCAGTGCCGAGGGAAAGACGGTCGAGGTGACGAACACTGACTGTGAGGGACACCTCGTTCTTGGAGACGCGCTCTGGTATGCGCGCCAGCTTGGGGCGACCCATCTGGTGGACGTTGCCACGCTCACTGGAGGATGTGTGGTCGCGCTTGGCTTGCATACGACCGGACTGTTTGGTTCACCGACCTCGTGGAGAGATCAAGTACAAAGAGCAAGTGAGCGAGCCGGGGATCGATCCTGGCCGATGCCCGATTTCGAGGACTTCCTCGAGCAGTTGAAGAGCGACATCGCCGACATCGACAATTTCGGCACGCGCTGGGGCTCGGCAAGCGTTGGCGCCGTGTTCGTCAAGGAATTCACGGGAGGACTCCCGTGGGTGCATCTCGACATTGCCGGCCCCGCGTGGGCCGAGGAGTCGAAGCCCTACCAGGCAAAAGGCGCGACTGGCGTTGGCGTCCGCACACTCGCCGAACTGGCCTTTGCTGCTGCGTCGTGGGGTAAGCTGTAGCGCCGTACGGGGTTCACCCGATGCCGCAACAAAACCCCATAGTCGTCGAGGTCGTCCAACAGCCCACGCCAACGCCCGAGATTTCGTACGGCGGCGTCCTGCTGTCCGCGATGAATCTTGTCGGGGTGATTTTGGCTGGAGCGCTGCTGATGGGAGCTCTAGTCGGCGGCGTCATCATCTGGCGGAAGAAGCGCCTTGAAGCCAGGGGTGGGCGGATCTCAGAGCCCAGTCACGTCCGGTTGCGTATTCAGATGTAGGGCGGGTCTTTATTAGACCCGCCTGGATGCCGGGCCTAAAGGCCCCGGCCTACGTGCTGCCCGCTGTCTACCGTCCTGCGGCCGCGACCTGCGCCGGCTTGAGTCGCTTCTGATAGCGAACGATGCCGACAGCCAGCGCCTCCGCGATCTGCTGACGATAAACCGCTGTCTTGACCAGCGCTGCATCCTGCTTGTTCGTGATGAACCCGATCTCGGCGAGGATGCTCGGCATGTCGGCTCCGACGAGCACGGCAAATGGTGCCTGTTTCACGCCGAGATTCCGAATGGTGCGACTCCCTTTGCTCAACTTCTCGACGAGCGTGGCTTGAACCTGCCTGGCCAGGTCTCGCGACTCGTCGATCTTGTTGTTGAGCGCAATCGTCTTGACGATATCTGGCAGGCTCTTCATCGTGCGTGAGGACCCCAGGTTCTCGCGTGCCGCGACCGCGGCGCTTTGTGCATTCGGGGCAAAATTCAGAATGTAGGTCTCCACGCCGCGCACGTTTCGGTCCGCACTGGCGTTGGCGTGAATGGACAGGTAGAGGTCGGCTTCCTCGCGCATCGCGATCGCAGGCCGCTCTTCGAGCGCGACGTAGACGTTGCTTCGACGCGTCAGGATGACCTCGATGTCTTCCTTCTGCAGGATCTGCTCGAGTCTCAGCGCAACATCGAGCACGAGCTCCGCTTCTGTGATGCCGGACTGCGTGGCGCCAGGGTCGTGGCCGCCATGGCCAGGATCGATGACCACCCGTCCAACCCCAAGCCCGAGTTGCCTCGACATCGACAGTCCACCGGGCGTTCTCGCCGGCGGTGGGGCGGTGAAGACCGCCTCGCGCCGCGGCGCCGACATGGACGGCGCGACAACTGGCGTCGGTAGTACTGGGATGTTCGCTGCAGCCTTGACGTCAGCGTTCGCCAGTATGTCGTCCTTGGGCGGGGCAGCGATCGACGCGGTCAGAAGCGGCGCAGTCGCGATGACCGGAGCTTTGGCAAGGGGAGCCTCGACCGCCTTTGTCGATGAAGCCGCCGCTACCCGGGTTGCCGTGCCGCCAGTCGTCACGCCCGCCCGGTGCCGCTCGAAGTCGATGACGATGCGGAAAGGCTTGTAAAGGGTGTAAACGTTGTGAACCGGGGCGTCGCTGAGATCGAGCACCACGCGAATGCGGCGGTCCAATTGTCGACCAACCCGAATCTGCCGCACGACGTCATCGTCGAAGGCAAGGCGCGCATCCTGAATGTCGGCGGCGGCGCGGGTGTTCTGAAGGTCGACGAACACTCGCGGAGGCCCGTCGAGTCGCTCCTCGTGGAAGGAGACCTCGCGATCGAGCTCGATGCTGACGCGGAGGACGTCGGGCAGCACCTCCCGGTGGATGGCTTGAAGCAGCGTCGTCGTCGATCCAGAAGTCTTGATCGGAGTGCGCGGAGTCGGCGTGGCCGCGGCGACGGACTCGGATGCGGCTGGCTGGGCTGAGGGCACCAAGTCCGGTGTCGGTGTTGGCAATACCGCGAGAGTGCTGACCCGTCGGCGAGCCTGGGAACGAAGTGCGCTCGCAGGGTACTTAGCTTCGAGCGCCTCAGTCAGCCGGACCGCGGTCACGCGATCGGCATTGTCCTTGAACACGTCGAAGACGTCAGCGGCCAGGCTGGCGCCCTGCCACAACGCTTTGTCTCCGTATCCACCGTCCGGGAAGAGGCGCGCGATGTCCTCGTACGTGCCGACGAGTATTCGCGCACGTCGGACGAGTGGCAGCGAGGGTGTACCCGAACGATGGGTTCCGATCTCCTTGCGGAGCGTCATCTCGAGCGTGTGCGCGTCGTCGTAAAGGGCAGCCGCCTGCGCGCCCTGCGCAGCAGCCACGCCCGGCACCAGCAGGGTGAGCGCCAGAGCCAGAGACCCGGTGTAATTGCGGTAGCAATCAGCGGAGGTGCGCATCGACTTCCTCGAAATAGCCGCGATCGACCAATACCTCGCGTGGCTTCCCGCCCACGCCAGGCGACACCAGGCCTTCGGCCTCCATCATGTCCACGAGGCGCGCCGCCCGGCTGAAGCCGATCCGCATCTTGCGCTGCAGATACGAGATCGACACCTGGCCTGCGCTGACGACGATCCGTGCCGCCTCGTCGTAAAGCTCGTCCTTCTCGAAGTCGACCGAGCCAGGGCCCGTCTTTTCGTCCTCCGCGGTGATCGCTTCGTCAAAGGTCGGCTTGCCCTGCTTGCGCAGGAAGCTGGCCAGGCGCGCGCTTTCCTGCTCCGAGATGTAAGCGCCGTGCAAACGCAAACATCGCGAGGAGGCCGGCGGAAGGAAGAGCATGTCGCCTTTGCCCAGGAGTTGCTCGGCGCCGTTCCCGTCGAGAATGGTGCGCGAGTCGGTCTTGGACGAGACCCTGAACGACACGCGTGCAGGCATGTTCGCCTTGATCAACCCGGTGATGACGTCGACTGACGGGCGCTGGGTGGCGAGGATCAGGTGGATACCGACCGCGCGGGCCATCTGCGCGAGGCGAACGATCGATTCCTCGACTTCCTTGCCCGACACCATCATGAGGTCCGCCAATTCGTCGATCACCACGAGGATGAAAGGGAGTGGCTTGGGCGCTTCCGGTTCCTGCGACTGGCCCTCATCGATCAGCCTGCGCATGTTCCTGTTGTACTGGTCGATGTTGCGGACGCCTTCGGCGGCGAGCAGCTTGTATCGCTCTTCCATTTCGCGCACGGCCCACCGCAGCGCGTTGGCAGCCTTCTTGGGATCGACCACGACCGGCGTGAGCAGATGTGGGATGTCCTCGTACATGCCGAGCTCGAGGCGCTTGGGATCGATCATGATCAGCCGCACGTCGTCCGGCGTGGCGCGGAACAGGATGCTTGTCAGCATCGCGTTAAGGCCGACCGACTTGCCGGTACCCGTCGATCCCGCGATGAGCAGGTGAGGCATGCTCGCGAGATCGGTCACGTACGGCTCGCCGTGGATCGTTTTGCCGAGCGCGAGCGTGAGCTTCGAGGTCGAACGTTTGTAAGGCTCCGATTCCAAGAGCTCTCGCAAAGAGATGGCTTCGCGATTTGGATTGGGAATCTGGATGCCGACTGTCGCCTTGCCGGGGATGCGATCGATGAGAACCGATTCGGCCTGCATCGCCAGACAGAGATCGTCGGCGAGGCTCGTGATCTTGCTGTACTTGACGCCCGCCTCCGGCTTGAACTCAAACGTGGTCACGACGGGACCCGGATGAATCTGTGCGA
>Ga0075420_100001480_pt1 | contig 20032 bp, 18 predicted proteins | sample SoiMetdeltSBSDD4_FD_75296 | JGI IMG/M metagenome (GOLD analysis project Ga0075420, IMG submission 75296) | Bulk soil microbial communities from a Populus tree surrounding site in Tennessee, USA - Soil MetaG P. deltoides SBSDD4 | ecosystem: Environmental > Terrestrial > Soil > Tree plantation... | reverse complement strand
TACGCTCGCTGATCTCCTGTAGCTCACGAACGGTGGCGGCGTCATGCAGGGCGGCGGCGAGCGCGTCGCTGAAGGCGGAGAAGGCCGACTGGCGCCGGCCGTCCAGCGCGATGGGCTGGGCGTAGCGCAGGTACAGGTCTCCCACGTGGACCTGGCCGACGATCAGACGCCGGCTGGCCTCGTACCCGTTGTAGTCGCGGGTTGACAGCGCGTCCCCGATGGTGAGCTCACCCCGGGCGTTGGCCAACAAGCTACGCCTGGCGCCGCCCTCACGGACCAGGAGCAGCTCCGTCTCGTTCGGGGTGAACAGCTCGCGGGCACCGGACATGCAGGCCCGCACCACGCCGCACTCGTCCAGCTGGTTGAGCGCCCGGGCAGCGGCGGCGAAGGACTGCCAGAACCGCCGCTCGTCCTCCACCCGCAGCCGGTGCGCGTAGGTCTGCTGCAGCAGCCACAGCCCCGGCGACAGGATCAGCAGCCACAGTGGCTGCCCCAGGTCGATGAGGAGCACCACGAGCAGGCCGACGAGCACGTTGCCGACGACCATGAGCAGCTTGCTCCGGACCACTGAGGACAGTGCTGTCCAGAAGCTGGAGTTGCCGTGGGCGGTGAGGGTTGCGGCGAGGAGGGCGGCACCAACCACCGTGTACGCCATCGCGCCCGACGTCAGGGCCAGCGCGACACCGGGCGTGAGATCGGCCCGGTAGACCGGAGCGACCATGCCGGCTACGCCAGCGGCCGCGGCCGCCGCAAGGGCGAGCAACGCGGCGGCCCGGAACAGGAACGCCGCCGGCTGCCGGGGTCCGAAGCCCGCGCGGAGCAGCTCGCGGAGCAGGACGCCAGTGCCGACAACCGCGGGCACCCACGCCGCGGGCACCGCGTACAGCACCACGATCACCGCGGCCTCGCCCCAGGCGATCGTCGGACGTCCGGACCCGATCCGGACGGTCAGCCGGGCGAGCTGGGCCAGGACGACGGCGGCGACGGCAGCGGCCAGCCAACCGGTCGGCACCGGCTCCGCCCGGGCGAGCCCGGCAACGACGACCAATGCCCCGAGCACCAGGTACGCAACCGACAGGCGGCGCACCGGGCGCGGCTCAGCGCTGAGTCCCACCCAGTGGTACAGCCGGCGCACGCCAGCCACCGGGTGGTACAGCCGGCGCACGCCAGCCACCGGGTAGTACAGCCGGCGCACGCCGGCCAGCCGGTGGAACAGCCGGCGCGCACTGGTCAACGCCGCGTCAGTCCAGCGGCGGCTCGGAGCGGTCGGCCTGGAGTCAGGCCGCTGCGATGGTCCGCTCATCCGCTCATCCGCTTGCCTTGCGCCTCGCACCCATACGGCCGGGTACGCATCTCGCCGGCGCTCCCTTCCGCCCGTCGTCCCGATCGAAGCCCCCGGCGGAAGGCTAAGGCAAACGGGATTGTCACAACAGGGGTTGACAGAGCCGTTAGGCGATTGATGGCCCGAGACAGGCGTTTTCCGCGCGTTTCAGTGCTGTGTGCAACTTGGAATTCACTCCCCGTGGTCGCCATCGTTCCCTTCAGCCGCCGCCTCCGGTCGTTCGGGATCGGGAAAGCGGTCCGGGAGGCGGCGTAGGCGAGCGTTCATGTTACGGATCAGGAAGATCGTCGCTACAGCCAGTAGCAAGATGATCAGAAGGCCCATCGGGCCGGCGAGGCCGCCCGAGCGCTCGTCGCCGAACCCCGTGGCAAGCACTGTGGTCATGCGCTCACCGTACGCCCGGGCATACGCCTTGTGCCGCTACCGCGCGGACCCCGGCGAACAGGTCGTCCTCCGGGACCTCGGTGTCCACCATGGACCGGACCAGCTCGTAGTCCTCGGTGGGCCAGGCCTGCCGCTGCACCTCCAGCGGCACCCGGAACCAGAAGCCGTCCGGGTCGACCTGGGTCGCGTGCGCCCGCAGCGCGTCGTCGCGTACCTGGAAGTAGTCGCCGCAGGGGACGCGCGTGGTGAGCCGGTGGCTCTTGTCGCGGTGGTTGTCGTCCCAGCCGTCCAGCCACTCCGCGTAGGGCGACTCGAGCCCGGCGGCCAGCATCGCCTCGTGCATCGCGGTCACCCGGGTCTTGGAGAAGCTCATGTGGTAGTAGAGCTTCAGCGGCTGCCAGGGCTCGCCGAGCTCCGGGTCCCGCTCCGGGTCGCCGGCCGCGTCAAAAGCGGCCACGCTCACCTTGTGGCACATGATGTGGTCCGGGTGCGGGTACCCGCCGTCCTCGTCGTACGTGGTCACCACGTGCGGGCGGAACTCCCGCATGATGCGGACCAGCCGGCTGGCCGCGGCCTGCACATCCTGCACGGCGAAGCAGTCCGGCGGCAACGGCGGCAGCGGGTCGCCCTCGGGCAGGCCCGAGTCGACGAAGCCGAGCCACTCCTGCCGTACCCCGAGGATCTCGCGGGCCAGGTCCATCTCGGCGCGGCGGATCTCGGCCATGTTCTCCCAGACGTCGGGCCGGTCCATCTTGGGGTTGAGCACGCTGCCCCGCTCGCCCCCGGTGCACGTCACGACGAGCACGTCGACGCCGTGGTCGACGTACCTCGCCATGGTCGCCGCGCCCTTGCTCGACTCGTCGTCCGGGTGTGCGTGCACCGCCATCAGACGCAGCCGCTCGGTCACCCTTGCCTCCCCGCCATTGTCTTCCACCACCGTCTGTCTCCCACCCACCACCGGCACCTCGCCGACAGGCCCAGAAGCACTCGCCGACAAGGCCCAGAAGCACTGGATGCGCCCGGTGCGGGCGCCCCTCGTACGCTGGGAGCCGGTCTATTCTGGCCGACCCGGCCGACAAGAACCGACGAGGACCTTCCTAGTGACGCAGACCCACGCCAGCGCTCCGATATTCCCACCAGGCCGGTACGGGCGCCGCCGCAGCGCCCGGCGTACCCCCGGATGGGTGGTCGGGGTGCTGGCCGCCGTTGTGGTCGCGGCCGGGCTCGGCATGGCGTGGCGGCTCTACCAGCAGTACGGCGACCCGGCGTACGACGTGAGCGTGATCCGGTTCGACGAGATCACCGAGGCCGGTGTCACCGTCGAGTTCGCGGTCAACGTGCCGCGCGGCGGCAGCGCCACCTGCGTGGTACGCGCCCGGGCGTACTCCGGCGAACAGGTGGGGCAGACGGAGGTGACGGTGACCGCAGAGCCTGGCCAGCGTCGGGTGGTGACCCGCTACCGGCTGGCGACCAGCGCCCGCCCGTTCACCGGTGAGGTCCCCCGCTGCCGGCCACCGGCCGGCTGACCCGCACGCGAGCCGATCCACGCGCCAACTGACCCACGCGCCGGCCGATCCACGCGCCAGCTGACCGCGCGCCGGCTGATCCGCGTGTCGTCTGATCCGTGTGTGCCCGAGCGGCGCGCTGGCCTGGTCGATCAGGTGGTACGGCCGGCACGGAGGACCTGACCCGTCCGCCACGCGGGGAACAGCTCAAGATCGAACGGCGGAATGCGTTACCCCCGACTGGTAACTTGGTAGTTCGACCCTCTGCCAGAACGTCCGTCCCATCCCTAGGAGATCCGTAGTGGCCACGACCGACCCGACGCCTGCCACCTGGCTGTCGCAGGAGGCGCACGACCGGCTGAAGGCCGAGCTTGACCAGCTCATCGCCCGCCGGCCGGCGATCGCTGCGGAGATCAACGCCCGGCGTGAGGAGGGTGACCTGCGGGAGAACGGCGGCTACCACGCCGCTCGTGAGGAGCAGGGCAAGATGGAGGCCCGCATCCGCTACCTGCAGGAGCTGCTCCGGACAGCGCAGGTGGGCGACGCCCCGAGCACGGACACGGTCGCGCCCGGCACTGTGGTGACGATCCAGTTCGACGACGACCCGGCCGACACCGAGACGTTCCTGCTCGGGTCGCGGGAGATCTCCGCCACCACGGACCTGACCGTCTACAGCCCCGAGTCCGCGCTGGGCCAGGCGATCCTGGGCGCTCGCACCGGGCAGACCGTCACGTACACCGCGCCGAGCGGCTCGGACATCAAGGTCACCGTCGTGAGGTTCGAACCCTTCGCCTAACCGGTCAGCGCAGGGTGCGCGGGCCCTCGATCATCACCGGGTAGCCGGCGCCACGCAGCGCCGTCACCAACCGGTCCGAGTGCTCCGCACCCCGGGTCTCCACGGAGAGCTCGACCTCGACCTCGCCGAGGCGCAGCCGCGGGTCATGCCGTTGGTGCTCCACGTCGACCACGTTGCCGCCGTGCTCGGCGATCAGCGCCAGCAGTGCGGCTAGCTGGCCGGGCCGGTCGCCGCAACGGACCGTGAAGCTAAGGTAGCGGCCGGCGGCGGCCAGCCCGTGCTGGATGACCTTCAGCATCAACAACGGGTCGATATTGCCACCGGACACGACCACGACGACAGGCGGCTGCGCCTTGACAGCTCCGGTCATCAGCGCTGCCACGCCGGCCCCGCCGGCCGGCTCGGCGACCAGCTTTCCGCGCTCCAGCAGCATCAGCAGCGCCCGCGAGATGTCCTCGTCACTTACCGCGACTATCTCGTCGACGAGCTTGCTCACGTGGACGTAGGTCAGCTCACCCGGGCAGCCAACGGCGATCCCGTCCGCGATGGTGCTGAGGGAGGGCAGGCGCACCGGTCGGCCGGCGCGCAGCGAGGGCGAGAAGTTCGCAGCGCCGGTCGCCTGCACGCCGACCACCCGTACATCCGGCCGCAGCGCCTTGGCCACCACGGCGATGCCCGAGACCAGCCCCCCGCCCCCGACACCGGCGACAATCGTGCCGACCTCCGGGCACTGCTCCAGGATCTCCAGGGCAACCGTGCCCTGACCGGCGATCACATCCGGATGGTCGAACGGGTGGATGAACACCGCACCCGTACTCTCCGCAAAGTCCTTGGCCGCCACCAGGGACTCGTCCACAGTGGTGCCGACGAGCTCGATCCGGGCGCCGTACCCCTTGGTCGCCGCGAGCTTGGGCAGCGGCGCCCCGACCGGCATGAACACGGTCGCCGCCGCACCGAGCAGCCGGGCGGCCAGGGCCACCCCTTGCGCGTGGTTTCCCGCGCTGGCGGCCACCACCCCGCGGGCGCGCTCCTCCGGCGAGAGCCGGGCGATCCGCACGTACGCCCCGCGCACCTTGAACGAACCGGCGCGCTGGAGGTTCTCGCATTTGAGCCAGGCCGGACCGCCCAGCTTGGCGGTGAGCGGGCGGCACGGCTCCAGCGGTGTCGTACGCACAACATCGGCCAGCAGCTCACGTGCCGCCTCGACATCATCGAGAGTTACCAGGTCGAGGTTCATGCCCTGATCGTCGCACCTGCCGGGCCTCCGCGCCGCGGGCCGCCACGCCGTCGCGAGCGGCGGGGCCTCGCCACGGGTCAGGGGTCGACGAGCGAGGTGGGGCCGCCGCCCCGGGTCGACCTCGGCCAGCCCGGTGCGTGCCGGCGCCACGGGTTGACCATCTCCAGCTGGCCGGCGACGGCGAGCAGTCGCAGCTCCGACCCTGGCGGCCCGACCAGCTGCACGGCCGCGGGCAGCCCGTCGGCACGCACCCCGACCGGCACCGAGACGGCAGGGAAGCCGGAGATGTTCCACGCGGCCGAGTACGGCGCAAAGCGCATGCAGGTGGAGATGTTCGCCCACCAGCTGCGCGCAGACCAGTCCAGCGCCGCTGGCGGTGGGCCGGCCAGGGCCGGGGTGAGCAGGACGTCGTACGACCCGTCCGCGAAGAACGACGCGCACCTGCGCCGGAACGCCTCCCGGTCGGCCTCGCGGATCCAGCCACGGCGCCAGACCCGCTCGCCGAGGGCGATGTGCCGCCGGGTACGCGGCTGGAGGCGGGAGATGTCGAGCTCGGCACCGAGCGCGTCCCGGTAGGCCGCGGCGAACCAGGTGGCCGTGGCCCGCAGGGTCAGTGCGGTGGGGTAGGTCACCTCGGCGCGGACCGAGTCGTGGCCGCAGCTGACCAGCGCCCGACCGGCCTTGGCCACCGCGTCGCGGTTGTCGGCGTCCGCCCGCACGCCGGGCACGGGAGACCGCATCGCCACGGCGATCCGCAGCCGGGACGGCTCGACGAGCCGCTGCGGCGCATCGCCGGCGAGCACCGCGAAGCCGACCGCCGCGTCGGACACCGTGGTGGCGAGGATGCCGTGCTCGGTGAGGCCGAACCAGTCCTCCATGCCGAGCTGGACCGGCACCACGCCGCGGCCGGGCTTGAAGCCGAGCAGACCGCAGCAGGCGGCCGGGATGCGGATGGAGCCCAGCCCGTCGTTGGCGTGCGCGATCGGCACCAGGCCGGCGGCGACGGCAGCTGCCGACCCGCCGGACGAGCCGCCGGGCGTACGGTCGGTGCGCCACGGGTTACGGGTGACCGCCGTGTCGTCGTCGGTCAGCGCCCACAGGCCGAGCTCGGGCATGCGGGTCAGGCCGACCACCACGGCACCGGCCCCGCGCAGCCGCCGGACCACCTCGTGGTCGGTCTCGGCCACCGGCTCCCGGGCCGCGGCAGACCCGTTCCACACCGGCAGGCCGGCGACGGCAGTGTTCTCCTTGACCGCGATCGGCACCCCGGCCAGGGACAGGTTGCCCAGGTCAGGCTGCTCGTCGACCTTCTCCGCCTCGGCCAGCGCAGCCCCGGGCCGCACCGTCCGGAACGCGTTCAGCATCGGGTCGGTCACGCCGATGTAGTCGAGATGGTCGGCGACCACCTCGGTGGCGGACGCGTCGCCGCGACGGACAGCCCGGGCGATCTGCTTCGCCGTGGCGCCGACCCATCCGGTCGCACCAGTCCACGTGGACGTGTCGTCCGGAACCCCAGTCACCGACATGAGCCACCTCCCCCTGCGGCCGAGCCATCTGCCGCACCTGATGAGCGAGACCAGCCGCTCCGGCCGCGACGGACCGGCGACCACGTCAGCTCAGCGCCTGCTCCAGATCTGCGACCAGATCGGAGACCGCCTCGATGCCGACAGACAGTCGCACGAGATCGGCCGGAACTTCAAGTGGCGAGCCGGCTACCGACGCGTGGGTCATCCGGCCCGGGTGCTCGATCAGCGACTCGACCGCGCCGAGGGACTCGGCGAGCACGAACAGCCGGGCCCGGTTGCAGATGTCGATGGCGTGCTGCTCCCCACCGGCGGCCCGGAAGCTGACCATGCCGCCGAACCGCCGCATCTGCTTGCCCGCCAGCTCGTGCCCCGGGTGCTCGGGCAGCCCGGGGTAGAGCACCTGCGCCACCGCCGGGTGCCCGGTGAGGAACTCGGCCACGCGCTCGGCGTTCTCGCAGTGACGGTCCATCCGTACCCCCAGGGTGCGGATGCCCCGCAGGGTGAGCCATGCGTCGAACGGCCCGCCGACCGCGCCCATCGCGTTCTGGTGGAAGGAGAGCCCTTCGGCCAGCTCGTCGTCGGAGAGCACCAGCGCGCCACCGATCACGTCGGAGTGTCCACCGAGGTACTTCGTGGTGGAGTGCACCACCACGTCCGCGCCGAGGGCCATGGGCTGCTGAAGGTACGGCGACGCGAACGTGTTGTCCACCACCAGCAACGCGCCCGCGTCCTGGGCCACCGCGGCCAGGGCGGCGATGTCGGCGATCCGCAGCAGCGGGTTGGTCGGCGTCTCCACCCACAGCATGCGGGTGCGCTCGGTCATCGCGGCCCGTACGGCGTCCACGTCGGAGATCGCAGCCGTGCTGAAGTCGAGGCCCCAGTGCTGGGCCACCTTGGCGAAGAGCCGGTAGGTCCCGCCGTACGCGTCGTCCGGGATCACCACGTGGTCGCCCGGCCGGCACGCGGTGCGCAGCAGGGTGTCCTCGGCGGCGAGGCCGCTGGCGAACGAGAAGCCGTACCGGCCGCCCTCCAGCGCGGCCAGGCACTCCTGCAGCGCGTCCCGGGTCGGGTTGGCGGTGCGGGCGTACTCGTAGCCGAGCCGGGGCGCGCCGACGGCGTCCTGCGCGTACGTGCTGGTCTGGTAGATCGGCGGCACGACCGCCCCGGTGCGGGGATCGGGATCCTGCCCCGCATGGATGGCGAGCGTCTCGAAGCCGTACGTCATGGCGCCAGGTTATCCCCGGTTAAGGTCACCCCCGTGGCAGGTTGTGTGTTTTGCGACATCATCGCTGGCCGGGCGGCGGCTTTCCGCGTGGCGAGCAGGGCGGAAGGGACCGCCTTCCTCGACACGCGGCCGGTCTTCCGCGGCCACACCCTGGTGGTGCCGCCCGAGCACCTCCAGGTGCTCGCCGATCTGCCAGCAGCCCAGCTCACCGGCTTCTTCGGGCTGGTGCAGCGGGTGTGCGTGGCGGTGGAGACCGGGCTCGGTGCGGGCGGGACCTTCGTCGCCGTCAACAACCGGGTCAGCCAGAGCGTCCCGCATCTGCACGTGCACGTCGTACCCCGGACGAAAGGGGACGGGCTACGCGGCTTCTTCTGGCCGCGTACCAAGTACGCGTCGGAGGCCGAGGCCGCCTCGTACGCGGAGCGCATCGCGGCGGCGCTGGCCGGGCCGTGAGTGACCCCGCGCTGGCCAGGCCGCCAGTTGGCCCGGCCTTGGCCAGGCCGCCAGCGGCCCGGCGTTGGCCAGGCCGCCGGTGGCGTCGAGGAGCGGCCCGTCCCCAGCTTGGGGCATGCTGGAGGACGACCCCTTGGCGAGAGGAGTGCCCGGTGTTTCTGCGGCGCAAGAAGCTGGACCTGCCCACGCCTGAGGAGGCGCTGCCCGGTCGGGAGACCCCGGTCCCGGTGCCGGCGAGCCACACCGTGCTCGGCACGCCGCTGCGCGGCCCCTGGCCGGCCGGCGTGGAGGTCGCCATCTTCGGCATGGGCTGCTTCTGGGGAGCGGAGCGGCTGTTCTGGAAGCTGCCCGGGGTGCACTCCACGGCCGTCGGCTATGCCGGCGGGAGCACGCCCAACCCGACCTACGAGGAGGTCTGCACCGGCCTGACCGGCCACACCGAGGCGGTGCAGGTCGTGTACGACCCGTCCGTGGTCTCGTACCAGCAGCTGCTCAAGGTGTTCTGGGAGAACCACGACCCGACCCAGGGCATGCGGCAGGGCAACGACGTGGGTACGCAGTACCGCTCCGCGATCTACGCGACGACCGACGCGCAGCTGGCCGCCGCCGAGGAGTCGCGGTCCGCGTTCGCCCCGGTCGTCTCCTCCGCCGGGTACGGCGAGATCACCACCGAGATCGGCAAGCTGGCCGACTTCTACTACGCCGAGGGGTACCACCAGCAGTACCTGCAGAAGAACCCGATGGGCTACTGCGGCATCGGCCCGAACGGGATGACCTGTCCGGTAGGCGTGGCGAAGACCGACAAATGATGTGCCGTCCGCGCTGACAGAACCAGATCAGGTCCCCGCTGGCAAGCGCCACCCCAGTAGGTCGAGCCCCGGCGTTCACCATGCCCGGCCCGGTCTTATCGGCTAAGGAGCCACCGCGGTTGACCGCCTCGAAGACCAGCAGGCCGGCCGCGGCGGCAGCCGGATCGAGCGCGTTGGCCAGCCGGCGGGAAAGATGCTGATGCCGTCTGCTCGGTGCCGGGCTCACCAGCAGGCTCCCGTCCAGCAGCTCGATCCGGTCGGTGGTCTCGCCCAAGGCGAGGTAGTCCGCCTCGGTCCAGGGGCCGACATGTTCCAGGACTGCCACGCTCAATGCCGACCCACCTCCCCGGGCGTATCGTCCAGTCTTCCACGTCACCTCGGACCTTACGTGCCCATACAGGACGCGCTTCGCCGGGCAGGCACAGCTGCGAAGCGGTCCATTCGCAGGTACTGGTTTGACTGTCACCCACGCGCCGCCGCCGAGGCGGCCAAGCTGGCCGGGCTGCTGGACCTGTCCGGCAGACCACAGCGCTACCGGCCGGTCTGCCCATTCCGGGGGCAGACCGGCCGGACTGCGAGCAAGCCCGTTCAGCGAGGCTCTGTGGGTCGTGCTACCTGCTCACTGGCACCAGGCGAACAGCTCCGGGTTCGTCTTGTGAAGCTTCACAACCTGGCCGAGCGAGAGGTACGAGCCGGACGGCAGCTCGGCGAAGATCGGTCCGCTGACCGGGTCGGCCAGCGTGGAGTAGTCAACTGTCTGCTGCGCCGCCGCTTGGAGCAGGCCCAGACTCTTGAGCGTGCCGAGGCCGGCCTGGACACAGGCTGCTCCCTCGTCACGCGGCGTTGCCGCCGACGCCGGCGTTGTCGCGGTGAGGCTGGCCGCGAATGCGGCAACCGCGACGCCGCCGACGGCCATCATCTTCCTCTTCATAACGGTTCCCCCTCATACGGGCGCGACCTGCGCCTTCCCCTGCCCCTACTACGTCCGTCCCGGCGGCCGCGGATGCAGTGGATGCGGATGTCGCCGGGCGCACGCCCGGCCGCCGTGGCTGGTCGATCGCCGCCCGCTCCTACGGCTTTGTCGCTGACACGTCGAACTCGAACAGCTCCTTCTTGGAGTTCCGCTTGCGGATCCTGGTCACCGACACGTCGCGAAACCCCGCCTCGCGCAGCATCGTGGCGTACCACTGCTCGGCGGGCACGACGTGGCCGTAGAACGTCGAGTTGCCGATGATGTATGTCGCCGTCCCTCCACTGCGGACGTGCGTGAACGCGGACTGGAGGTGGCACCAGATGTCATCGAAGTACCTGCGGACATAGGTCGCCAGCAGCGGGCCGTTCTTGCCGCCGGCAGCGCTGATCGCCCGGCAGACCGGCCCCATCTCGTGGTCGACCGGTGTCGTCTCCGTGGTCGACCACTCGGTGAGCCGGCTGGTCGCCAGGCCCCACGTGCCACCGATCGCCAGCCAGTCGAGCTCCCCGGCCGCTGCGGCGCCGTCCAGGTAGCGCATCCAGTACATGTACGGGCGCAGCTCGCGGATGTAGCTCATCCGGTTGACGTACGGCGGCGAGGTCAGCAGCAGGTCGCAGCCTGTGCTCAGCCGGCTCAGCCCGGTGTCGCGGGAGTCGCCCTCGACGACCACCCCGCAGCCCGGGAGGTCTGCCGCCGCGCTCGCGATGATCTCCTCCGCCTCCCGGCGGTAGCGGGCGAGGACAGCCTCAGCCTCGGCCATGTCGAATCCGGCAGGTATCGAGCCCAGCCCGCTCCGGAACGACATTGACTGGTGGTTGAACGCCGCGTTGCTGACGCCGATCAAGGCTCGGCACAGCGCGATGTCCAGCAGGTCCCGGGCTGGTCCGGCCGGAGTGGCGTCGACCGCCGCACGCACCGCCTTCAGGCCGTCCAGCGACGACGGGGACCACCACCGCTCGATGCGGAAGATCGGCGGCTGCCACAGGTCCGGCTTACCCATCAGGTCGCGCGCTGCGGCGAGGACATCAGCCAACGACTGCTCGGCGTCGTTGACCGCCGCGTCACCGTAGTGCCGGAGCTTGGTGTTGCCGAGCCAGATGAGGAACGGGTTGACGTCTACCGCCTGCCCCTGCCCACCGTGCTCGGCCGCGGCGAGAGCGGTCGTGCCGGTGCCGGAGAAGGGGTCGGTGACCACGACGTCCTTCGGATGCGCGCGGACCGCGTCGCGAACGAGCCTGACCGAGTACGCCGGCGTGAGCCGCAGCCAGCCGTGCCGGCCGACGCCCACATTGCCCTTGTATGTCAGGTGCGCGTTCTGCCTCTTCGTCACCCGGCCTCCAGAGTGCTGCGCAAGATGCCGTACGCCCTGGGCCCGGATCTTTTCATGGCGTGACCGAGGAGGTGCCGCCACCGCTGAGGAGCCAGACTGGGTCCGGCAAGGCTCGGCGGCTGGGGACCGTTGCGCGCAACGCGTCGGCGTGGCGGCCGGGTCATACCGGGTGCCAGCTGGTGGCCTGGCGTACTGGACCTGGCTGAGGTGGGTGCGGCGAGGCCGCTACTCGCTCTTCTCCGGGCCGACCACGTAGACGCCCTTGCCGGGCACGCCCTCGGCCATCCCTCGGGCCTTGAGCCAGTCGACGGCCTGTCTGACCACCATCATGGAGACCCCGAACTCGATGGACAGCTGCTTGCCTGACGGCAGCTTGGCGCCGGACGGGTACTCTCCCGACTCGATGCGTCGGGTGAGCTCCTCGATCATGTGCAGGCGCTTGGTGTACGGCGGCATGTTGGGCCCCTCTGGCAGGAGTAGCCCTATGCGATCATGCAAGCCCCGGCGAGGTCAATATCTCTTGCGATATTGAACCATGATAGGGCTTGACTGTTCATCAGTTGTAATTATAGGTTTTCGGCCGGGTCTCTCTGGCAGGAGTCCCGGACCGGCGGCGAGTGCCTCAGCCAATGCACGCCCGCCGTTGGTCCGATCCGGCGGGCGGCCAGTCCCGATCAGCAAGCCCATGGCCGCCCGCCGGGTCCCCTTCGGCGACCTCCCGGCAGCGTACGAGCTGACCGGTCGGACAGGGCTGGCGCTGACCATGTGGCTGTGGGACGGGCGCGGCAGGGGCCCGTAAGGCGAGGAGGGCAGGCTGGGCGAGGGTACGTTCTCGTTTCATGCGGGGGAACCGGTTGTCGTACCCTCGCCCGCCGTGCCGCCCTGCTGGCGGAGACGCCTGGCCGGAGGCGTCGTGCCGGCGGAGGCAGGCCGGCCGCCAGCTGCGGGCGGGTGTAGCGGGACAGCGCGGCGTTGGCGGGTCGCCGCGGCTCGTCGCCGCTGGGTGAGCACCGGGGCGGGGCAGGTAAGCGGGGGCTGGAGCCGGCCCCGCCGGGCGCTCGGTATTTCAGTCTCGGTATTCAGTTTCGGTGTTCAGCCGAAGTGGCCGCGGTTGGTGCGGTCAGCCCGGTTGCGGGCGTACCTGTCGGTACGCCGGCCGAGCGTCCCGCGCAGACCGCCCGGCACATGCCGGTCGGTCCATCTCTCGCGCCAGGGACGGCGGGATGCCTCCTGGCGGCGCTGGACGAGCCGTCGCGACAGCAGTGCCGTGACGCCAGCCGGTTCACCGTGACTGGTCACTCGTCCTCCCCCGTTTCGCGTGAGAAAGGCTTCGAACCTCCGGACACAGAGTCAACCTTCTGGCGCCGATCCTGGTCGGACATAATGTGCGACCTTTAGAAAGCGGGGGTGGACGGCGTAGCGGGGAACGAAGCCGGCCGCCGGCTGCGGCCCAGTCGCCGGCTGCGGACCGGGCCGCCAGCTGCGGACCGGCCGCCAGCTGCGGGCCGCGGCGTTCGCTGACAGCGCAGCGCCCGCGGGCATCCCCGGGAGCGGTCTGGCGTTGCTGCCGCCATGGACACGGAGCGGGACGCGCTGGACGCGTACAGCCGGGTTGTCACGACCGTCGCGGCGAAGGTGCTGCCATCGGTGGCCGCGCTGGCGGTCCGCACGCCGCGCGGCGGCGGCGCCGGGTCCGCGGTGACCTTCACCGACGACGGCTTTCTGCTCACCAGCGCCCACGTCGTGGCCGGATGTGGCGGAGGCACGGCGACCTTCGGCGACGGCTCGGAGGCCCGCTTCGACGTGGTGGGCGCGGATGCGCTGTCGGACCTGGCGGTGCTGCGCTCGCGCGTGGCCGGCGCGCCCTCGGCCGAGCTGGGCAACGCCGACGAGCTGCGCATCGGCCAGCTGGTGGTGGCCGTGGGCAACCCGATGGGGCTGGCCGGCTCGGTGACTGCGGGCGTGGTCAGCGGCCTGGGCCGCTCGCTGCCCGCGCGGGACGGCCGGCACCTGCGGCTCATCGACGACGTGATCCAGACCGACGCGGCGCTCAACCCGGGTAACTCAGGCGGCGCGCTGGCCGACTCCGCCGGCCGGGTGGTGGGGGTGAACACCGCGGTCGCCGGGTACGGCCTCGGGCTCGCCGTGCCGATCAACAGCACCACCCGGTACATCATCGGCGAGCTGGTGTCGAGCGGGCGGGTACGCCGGGCGTGGCTGGGCGTGGCCGGCTCGCCGCTGCCGCTGCCGCCGGCCGTGGCGCAACGCCTCGGCCAGCGGCTCGGGCTGCGGGTGGCCGAGGTGGTGCCGGGCAGTCCGGCCGGGCTCGCCGGCATCTACCTCGGCGACGTGATCGTCTCGGCCGGTGGCCGGCCGGTGGAGAACGTGCAGGCGCTGCTGCGGCTCATGCTCGGGCCGGCGATCGGCACCCGGCTACCCATCACCGTGCTGCGCCGGGGCGCCTTCGTGGACGTGGTGGCGGTGCCTACCGAGCTCTCCTGACCGCGGCCCGGCGGGCACGCTCACGTCTGCCCAGCGCCCGTGTCCGCGCCCGGCACCCGCGCTCCGCTCAGCGCTGAGCCCTGCCCGCACCCGCCCAGCGCTGAAGCCCGTGCCCGCACCGGCTCAGCGTCCGCCCAGGTGGGCGAGCAGGTCCTGGCGCGTGATAACGCCTCGCGGCTTGCCGTCGACCAGCACGATGGCTGCGTCCGCCTTCTCCAGCAGCGCCACAGCCTCGCTCACCGGCTGCCCCCCGCCGATCATCGGCAGCGGCGGGCCCATGTGCTTCTCGATCATGTCGTGCAGCTGCGCCTGGCCGGTGAACAGCGCGTCCAGCAGGTCCTTCTCGGCCAGCGAGCCGGCCACCTCGCCGGTGACCACGGGTGGCTCGGCCTTGAGCACGGGCATCTGCGAGACGCCGTACTCCCGCATGTAGTCGATCGCGTCCCGCACCGTCTCGGTCGGGTGGACGTGCACCAGCTCCGGCATCCGGGCGCCCTTGCTGGCCAGCACGTCGGCGGCGGTCGCCGAGGAGGTGCCGGTACGCAGGAAGCCGTACCGGGCCATCCAGTCGTCATTGAAGATCTTGGAAAGGTAGCCGCGCCCGCCGTCCGGCAGCAGGACCACCACCACGTCGTCCGGGCTGGCCGCCGCCGCGACCCGCAGCGCGGCCACCACCGCCATGCCGCAGGAGCCGCCCACCAGCAGCCCCTCCTCGCGGGCGAGCCGCCGGGTGACCTCGAACGACTCGCGGTCGGTCACCTCGATGATCTCGTCACAGACCGCCCGGTCGTACGTCTGCGGCCAGAAGTCCTCGCCGACGCCCTCCACCAGGTACGGCCGGCCGGTGCCGCCGGAGTAGACCGAGCCCTCCGGGTCCGCGCCGATGATCCGCACATGCCCCCGGGACGCCTCCTTGAGGTAGCGCCCGATGCCGGAGATCGTCCCCCCGGTGCCGACGCCGGCCACGAAGTGGGTGATCCGGCCGCCGGTCTGCTCCCACACCTCAGGACCGGTCGTCTCGTAATGAGAGATCGGGTTGTTGGGGTTCGAGTACTGGTTGGGCTTCCACGCCCCAGGGATCTCCCGGGCCAGGCGGTCGGAGACGGAGTAGTACGAGCGCGGGTCCTCCGGCGCCACGGCGGTGGGGCAGACCACCACCTCTGCGCCGTACGCCCGCAGCACGTTCTGCTTGTCCTCGCTGACCTTGTCCGGGCAGACGAAGACGCAGCGGTAGCCGCGCAGCTGGGCCACGAGCGCCAGCCCGACACCGGTGTTGCCGGAGGTGGGCTCGACGATGGTGCCGCCCGGCCGCAGCAGGCCCTCCTTCTCGGCCTCCTCGATCATGCGCCGGGCGATGCGGTCCTTGACCGACCCGCCCGGGTTGAAGTACTCCACCTTCGCCAGCACGGTGGCGGAGATGCCCGCAGTGACGTTGCGGAGCCGGACCAGCGGCGTATTACCGATCAGGTCCACAACCGACTCGTAGTAGCGCACGCCCGTCAGCCTACGTCCGGCGGGCGCCGCTCGTTACGGCCGCCCACGCCGCCCGCGGCAGGGGGACACACAGCCGACCACGGGCCAGGCACAGGACGGTCGCCGCGGCCAGGCGCACAACCGACCACGGCGGCCAGGCACAGGACGCTCGCGGCGCCAGGGCGCACAGACGCCCGTTGCGGACGGACCGGCGGGCGCGAAACACTCGCCGTCATGGCCTCCCCCGCCCTGCCCTTGCCCTACCGGCACATCTACGTGGTGGTGCGCTACGACGACCCGGATGCGGAGGAGGGGGCCGCGCCCGTACCGATCGAGGACCGGGTGACGCTCGCCAAGGCGTACCAGACCTACGAGGAGGCCAGGCGGGACGCTCAACGGCTCAACCAGCTGGCCAGCGACGCGGGCCGGGGGTGCCACTACTGGGCCGCGATCACCCGGCTGATGACGCCAGACGCCGACCCGTACGCCTAGTGCCGACCCGTCCATCGGCAACGCCCGTCCGCCCGTCCGCCCGTCCGCCACCCCGCTCCCCTCAAGATCGCGATCGCGGACAGCAGGTGTTTAGTGCGACTGCACGTCTGGCGTCCGCGATCGTGATCTTGGTGGTGATGCGACCATAGTTGCAGATGGTATGTCTGAATGATTCCCATACGGTGGTGGATAGAGTCGCTGGCCTCGGCGATCCCCGTACCCGGGGTATGGGCGTAGGGACCAAGGTGCTGCCAGGCCCGTTATGTGGCCGAGGTGCTGGCGGCGACCCGTATGCCTAGCGCTGGCGCGGCCCCGGCGGCGGCTGCGGAGCCGGCGGCTGCGGCGCGGGGCCACGGCCAACCGGCGGCTGCGGCGCCGGGCCGCGGCCAACCGGCGGCTGCGGGGCAGGGCCACGGCCGCCTGGCGGCATGGGGGCGGGAGGCCAGCCCGCTGGCGACTGCGGCCGGTGCGGCAGGCCCTGCGGCGCGCCGGGCCTCGCCTGGCCGGGGATGACCGCGCGCCGCCGCTTCTCCCACTCCAGGAACCGCTCGGTCTCGCCGAGCACGGCACCGGCCAACCAGGTGGCGACGACCACGTCATCGGCGAGGACGAGCGGGCCGAGCAGCAGGGGGAGCAGGCCCTCCGGTATCACGTCGATCGGCGAGACCACGTACGCCGTGGCGGCGCCCATCATCGCCACCCGCAGGCCGCCGTCGTACTCGCCGCGCATCGAGGCCCGGATCATCCTGGGGAGCGCCGCCAGCCGGGTGCCAAGTGGCGGGCCGCCCCGGGAACCGGCCGTCAGCGTCCGCCACAGTGCGGTGAAAGCCGCCGTACGCCGTAGCCCTTTCGGCATGACCTCTCCTTTTCCTCAAGTCTTCCTCGACCTCATCGCCGCGGGACGGCACCATATCTCTATGCACCTGGACGAAGCTCGTGACGTTATACGTACCCAGCATCGCGCGGTTCTGTGCACCCTGCGAGCTGATGGCCGCCCCCAGATGAGTCCGGTGACCGTCAATGTCGACGCGGACGGGATGGTGGTGGTCAGCAGCCGGCAGACCGCGTACAAGGTGCGCAACCTGCGCCGGGACCCGCGCGTCTGGATCTGTGTGCTGCCCGACGCGTTCTTCGGCCGGTGGATCCAGGTCGAGGGTACGGCGACGGTCGTCGACCTGCCCGAGGCGATGGAGGGCCTGGTCGACTACTACCGCCGCACCAGCGGAGAGCATCCGGACTGGGCGGACTACCGCGCAGCTATGAATCGGGAACAACGGGTACTGGTTCGGATCGACATCAAGCGGGCGGGGCCGGACCGCGCAGGCTAGCGACATCTCGTGAGCAAGCGCCGGCCCCGCATGGTGTCCGAGGGGAGAGGGGACCATGAGGCGCGTCAGGCAGGCCGCCAAGCTCGCCGCTCTCGGTGGCGGCTCGGCGGCGTTCGCCGGGGCCGTAGCCACCGGCGTCGTGTTTGGCCAGGTCATGTTGGCACGGCACACCATTCCCAGGGCGGAGGCGCCGCCGCCGCGCTGCAACGGCCGCTACGGTCCTCGCCGTGGCGGCCGGCCGATCCGCCTAGCCATCATCGGGGACTCATCCGCAGCCGGGTTCGGCGTGCATCACGCCCGGGAGACACCCGGCGCGCTGCTCGGCGCCGGCCTGGCCGACCAGCTCGGGCGCCCGGTGCAGGTGCGCTGCCTGGCGGTCGTCGGAGCGACCTCACCAACGCTCGCCCCGCAGGTCGAGGCGGCCGTCGAGATGCGCCCGGACGCCGCGGTGATCTTTATCGGCGCCAACGACGTGACCCACCGGGTGCCGCTCGAGGTGGCCGTGCCGCACCTGGTGGCGGCAGTCCGCGAGCTGCGCCGCGCCGGTGCGCGTGTCGTCGTCGGCACCTGCCCCGACCTGAGCACGGTCCGTCCCATCCAGCCGCCGCTGCGCTGGATGGTCCGCCGGTGGAGCCGGCAGATGGCGGCCGCCCAGACGGTCGCCGTGGTGGAGGCGGGCGGCGCCACCGTATCCCTCGGCGACCTGCTCGGTCCGGCGTTCGCCGCCGACCCGCTGCGGATGTTCGCGTCCGACCGGTTCCACCCCTCCGCCGAGGGGTACGCCGCAGCGGCCGCGGCACTGCTGCCGACCTTGCTGGCCGTGCTCGGCGTCGAGGCCCAGCCCGCCGCCCTGCTGTCGGAGGGCGAGGGGGTCCGGGCACTGCCGGACGCCGCGGTCGAGGCGGTCGGGCGCGCCGGCACGGAGGTCAGGGCAGCCACCGTGGCCGGCCGCGAGCGCGGCCCCTTCGGCCGCTGGGTGCAGCTGCGTAACCGTGTACAGAAGGCTATCCGTCCCGCCGATCCCGCGATGCCCGGTTCCGCCGTAACCTCGGAGGACAACCCTGGGCAGGTACAGGGATCGATCGAGGAGGCAGCGTGAGGACGGCCCGACGCTTGGGGAGGGCGGCCGCGATCACGCTGGTCGCCGGCACCGTCGGCGGGGCGGCCCTGCTCGCCGCGGAAGCGGTGGCCGCCCGCGCCCGCCGCTATGCCCAGCCGACGCTCGGGCTGGCCCTGCGCTCGACGGTCGGGGACGTCGCGGCTCCCCCGCTGCGCCTGGTGCTGCTCGGCGACTCGGCGGCCATGGGCGTTGGCGTCGACCGGCTGGCCGACACCGTCGGGGGCCGGCTCGCCGCGATGCTCACCCGGGACTGCGCCCGGCGGGTCGAGCTGTCCAGCGTGGCGGTGGCCGGCTCCCGCTCGGCGGACCTGGCCACCCAGGTCGCCCGGGCGCTGCTCGCGACCCGGCCCGATGTCGCCCTCATCCTGGTGGGCGCGAAGGACGCCACCGGGCTGCGCCGGCCCTCGGACGCGGCCGCCCACGTCGCCGCCGCCGTCCGCCGGCTGCGCGAGGCCGGTGCCGGGGTGGTCCTCGGAACCTGCCCGGACCTCGGCGCAGCCTGGGCGTTCGCCCCGCCGCTGCGCCAGGTGATCGGCTGGCTGGGGCAACAGGTCGCCCGGGCGCAGGCCCGGGCGGCGCTAGAGGCGGGTGCCTCAGTGGTCGACCTGGCGACCGAGACCGGACCCGTCTTCCGGGCCGACCCGGGCACGCTATGCGCGGACGGCTACCACCCGTCCGCCGACGGGTACCAGGTGTGGGCGCATGCGCTCTACCCGGCCGTGGCCGCCGCCGCGGCGGACGCCTCGCGCAGATGACGACCGGAGTGCGACAGCCGCAACGTGACGGGCGAGCATGCCGGCCGCAACATGACGGGCGAGTATGAGGGGGCGCAACGTGACGGGCGGAGCACAGCGGCCATGTGACGGGCGGAGCACGATGGTCCGGGCCGCTGCCGGGTAGCGTGGCTGGCATGCCGGAAGCCGTCATTGTCGCCACCGCTCGGTCGCCGATCGGCCGGGCCTACAAGGGGTCGCTGCGGGAGCTGCGCGCCGACGACCTGACCGCCACGGTCATCCGGGCGGTCCTCGCCAAGGTCCCCCAGCTCGACCCCGCGCACATCGACGACCTCTACGTCGGCTGCGGCCTGCCAGGTGGCGAGCAGGGCTTCAACCTCGCCCGGGTGGTCGCCATCCTGCTCGGCTACGACCACCTGCCCGGCGCCACGCTCACCCGGTACTGCTCGTCCTCGCTACAGACCACCCGGATGGCGTACCACGCGATCAAGGCGGGCGAGGGGGACGTGTTCCTCTCCGCCGGGGTGGAGTGCGTCTCCCGGTACGTGCGCGGCAACTCCGACGCCCTGCCGCCCGAGGCGCAGGAGCTGGTCGGCGGGGCCTGGCAGAACCCGGTGTTCGACGGCGCCCGGGCCCGCTCCGAGCAGCGGGCCGCCGGCGGCGCGCCGACCTGGCACGACCCGCGCGACGACGGCGCGCTGCCCGACATCTACCTGGCCATGGGACAGACCGCGGAGAACCTTGCCCAGCTCAAGGGCGTGACCCGCGAGGACATGGACTCCTTCGGCGTACGGTCGCAGAAC
>Ga0075420_100001479_pt1 | contig 20036 bp, 23 predicted proteins | sample SoiMetdeltSBSDD4_FD_75296 | JGI IMG/M metagenome (GOLD analysis project Ga0075420, IMG submission 75296) | Bulk soil microbial communities from a Populus tree surrounding site in Tennessee, USA - Soil MetaG P. deltoides SBSDD4 | ecosystem: Environmental > Terrestrial > Soil > Tree plantation... | reverse complement strand
AAGCACCGCATCCCGATGCTCGTGGTGATGTACAACAATCGCGCGTACTACAACGACTGGGAGCATCAGATCCGAATGGCCAAGTTGCGAGGTACGCCGCTTGATCGCGCACACATCGGCATGGATCTCGATGACCCGGCTCCGGACTTCGCAGCGATGGCAAAGTCGATGGGCTGGTACGCCGAGGGACCGATCGACACACCTGCGGACCTGCCCGCCGCGCTTGCGCGCGCGATCGCGAAGGTGAAGTCCGGTCAGCCGGCCCTTCTCGACACCATTACGCAGAAACGATGATGACCAGTCCCACCATCAAGACCGTCGGCGTCATCGGCGCGGGGCGCATGGGGCAGCCGATCATCGGCCACATCGCCCGCAAGGGTTTCACCACGCTCGCCTACGACGTCGACGCGACGAAGCGTGACGCGGTTGCCGCGCTCGGCGCTGGCTGGGCCGACAGCCCCGCCGCGCTGGCTCGACGCTGTGACGCGATCCTCATCTGCGTCGGCTACGATCGCGAGCTGCGCGCCATTGTCTCGCCCGCTGGCGTGCTCGAGCACCTGCAGCGAGGAACGATCATCGCGGTGCTGTCAACCGTGCACCCGGGCACGGTGCAGGAGCTCGCGGATATCGCCCGATCGTCCGACGTCCATCTTGTGGATGCCACGCTCTGTCGCGGTGGTCGTGCCGCGGATGAGGGCACGCTGCTGTCGTTCGTTGCAGGGGAGCCCGCGGTCGTCGAACGGCTGACACCCGTGTTGTCCTGTTTTTCGACCGACATCGTTCCCACCGGCGCCGTTGGCACCGCTCAGGTCGCGAAAGCGGCGAACAACATGATCATGTGGGCGTGTCTGATTGCCAATCACGAGGCGCTCGCGCTCGCGAAACGCAGTGGCCTCGACGTCGAGCACCTGCGGGGAGCGCTGCTGACGACTGGCGCTGAGAACTACGTGCTGCGCCACTGGGGCACGAACACCATGGCCTGGGCCGAGGACGACCTTGAAATCGCCCAGTCGATGGCTCAGAATAGCGGCCTTGGCCTGCCGCAGGCGGGCCTGAACCGCGAGTTGTGTCGGACCCTTAAGCCCAAGCGCTTCAGGTTGGAGGACTATGGCGTCTGAAGCGAACGAGTCGCACTACCACGCCAAAAAAGACCGGATTTTCGTCCGGGCAATCCAGGGGCCGTACAACCTGAAAGACGAGCTGGCGCGCCTTCGAGCGATGCCGCGCGTGCGCAAGGGACGTCAGATCAGGTTCACCGACGGCCCGCAGACGTTCAGCCGCCATTACGTCGAACCGAAAGACGGCATCTCCCAGATGTTCCACTTGCACATCGAGGAGTGGGGTCCTGGAGCGCGCTCGCAGAAGCACGGCCATGTGAACGAGGCCGCCTTCTACATCCTGGACGGCGACGGGTACGAGGTCCACGACGGTGTGCGCTACGATTGGACGGCTGGCGACGTGGCGATCGTGCACAATAACTGCGTGCATCAGCACTTCAACAGCAGCTCGACCAAGCCTGCGCGTGCGCTCGTCATGAAGACCAAGCCCATGTACATGTTCTTGAACATGCTGTTCCAGAAACAGGTCGAGCCGCGGCCGACCGTGCCCGCGCCCGGCGCCGAGGGCTTCCGCGTCCGCGAAGACGAATCCAATTTCAATCACGAGGACTGACGTGGCCTGGAGCGAATCAAAAGCCTGGCGCAAGGGAAGCGCAAACGAGAAGTTCTACCAGTCGCTCCTGGACGATGCGTCCACGGCGCCTGCGCGGAATGCGAAACGGAAGAAGGTCGTCCATCCGGAGGAGATGCCCTGGGAAATGTCTCGTCAGGGTCTGCTCAAGCACCTGATCAACGAGGCGATGAACACGCGCATGGAGACGGTGGACGCCTACCTCCAGATCATTCCACCCGGCAGCCGGTCCGGGAAGCACCGCCACCTCGCCGAGGAATGCCTGTATGTGGTCGAGGGTCAGGGCTACGACCTGCACCAGGACTGTGACGTCGAGATCACCGACACCTATCACTGGACGCCTCAAGCCGACGTGAAGCGGTATGAGTGGGAGGCGGGCGATGTGATCTACGTTCCACCGAACACCATCCACCAGCACCACAACGCCAGTCCTGACAGGCCGGTGCGCCTGATTTCCGTGATCAACCGCATCTTCAAGGCCTGTGGCTTGAACGATCTCGAACAGCTCGAAGACGCACCGGAGTACGACCCCGCTGTCGTCCTGAACGGAGAGGTCATCGACGCGTTCCTCCGCGGCCGCGTCGGCGCCGGACGGTGATAGGTCGGCGCACGTTCCTGCTCGGCGTGCTGGGAGTCCCGGGGCTTGCTTACGCGCAGGCCCAACCCTCGCCGCACCGAGCGCTGTACATGCTCGACGCAGCCGACAGGGACGCCCGCATCCTCGCCGCCGCCCGCCGCGAGGGGATGGTCAGCATCTACACGTCGCTCAACACGCAGGACTCGGTCCCACTTACGAGCGCGTTCGAAAAAAAGTACGGCGTCAAGACGCAACTGTGGCGCTCGAGCAGCGAACGCGTGGTTCAGCGCGCGGTCGCCGAGGCGCGCGCAGGGCGCTTCACGTGCGACGTGTTTGAGACCAACGGCCCCGAGATGGAAGCGATGTACCGCGAGCGACTGTTCGAGGAATTTCGCAGTCCCCATTTCAAGGACTTGCCGCCGGCGGCCTTTCCGAAACACCGGCAGTATGTCGCCGACCGCTTCAACTTCTTCACCATCGGTTACAACACGCGCCTGGTGAAGGAAGCCGAAGTCCCGAACAGCTACGCCGATCTGCTGCATCCGCGGTTCGTCGGCAAGATCGGCATCGAGTCGAGCGACGTGGACTGGTTTGGGGCGATGGTCAAGTACATGGGAGAAGCAAACGGTCTCGCATTCTTCCGGAAGCTCGCCGCCGCGAAGCCACAAATCAGGAGCGGGCACACGCTGATTGGGCAGCTCATCGCCTCTGGCGAAATCCCTCTGGCGGTGAACATCTACAATCACAATGCCGAGCGCGTCGCCGTCAAAGGCGCGCCGATTCGTTGGAAGGCGCTCACCCCGACGTTCGGGCGTCCCAACGCCATCGGTCTTTCGCGGCGCGCGACACATCCGAACGCCGCGCTCCTGTTCGCGGATTTTCTGCTTTCGCGCGAGGGACAGGAGATCCTCAAGCAACACAATCGCGTTCCCGCAAGCCGTGGGGTCAACTCGCCCCTTAACGCGTTTCCGTTCGAAATGATCGACCCCGTCATCACGCTGGACGAGGACGCCAAGTGGTCGAAGCTGTGGTCTGATATTTTCCTGCACGGGCAGCCAGTGCCGAGGGACGTCAATGGGTAAGGAATCACATTACACGAGCAAAAAGGACCGCACGTTTGTCCGCGGTATCCAGGGACCCTACAACCTGAAGGACGAGCTCACGCGCCTTCGCTCGATGCCGAGAGTCGTGCGCGGACGCGAGCTGAAATTCAACGACGGTCCTCAGGCGTTCAGTCGCCATTATGTGGAGCCGATCGACGGGATGGCGCAGACACTGCACATCCACCTCGAGGAATATGCACCGGGCGGCACGAACCAGAAGCACGGACACGTCAACGAGGCCGCGTTCTACATCCTCGATGGCGAGGGTTATGAAATCCACGACGGTATCCGCTATGACTGGACGGCGGGCGACGCCGTGATCGTCCACAACAACTGCGTCCATCAGCATCACAACGCAAGCACCACCAAGCCGGCCCGCGCGCTCGTCATGAAAACGAAGCCGATGTACCTCTTCATGAACATGCTGTTCCAGAAGCAGGTCACGCCACGGCCCACCGAGCCCGCTCCTGGCGCCGAGGGTTTCCAGCCGCGTAACACCGAAGAGAATTTCAACCACGAGTGACCACCGCAGGTCGTAGACGCAGGATTCAATAAATCAGATGGCGAAAGACGCACTTGTCTCGGAAGAACTGGCGACGAAGTTTGCCACCGAGAAGGAGACACCGTACACGCGCTGGGTGAAGGCAGAGGGGCTCGACATTATCAGCTCCATCTACGTTCCCGATCTCCACACCGTCGAGCTCAAACCCTGGGCGCGCCGCGGCGGACGTGGCGTGTTTCTCAACCACGACGCCTCGAGGACCTCGAACGACTGCTATGTCTGCGAGATTCCGCCCGGCAAGGAGCTGGCGCCGCAGCACCAGTTGTACGAGGAGATGATCTACATCCTCGACGGGCGCGGCTCGACGACGGTCTGGAATGAGGCGGGGGCAAAGATTGCGTTCGAGTGGAAGGCGGGGGCGATCTTCGCGATCCCGCTCAACGCATGGCACCAGCACTTCAACGGTTCGGGCACCGAGCCCGCCCGCTATGTCGCGGTGACGAACGCACCGGTGATCCTGAACGCCTTCAGCGACCTCGAGTTCGTGTTCAACACGCGTCGCGACTTCCCGGATCGTTTCAACGGCGAACCGGAATACTTCGCGAATCGCGGCGAACAGCGAGGCCTGCTGCTCGATACCAACTTCGTGGCCGACGCGGTGAACCTTCAGCTCGTGACCGCGAAAGAGCGCGGCGCCGGGGGTGGGCACATCCGGTTCAGCATGGCCAAGGGCCACATGAACAGCCACATCTCGCAGTTCCCGACGGGTACCTACAAGAAGGCGCACGCGCACGGTTCGGGCGCGCACGTCATCATCATGAGCGGCGAGGGATATTCGCTGATGTGGCCCGAGGGGGAAGAGCCGGGGCGCTACGAGTGGAAAGAGGGGTCGATGATCGTTCCGCCGAACCTCTGGTTCCACCAGCACTTCAACACGGGCACCTCGCAGGCACGCTATCTCGCATTCAAGGCCGAAGGCGTGGCCATTCGGAATGCGCAGGGCGTGCCTAAGGCGTGGATTTCACGCCGCCTCGGGGGAGACCAGATAGACTATGCGGACGAATCACCGCGCATCCGGCAGTGGTTCCGCGAGGCCCTGGCGAAACGTGGCCTCGAGTCGCGCATGGACAAGGCGTACGAGGCCGAACTCGCGGAACTCAAAGCGTAGCGTCCGGCTCACCGGACTGTAGACGAAATGATCAGACTCATCGTCCTGGCGCTCTCGCTGGTGACTGTCGCGTGTGGCTCTGCGGCCCCGGCGGAAACCGGCCCGTCCCTTGCGGAGTTGGCTACCTATGCCGGCCCCGATCGCCTCCAGCGCCTGGTCGACGGCGCCAAGCGGGAAGGTGAGCTCTCGATCTATACCTCCGGACAAGCCGCCGACCTCGGCGCGGTCGTCGAAGCGTTCGACAGGAAGTACGGCATCAAGACGTCTCTCTGGCGCGCCGGATCCGAGGCGGTCCTCAACCGCGCGCTCCAGGAGAATCGTGCCGGCCGCTTCACACTCGACATCGTCGAGACCAACGGACCCGAACTCGAGTCGATGTCGCGCGAGCAGATCCTGCAGAAGGTGGAGAGCCCGCGTCACGCGGATCTCATCGCACCCGCCATCCGTCCGCACGGTGAGTGGGTCGGGACCCGGCTCAACGTGTTCGTGCAGGCCTACAACACGAAGCTCGTGAAGAAAGAAGAGCTGCCGAAGACGTGGGAGGAACTGACCGACCCGAAATGGAAGGGGAGGCTGGGCATCGAGCAGGAAGACTCCGACTGGCTGGCAGGCATTCTCGCCGAGCTCGGTGAGGAACCCGGCGTGAAGCTCTTCAAGCGGATCGTCGAGACGAACGGTATCTCCAGCCGGAAAGGGCACACGCTGCTGACCCAACTCGTGGCGTCTGGCGAGGTGCCGCTCGCGCTGACCGTGTACAACTACAAGGCCGAACAGCTTCGTCGAGAGGGCGCACCGATCGGCTGGTTCACCATCGGCAACGCGATCGCGCGGCCCAACGGCGTGGGCGTCGCGCGCCACGCTCCGCATCCACACGCCGCGCTGCTGTTCTACGACTTCGAGCTGAGCCCTGAGGGCCAGCAGATCATTGCCGATCGGGAGTTCGTCCCCACGAGCACGAAGATCGACACGCCGCTCAACAAGGTGCCGATGACCTTCGTCGATGCCCGCGTCTCGATAGACGAATACGACAAGTGGAAGAATCTCTACACCGACCTCTTCGGGGCCGGTCGATAGACGACACCCGGGACGTGGACGCGTCGTGAGACGCGTGTCGCGTCGTCCCTGGTGGATTCTCTGCCTGCTCATCCTCTCCGGATGCGGCACGCCACAAGGCCGTCCTGAAGAGACGCTGACGCTCTACACCACGATCGCCGAGAAGGACCTCCCGAGCCTGCTCCGGCCGTTCGAGGCCGAGCACGGCATCACCGTGAACGTCTGGCGTGCCGGGACCGATCGCATTCTTCAGCGAACCCTGTCCGAGGCGGCAGCCGGCCGTTACGACGTCGACGTAGTCCACTTCGGCTCGCCCGAGATGGAAGCGCTCTCACGCGAGGGCATCCTGCTGCCCATCGACTCGCCGATGCACGCCGACCTGCAGCCCGGGTCCGTGCCCGCTCACAAGCAGTGGGCGGCGACGCTTCTGTCTGTCTGGGTGCAGGCGTACAACACGCACCTCGTGGACAAGAGCGCGCTGCCGAAGTCCTATCGCGATCTGCTCGATCCGAAATGGAAAGGCAAGCTGGGCATCGAAGGGAAGGACCAGGACTGGTTTGCCTCGGTGGCCGAAGTAATGGGTGGGGAACGCGAGGGTGTTGAGTTCTTTCGACGGCTGGTCGAGACGAACGGGATCTCCGTCCGCCTGGGGCACACCCTCCTGAACAACCTGGTGATGTCGGGTGAAGTGTCGCTGGCGCTGACCGTCTACAACTACATGCCGGAACAGGCGAAGAAAAAGGGGGCGCCCATCGACTGGTTCGCGCTCGAACCGGCGATCGCGCGCTCCAACGCGGTGGGTGTCGCGCGCCGCGCTCCGCATCCGGCCGCCGCGCGGCTCTTCTACGACTACCTGCTCAGCGAGCAGGCCCAGCGATTGTTCGTCGGCATGGATTACGTGCCCAGCAACGTGAAGGTGGCGTCGCCGCTGGCCGGCGTGAAGATCGTGCAGACCGACCCCGTCCGTTCGCTGGACGAGGTCGATAAGTGGACGAAGCTGTTCGAAGAGACGCTGCTGAAGCGATAACTACTGCCAGGCCCGGTTATCCACGGTGTTCTCGTACGTGGCGCCAGCCACGGTCATGTTCCACTTGACCGTCCAGTTGTACGTGTCCTCCCACCGCTCGCGCGTGTAGGGCTGAGGCGCCCCGTGCAGCAGGCGCCATGACTGGAAGTCCTTTGCCTCCAGCCGTCCGCCAGTTTCCGCGACGAGATAGTGTATGAACGGCGTAGGGTCCTTCTCGAGCAGCTCTACGGCTCTCGCCTGTGCCCGGAACATTGCAGCCAGCGTTGCCCCATCAATCTCGTCGGACGCGGCCTCGCTTCGCGTGGAATGCGACTCGATCAGGATGCGCAACCCTTCCTTCTGCGCCACGCTGATCCAGGGCTCCATCAGCACCACCGCCGACACCTCACCGCGCTTGAGCGCCTCGATGCGCTTCGGCATCGTGCCGGCGTTGGTGGTCTTCACGTGCTCCGGCTCGAGGAACCCCTCGACCATTTTCAGCATCGTGAAGTGCGATCCGTTGTTCGGCGTGACCGAGATCAGCTTGTCCTTCAACATCTCCGGCTCGTAGATCGTCGAGCCCTTGTTCACGACGATGGCGAACTTGGACATGGAGGCGCCGAGGGCCACGATCTTGCGACGGCGGAGACCGCTCGTGTCGGCTTCGACCGCACGCTTCATGATGCCCCACTCGCACATGCGGTACTGGTCGATGCCGCCATCGTTGTAGACCGAGTCGAGCGGCCGATCGAAGACCGTCTCGAATTTCACGGTATGGGAAGTGGTCACCTGCGCCATGCCGGGAGTGGTGACGAACTCGATGTCGACTCCCTCGTCCTTGAAGAACCCGCGGTCGCGCGCGACCATCACCGGCAGGTCGTGTACTGCGTTCATGATCGCTACTTTGTGCGTGCGCTTCGTCAATTCCTGGACCGCCATGTGCAGACCCTCCGGCTGAATAGCTTAGGTGTGACGAGACTCTGACGGGTTCGTCGTTACCGACAAGCTAGTCAGCGGTCTGGGGTGCTCTTGCCGTACTTTCTGTTGGGGTCTCGCGAATTGCCTTCAACGCGAGTCGCTCTTCGCGGTTGGGGTCGTTCGCGACACGGCACTCGTCGTTGAAAATCATCGTTGCGCGATCCTTGGCGTTGTAGGCGGGCCAGTTCGGCAAGTCCGCATGGTTCGGATTTCCCGTACGAGCGAATGATGCCCATGCCGCGCTCATCCTGTGGGCAAGCGCGTAGCGGTTGTTGCCTGCTCCAGTCATCGACCCAGCGATGTCGATGTTGTACAGCGCGAACGGGATGTCCAGCGTGTGGAACGACTTCAGTTGGCCATGGTGTACGGGCGACCGCCAGGTGAAGTAGTAGTTGTAGCTCGCGGCCTTGCCCTGGGCAAACTTAAGCTCGGCAAGATCCTGCGCGTTTGCCCGGCGCGTGTTGTCGGAGTTCATGATCAGCCAGACGTCCGTGTTGCTGATCCCGGGATGCGTTCTGCGATAGAGCGCGATCATTTCGCGCGCCTTCGCATCGTCGTTGCGCACGATCCGTTTCACGCGAGCGAACATGTCCTCTTCCGACATTACGAGCGGCGGCACCGGCTCGGTCCAGGCGTCTTCCGTTTCCACGGAGCCGATCATCAAGGGAACAGTGGCGGATGCTTCCGGCGCGTCGGGAGACCACGGATCGCGGGGAAGCCACTTGCCGTCCTTGACCGGTCCGCCCGCGAGCCCTTGAATGCCTGGACGCATCAGAAACGCATCGCGCAACTGCTGCCAGGGCATTTTCTGGAGCTCGTCGAGCTGATTGGCCCGCAGGCCCATCTTCGCCAGGAATGCTTCGGAGGCCTTCGTCGCGTTCGCTCGCTCGCCGCCGCGGATGGTGGCGCCGCTCTGGGCAATGACGCGATGGAACAGTCCCTTCGCGGCCGGCATGGCCATCAGTGCGGTGACCTTGCCCCCTCCGCCCGACTGCCCCATGATGGTGACGTTGCCGGGATCGCCGCCAAAGGCTGCGATGTTCTGCTGGACCCATCGCAGGGCCGCGATGATGTCCTGATATCCCTGATTGGTCGCCCCTGCCCACTTCTCGCCGCCAAGGTCCGCGAGGTGCATCAGTCCGAACAGGTTCAGCCGGTGATTCACACCGACATAGACGATGTCCTCTTTGCGGGCCAGATTCGTTCCGTCGTAGAGCAGCCAGCTACCCGACCCGGTTGCGAAGCCGCCGCCGTGCAGCCACACCATGACCGGCCGGCGGCCGTTTCCGAGCCCCGGCGTGTAGACATTGATCTTGAGACAGTCCTCACTCATCGGCTCACGCCGATCCAGGGCGAAAACCTCCGAGAGTGGACCGTCCTCGGTCTGCGGCGCACGATCGCCGACCTCAAAACAATCACGCACACCGGTCCACGCGACCGGCTTGACCGGCGGCATGAAGCGGTTCGTACCGGCTGTCGAAGCGGCGTACGGGATGCCGTAAAACTGATTCACCCCGTACCGCACCAGCCCGCGTACCCGTCCCGTGGTCGTTTGGACCGCGGGAGACATCCCGGCGCCCCTCGAGTCCTGCGCAAACAGGATCGGTGCGACGCCCGGAATGAGTAGGCTACTCGTCAGGAAGGCGCGCCGGTTGAGGAGCAGTCCCACGTTAGAACTCTCCCTCCGGTTTGGCATCTCCGCCGTCCCAATCCTTCACCGAGCCGTCCCGGGCTTTGATAAACCCAGCGAGGCAACCGGTCGAGCCGTCCCTCAGGAAATGGCAGCGCGCCTTGATGGTGTCACCCGGCTTGATGTACTTGCCATCGGCGGCGCCCATCCGTTCCAGTTGCCCCCTGCCGGTCGCTTCAATCGCCCAGGTCTCAACCTCACCCTTGTCGTTCTTGACGTCCAGGTAGATCCAGGAATGTGGGTTGAGGAAGTGCACTTCCTTGACGACGCCCTGAAGATCGCCGAATTCAGCGGCGTAGTTACCGTGAGCATGATGAGCCGAGGCAGGCAGCGTCAGGGCAAGCCCGAATAGCCCGGCAAGAACGAAACCTAATTTGGCGCGCATAGCTGTTCTCCTCTCAGAAGGGTTGAGTAAGACCTTGCAACGTCATCGAGCGGCGGTGCCGGGCGCCGACGCCGGAGGGACGGGCTTTTCGTACGGGTCGACTCGCGCCCCGTTGTAGTACAGGCCCACGTGAGGACCGTTGAGAAAGTTTATCGACTCTTGAAACAACTGCGGGGGCGGGGCCTTCGCCGGAACGGTGCCTTCGAGGATGTAGAGTCGGTTCTCCTGCATGAAGATCGAGACGAACGTCCGGGACTTATCGGCTCGGTTCGTCAACTGCATCTGATGCCCTTCGGTGGTGGAGGCGTAGTTCCAGCCGTAGTGCGTCACGTCGACATCGCGTTGGATGAACTTCCACGACGCGTAGACAATGGCGCCGCGCACGTCATTCTTCCAGTTCCCCTCGCCGTTGATGCCGATCATCCCGTTGCACGCCACGTCGCCCGCCCGGCATTGCTTGGCCTTCTCCGTGAGAAGGCGCCGTGCCTGGTTGTAGTCAACCGCCGTCAGGATGTAGCGGCTCGGGCCGACCGTCGCGCTGTACACCCGCGCGGGCAGGTCGGCGCCATACTCCGACTTGTAGGTCGTGGTGGTCACCATCGGCTGACCCGGGAAGTTGGCCGTGAAGTGATCTTCCTGGCTGGTGTAATCAATCCACTCCTGGGCGAAGGAGGGCGCCGCCATACCCATCAGCAGGACCGCCGCAATCGCTAGTCTCAGTCGCACAGCTATCTCCCCTCGTCTGGATCGATCAAGGTTCCGTTGATGTAGAGGCCTTCATGGAAGGCGGGGCGGCCAGCCCGGTTCAGGAACACGATGGACTGCAGGAAGGCGTCCGGCCTGGGCGAACCCGCGGGCACCGTCGCTTCCACCATGTAGAGCCGGTTCCCATACATATAAATCCCGACATAGCCCAGGGATCCGTCGCGATTGGTGAGCTGGAACTCCTGGCCTTCCGTCCGGTAGACGTAGTTCCACTTGTACTGCGTCACCTTGGCGTTCTCGCGCTTCATGACACCCCAGGCGGCGTGCGTGATCGCCCCGCGCACATCGAGCTTCCAATAGCCCAGGCCATTCAGCGCCCTCGAGATCTCACCGCAGGGATCGGCCCCGGGTGGGCACCTCTTGGCTCGCTCGGAAAGTATCGGCTGGGACAGGTTGTAATTGATGACCGTCACGCTGTAACGGTTCGGGCCCTGCGTTGCGAGGTACGTGCGCGCCGGCAGGTCGGCCTGGTACTCCGACTTGTAAATCGATTCCGTTACTGCCGGTTCGCTGGGAAACTTGATCGTGAAGAAATCGCCGGGGCCCGAAAAGTCCTTCCCGGCCTGCCCGTGTAGAGGTCCGCTGACAGCGAGCACGAACGCTGTCGCGACAAAAAGCTTCAGTCTTTGCACGATGTTTATCTCCGGTTGGAAACCTCGAACGACTCCACCGATGCGGCAGCCGCCGGCGGCGAAGAATCGCAGATCGGTGCCGTTGTCGTCAAGTTGAAACAACACGTTCTGCCGGCTGATGGGGAGGCCGCAAAAAGGGACGCTGTTGAGGTAATGTCGGCGTGAATTCGTATCTGGAGGATGGGCATGCGCTTAAGAACCGTTCTTGGATTGGCTATAGCGGCAGCCTTGGTGGCGGTGGCGTGGGATCCGGCCCTGGCGCACCATGCGCACGGGAACTATGCCCTGGAGACGGTGGACATGGAGGGTGTGGTCACCGAGTTGCACCTGATCAACCCGCATTCGTGGATTTATCTCAACGTCACGGACGCGAAGGGCGAGAAGCAGATGTGGGCGCTCGAGGCTGGTGGCCCGGGGCAGGGTGGTCCCCGGAAAGAACAGGTCACCTTCAAGGTGGGTGACAAGGTCAAAGTGCGTTGCCATGTGTTGAGGGACGGCACCCCCGGCTGTCTCATGGGATACCTCAAGAGCCCGGACGGAACCGTGCAGGACTGGGATGGGTTCGGGAACAAGGAACTGCCCAAGGATTTCTAAAGACGTCTGCTATGATCCGACGGTGATACGCGCCATCGTCGTTCTCTCTGTCCTCTGTGTAACGGCGTGCGGAAACACTGCGGCGAGCAGCATCCAGCAAAAAGCATCGCCGACTCCGCAAGCGGCGAACCTGCCTGCACTGCCCCCAGTAGTTCAGGTGAGAGTCGCAACGGGACCGAACGGCGCGCAGCCGCAGCTCACGGCTTCGCCGTCAGGTGCCGTACTGAGTTGGGTTGAGCAGGTCGGTAAGACATCCACGTTGAAGTTCTCTGAACGCACGGCCGGGCGCTGGTCGGCGCCGCGTCGAGTCACGTCCGGCGATGACTGGTTCATCAGTTGGGCCGACGTCCCCTCGGTCATCCGACTCTCGAACGGGACGCTGGTCGCACAGTGGCAGCAGAAATCGCACCCGTTCTTCGAGGCATATAACCTTCGCTTGGCCTACTCGAAAGACGCGGGCGCCACGTGGTCGAAGTCGTTCCTTCCTCACCACGACGGCACCACAACCCAGCACGGCTTTGCCTCGATGTTCGAGATTCCGGGCAACGGTGGCCTTGGTCTCGTGTGGCTGGACGGGCGAGAGACCGCAGAGGGTACGACGGCTCCGGACGGGGGCGCGATGGCGCTGCGGTACGCCGCCTTCGACGGCGCGTGGAAACAAACAGTGGACGTGGTTGCCGACCCGCGAGTGTGCGAGTGCTGCTCGACGTCAGCGGCCGTCACCTCCGACGGTGTCATCACGGCATTCCGCGACCGCGACGGGTCGGAGGTCCGCGATATCCACGTGATGCGGCTGGCGGGCGGCGCCTGGTCGGAAGCGACCACTGTGCACCGCGACAACTGGAAAATCGAGGCGTGTCCTGTGAACGGCCCTGCCATCAGTGCTCGTGGCCGAGCCGTGGCCGTTGCCTGGTTTACGGCCGTCGGCGATCAGCCGCACTCGTACGCGGCGTTCTCGAGTGACGCTGGACGATCGTGGGGACCGCCGATTCGGCTCGATGATCGCGCGTCGCTTGGGCGCGTAGATATCGAGCTGCTCGACGATGGTACGGCCGTCGCCACCTGGATGGAATATTCGGACGCGAAGGGTGGCTTCCGCGCCCGCCGAATCGCCCGGACAGGAGCGAGATCAGCGGCGCTCGAAGTCGCGGCCTCCGTGGGCGGCCGCGCCACCGGTCATCCTCACATCGGGCGAGCTGGAAACGAGCTCGTTTTCGCGTGGGCAGAGGGTACGGGTGGCGCAGAGGACACCGACGGTCAACAGTTGCGGACCGCCCTGATGCCCCTGCCCCGATAACCAGAGGGGCCGTGAACCTCGCCCGATAGGGTATAACCACTTCCCTCATGGGTACGTTGACGCGATGGCTCCGACAGCCTCAACGCGTATGGCTGCGCCGCGCCGTCTTTCAAGTTCACCTCTGGACCGGTCTGGCCATCGGTCTGTACGTCGCGGTCCTGAGCCTCACGGGCAGCGTCCTCGTCTACCGCATCGAGCTCTTTGGATACCTGGGCAGTCCACGCGCTGTGCTGAACGAGCGGGCGACGCCGATGACCGCCGATCTGATTCGTGCGGCCGCAGCACGCGCCTACCCCGGATGGACCATCACCGCCGTGTATGAAGGGCGCTACCGGGCTGGAGGCGGGGGCCGCGGCGCGAGACGCCCGCCAGACCCGACAGCGTCGGTCATACTCAAACGCGGCGACGAGATCAAAGACCGGCTGTTCGATCCCTACGATGGACGGGACCTCGGCGACAGCGTGACGCAAGGCCAGTACTTCATCCTCTGGCTCGTCAATGTCCACGACACGCTGCTGCTCGATCGGCCCGAAGGGCCATGGTGGAACGGTCTTCTCAGCCTCGTGTTCACCGGGGTCGTCATTTCGGGGTTCGTCGTCTGGTGGCCCGGTATCGCGCGCTGGAAGCGGAGCCTTCGCGTCAACGTGACCGGCGGCTGGCGTCGATTCAACTGGGACATTCACAGCGCGCTCGGGTTCTGGTTGCTTCTGTTCATGGTGCTGTGGGGTATCTCGGGCTGGTACCTGGGCATACCCGAGCCGCTCACCGAGTTCACCGAGTTCGTCGATCGTGTCTTGGACTTCGATGTGGTGGATGGTCAGCGCCCGGGCGACATCGCGCTGGCGTGGCTGGCCCGGCTTCACTTCGGCCGCTGGCGCGATCCAGGGTGGGGCCCGTGGCTGCAGGCGGTGTGGGCCGCGGTGGGCGTCGTGCCCGCGATCATGTTCGTCACGGGTACGCTCATGTGGTGGAACCGGGTGGTGCGACGCCGCCGGCCCGCGCGCGACGTCGTTGCCGAGCCCGCCTGACGTGCGTCAAATAAAAAAGCCCTCTCCCGGAAGGAAGAGGGCTTTTTTCAAACCTGCCTGACGCTGATTACTTCAGCGCGACTCGCTTGATCTTGGCCGGGCCGGCACGCTCGGTCCAGTAGAGCCACTTGCCGTCCTTCGTGACATACGCGGCGGGGCTGTTCGTGGTCTCGATGTCCTCCAGGAACACGCTTCTCTCTCCTGTCGGCGAGACTTTCACCATCGTCTTACCGCTTGGAATGTAGACCGTGCCGTCCGGTGCGACGCCGAAATCATCGGTCTGCGCGCCCATCGCGAACACAACGGCGCCGCCCATCGGCTTCTTGTCTGGGCCGATCTTGATGCGGTAGACGTTGCCGTTGCTCACCAGATAGACCCAGCCGTTGTTCACCTTGATGCCATTGGGCCGGATCATTGGATCGATGAACCACTGCGTGAGCGTCTTGGTCTTCGTGTCGAGGCTGATAAGCCCGCCGCCGGCGCTGTCCGTAATCAGGAACCAGTTGTCGCCTGCCCGCGCCAGGCCATTGAAGAAGCTCGAGTTCTCACCGTCGACGGTGGCTTTCACTTTGCCGGACCGGTCAAGAATCAGCGAATGCGGTCCGATGTCTCTGTTCAGTTGAAACCCGCCACCGCCGCCGCCGGCTCGCTGGCCGTCACCGCCGCCGCCAGCCCTCTGGCCTTCAGCACCACCGCCAGCCCGCTGGCCGCCCTGGCCCGGGGCAGCCTGACCCTGACCGCCGCCTTGAGCTTGGCCGCCGCCCTGGCCCTGACCGCCCTGACCCTGACCAGGAGCACCCTGACCAGGAGCCGGACCCGCGCCTCGCGCCGGGAAGGGCGACTTGTCGAGAACGCTCACCACGAGGTCGTTCCTGTCCCAGTAGACGCCGGACATGACCGCATACTTGGGCGCCGAGAAGAATTTTTCCGCTTTTCCGTCCTTCACTCTCCAAAGGACGCGATCGAATGCTGCCGTGGCGTAGATGGCCCCATCCGGCCCCTCGGCGAGGTTTTCCACCTGGCCGTTCGTGTCCTGCCCCAGCGTGACAACGGTTTCGATCTTCGGAGCCGTCTGTGCCAGCGCGATGTTCGATACAAACAGGGAAGCTGCTATCGACACGACGGCAGCGCCACTCAGTCTTGTTGAGATGTACTTCTCGCGATACTTCATCGTCTGTTCTCCATGACTGTTTCCAAAATAGCCGTTCGGAGCCTCACTCTACTCCAACAGGCCGTCGGGTCGAGGAAGGGTCGTTCAGTTGCGCCGATTGTAAGGCCTGAGAGAGCCCGTGAACAGCTCGCCAAGGTCATGCGCCCGCTGCCTGCCCCTCGGACGAGATCGGCATTAGACTTGTTCCGTGCGGTTCCAGCTCCGTTCGAGGGCGATGACGGGGAAGCGCCTCTTCGCCGTGGTTGCGCTCGTCGGTGTCATCATCGCGGTACCCGTCGAAGCGCAGTTTCGTCAGCGGGGCTTCGGGGGTCGCGGATTCACGAATGTTCGCAAAGCCACCCGAGCCGATGTTGACGGGAAGTTTCATTTCTGCCGCCTCGCCTTCAACAGCGATCCCAGAGGAGACGGAGGGAATTGGAGCGTGGACTACCCGCGCGCCGACATCAATCTTTCCATCCGACTCTCGGAGCTGACGAATACCGATGTGGGCCGAGATACGACCGGCGATCCCAAACACCTGCTGGTCGAGTTGAACGATGCCGAGCTCTTCGACTGTCCGTTCATCATGATGACCGAAGTCGGCTCCGCATCGATCACTGCCGATGAAGCGGCGAAGCTCCGGCTCTATCTCGAAAAGGGGGGCTTCGTATGGGCCGACGACTTCTGGGGCAGCTATGCCTGGCAGTGGTGGGAGGCACAGCTCCGAAAGGTGCTGCCGGCTGGGGAATACCCGATCGTCGATCTGCCGAGCGAACATCCGCTCTTCCATGGTCTCTTCGACGTGAAACAGACACCGCAGATTCCGAACATCGGTTTCTGGAGAAATAGTGGTGGCGGCACGTCCGAGCGCGGCGCCGACAGCGCCGTCGTGCATACGCGCGCAGTGCTCGACAAACACGGTCGCGTCATGGTGTTGATGACGCACGACACCGATCTGGGCGACGCCTTCGAACGCGAAGGCGACGACCCAGGGTATTTCTACGCGATGTCGGTACCAGGCTATACGTTCGGTGTGAATGTGCTCGTGTACACGCTCACGCACTGAGCCTCCATCTCATCGAAAACGCGGCGGCACGGGGCTGAAGCCGGGCTCGAATCCGGAGGCGCGCTCGCGACGCCGAAGCGGATCAATGGCTCGAACGGCCGGAAGGACGCCGAGTGTGACGAGCTGCGGCCTGAACTCATAGCGGACGTTCACCGAGAGCGCCGCGGAGGATTCCAGGTCCAGTCGCACCTGCGTGACCTCGTGCTCTGTGCGCCGGCCCATGCCCGTGGCGGCGAGACCCTCCTGCGCGTTCTCACGAGCCTTCGCATCCGACGCTTCGGACTGCAGTGACTGTCCCTCCGGCCGCGAAGCAGCGGGTGCGGGGAGCGCCCGGCCGGACTGTGTGTCTCTCTCCAGATAGCGCGTTGTTGGTCTGACGCGTTCGCGGAAGAACACCGCCGAGATCACGCCGAGGTCATTCGTCTGGCCAAGTGCTTGTCCGTAGGACTGTTCCTCGCTTACAAACTCGAAATGCCGCGCCTCGGTGCGGTTCGTCTGCCAGCCGCTGATGGTGATGGTCTCGTACGGACCGAGCACCCACTTGCGTGCGTCGGACGCAGACGTGTGCCGCGCGTCGATTGTGTTGAGGCCGTCCACCGAGAGCGCGACCGCCACTCGCACGCCAAACGGGTTGCGGATGCGGATGGCGTATTCCCGGCCCTTCAATGCCTCCACATACCAGCGCCCGTCGTGCGCGTAACGTGTCTGCGGAGCGTCTGCAATGACGATCTCTATCCCCTCCGGCGGATAAAAACGGGATTCCGCGAATGTTGTGACGGGTTGAGCGGTGCTCGCGAGCACCGCGGAGATCGCTGTAACGAACGCCGTGAATTGCGTCATGACTCCTCCTGCTTCTAGAACGTGGAAGCACAGGAATCTTGCAGCCGCACGTCAGAATCGGCGTGCGCGGGCCGGAATGGACAAGAACGAGGCGTCAGAGAGGAAATGTGTCAGTGAAGAGCGTCGCAGTACGCTCGTACGGGGAAATAAATGGCGAAATTCCGCGGCGAAGACGCTCCGCGAGCCAATGCAGTCGTCACCGGCGCGCTGAAGTGACCCGGGGGCCCAAAAACCTGCGTCAGCCCGGAAGAGCGCGCGAATCTATTCGCGGAGTACGCAGTATGCCATTTATAATGACAGTAACTGTCGTAATTAATGACATAATTCACCCGATGGGCGCCAACAACAGCTACGGCGTAGACGATATCGAGCGGACGCTGGGCGTTCGCGCCCGGACGATTCATTTCTGGGTCCAGTCGGGCTTGCTCGACGGGCCCGGAGCCGGAAGGGGCGCGCGCTACACCGATCAGCATCTCGGCAAGCTTTTCATGATTCAGAAGCTCCGCGCCGAGCGGCGCCCACTGCGAGAGATTGCGGCAGCGGTGAAGCAGATTTCCCCGGCGCAGCTCGCCGTGCTCGCAGAGCAGGCAAACGCCGCGCGGAGGACGCCGAAGGCGCGCGCGAATGAGCTGATCGGGCGGTGGCTGGAAGCGATCAGCCCGAGGGAGAGTAGCCAGGATCAGTCGGCCGGCGAATCATGGACGCGCGTGTCGCTCCGCGACGGTGTCGAGCTGCACGTGAGGCATCGGCTCTCCCCGGAGTCAAAAGCGCTCGTCGACGCGCTGCTCGCCCTGACGTAACGCATCCCGCCGCAGCGGGTCTTGTAATCAGCGTCGACCGATTGTTGGCGTCGACCGGTTGCAGGCATAGTCCAAAAGCACGAGAGGTCGCTCCGTCCAAGGAGGGGCCGGTATCTCGAGCGCACGGTCGAGCAAAACATCGCGCTCCTGCCCGATTGTGAGAGGCCTGCCTCGAAGCCCACAGTAGAGGGGTTATGAGGAGGTCACAGATGAAACGTTTAATCGCAGTATTTCTTAGTGTGGTTGCCGTGAGCGGCGCCACGGAGGTCTTCGCACAGGACGCAGCGCCGGGTCCGGGCGCTGTCGTCGTCACCATCATCCCCGGGGGCGCGACGTTTTTTACGGAAGCGAAGGACAACCCTCAGGGTCCAAGTTTCGGCAACTACGGCCTGGGTGGCAGCGTCGTCGTGAACTTCAGTCGCTACCTCGGCCTCGAAGGCGAGGTCAGCGGCGCCATCGGCGTCTCGCAGACGCTGAAGACGACCGCATCGACGTTCGATGAGCGGTCGCCGGACCTTCTGAACTACAGCGCGAACCTTGTCGTTTCCGCGCCCACGGGCACATCTGTCGTGCCGTACGTGACGGGAGGTGTCGGCGGGCTCACGTTGTTCGAGCGCAGAGTGCTGGCGGTCGATAACAACACCACGTTCCTCACGGGCAATGTCGGAGGCGGCGTGAATTGGTATGCAGGGCGATGGGGCCTTCGCGCCGACTACCGTTTCGTTGCCGTGCGGGCCAACGATGAGGCACCAGCCTTCTTCGGCCAGGACACACGGTACGGGCATCGTGTCTACGGGGGCGTGCTGCTCAACATCGGCCGCTGAAGGGCGGAGCACGCCGTTAGCGCCGCAGCCGCCGATCTGATTCGGCGGCTGCGCTTGAGGCTGCGGTTCTAATTGGCCGCCGACGTCACCGCAACGGCCAGAGCTGTCGGGGCGGGCTTTGCTTCGACCAGACGGGGCGCGACACGATACCCGTACACGAACTTCTTGAATTCCGGATGGAGGAAGTCGGCGCCGTACTTGTATTTCTTCATTTCCTTGAACGCTTGCTCAGACGTCCACTTCTCGCTCGTCATGCGATAGACCGCCGTCATCACACCTGTGCGATGGCGTCCACCCGCGCAGTGCACGTAGACCGGCTGATTTGCCGGATTATTGACGAGCTCCAGAAATAATCCCAGCTCTTCAGTCGTTGGCACTCGCCGCGTATTCATCGGAATTCGGTGGAACTTCATGCCGGCCTTTTCAACGAGGGTGGGCTCAGCTTCAAGGCCGTCTTCCTGCAAGTCGATCACCGTTTTGACGCCTAGCGCCGCCAGATCCGCATAGTCGTCACCCTGAGGCTGTGCGCCGCGATAGTAATTCGGGCTGACGATGCCGAAATTGTCGATCTCAATCGTCGAAATCGATGTTGCCGATGCGGAAGCGGGGTGCGATCCCTCCGCCCCAAGCCCAGCCACTGGTAAGAAGGCCAGTGATGCCGCCAGCGCACACGTAGCCACTGTGTTCTTTCTGTTGCCCATAGCTCTCCTCAAGATGTAACCAGCGAATTGTTGAGGTCGCAACGCTTGCGCGTGGCGCACTTCCCTCTGGGGCAAGGGGAGTGCCATGTCTGGCTCTCACCTATAGGACGCACGTTCCGGGGCGGCGGTTTTGTGCCAGCAGTCGAGGTAGAGTGACATATGCATCCGTGGCATGACACCTACATCGA